>ENA-ORNR01000808-ORNR01000808.1-human-gut-metagenome-genome-assembly--contig:-NODE-808-length-29880-cov-4.626723_pt1 | contig 29880 bp, 25 predicted proteins | sample MGYA00242114_ERZ509020 | MGnify/ENA primary metagenome ERZ509020 (study PRJEB26280, sample SAMEA2338758) | human gut metagenome | biome: human gut; feature: human-associated habitat; material: faeces...
ATAAAGCCCTTATAGGGCTAATCTCAAACCACCACTTGAAGTGGTGGTCATGACTTCAAGATAATGCTTAATATCCCCAACAAACTGATTTCCGCATCGTGCAAGCTCGCCGAGAACTCTGTCTGTTCCGTATTCGGTTTGATGCCAATTCTCCTTGGTAATGTTGTAGCAATGGACAGGTCAAACTTTTATACCAACATTTGGAAAAGCCATCTGATATAACATCAGGCAGCGGCGAGCATGAAAGGCTTTACAGACAATTATAGCTGTTTTTATCTCGATCCATTTTTTGTCAACGGCTTCACGGGATAAAAAAGCGTTATCACGGGTATGCCCCGATTTGTTTTCTTCAATAATTGCTGTTATCGGGACACCGTTTTTCACCAAAACATCTGTAAAGAATTCACAGTCGGAATGATAATCACCGTCATAAATGTCTGCTTTGGAACGTACACCGTGCCACTTATCAGCTTTAACGCTTACTCCACCTGACGTAACAAGCCATTCAACCATACCTTTACGATACAATTCTGCGGCATATTCGGGCTGTTCGGGATGCGAACCACCCGGCAGGAATATCGCATCCACCTTCTGCGGTTCATCTGATAAAAATATGTAATCCGAAATATCGGTAATGATTCTATTTGTCATAAGCTACCTCCATAAATTGTGCAACGCAGCGTTGCACAATTACTCCATTTCTTTTTCAATCTCTTCTATTGTAGGCAGGCTGCTTCTCAGATCCTCAGGCAGCTGCTTTGTTATCTGCTCCTGCCACTGGGCAACGCCGATCGGATTCTGATACCCTGCTAAAGAGTATTCCACAACGGTTTTATTTTTGCCTTTGACAAGCAGCAGCCCGATAGTCGGCTTATCATCGGGATGACGAAGTACATCATTGACTACGTTCTGATACATATTGAGCTGACTTATAAACCCCGGCTCAAAATCGCAGGCTTTAAGCTCTATAACAACATAGCAGCGAAGTTTTAGGTGATAAAACAATAAGTCAAGGTAAAAATCCTGTCCGCCGACTTCAAGGTGAACCTGTCTGCCTACAAAAGCAAACCCCTGTCCTAATTCCAATAGAAATTGCTGGATATGTTCGGTGAGCTTCCTTTCAATTTCAATCTCACGCCTCGGAACATCAGTGCCGAGAAAACCAAAAAGGTATTGGTCTTTAAAAATCTGATCAGCCATATCGGAATCGGCAGGAGGAAGTGCGATTGGAAAATTATTGACGCTTTTGCCGCTCCGTTCAATCAATCTGCTTTCTATCTGCAATGCCAATACATCACGACTTCACCCGTTTTCAAGCGCTTTCTGTGCATACCATACACGTTCGTCTTGATTTGATAGCTTGTCCATAAGCAGAATATTACTGCGCCAAGGAATTTGTGTAGCGGTGCGCTGCATAATTCCATAGTCGTTCCACACCTCAGCGAATTTTATCATATATTTTATATTTCGTGGAGAAAAACCGCTCATATCGGGAAATGCGTCATTAATGTCTTTTGAAATTCGGTCAATAACCTTGCTGCCCCAGCCTTCTTCAGCTTGCTTGTTCAGTATAGCCTTGCCAATATCCAATAAAGGCATATCATACTTGCATTAGCCGACAGTACGACCGAAAGGCGCTGCATTTTAATTTCATTTTTTATATTATCTATAAAGCTCAAATAGGTATCGCTCATTTCGGAAATAATCGGGGCAACAGGAATTATTACCTCATCTGTAGCTTTACCCATATGATTGCGTTTATCCATAAACGAAGTTCTCCTTAATGCGTTGTTTGAATAATTATAACACTTTTGGGCGTGAAAATCAATGCTTATTCTGTGTATTCTGCTCAATCTTTGCTTTCAGACGTTTGGATAAATCCTGCAAATCCTGACAAGCATCAAAGCACATCCGGTTATATCGGTCAATATCATCGAAACTGCTTTTTACGGTCAGTCCACGCTTGACAGCCCGTATCTTTTCCCTATGCTCATCAAAAGCCTTGTTGTATTTTTCAAGCAGCTCGGGAGAATCGGAGAGCTTCTTGCGGTAGCTCCTGCACTTGTTGTCAAAATTGAGATATGCTTCCTTTATCGGGTCTTTCATAGCACGTTTTTTGTAATCATCATTAGCCTTGTATAAACGCTCTTTCTTGCAGGTGGTTCTACCGCAGGTCAGAGAAGCATTTGCACGATTTGTAATCATAAGCTGACCGCAGTTTTCGCAGTTGGTAACAAGTCTGCCTGCATCGGACATAATATCGGAGTAAATATCGAGCAAAGTGAGAATGGAGTCGTTTGCCACATAAAGGCTAATGTTTTTGTTATCATCGTGTACCCTGTAAAGAGAACTGTCCAAAACATCATTGCTGCCCCGAATAGCTGTTCGTATATCAAAAATATCCGATGCCCTTGCCGAAATGAACGGACGGAAGATTTTCTCACTATCCGCTTTGAACAAATCAATATATTTTTCTGCACGATCGTGGTTGCCCTTTACGGACAACCCGATTTTTTTATGGAAATCACGCTGACAGAGCTTGAATTTGCTGAAAAGAAAATAGATGATATAGTTTTTTACGATATTGGCATATTCGGACATATCGTAATACTGCGACAGCTCTTCAAGGACGGAATTACAGCTTCCGTCACATAAAGCGTCTGCAACGCATAGTCTGTTGCTCAGTTCCATAATTTCGTTCAGTTCACGCTTTACTTTCATAAGGCGGTTTATATCCTTGACGAGATTGCCAAGTTTGTTGCTGTGCCGCATAAATCCTTTCGGAACTTTTCGGGGACAGCCGTTGTATGCCAAGCCTTAATATCCCCAGGAGAGCCGACGATATATGTTTCCGTATCTTCCGTAAAATCAACGATTATGCCAACCGAAGCAATATCTGCGCAATGTTCAAAAAATTCATCATAAAAGTTTATTCCTTACCATATAAAGTTGTTTTTCAAATTATCATTCTTGGAAATTTTCCTGTACTCGCTCGGTGTGATCCCTGTTCTTTTTTTGAATATCTTCATAAAGCATATCTCATTTCCGTATCCGCAGAGGTCGGATATTTCCTTAACGGTCATATCGGTGGTCGAAAGATAATATTGTCCTGTCTTGATCTTTGCGGATAAAATATCTTCATAGCAGCTTATCCCGAATTTCCGTTTGTATATTGCCTGAAGATATGACGGACTCAGATTCATTTTTTCAGCAAGCTGATATATATTGCTGTAGCTCCCTGCATTGCTGTAAATATCGGTGCGGAGCATTTCAAGAGCGGAAATGCGGCTTTTATCGCTGTCAGGATTTATGCTGCTTTCGAATATTTTCATAAGTATCATCTGCATAAGCATATTTTCGTACTGTTTCCTGTTGGTCGAACCGGCTACATTTTCACGGCATAATATCGTAAGCAGCTCTTCAATTGCAGGAATATCCGCCGAGGTGATAAGCGTGTCAGTTTTTATCCCATTCATAAGCTCGGTATCGTCCGTATCAAAATGGACAAAGTGATTAACATAACTTCCGCACAGAGTTTTGTAATGCTGCATTGTTCCCTTGCTGTATAAAATGAGGCTGTCGGGAGAAACGGTTATTTCTTCGCCGTTTTGTATCAGAACAGCGGAGGTCTTGAAGATAACAAGAAGATCATCTCCCGAACCATCCGGTCTGTATATTTCAAAATTTCCTTTGTGTCTTACGTTCTGACAGACTGTGTTTATACTTATCATATCATCACCTCAAAGTACGAACGGTTAGTATAATAATATTATAAGTCATTGCAATACCAAAGTCAATGACTTATACTGATAATATAATAATTCAGTATGCGGCGGAGGTATAATATGAAAAAAATATCAATACTAATAAATGCAGACGACAGGCTCGGACATATCTCTCCCGAGATATACGGACATTTTTCCGAGCATCTCGGAAGATGTATCTACAACGGTATATATGTGGGTGAAAATTCACCTATTCCGAATACAGACGGAATAAGGAATGATATCATCGAGGCGTTCAGAAATATAAAAGCTCCCGTTTTCCGATGGCCCGGCGGCTGCTTTGCGGAAGAATATCACTGGCAGGACGGAATCGGCGAAAAATCTCTGCGCCGAAAGATCGTGAACACGAACTGGGGCGGAGTTACGGAGGATAATTCTTTCGGTACACACGAATTTATGCGCTTCTGTGAGCTTGTTGGCTGCAAGCCTTATATAAACGGCAATGTTGGCAGCGGCAGTGTTCGTGAAATGTCCGAATGGATAGAATATATGACCTCAGATGCGGAATCGCCTCTCACAGAGCAGAGAAAGAAGAACGGCAGAGCCGAGCCGTGGAAACTCGAATACCTCGGTGTCGGCAATGAAAACTGGGGCTGCGGAGGAAATATGCGTCCCGAATATTACGCCGACGTTTATAAAAGGTATCAGACGTTCTGCCGCAATTATTCGGGAAACAGACTTTACAGAATAGCCTGCGGTCCAAGCTCTGCCGACTATAACTGGACAGAAGTCATGATGAAAAATCTTGACAGCAATAATGTTGATGCTATCGACCTGCATTATTATACGATGCCCGTATGGCCCGAAATGGAATCAGCCACCGATTTTGACGATGAGCTTTATTATAAAACTATCGCTGCAGCGAACTTTTCCGATGAGCTTATCACAAGACATTCGGAGATAATGAATCGCTATGATCCCGAAAAGAAAATAGGACTTGTAATAGGCGAGTGGGGCTGTTGGCATAAGGTAGAAGAGGGTACGAACCCGGGATTTTTATATCAGCAGAATACAATGCGTGATGCTATCGTTGCTGCAATAGAGCTGAATGTTTTTAACAGACACAGCGACCGTGTTGTAATGGCAAACCTTGCACAGGCGGTGAATGTTCTCCAATCGGTCATTCTTACAGAGGGCGATAAGATGATAAAAACGCCTACATATCACGTTTTCGACCTTTTTAAAACACATCAAAACAACGAGGCAGTTTACTGCTATACGCAAAATGAAAATATGTCGGAAGGCAAAAATGCTCCGATGATCTCGGTTTCCGCATCGGTGAACGAAAAGAGTATGACCGTTACCGCCGCAAACTGTTCGCTTACGGAAGAGGCTGCTGTTGAATGCAGCATTTTCGGATTTAAAGCATCATTGGTTTCGTGCAGGATACTTACAAACGAGGCGCACAGCTATAACGACTTCGACTGTCCCGACAGAGTGAGCATTACCGAGCATACGGCAGTCATCAAGGATAATGTTTTAAAGCTGAATATTCCGCCTTGTGCTGTTGTGGAATGTGTTGTTGACTAAATATTGGGGCATATTCACAGTGCATTTCGTCTTTATAATAAAAATATAAGCATAAGAGCTGCGTTTCATTAAAGAAGCGCAGCTCTTTGTTTTATAAAGCCATAATATGTTGGGCATATCTATCAGAACTTGTCTTCACAAGCTAAAATCGACGCAACAGGGTTTGCAAATTGGAAATAATACAAATAGGCTCTGCGAAAAAAACTCTGTAAAAACAATAGACCGCAGAAAAATGACTTTGTGGTGAGAGCGGCTGGATTGAGTCCGATTCTTTAATTGTGTAAATGTCGAAGACAACCTTGACAGCGACAATTTTTATGATTTCTGGCAATTAAGCGGTTGTGCCGTCGTATTATGTCATAACGTGAGACACATTTCAAAAATCACAACCGATTTTCGCAGAGCCACCGCTCTTGCACAAGGTTTATGGAAAAGACAAGTTAAATTTCCTTGATAAATTTTATTTTGGTCGAGTCTGAGCTGCTGTTTGTAAGCGACTGAGCTTCTGTTATCCTTTCAAATCCGCATTTTTCGTAAAGCCTGACAGCAGGCATATTATCGGGAGTAGTCTGTACACATAATATCTTCTTACATTTGAAATGTAAAAAGTTTTCCGCAAACTCTACTGCAAAAGTTCCCACTCCGCTGCGCTGAAACTGTGGTATGACTGCAAGCATTGAAATATAGCCCACATCATTATCATCAAGCCCGTTTATCTTCAGCCACGCAACAGGCATAATGCCTCTGCAGATCAGATAATTCTTTTCGTCTGTATCATGGCTCATGATAGAGTTTAGCCATTCGTTATAGGTTATTTTATCGCCGTGAAGCGCTTCGAGGTTTTTATTGTAGATGTCAGCAATGATCCTTACGTCAAAACTGCTGCTGACAGGCACGGCTTTATATATCTGCCCCAACTGCTTTTCAAACATTATATCGCCGTTGTTTATCAAAGGGTTGAATGCCCGGTATGGCTTTTCGGCAAAGCCCAGCTTTTTCTGCAGTTCAAGTGATGGGGTGTTTTCGGGAGCAACATATGTGCGTACGGTTTTGCAGCCCTTGTCTTTTAATGTATCAAATGCTGCACTGAGCATTTGCTCGGCGATATGCCTGCGGCGGTAGCTTTCCGCAACAAAAAGATCACCGTAATACCAAAGCGTGGGGTCGTCAGTGTTTCGGATACAGAATACTCTGCCCACAAAATCTCCCGATGCGTTCCGGGCTGTCACATTGAAACAATCGCTTTCAGACCTGTGCCAATAAAGAATGCTTCTCATTCCTGCAATATCATTTTGTCCCCAAAGCGCCGAGGATATCTTCATGGCAGTCTCTTCCGACAAATATTCGCTTGTGCTTACGGTGATGATTTCGGTATTGTTTGTGTTCATAAAATTCCTCATTTCATAAATAAAAAAAGTGTTTCCGAAAAAACGAAAACACTTGGATTTATTATTCACAAAATGATATCACATGGAAATGCAGTGTGAATGATAGATGTTTTCGTTTTTTCTGTTACGAATATTCATATCATTCACCTGCCTTTCAAGATTTGGTGCGGGTGACAGGACTTGAACCTGCACGCTTGCGCAATAGATCCTAAGTCTATCGTGTCTGCCAGTTTCACCACACCCGCATTATGACGGATTGACCGTGTTTATTTGCATAATTACACGTATAACTTGATTATTATATCACAAAAATCGAATGATGTCAATGACTTTTTTGAAAAAATATACAACGGCGGTGTAAAAAATTACGCTTAGAAAAATATGCGCAAAATGTGCTTGACAGCGTGGGGTTTATGGAGTATAATATTAACGTGGAATAATTTTTTGACAGGGAAGAGTGTTTAAAAGAATGAAAGATTTTTCTTGATGATGCTTGTGCGGACAGGCTGTATGGATGTTTGCAGGAACCTTGTCGGAAAATTTCATTTGCTTTTTCTCGTTAAAAATATCATTTTTATAAAGGAGATTTGATGTATGTCACTTACAAACAATCCTAACGTACTCAAGTGGGTTGACGAAATGGTCGCTCTCACAAAGCCTGACAAGGTTGTATGGATCGACGGCAGCAAGGAGCAGCTCGATGCTCTTACTGACGAGGTTTGCTCCCTTCCCGAAGGCAACAGAGACAAGATGTACAGACTTAACCAGGAGAAGCTTCCCGGCTGCCTGTACCACAGAACTCTTCCCAACGACGTTGCTCGTGTAGAGGACAGAACATTCATCTGCACACCTACCAAGGAAGAAGCAGGTCCTACCAACAACTGGATGGATCCTAAGGAAATGTATGCTAAGCTCACTCCTCTTTATGACGGCGTTATGAAGGGTAGAACCATGTATGTTATCCCTTACTCCATGGGTCCTATCGGTTCTCCTCTCGCTAAGGTTGGCGTTGAGCTTACTGACTCTATCTACGTTGTTCTTAACATGAACATCATGACAAGAATGGGCAAGCAGGCTTTTGAGAACCTGGGCGATACCTCCAACGATTTCGTAAGAGGTCTCCACTCCAAGGCTAATGTTGATCCCGAGAACAGATACATTGTTCAGTTCCCTCAGGACAACACTATCTGGTCCATCAACTCCGCATACGGCGGAAACGTTCTCCTCGGCAAGAAGTGCTTTGCACTCCGTATCGCTTCCTACCAGGGCAAGAACGAAGGCTGGATGGCTGAGCATATGCTTATCCTCGGCGTTAAGAAGCCCGACGGCAAGGTTGTTTACATTACAGCTGCATTCCCCTCTGCTTGCGGCAAGACCAACCTCGCAATGCTCATTCCTCCTAAGACTTACAAGGATAAGGGCTACGAAGTATTCACCGTTGGTGATGATATCGCTTGGATGAAGCCCGGCGCTGACGGCAGACTTTACGCTATCAACCCCGAGAACGGCTTCTTCGGCGTTGCTCCCGGTACTAACGCTAAGTCCAACTACAACGCACTTGCTTCCACAATGAAGAACACCATCTTCACAAACGTTGCTCTCAACAATGCTGATAACACAGTTTGGTGGGAAGGTCTCGACAAGAATCCTCCCGAGGATGCAACTGAGTGGAAGGGCGCTAAGGTAAACGGCAAGGAATACACTTCTGTTATCGGTGCTGACGGCAAGCCTCAGAAGCTGGCTCACCCCAACTCCAGATTTACAGCTCCTGCTGTTAACTGCCCCTGCGTATCTCCTGAGTTCAACAATCCTAACGGTGTTCCCGTTTCCGCTATCATCTTCGGCGGCAGACGTGCTTCCACCACTCCTCTGGTATATCAGTCCTTCGACTGGACACACGGAACTTACATCGGTTCTGCTGTTTCCTCCGAGACAACAGCTGCTGCTGTAGGTGCTGTCGGCGTTCTCCGTCACGATCCTATGGCAATGAAGCCTTTCATCGGCTACAATGTTGGTGACTACTGGGCACACTGGCTCGAAATGGGCGAGAAGCTCGGCGACAAGGCTCCTAAGATCTTCAATGTTAACTGGTTCAAGCAGGACGAGGAAGGTCACTTCATGTGGCCCGGCTTCGGCGATAACATGAGAGTTCTCGACTGGATCATCAAGCGCTGCGAGGGCACTATCGACGCTGAAGAAACTGCTATCGGTTACCTTCCCAAGAAGGGTGACATCAACCTCGAGGGTATTGAGGACGAGGTTACACCTGAGATCCTCGACAAGCTCCTTTATGTTGATAAGGACCTCTGGAAGAAGGAAATCGCAGAAATGCGCAGATACTACAAGGAAGACATCTCCGACAAGGGCGGCCACATTCCTGCTGCTCTCATCGCTCAGCTCGATAAGCTGGAAGAGAGACTTAACAAGTAATCTGAAAACTGCATAAGTTTAGCCCCTCAGGGATCTCCCTGAGGGGCTTTTTGCGTTGCATTACTATAGACATTCCATGAAAAATATGCTATAATAGAGGAAATTATAACTCAATCGGAGAAATGATATGACGAAAAAGATAACGGTTCATCTGGCGGCATTTTTTGCGGCTATAGCGGTGATGTGGGGGCTGCTGGTGCTTACCTCTATTATCCCAAACGAAAAAATATATGAGGGGCTTATGGAAAGCGCCGATTATTACGGCAATACAGAGGCATTTTCCTTTGAAAACAGCGGAAGGCTGTGCGATGTTGCCGATAACTATGCCGATGCTATCCTGCTGAATATTCTGTGGAACATAGACAGCTCTCACCCTGTTTATTCCTCGCTGGATACCAAATACTACAGCGGGGAGGAGCTGGGCGTGAACTACGGGCTGTATGCTGCACTGAACGGCGTTGCTCCCGATACGGATTATTCCCGCTACTGGCACGGCTCGGTAATATTTATCCGTCCGCTGATGGCTTTTATGAGCGCTCGTGGGGTGAAAGCCGTGGGTCTGGCGGCTGTGATAATTCTTGCGGCGGTGTGCTGCGGTATTCTTGTGAAAAAGCGGCAGTATTTTGCGGCGGCGGCTCTGGCGGTGTCGATGTGCTGCGTTCATGTGTGGAATGTGGGGCTGTCACTGGAGTATATCCCCATGTTCATCGTAACCATGGCGATGTGCATTTTGTATGTGCTGCTTGAAAAAAAAGGCGATATCTATGTGACTGTGCTTTCCGTTATCGGGGGAGCTGCTGCGGCGTTTTTCGATTTTCTCACGGCTGAAACTTTGTCCATACTTCTCCCGCTGCTGCTGGTGGTGATCATCCGATACAGTGATGACCGACTTGAAGAGAATGGACTTCCTCTTGTTATAAAAAGCGGCTGCTGCTGGGGAGCGGCGTATCTTATGACCTTTATTGTCAAATGGGCGGCGGCTTCCGCAGTGACGGGGGAGAACAAGTTTGTTTCAGCCATTCATTCGGCAGAGGTGCGCATAGACGGCGAGACTGATATGTCCCTGCCCATGCAGATAATATCCGCACCCATGGCAAACATCTCCACACTTTTCGGCGGAGATGTGCGTGTTGACGGCGGACGCATCGCCTTGGGACTTATACTGACCGTCCTCATATCGGGAAGCATATGCTTGCTTTTGGGCAGCAAAAAGCCCCCAAAGGCAGCGGTAACAATAGCCGTACTGGGACTTGTGCCGTACCTGAGATACATCGTCCTCAGCAACCATTCATATCTTCATGAATATTTTACCTACAGGGCGCAGGCGGCGACTGTTATGGCGCTTTGCGCATTGGTATGGCTTTGCATACGTGATAATAAACCGACCAAAAAGGTCAGACAGAAGGTGAAGCGGTGACGGAATTTACTATACTTATGCCCTGCCTGAACGAGGAAAAGACCATCGGCAGCTGCATTGATGAGGCGAAAAAGGGTATAGCGGCAAGCAAAATCTCCGCCGAGATACTTGTGGCGGATAACGGCAGCAGCGACCGTTCCGCTTTCATTGCCCATGAGCATGGTGCAAGGGTGGTGAATGTGGCTGAAAAGGGTTATGGCAGCGCACTTATCGGCGGCATAAAAGCGGCGCAGGGGAAATACATCATCATGGGCGACTGCGATATGAGCTACGATTTTTCCGATATTGGCGGCTTTGTGCAGAAGCTCCGTGAGGGCTATGGGCTTGTTATGGGCAACCGCTTCGGCGGCATTGAAAGGGGTGCTATGTCCTTTTCCCACAGATATATCGGCGTGCCCCTGCTGTCGCTGGCAGGGCGGATAAGATACCATACCTTTGTGACGGATTTTCACTGCGGCATCAGGGGATTTGACAGGGAAAAGGCTTTGGCGCTGGGACTGTCCTGCTCGGGCATGGAGTTTGCCACAGAGATCATAGGAAAATTCGCACGCTCGGGGGAGAAGATCGCTCAGATACCCGTAAAGCTGCGCAGGGACGGCAGAAACGGCAGATCGCACCTCAGGAGCATACCCGACGGCTGGCGGCATCTGAGGTTTATTATCACAAACAGCTGTGAAAAAAAATGAGGCATTTGCAGGAGTTTGCAAATGCCTCTTTGTGTTATTCGGTAAATTTTATGAGTCAAGACCGTTGAGAATGTAATTGTAAATGCAGTGGTAAGCGTATTCCCTGGTAACATAGCCGTCGGGGTCAAAATTACCGTTCTTGCTGCCGTCAACAGCGCCTGCAGCCCAGGCAATGGAGATGTAGCCCACATATGCGCTGCTGTCCGAAACGTCCTTGAAGGGGGACTTGAAGATGTTCTTCATCTTGGCGTATCTGTCAGCGCCCATGTCCTTTACGAACAGCCTTGCCAGCTCTTTTCGTGTAAGATACTTGGCGGAAGTGCTTTCGCTGCCGTTTGCGGCATATTCCTCCACAACGGGGTCTTCGTAATAGCCTGCGTTTATCAGTGAAAGCAGAGCGTTTACCTCGTCAGCGGTTATTTTTGAATTGGGGGAGAACTTTTCATTGTCATGTATCTTGATGCCGTAGTTGTAAAGTGTGGCGATCTCGCTCTTGTACCGGGAATTGTCAAGGTCGGTGTAGGGGCAGGTTTCGCCCTGAGAAGCTGCCTTTTCAAGGGGCTTGCCGTTGTTGTCGCAGAGCTTTCCTGTTCTGGCGTTGAGCTTCCATGAATCCATGCTGTAGATGAGATATGTGTGGGGCACGGATCTATAATCGGTAAAGCCGTCGTAATAGAGGGACATATCCTGCTGACCGAACAGCAGCTCAAGAGCCTTCTGCTTGTTGACTATCTTGCCATCGCCGAAATCAACGTCCTTGGTGTAGTTTGAGCTGATGCTTGTTACTCTGCCGTCGGAATTAACGGTAACGTAAATGGAGTCGCCCGAGACCTGAATGTTGTTTACGTATCTGTAGAACTTGAAGCTGCGGCTGGTTACGGTGTAGTTTTCCGTCTTGACAGCGGGAGCGGTGTTCTCGGGGTCAGCCTTGTATTCGCCGAAAATGTCGCCGTAGTAATATTTTGCGGCTTCCTCGGCAATGGAATTGGCTTTCTTAACGTCCAGCGCCTGCTTGCTGTTCAGGGTGTAGTTGTTGAAGCTGATTACCTTTCCTGACTCAGCGTCAGCGGTAACGTATATCTCGCTGTATTCCTTTTTGTTGTTGATATAAAAGCGGCAGCTGATGGCAAAGCCGCTGGGAGCTTCTTCGCTATAGTCGATGTTAAAATCATTGACAAGGTGGCTCTTGGTCACGCCGATGTACTTGTCTTTCATCATCAGCTCCTTGAACTTATCCGAGGTGAGCATCTTGCTCATGTCGGCAAGCTTTTTCTTTTCCTCGTCTGTGAATTTTACGCCTGTTGCGGGAGTGGCTTCTATATCATCCTCTTCCATCACGTCAAGCGCTTCTTCCTCGGCGGCCATATCATAGCCGCTGTCACTGTATTTATCGGTGTCAAGAGCGGCAAGATAATCATCGTTCATTGTGGAATGTTCGCCTGTGGAAGCGTTGTAGATAAAGCTGTTCTGAGGCTCATAGACGATGCTTGCGGTGGTTTTGTTTGTTTCGTAGTCGGTGGATATCCTGTACCATGGCTTTATGGTGACTTCCTTGGCGTAGATCTCCTTGATAGCTTCCTGAGTGAGGACATCTGCGGAAGAGCCGAACTTTGCGTTCTGCCACCAGTTCATATCCATTCCCAGAACATCGCCAGTGTATTTGTTGAGATATATGCGGCCGCTGTTGTTTCTTACCTCAACGCTGCCGTATTTTCTGGAAAAGCTTATGGAAACAATGTCGCTGTCAAGCCTCAGGCGGATATCATCGTCAGCCACGGTATAGCCTTTCATTGAGGGATTTACAGTGTAAAGCCAGATCAGAGCCTTGTTTGCAAAAGCCTTCTTTGACATTTTTGCAAAGCCTCTTTTTTGACCGTAGTTGTATCTGTCGGGGCTTGTGTAGCTTGTTATCAAATCACCCGTAACGGTTACATAATAGCTGCTTCCGCTTATATCATCGGGATTTTCCCATGTGAAGTTATAGTTCTTTAATCCGTTGCTTTCGCCTGTGGTGCAGGAAAATTTGGAGTATTCTTCGGGAATAGTTATTCTTGATTTTACTGTGGCAAGTGCTTTTTCCATATCGCTTCTATCCTCCGTGTCGGCTGTTGCTGTCGATTTTGACGAAGCAGCTGCGGCGGCGTTGGGAGTTATTGTCTTTGCAAAGCAGACCGGTGCAGAGGCGTTCACTGCTATGGCAGCTGCCGCCAGAAGTGCTATCTGTTTTCTCATATTATGACCTTCTTTCTGATGATTTCAGAATTTTCGTTTCTGATAATAATACAAATCATATTAGGAAAATTTTTCATTTTAAGTCAAAAAATACAGATTTGTTATTCTGCACAATTTTTTAAATGATATTTGTGCATTGCTTATGCGTTTGATATTTCGGTGACGATGACCTCATTTCCGTGCTTTTTGATTATATCTGCCAGATTATTGACATTCAGCCATACGGTTGCAGTGTTGTCATTGGGGTGAACGCCGATGAGAAAAGGCTCTTTGAAAAAGTCCTTGTCAAGGTAGAATATCACACGCAGTTCGCTGTCATTAAGCATCCCCAGAGGAGTAACAGCTCCCGGGATAAGACCCATTATGTCCATAAGCTCGCTTTCGGAGGCAAAGGTCAGAGGGCGTGTGCACTGTGCTTTGCGGAACGCTTTCAGGTCAACACGCTTGTCTCCTTTGGCGGTGATAAGATAATACTGCCGCCTTTTATCGTCACGGACAAAAAGGTTTTTTGCATCACATTCGGGGTGAGGGTTATCTATCTGCGCCAGCTCCGCCATGTTATATACAGCCTGATGCTCGGTTATCTCAAATTTTACTCCGCTTTGTGTAAGAAAGTCGTAAGTTTCCTGCTTGTTCATGGGGCATATCTCCTTTGGATCTATTGATATTATCATATCACAGCGGGCGGTGAATGTCAATGAAACGGGGTAGCTTAAAGAGCATGAAATTGCCGTTATTGACATTTGATATCAGTTGTGCTATACTAACTCTGACAGGAAATTACATAGGGATAAGGAGAAATAGAAATGAATAATTCATTCAGCGCATGGATGTTCAAGCATTTTTATCACAGCGCAGTAAAAGCCGAGCTGAAACGGCGTGGGTTCCCTCAAAGCACGGCAGATAAGATAATCAGGGAATATGATAAAATATCCGCCCGTGCAAAGGATATAGGCAAATCAAGGCTTATCAGCAGCTACGTAATGGGCATATATTTTATTGCCATGAACCGCAGCACGGGAAAAGACGCCGAGGAGAATTTCGAGATATTCAGAGACGGCCTTTGCGCTTCAAAGCTGTTCCGCAAGGCGGTTGGCAATGCGGAAAGCTACCTTGATGAAAAGAAGATGGCAGGACGTCTCAAGTGGTCGGAGGACAGCCACAAGCGCTTATATGAAAATGACTGGATGCTGGATATCCTGCCGGGAAACGGCGAATATGACCTGGGCTATGACTATCATCAGTGCGGTATATGCAAGATATGCAGCGACGAGGGCTGCCCTGAGCTGGCGAAGTACCTTTGCCGAATGGACTTTGTGCTTGCGGACATTATGGGCATGAAGCTTGTGAGAACAGGCACTATTGCAGAGGGCGCAGATATCTGCGATTTCAGATACAGCAGAAAATGATCATCATAACATAAAAAAACCGCCACGTGGGGAATTTCCTCACGGGGCGGTTTGGCATATTATACTGCAAACTGGCTGTTGTAAAGCTTTGCGTAAAATCCGTTCTTTGCGAGAAGCTCTTCGTGATTGCCCTTTTCAATGATGTGGCCGTCACGCATTACAAGGATAATGTCCGCCTCACGAATGGTGGAAAGGCGGTGAGCTACGATAAAGCTTGTCCTGCCCTGCATAAGGCGTGCAAAGGCTTCCTGTATCTTTATCTCGGTTCGGGTGTCGATAGAGGAGGTAGCCTCGTCAAGGATAAGCATGGGAGGCAGGCAGAGCATTACTCGGGTAATGCACAGCAACTGCTTCTGGCCCTGTGAAAGGCTTCCGCCGTCCTCGCCGATGACCGTATCATAGCCGTTGGGCAGACGCTTGATGAAGCTGTGGGCGTGTGATGCCTTGGCTGCCGCAATGACTTCCTCGTCGGTGGCATCAGGCTTGCCCATAACAATGTTGCTGCGTATGGTTCCAGATTTGAGCCATGTATCCTGGAGCACCATGCCGTAGTTCCGGCGCAGGCTCTTTCGGGTAATGTGCCTGATGTCGGTGCCGTCTGCCTGAATGCTTCCGCCGTTTACGTCATAGAAACGCATGAGCAGGTTGATGATGGTAGTCTTTCCGCAGCCTGTGGGGCCGACTAAGGCAACTCTCTGACCCGGCTCTACGGAAAGGGTCAGGTCTTCGATAAGCTTTTTGTCGGGCACATAGGAGAATGCCACATTATCAAGAGTGATGCGGCCCTCTGCATTTTCCAGCACTTTTGCATCGTCAGCATCGGGTATCTGAGGCTCTTCCTCAATAAGCTCAAAGAGACGGGAAGCGCAGGCAAGTGCGTTCTGAAGCTCGGTAACAACGCCCGAGATCTCGTTAAAGGGCTTTGTGTACTGGTTTGCGTAGGAGAGGAACACCGACAGCATACCTACAGTAAACGGGTCCGGTGCGTTTGCGGTCTTTACGCAGGCGATAGCACCCGTAAGGGCAACTGCCGCATATACCACGTTGTTTACAAAACGTGTGGTTGGGTTGGTGAGGGAGGAGAAGAAGGTGGCTCTAAGGGAGCATTTCTGAAGTCTGTCGTTTATCTCGTCAAACTTCTCCATTGCCTCGTCCTCGTGGCAGAACGCCTGGACTACCTTCTGGTTTGATATCATTTCATCAATGAAAGCGGTCTGCTCGCCTCTGGTCTCGGACTGGAGACGGAACATAGCGTAGGTCTTTTTTGCAATAAATCTTGCAATGAAGAGGGAAAGGGGGGTGAGGATAACTACTGTGAGGGTTATCTTCCAGTTGATAGTCAGCATGAATATCAGTGTGGCAAGGATAGTTACAACGCCGGTGAAAAGCTGTGTGAAGCCCATGAGCAGGCCGTCCGCAAACTGGTCTGCATCGGCGATGACACGGTTAACGGTCTCGCCTGCGGGGTGGATATCAAGGTAGCTCAGTGGGAGCTTTTGTATCTTCATGAAAGCTTCGTTTCGCATATCACGGACAATGTGGTAGGTGATGCGGTTGTTTACCGTGTTCATGAGCCACTGAACAGCCGCAGTTGCCGCAGCGATAAGGGCGATCTCTTTCAGCAGCTTTGCGATGCCTTTGAAATCTACCTGACCCTTGCCGATGATAAGGTCGATAACATCGCCTATGAGCACGGGTACATACAGCGTAAGGGCAACGGTCAGAGCCGCCATTATAATAGACAGAAACATGAGCAGACGGTACTTGCCGATGTATGTCATGACCTTTTTGAATGTGCCCTTGTCAGCTTTTTTCTTTTCAGCCATTTATACCGCCTCCTTTTTGAACTGAGAGTTGTAGATCTCCTGATATACGGAGCAGCTCTTCATAAGCTCGTCGTGTGTGCCTATGCCCACAGCAGCGCCGTCATCCAGAACGATTATCCTGTCAGCGTGCTGAATGGAAGATGTACGCTGGGATACGATGAATACAGTGGGGTGATAATCCAGCTCTCTCAGTGATTTTCTGAGAGCTGCATCTGTTGCAAAGTCCAGTGCGGAGGCACTGTCGTCCAGAATAAGGATCTCGGGCTTTTTGACCAGCGCACGGGCAATGGTAAGTCTTTGTCTCTGACCGCCCGAAAGGTTCTTTCCACCCTGCTCTATCTCGCAGTCAAGACCGCCCTTTGCCTTGATAACATCAAGACCCTGAGCCGCCTCTATGGCTTCCATTATCTCGTCATCGGAAGCGTTTGTAACGCCCCACTGCATATTTTCACGGATAGTGCCGTGGAAAAGCACAGCCTTCTGGGGAACAACACCTATCTTCTCACGGAGCTGTTCAACGTCCATATCCTTGACGTTCACGCCGCCGACCTTTACCTCGCCGGAAGCTGCATCATAGAAACGGGGGATAAGGTTGACAAGAGAGGATTTTCCCGAGCCTGTGCCGCCGATGATACCGATAGTCTCGCCCTTTGCGGCGGTGAAGGTGATATCTGAAAGGGAGTCGGCACCTGCGTTCTTGTATCTCAGGTTAACATGGTCAAATTCCACGCTGCCCTCATTGCAGGAGCTGTTTCCGCTTTCAAGGTCGGGCTTGATGTCAAGCACAGCCTGTATTCTGTTTCCGCAGGCAATGCTCTTTGTGATGTTGATGATAAGGTTTGCAAGCTTGATAAGCTCAACAAGTATCTGGGACATATAGTTGTAGAGAGCCACAACTGCACCCTGTGTAAGAATGCCTTCATTAACACTCACAGCGCCTGTGTGAATGAGCCAGATAATGGCAAGGTTGATGATAACGTAGGTCACAGGGTTCATAAGAGCGGATATCTTTCCTACAAACTTCTGTGAAGCGGTAAGCTCGTTGTTCTTGTTTATGAAATCGTCGGTCTCCTCGTCCTCCTTGCAGAATGCACGGATAACTCTTACGCCTGTAAGATTTTCTCGGGTGACGGTCATAACAGCGTCAAGCTTCTGCTGTACCTTCTTGTACAGGGGAATGGAGCCGAGCATTATGCCGAATACCACGATAAGCAGCACAATAGTGACATAAACAAATATCATTGCGGAGGGAACGTCGATGGTGAACGCCATTATCATTGCGCCGAAAACCACAAAGGGGGAGCGGAGCAGCAGGCGGAGCGCCAGGTTCATGCCGTTCTGCACCTGATTCATGTCGCTGGTCATTCGGGTGATGAGGGTAGATGTACCGATCTGGTCAAGCTCTGAGTACGAGAGCGACTGAATGTGACCGAAAAGTACGTGGCGTATCTTGCTTACAAAGCCAACGGAAGCCTTTGCGGCAAAATACTGAGCGGTGATGGAGAATGCCAGACCCACAAATCCCAGCAGAACAAGTATCAGGCACATTTTGATGATGTAGCCTGTATCGCCGTTTTCGATACCCGTATCGATTATGGCAGCGATGACCAGCGGGACAAACAGCTCGAAAAGCGCTTCAAGCAGTTTGAAAAGCGGACCTAAAATACTCTCCCTGATATAATCTTTAAGATATACAAGCAGCTTTTTCAAATAAATACCTCCCTTAATTACATACATTGTTTATTATACCATTTATGCTGTCATGATTTTATAAGTAAATATAAATAATTATGGTATAAAACAAAAATAAAAGAAAAGCCGCCATGAAAAACGTGTGAGTTTTTATGGCGGCTATGTGTTATAAGGCAGGCATATTAGTTTGTGGAAAAGTTACATCACCTGTGCAGTATATGCCTGATATAAGCAAAGGTGTAATCCTCGCCCTCTTCGGCAAGCATTACAAGGAGCATTTCGATGAGCTTTGCGGTGTCGGGGTGAATGAGCCTCTGAGCGGCATTGCCCCTCCTGTAATAAGCCAGCGGAGAAGCGTCGGTGTAGTTCTCGCCCATGTATATCTTGCTTGCAGCCACACGGTCGCAGAACATCTCCGCAACATAGATGAGCGGCATTTTAACGGCTTCATTGCGCTTTGTCTTTGGGCTGTAGTCGTTCCAGTATTCAAAGTGATGCTTGTTCCTGCCCTTGTGGTGCATCCATGCGGTGCTGTAGCCTTTAAGCTCACGCTCTGCCTCGTTGGGGCTGCGGGTGCCCTGATACATTTTGCAGCTTATCCAGAATTCCTCGGGGCTGTATTTTGACAGGTCGTGCGTAAGACCCTGCCAGTAAAGACCTGCACGGAAGCAGTTCTTCATTACCTCACGTCTGTGGCGGCCTACAGTTCTCAGGTGCTTGTAAATGTTGATTGGATTTATCATAAGGACATCTCCGTATATCAAAGTAATTGGTTTATTATCAGTATATCACTTATAAAAGCGGCTGTCAATCGGATCTTTAAGGCTGCATATTTCCGCCGGCTTTCAAATATAAATAATCATAACCTGTCCGAAAGAAGGCCGTATGCTGATGAACGTTAAGATAATTTCAGAAAAGCAGATAGCAAAGGACGCTGCAAAAATGACGCTCCTCAGCCTTGCTATGCAGACTGCGGGCATGATATTCAATGTAAAACTCTCCGATATGGCAGGCACCTCCGCCGTGGGGCTGATGTCGCTGATATTTTCGCTGTTCGGATTTATTATGGTGCTTGCAAACGGAAATATCCTTACCTCCACAGGCAGATTTGTCTCGGAGGCAAGGGGAGCGGGGCATGAGAATTTCTGCACTGTTATGAGATATTCCCTTACTTTTTCCCTGTGCCTGTCATTGTGCTTCGGGCTGGGGGCATTTCTGCTGTCAGATTTTCTTGGAGAGACCATACTTAAAAGCAGGCAGCTTTCCATATCGGTGCGGCTCATTGCCATTTCACTGCCCTTTGCTTCCGCAGGGTCGTGCATAAAGGGATATTTCCACGGTATCCGACAGGTCAGCGTGCCTATGCGGGGCGACCTTATCGAATTTGCCGCCAAATGGACAGTGCTGTTCGGCGGACTTATCCTTTTCGGCGGAACGGAATATTTCTACACCGTGGCAGCGGCAGGAATTCTTGGGGGAGAATTCATAAGCTTCTGCTACTACGGCGCAAAATATCTTGATGAATATAAGCATTTCCGTGTCCGTCCATTATGTTCTGCACCTCTTCTGACGGACACGCCCAAGGGATATGTCAGAAGCACTTTCCCCATTCTTCTCAGCGGATATGTGCAGATGCTCATGTCAACGGCAAATGAGCTGCTTGTGCCTGCGGCTCTGCTGAGATACAGCAAAAGCACGGAGGAGGCTCTCAGCTGCTACGGCTGCTTTGAAGCTATCATCATGCCTGCGGTGTTTTTTCCGTCGGCGGTGCTTACCAGCCTTTCGGGCATAATCATTCCCGAGGCGGCGCTGGCGAACCGCTGCGAGGACAAAGAGATACGGCGGTGCAGGCTTTGTCGGCTGACGGACAGTGTGTTTGAAAAGTCCTTTACCTATGCCTTTTTCATTGCGGCGCTGTTCTTCTTCTGCGGCAAATGGGCAGGCAGAGTGCTTTGCCCCTCCGATGCGATGGTGGGGGATTCACTTGTGATACTTGCCCCCGTTATCCCATTTATCTACCTTGAAATTGTGCTGGAGGGGCTGCTGAAGGGTATGGGGCGGCAGAATTTTTCCACCGTGAACTCCCTCTGCGAATATGCCGTGCGGATAGCCTGCGTTATGATATTTGTGAGCAAGGCGGGCTTTGGCGGAGTGCTTATATCCTATTATGCCAGCAACGTGATAAGCAATATCGCACGAATAATCGTTGTATGCCGTGAGTCGGAGATGCGGTTCGACTGGCTTCGCTACTGCATAAAGCCGCTTGCCAAGGGGGTGATATGCTGCATGGCAGGACTGGCTGCAGTGCGGCTCACTCATGCGGCTCATTCCGGAGAGCTTGCCTGCCTTATCGTGTTCATTATGACTGCGGCTGCGGTGTTCTTCATCTTTTTCGGCGGAAAGCCCATGGGACAGAGGATAAAGGAATTGCGTGAATGTGCATAAAATGCGCATAAAAAAGGCTGCTGCATCTCTGCAACAGCCCTTTTATCAAGCCATTATTCAATTAGAATATTGCAACAACTGCGCCCTTGTAGGTCTCGTCGATGAAGTTCTTAACATCATCGGTCTCAAGTGCCTTGATGAGAGCCTGAGTCTTTGCACTGTTCTCGTCGCCGTTTCTTACAGCAATGACATTTGCATAGGTCTGAGCTGCATCGCCGGAAGCATCTTCAACTGCAAGAGCATCGGAGCTGGAAAGACCTGCTGCAAGTGCATAGTTGCCGTTGATTACTGCCAGAGAACCTTCGTCGCTGTTGTTGAACTGAGCAGCTACTGTATCAGCCTGAACGGTAACGATGTTGTAGCCGTGGTTATCGGTGATATCGAGAGTTGTTACGCCGTCTGTTGCATTTGCTCCATCGGGAAGATCAATGAGGCCTTCCTGCTTGAGGAGGAGAAGTGCTCTTGTCTCGTTGCTGTCGTCAGCGGGGATAACGATTGTTGCGCCTTCCTTAACGTCAGCTACGCTTGCAACGCCGTTGCCGTAAAGTCCGAAAGGCTCGTAGTGGATAGAAGCAGCTGCTACAAGGTCAGTGCCGTTGGAAGCGTTGAAGCTGTTGAGGTAAGGTGTGTGCTGGAAGTAGTTTGCATCAAGCTCACCGTCTGCAAGAGCCTTGTTGGGGAGAACGTAGTCATCGTAGATAACGATGTCAAGGGTGTAGCCCTCGTCTGCGAGAGTGTCCTTTACAAAGTTGAGGATCTCGCCGTGAGGTGTGGAGGTTGCGCCTACTCTGATAACGTTGTCGCCGTCGGAGGTTTCATCGGCAGCAGCCTCGGTATCGGCAGCTGTGTCATCAGCGGGAGCTGCGGTATCCTCTGCTGCAGCAGCGGCAGTGGTGTCGGCAGCGGTTGTGGTGGTGTCAGCTGTGCCTGTAGAGCCGCAGCCTGTGAGGGAAAGTGCAGCGAGGGAAAGTGCGAGAATAACAGATGATAACTTTTTCATAATGATCTAACTCCTTAAAATCTTTATTTATTTTTATTACGGACAAATCCTGACTTGTTTTGACTGACAGCGTTAACACATTCGTCCGTAACGGAAGTTCTCTCTTAACAGCTTTTCAAATAAGCCTGTCATAAAAATTGCCCCTTTTACTTATTTATTCGCTTATCGGTCTTTCTTGCGATAAGCATACCCAGCTCCTGTATCACCTGAACGATGATGACTGTAAGCAGAACGCAGAGCCAGATTATGTTATTGTTGAAGCGCTGATAGCCGTAGGTGATGGCGATCATTCCAAGTCCGCCGCCGCCTATGGTTCCTGCCATTGCGGAGTAGCCCAGAATAGTTACCAGAGAGATGACCGCACCCACTATAAGTGAAGGCTTTGCTTCGGGGATAAGCACCTTGCAGATTATCTTGAATGAAGATGTTCCCATTGCCTGAGCCGCTTCGATAACGCCGCTGTCAACCTCCTTGATGGAGGATTCAGCCATTCTTGCAACGTAGGGGATAGCTGCGATTATCAGCGTAACTATCATCGCTTTGTTGCCAAGGCTGGTGCCGACTATGAGCTTTGCGGCGGGGAGCATTGCTATCATCAGGATAACAAAGGGGATACTTCTGAAAACGTTGACCAGTATTCCGAGGAGCTTGTTGAGCCAGCCTATGGGGTGAATGCCCTCCTTATCGGTGACGCAAAGGAGAACGCCCAGGGGAAGCCCCACAAGATAGGCGAAAAATGCGGAAATAAAGGTCATGTATATGGTCTCCCATACGCCAAGCTGTATAATGCCCTTGTCCCAGAGCTGTGTAAGCAGATCGTTCATTTTATGACCATTCCTTTTCGGTTGTTATATTTCGGCATAGTCAATGCCGCTGCGTTTAAGATATTCAAAAGCCCTTACTGAGCCCTTGCTGTCATCGGGAAGCTGGATTATCATTTCGCCGAATGCCTTGCCGTCAAGGTCCTTTGTGTCGGCGTAAAGAATATTCACGGGAACGCCACACTCGAAGATCATGTTTGCGATAACGGGTTTGGTGGAGCTTTCACCGTTGAAGATAATGCGTATCTTCTTTCCGCCTGTTACCTCTGCAGTGGTCTTTGACTCGGGGAGAACAAGCCTTCTTGCAATATCCGACTGAGGATTTGCGAATACCTCGCTTACCGCACCAAGCTCAGCCACACGGCTTTTATCCAGAACAGCCACCCTGTCGCAGATGCTGTTTATTACCTTCATCTCGTGGGTGATCACCACAATGGTAACGCCCATGGTCTCGTTTATCTTTTTCATAAGCTCCAGAATGGAACGTGTGGTATCGGGGTCGAGAGCACTTGTGGCTTCATCGCAGAGGAGATATTTTGTCTCTGCTGCCAATGCTCTTGCAATAGCAACTCTCTGCTTCTGACCGCCCGAAAGCTGTGATGGATAAGCCTTTGCCTTGTCGGAAAGTCCTACAAGCTCCAGCAGGTCTGCCGCTCTTTTGAGAGCCGCATCTTTTTTTACTCCCGCAATTTCAAGGGGATAGCAGATGTTCTTTATAACATTTCTCTGAGCTAAGAGGTTAAAGCCCTGAAATATCATTCCTATGTTCTGGCGGGTCTTTAAAAGCTCCTTGTTTGAAAGCTTTCCCAGATCCTGACCGTCAACTATCACCTGACCCGAGGTGGGTTTTTCGAGATAGTTGATGCAGCGGACAAGTGTGCTTTTGCCTGCGCCCGAAAGACCGATTATGCCGAATATCTCACCGTCATTTATAGTCAGGCTGATATCACGCAGAGCAGTTATCTCGCCTGCTGCGGACTGATAGGTTTTGCTGAGATTTTTTATTTCTATCACGATGTTTCCTCCAAACAGCAAAAAAATAACAGGCATCGCCGTGCCTGTCTGCAATTACAGATTTCCGCATTTATTCACAGAAAGCGGAGGACACAGCATTTTTTCCGATGTTCATTTCACAGCACATACACATCATCATTGCCATCATGTTCTCCGCATCCTTTCATTTTTAGATTTGTTTTATTTGATGTATTTATAATACCATATAAATCATACTTTGTCAATAGGCATTTAGTAGTTTGATACACAAAAAACTTTCAACTTAAAGTGCCTATATTGTAGAATTTGGATAAATCTGCGTTTATTCAGTCGTCATAGCCGTCCAGGAAGCTGTGGATTTCCCCATCTTTCTTGTAGGATATGACTTTTGACAGGTTAACGCTCTCCACACTGCGGAAGATATTTTTCTCTATCTGAGGGTTGCCCTTTGCAAGCACCGAAATGAGGCGCTTTATTTCCATGCGCTTTGAAACGGTGCGGCCATCGGGGTCGCAGGTGGTGCAGGTGTCGGTAAAGCGGCAGGCGCACTGGATAAAATGCAGGTCGTTGTATCTGCACCAGTGCTTTATCTCCTCTTCACGGATAAGGTACATGGGGCGGATAAGCTGCATTCCCTCGAAATGGTCGCTGTGGAGCTTTGGCATCATGGTCTGCACCTGACCGCCGTATATCATGCCCATGAGGATAGTTTCGATAACGTCGTCAAAGTGATGACCCAGCGCAATTTTGTTGCAGCCCAGCTCCTTAGCCTTGCTGTAAAGATAGCCTCTTCTCATGCGGGCGCAGAGGTAGCAGGGGTTGTTTTCCACGTTATAAACGGAGTTGAAAATATTAGTCTCAAAAACAGTTATGGGGATATTCATGAGCTTGGCATTGCCCTCGATAATGGCACGGTTCTCGGGGCTGTAGCCTGGGTCCATTACAAGAAATACCAGCTCAAAGGGGAATTTTCCGTGGCGGTGTATCTCCTGAAAGAGCTTTGCCATAAGCATAGAGTCCTTGCCGCCTGAGATACAGACAGCTATTTTGTCGCCGGGCTTTATAAGCTCGTATTCGTTTATTGCCCTTGCAAACTTGCTGAAAATGGAGCGGTGGAACTTCTTGCGGATGCTCTTTTCTATCTCCTCCGCACGGTTTTCATGCTCAAGCTTTTCGGCAAGCCACTGAACATATCCGCCTGCCAGATTTGCGGCTGAATAGCCCTCGTCGCACAGCTCGTCCGCAAAGTCCCTGCTTATTATGCCGCTTTTGCAGCATACGATGATGTCCTTATCCTTTGGAAAAGTGCTTTTCTTTTCCTCAAACTCGTTCTGGGGAATATTCACAGCACCGTCAATGTGACCCAGCTCGAAAGCGGTGCTGTCACGTATGTCTATAAGAAGATATGTATTTTTATCAAGCTTGCCCAGCTCCCGGGCAGTAATATCGGCGTTCATAATGATCCTCCTCACGGAACCGCTTGTTTGTACTAATACTAATCTTCAATCAACCTACAGACAAATCCTCGGCTGAAATAAGCCCATTCTTCGTCAAGCTCCCTTGCCGGGCGGCAAGCCCGCCTGCGGTCGCTTTCCTTGACTGGTCTTATTTCATCTGTCGGCTTTGCCTATAGAACGATTGAAGATTAGTATAAGTTATAATACCATATGTGGAGCCTAAAGTCAAGGCGGACAACAAAAACCGCCTCCGAAACGGAGACGGCTGTTATGTTATAAAGTAAGCTGGTCAGGGTCGGTGATGTCCTTTGCCAGGCACCCTGCGGCGGGTATGGATTTCATCACGTACTTTTTAAGCTCTGCAAGCTTTTCGGGGGAGACTATGCAGGCATTGTCCGCATGAGCGTTGGTTTTCAGTGTCATTACCTGAACGCCGATAGTGTCACGGGTGGTCTTGGGAAGCACCAGCGCCGTGTTGAATATGATAGCCCTGCCCTTGTCGGAGGTTATCATTATATCCGCATTGTCCTCGATGAAGAACATCTTTACAAGCCGTGACTTGTCGGAGAACGCCTTGGTGAGCTTCTTTCTGTTGGTCTTTGTCTCAAATGCGGAGAGGGGGACCTTTGCCGCCTTGCCGTTTTCAAACACCATGAACAGGAAGCCTGTGTAATCGGTGGTGGGTATCATGGAGATAACATTCTCGTCAGCATCAAAGCCCAGCTTTACGGGAACATATTCACCCATTGCCGAAGCCTTTGTGTCCGCAAAGTCGGAGGAACGGGACTTATACACCTGGCACTTGTCGGTAAAGAACAGCAGCTCGGTGCGGTTGGTGGCTTCAAAGGAAGCGTCCATCTCGTCGCCGTCCTTGAACTTGTGCTCGGAGGACATTCTCAGCGACTGGGGAGTTATCTTCTTAAAATATCCGCCCCTTGTGATAAAGAGATTAACGGGGTAATCGGGAATATCCTCCTCAGGCTCTGCCTCCTCGTTTTCGTCGGGATAGCAGAACAGAGTGCGGCGGGGCTGACCGTATTTCTTGATAACGTCTTTCAGCTCGGAGATGATGATATCAAGTATCTTTTTATCGTCCGCAAGAATGCCTTCCATTTCGGCGATGTCCTTTTCCAGCTGGTCAACGTCGGAAATGCGGTTCAGGATATATTCCTTGTTGAGATGACGGAGCTTTATTTCGGCAACGTATTCCGCCTGCTTTTCGTCAATGCCGAAGCCTATCATCAGGTTGGGAACGACCTCCGATTCCTCTTCAGTCTCACGGATTATCTTTATTGCCTTGTCGATGTCAAGGAGAATTTTCCGCAGACCGTAAAGAAGATGGAGCCTGTCCTTTTTCTTGTTAAGGTCAAAGTAAACTCTGCGCTTTACGCAGTCTTTTCTGAACGCCGTCCACTCGGTAAGTATCTCATAAACGCCCATTACCTTGGGATATCCGCCGACGAGAATGTTAAAGTTGCAGGAATAGGTGTCCTGCAGCGATGTCATTCTGTAGAGCTTTTTCATGAGAGCGTCGGGGTCAGTGTTCTTTTTGATGTCTATGGCGATCTTCAGACCGTTCAGGTCGGATTCGTCACGAATATAGGTTATCTCTCTTATCTTGCCCGTTTTGGCAAGGTCAACTATCTTATCCTTTATCTGCTCGATAGTGGTGGTGGGAGGTATCTCGGTTATCTCGATGCAGTTGGAATCAGGGTCAAAGTTGTACTTTGAGCGGATTTTCACCGAGCCTCTGCCTGTGCGGTATAACTTTTCCAGCTCAGGCTCGTCGTATATCATATATCCGCCGCCGGGAAAATCGGGACCCTTGAGGACGGAAAGCAGATCGAAATCGGGATTTTTAATAAGACCGATGGTCGCTTCGCATATTTCAGTAAGATTAAAGGAGCATACCGCACTTGCCATTGATACCGCAATTCCCACATTGGAATTTACCAGAATGGAGGGAAAGCTTGCGGGCAGCAGGGTAGGCTCAACGGTCTCATTGTCGTAGTTGGGGACAAAATCCACCGTATCTTTGTCGATATCCCTGAAAAGCTCGGCGCAGATAGGTGCAAGCTTTGCCTCGGTGTATCGGGGAGCGGCATATGCCATATCCCTTGAATAAGCCTTGCCGAAGTTTCCCTTGCTGTCAACATACGGGTGAAGAAGGGCTTCGTTTCCCTTTGCCATACGCACCATTGTTTCGTAGATGGCAGCGTCGCCGTGGGGATTGAGCTTCATTGTCTGACCGACTATATTTGCGGACTTTGTTTTGTTGCCTTCCAGCAGACCCATTTTATACATGGTATAAAGCAGCTTTCGGTGAGAGGGCTTGAAGCCGTCTATCTCGGGCAGTGCACGGGAAACGATAACGCTCATGGCATAGGGCATATAGTTTTTTTCGAGGGTGTCGGTTATCCTCTCCTCAACCACCTCGCCGCTGCCTGCGATATATGCGTTTATCTTAGGCTGTGCCTTCGTGGTGCTTTTGGGTTCCTTTTTTCTTGCCATGAGGTCAATACTCCTTTAGTTATTCTTCTTCCGCAGCCTCTTCAGCGTGGGCTGCCTTTATCATTATGGCACATTCAAGACGCTTTTTCATCATTTCGCAGGACATCTTGTAGGGGCTGAGAATGCTGCCTGCATACAGATAGTTGTTTGCGTTGCATCCGCCTGAGCAGTAGAACTTTGCCCAGCACTTCTTGCACTCTTCCTTGGTGTAGATGTGAGCGGAAGCAAACTGCTTCTTCATATCCATATTGAACTCGCCTGTGTGGATATTGCCCATTTTGAACTCGGTTATACCTGCAAACTGGTGGCAGGGGTAAATATCGCCCTCGGTGGTGATGGCAACGTACTCATTTCCCGAGCCGCAGCCTCTGAGTCTCTTGATAGCGCAGGGACCCTGATCCAGATCAAGCATAAAGTGGAAGAAATTAAAGTGCTTGCCCTTCTTTTCATTTATCAGCATAAGCTCCGCCAGTCTTTCGTATTCGCTGAAAATAGCGGGCAGCTCCTTTTCGGTGAGGGCATACTTTTCGTTATGGTCGCATACAACAGGCTCAACGGATATCTGGTCAAAGCCTAAGTCATAAAGATGGAACACATCGTTGGAGAAATCAAGATTGTACTTGGTGAAAGTACCTCTTACATAATAATTCTGGTAATGGCGCTTCTCGGCAAGACGCTTGTAGCGCTCAACTATCCTGTCATAGCAGCCTGTGCCGTCAACACGCTTGCGGACACGGTCGTTGACTTCCTTTCTGCCGTCGATGGACATAACGACGTTGGACATTTCCTTGTTGATAAAGTCCATTTTTTCGTCGTCCAGGAGCATGCCGTTAGTGGTGATGGTGAAGCGGAACCTCTTGCCGTACTCGGCTTCCTTGGAGCGGCCGTATTCAACCAGCTGCTTTACAACTTCCCAGTTCATGAGAGGCTCGCCGCCGAAGAAATCCACCTCAAGATTTTCCCTGTTGCCGGAGTTTTCAAGCAGGAAATCCAGTGCTTTCTTACCTGTTTCAAAGCTCATGACATTTCTGCCCATGCAGTAGTCGCCTGTGCCTGCAAAGCAGTATTCGCAGCGCAGGTTGCAGTCCATAGCGACCAGCAGGCACATTGCCTTTACGGGGGAGGCAACGGAGTATTTCGCAAACTTCTCGTAATCGTCCTCGGAGAACAGAATGTTTTCCTTGTGAAGCTCCTTTACCTCCTCATAGCAGGAGATGATCTCTTCCCTGTCATAGAATCTGGACAGCTTCTCGATAACATTCTCGGGACATACCTCGGCAAAGGGGGGGTGTACATTATCGAGCATATCATATGTAAGCTCGTCCACTATATGCACGCCGCCGCTGTGAACGTCGAGCACAATATTATAACCGCCCAGCTTGTATTTATGGATCATTTTACAAATTCCTTTCAGATCATCGGATAGAAGATTGAGGGTCACAGACCCTTAAATAGCAGTTAGAGGACAGAGGCTGGAAATTTCAGACCTCTATCCTCTATACCGAACCCTATGCGGATAAAATTACTTCTCGCACTCGCACTTCTGATTAGCAACAGTACATGAAGTCTTGCAAGCAGACTGGCAGGAAGCCTGGCATCTGCCGCAGCCGCCCTTAGTAGCAGTCTGCTTAAGGTTAGCCTTATTGATGGTCTTGATGTGCTTCATCTTAAATTTCCTCCCGAAAAAATAATTTAAACTAATTATATCACAGTTTTCCTGCAATTTCAATATCAAACGCAATATTCGTCATTTTTCACAGTTTTTTCTTGCAATATTTTTGTAAGCATTGCTAATCACCGAAAACAGGGCGGGTATTTACGCCTTTAAGACCGCCCAGAGCCGATGCGGAAAGGACTATCAGCAGCTTGCAGAAAAATCCTCCTGCGGAGAATATGCGGACGGTGAATGCGCCTATTATAAGCGTCAGGCAGAACACGGCTGCGCCGCAGATAAGCCCCGAGAGAAGTCCTTTCCTGCGCCTGCGGTTGGCGGATACGAAGGAGCAGGCAAAGCAGCCTGCGGCAAGGGCAGCCCCTGACATTGCCTTTACCGTGCCTGCGCTCATATCGCCCCAAGCGGCAAAGAATGAAAGAAAAACGGAAGCCAGAGCCAGCGCCCCGACCCCTGCAAATATTGATATAACAGCCGTGACCAGACGTTCACGTCGGGCGGCTGACCGCTGTGACAAGCGCATATAAGCCCTCCTTTGTACAATAACAGCAAACGGAGCATATCAGGCAGATATGCTCCGTTTTGC
>ENA-ORNR01000847-ORNR01000847.1-human-gut-metagenome-genome-assembly--contig:-NODE-847-length-29319-cov-4.141266_pt1 | contig 29319 bp, 37 predicted proteins | sample MGYA00242114_ERZ509020 | MGnify/ENA primary metagenome ERZ509020 (study PRJEB26280, sample SAMEA2338758) | human gut metagenome | biome: human gut; feature: human-associated habitat; material: faeces...
CGTGCTCCGGCCCTCCGACAACGCCGTTACGACTCCTTTGTCGTCGACCGTCGCCACTTTCGCGTTGCTGCTCGTCCATTGCTCCACTACGGCGTGGTAAGAGGTCGTGGACAACGGAAGGGTGTCCCCGATATACAGCCGTTTGCCCGTCTCGTTCAACTCGATGCGGTCATCGTCCCGTACTTTCTTGTCGATGCGCTCCTTCCAGTCTGAGGGGTACGATTCAAAGGATTCGATAAGGGTCGGGTTCTTGCGTAACAGTTCTTCCGCCTTTTCATCGGTGATGCTCTTGGCCGAATAAAACTCCGAAGAGCCGAACTCCGGTCGTAACAGCACGCCGCGGCGGAGCTTGTATTTTCTTTCTTCCATTTTGCCTGTTTTTTTGAGATAATTAAACACTTCCAGATATGCGTCTCGATAGCAATCGGCGCACGAGGTTTTACGGAACTTCATCGACAGGACCGTTTCATACAGCCTTTCGATGACCGCCTTGTCCCGGGAGGAGAAACCGGTATGGTACCGGCTTCCCATTTCCTCCAAGACTTGTACCGCTTCTTCGTAGCTCATCATGGCTTATTCCCCGGGCGATACGGTCAGCGTCGATTCCAACATCTCGCGCGTGGCGGCGATGTCCGTCTCGAAAAGGTAATAGGCGAAGGTGGGTGCGTCGGTCTCCTGCAAGGTTACAGACGTGCCCCCCTGCGCGTCGTCCGCATATTTGTCCGATTCGATCGCCGAGGCCGACAAGCCCTGCTCGACGCCGAAGACTTGGAACGTGTTCTTCTTGTCCGTGCCTTGATACTGGTTTTCCAGAACGACGAGGAATTTCCCGTTCGCCATGGGGTCGATGATGCTGTGGGAGACATCGGGTCCGGCATCGAGGATCACAACGGCAACCGACTTGGTGAAGTTGTTACGGTATGTCCCTTCGGTCATCGAGGTGGTCGTGCCGGTGAAAGGGGTCTTGCCCGGTATGGCGATCTTATAACCTTTCTTGCCCTCTTTCATCGGAAGGGCCGTGATGATGTTCGGTGTCGTTTCGTCGTAGGTTACTTTATCCCAGTCGATGTCGTCGTAGTTGTAGATGTAACCGATGTTGCGCAAGCCCTTCGATACGGGCTTGGTACAGTTATACAAAACGTCCTTCAAGACTTGGTAAACGCATGTTTCCATAAAAATTTTCTCCTTTTTTTATTGGTTATTGGTTGATTATATGGCCACTTGTACGAGGTCGTCCTCGCCGATAAGCGTGCCTATTTTCGATTGCGCGAAAATGTTGTTGTAACGGGTTTCTTCGTTGAACGTAATACTCAAATCCGCTATCATGTCGGTATCGTCCGTGCCGTAGAAAAGGTTCGAGGGTGAGCATAAAACGGCCCGGTGCGGATTGTTCAGTTTCGTTCCGTTGTTCTCGAAACGTTTGATCATTCTGTCCCAAATGTCCAAAGCGATGATTCTACGCCCGTCGTATTGGGAGATAACCACCCCTTCTGCCAGTTGTTCGTAGGTCAGGGTCGTGCCGATAAACGTATTGCGCACATCGGCGACAAGAGCTTTAAACAGGCTGTTTGTCATCATAATGCAAGCATCGGGCTTGTCAAAGATACGACCGTCGGCATCGGCGAGAAGATTATCGACAATGCCCATTGCGACCCCTTTTTCCCGAATCTTCGACATTTGCAATGCCGTCGTGGTCTGTGCATTGGCATCTATGGCCGTCTTTTGGCCGGGATTGTCGGCGATAATCCCGAAAAGGCGTTTAAACAAACCGTCGCAGGTCTTGAACAATTCAACATCTATACCTTTTGTGATGTTTCCTCCGTCGCTGTCGGCTACATTCTTCGCCTCTTTGTCGCCGAACCATACCAAGCGGTGAAACATATCGCTCATAGCTTTCTGCAAAAGCGGTGTCAAGAACTCCATGTAAGGAGTGCCTATGAGATTGGCGATGTCCGTACCTTTATTCAATGAATTTTTGGCGATGGTGTTCTCCAATTCCGTGTAACAGATGTGTTTGGCTATTTGCCAGCAGCCAAGCTCCCATTCTTTTTCGCTCCCGGTTATATCGACGTTGCTATATGTCGGGTTACAGCCGCATTTGTTCAAACCGACATCACCCATTCGATCGATGTAACCCAGTTTTTGACCGTTGATGACCCCGGTTACCGGAGTTGCGGTAATATTCAAGTCCGGGTCTTTGTATAGCGTATAAAAAAGCAGATCGCGCAAATCTTTTATCGCTCCGTTATCTACTGTAAATCCTGCAAATTGGCTCATAATGTTTTTCCTCCTGTTTTTATTGTTTTTTTCTGCTTTCTATTTTTTCTTCCAATGCCCGTTTGGCTTTCTGTATAGGGCTTTCATCTTCCGTTTCGACAGTCCGCACCTGCGTACGGGTGTTCTTCGCATGGAAGGTGGACTTCATGGACAGTATCTTATCCAGCCATGCTACGCCGCCCGCATGGTTCACTTTGGCAAGAATGGCGGATTCTTCCTCCGTCTTGGCTTTGGCATCGCTTTCTCCAAGCTGGCTTTCCAGTTCCGAAATACGTTCTTCCAATGCGGATTTATCGGCTTTCAGTTGCTCGTTTTCAGCTTTCAATGCTTCGAGTTCCGCTTCCAATGCGGCAAATTCCTCGTCGGTTTTCGCTTCTACCGGGGGTATGATTTCCGTAATAACACCGTCGGACACGACAATCGTCGTGCCGTCCTCCATGACGAAACTTCCGTCGGGACTGGCCGAATCACCTACCTGCGGATCGCCGCTCTCCCGTTCGATCGTCAGTTCGGAACCGTCGGCTGCCGTTACTACCATGTCCACGATTTTTACATCTTCAAGGGCTTTGAAGCCCGCTTTCGCAAGGATTCTGTCGAGAATGCCCCGCTTTACCTGTACTTCTTCTTTGTCGTTGTGCATATTGTTTTGTGTTTTGGGTGTTTGCCTCTTCGCCGTGATAGGAGGTAGAATCTCCGAGATGAAGCCAAGTTCAATGGCTTTGTCCATGCCGTAGATGACATCTTTGTCCATTACCGCCTGTAAGGTTTCCCGGTCCGTCCCGGTGCGCTCCACATAGAGGTCGAGAATCCTATCCTGCTCCGCTCGTAACTGCTCCGCCTGCTTTGAAAGCCGGGCTGCCCCTTTCTCGATGTTGTCGGCAGTGAGGGATTCCGACCAATCGAGATTGTACGTCGTTGCTGACGGGTTATGAATGCAGAAATGGGCGTTCGTGTAGGCTTTCCGCCGTTCTTTGGGAGCAGATAAAAGAACGATCGTCGCCATAGACGAACATTCTCCGTCTATGGTGGCCGAAATCTCCTTGCCCGAGTGCCGGAGGGCATCGTATATCGCCCAGCCCTCAATGACGTTTCCGCCCCGGCAGTGTATATGTATGTCGATTGTCTTGTCGTCTTCGGAAATGGAGGAAAGAAAATCATCGATGGTTTGGAAGGTAACGCCGTTGTCGATACCCCACATTTGCATGAAGGAATTTTCCTCGCTGTCTACAATGTCTCCGTATATTTTCAGTCGTGCCATGTTTCTTGCGTTTTCTCAAAGGTAGGCAGACGAAATGAGGTCGGGAAAAAATCGCTGAAAAAAGGGGGGACACTTGAATGTCCATTCATCGATATAAAAAAAAACGTGCCCATGCTCACGCACAGACACGCCTGAAACCTATAACAATTCAAAGCCTTTTATAATATCATGGAAAATCTTCTTATGGCACGAGATACAGACTTCTCGCTCATCTTGTATTTCTCCGCAAGAAACGATACGATATACATCTTCTTCTCGCCGTCCTTGCTCATCTCCCTGTATTCTTCGTACATGTCGATGTTCTTTATATTCGACAGGTCGACGCCTGATTTTTGCAACTTCTCAAGCATCGGCCTTATGCTGCTCATTGCCTCATACACATTCATAACTTCTTTTTACCCTCGTTTAAAAACAAAAAAGTGCTCACGTGATTTCACAATCAAGCAAGCACATACACTTTGTTAGCCAATAGTACGACACAAAGATAGGAACAATTATCTATTTTCCAAATTTATTCCCGTTTATTTTATATAAAGACAAAAACAGGTAGGTAATATCAAACGAATCAAAATTAAGGGTTTTATTTATGGCATAAAAGATCCCCGGCAATCGCCGAGGATCTTGTCAAAAGTTTTTCATAAAAGAGAACCCGATGCCTTCTTCATTCAAAGCGGGAGTAAAATAGAACGGCGGGTCGTACTCATTTCGATGTGTACGATAGCGTGCAATACAGAATATTCCGGCAAGCTCACCGATACCGCAAACCACCCCGGTTATAATGCAGCTTTTTGTTCGTCTATCAATCTTCTTCATGTTCCCGGTATAAGTACCTTCACCATGTACCACATAATTTGTAGCATCTTTTGTCATCTTTGATAGTATTACTGGTATGGTAACGCCTGCCGATATGGTAGAAAGAGTTATCAAAGCCTTTCCGGTTCGCAAATAGCGCATATTGGTATTCCGGAGACGATTCCATTCCTCCCTGTTTTTTTCGATCATAAATTGACGGGTTTTTATCGCTTCTTGGAAACTCTCATTTGATTCTTTGGAGGCATAACGCATCGATTCATTGATTGAATTTACATCGTTACAGAATCTTTTCCCATAACGTATAACGAACTCATCATACCAAATCTCCCTATCTTGAACATAGTCATATAAAGCAGGAGTTTCTATACGAATCCTTTTTACACTGTATTTCGTTTGGGCACTTATATTCAACGACAAAAAAGCGAAAAAAAATAATACGATCTTTCTCATAATATATCAAATCAATATTGTTGCAAAATTATAATAATAATTCAAATGCACAAGAATTATTATAAATATGCGTCCCGTATTGTAACAGGACGCATTAAAATGCTGAATCAAGAACTATCCCGCCGAAAGCCTCATTAACGTTACCTCGCAATTATCATCGGCTGAATTGGCTTGTATATCGACTATCCCGAAATACCGTCCGAATTGCTTGAAGTAAACGGGATAGGTATAGTCGATATTTTTCAAGTCCAAAGCGTTTAATTCGACGGTTACGGTAATCAAGTACATATCTTGCACCAACTCTATATAACGGCTGTAATACTTCGACAAAAGGGTTTTGAAGTCCAAGCCGTCAAAGGTTAATCCGCATTTTCCGTCTGCCCGTTTAATAACACTCATTATGCGGGGTTCAAAATCCTCAAAAGTATATGTTAGATTGCCGTCATCGTCTTTTTTTTCGCTGGCCATAATGATTTTATCACCGTCAGAAGCAGCGAAAGGTAATTCTATCAAGTCTCCTTCTTTTTCCAGCCTTTTATCGGGGGTGTCGAAATATCCGTCATAGTCTCCCGTTACCGTGTCATCTTTCGTATAACGTAAATAATTACGTTGATAATACCCCTCTTTCGAGAAGGATATTTCTATGTCGTTCGGGTCGGTAATGAGGCGATCCGTCCAGTCATTGAACTTTTTTCCGTAAACATATCTTGACACCTTATTTTTGAATAAAGTATCGATCGATACAAATTCGACGGTTCTTTTCCCTGTCTCATCATCTTTCTTTGGTATTGGATTAATGATCGGGAACACTCCGAACATGTCGCATAATGATTGAATAAAATCCACCTGCGAAATATCCGGTAAATTACCCTTAATAGGAATGAGAGGAATAATTCCGACACTTTCTGCATCCGATAAGGAAGAATTAATGCTACAAAGACCGTCGTAATCAAGAGAGGAGATACCCCATGTGCCATCTCCTTTTGCATCGAGAAAAATATTTTTTGTATTAGGAAATGATATTAGAAAAAAATATTTGCCTCGCTCTATTGCATCTATATGAATATCTTGATATACATTAAAAGACAGTACAGAACTGGCAACAACATAAGTTATAACGTCTTTTCTCCTGTCTATTAAATTAGCATTTCCGGAATCATCAATGGAAAATATTAAAAAATCACCTTTACCATTTCCGTCTATGACATTTGACAATTCTTTTGAGAATTTAGATGAAATATAACAAGATAGTCTCTGTGTTTTATCTGTTGAAATAGCTGTTACATTAAGATTTACATAATCAAAAGTTTCATTATCCCATGAAATTTTATTTACAGACACACTATTTGCAGATAAAACATCTTCTATATTATTGTTTAATATGAATGAATTACAAGTTATTGGACAAATAGTATGATCGTTTTGAGTTATGTATAGAGAATTTCCTATATACAAATCTTTTCCTATAATTCTTGATGTTATAGCTTTATTTGTTAGCGGAATAGCAAGATGATTTATTTGCTCCGCCACATTTTCGGGGAAAGAAAAAGTACAATCGACCTTTTTCTCTATCTGCTCAACAAGATAAGACGCTTTTACTGCGGGCAATCTTGCTATATTACTGTTGGGCTGAACGCCCATATCGTAATATGGTTTGAATATGACCGGTAAATCGTCGATATTTCCCGATGAGGGATAATCGGTCAAATTGTTATCATAGCGTGTGAACGTGTTATAATCCCCTAAATCATTCAGCTTATTTTCGTTTTCTATCCAATCACTGAAAGCTCCGAGGAAACCGAATGACAGACTTATTTCAAATGCCTCTTTGGTTACACTGTCAAGAAACCCGACGGCATCACCCAGTATGTCGATACCCTCCTTTCGGTAACGGACAGAAAACGGTTCTCCGATGATTTTCGTTCCATTTACCACCACTACCGAAGGGAGGTTGCAGAGTTGGAAAATCCGCATGTTTTTGCTTGTTTTCGGTAAAGATACGGTATAACTGTATGAGGATTGAATCACTCCGATTGTTCCCAGCAGGTTATTTTTATAATCCAAAACGATATTACTTTGTGCGGACAAATCCGCTCTTTCCCATTTCCCGGAAGGGGTTTTTATAAACAATTCTTCTTTCATGGCTACTATTTTTTAGAAAATCTTCTATTTCTTGACTGTATCACATCGACATTCGTCTGCTGTTTATTTATATCCACAACAGAGACGGTAGGCTTTATATTTATTTTCTGTGCTCCTTTCACAAAAGCCTCTACAAGCATTTCTTCGGAAATCGTATTCCCATAATTCGATGAGGCCGGGGAATATACTCTGTTTGCGGCATTCCAATTCTGACCTGTCCGATAAATGCTGTTTATGACCGGCGAAAACATCTTGTACGTCTTGGCCGGGATAACGAACTCGCCGGCCGAAAGTCTCGCCGGAATGGAATCACTCGTACCCGTACCTTCACCTTTGACAAGACCTCCCGTCGAGTAGCCTTTCACGGTTACTGTACCCGTTTTTCCGCTTGATTTTTGCGCTTCCGCTTCGGCGATTGCTGCTTCCGCACTGTTTATCGCTTGCTTGGCTTGAATTATTTGTGCTGTAACAAGAGCAACACCAGAAACTATGGCCGCTATCGCTTTAAACACACCTCCCGGTGTACTGGCGGCAGACTTTACAATCTCGGATATAGCTATTCCTTGATTTATGGCGACCTCTGCAATAGCAAGAGCTTTCGATAATTTCAAGGCCGTAAGGTTTTCTTCTCCGAAAGCTCCTATCATACTTGAAAGAGATCCCATGATTGATCCGATAGCCTGCGTTTTGGCTAATTGCATCTGTACTTCGGCATCATTCTTGGCTTTCACCGAATCATTGTATTTCTGTTGTGCGGCCAACAGTCGGGCGTTGTATTCCTCTTTCGTTTCACATTCCTTCTGTCCGGCCTCCTTTATGCGTTCCAAATCTTGTTGGGACTGCTCTACCATAAGCTGCAAATAATTCTCGCCGTTCATCTTGGCTGCGTCGATTTTATTTTGCCACTCGAGGTTGCGCTCGTTCAATTCCTTTTTATAGACATCGGCTTGCTGCTTGGCTTGGTTGTCTTTGAACCGTTTATCTTCTTCGGCTTCCTTTATACGATACTTTTCTTTGATAAGGGCGATTTCTTCTTCATTTCCTTTCGCGGCTGCTATCTCCTGCTGCTTCTGTTGTTCGAGCTGTTGAAGCCGCAAAGTATGTTCCTTTTCACTGCCTTTCTCCGCCGCTTCCAGTTTCAAGTTGATTAACCGCTCCTGCTCGGCGATTTGGTCGTCGGTCGCCTTTTTACTAATCGCGGCTATATCACGGGCATGTTCTTTTTCGAGGGCTTCCAGTTGATCGTTCAACGCCTTTTGCATTTCCGGGGTCAACTTTTTATCTTTCTTATATAACGCGATTTTATCCTCAATGGGCTTCTTATCCCGCTCGTAGCGTTTATCCAGAATGGCTTTGTATTCCGCCGATGTCTCCTCCAACACCTTCAACATTGCGGCTTCGGCCTTTTCTATTTCTTCGGCCTCGGCATCGATTTGTGCCGTACTCTTGTTTGTCGATGTGCTTGTGCCTGTACCGGCTTTATATTCCATGTCGTTTACCTGACCGAGCATCGTTTCATACTTGCTGCGTAACTGCATGGCAAGTCTCAACCTTTCATTCTCTTTTTCTATCTCCTCCGCCAAATTTGCCCTCTTTAAGGCTTCTTTCCTTCCGGTTCCCGAATTTTCGATCTCTTTTTCCATTCTTTCTATGTTGGCGTTACGCTCCGAGACCTCTTTTTCGTATTTGGACAGATCGGCCTGAATCTCTTTTTTCCTAATATCGATAGCACGAAGTTGGGCTTCCGAGGCTGTCAGTCCCGATTCGATCCCCGCTGCGGTAAGCCGGGATACTTCTTGATTGAGTAACTCCAAATCCTCCACCGCTTCGTTCCGACCTTTGTTTATGGCCTCCGTTATTTTGCGCATGTTCTTGTCGTCGGTGCTTTCAAATATCATTCTGACACCGGATAGGAAGTCCGCCAAGAAGTTATTCCAACCGCTTTTTATTTTCGTTATGAAACGGTCGAAGCCGCTACCGGCCTCAAACAATAAGGCCACTTGCGTATTGAGGTTCGTTTGCGAATCGACAAGCATTCGGTTTAATTCGGCCACTTCTCCTGTCTTTCCCGATATGGTGTCGAGATCCGTATCTATTTGCGAAAGGGTACGGATATAGGCCAGTCCCGCATCTTCTCCCGGGTCGCCGAAGATGTCGGCCAATGCCGCTCCGACAGTCGAGGCCGAATCGGGCAGTTCGTTCAACTTGGCCGAGACTTCCTGCATGATGTCGAATGTCGTCTTGCTGCCGTTCTGTAATTCTTCCTGTACCCGTTTCGAGGATATGCCGATACCCTCCAATGCCGTAGACGTGGCGGTCGTCATTTCCCGTAGGCGGATATTCGCCTCCTTGATCGCGTCGATGCCTTTGTCCGAGAAAATGCCCTGCTTTTCCGTCTGTACGTTAATGGCGATAAATTCCTCCGCCGACAAACCCGCTTCTTTGAAAAACGTCGAATACTCCTTGATATTTTTCAAAAATTGTTCGTTCACGTCCGCCCCGTTGGCAAAACCCTCTTTCACCAATTCGAGGGCTTCCTGCGAGGTGATGCCGAATTGCTTTTGCAACGCATTCGCACCACGCAATACCTCTACAAAATCCTTGTTGAAGGTGTCGGAAACGGCCTGCACCTCGCTACGGTAGTACACCAGTTCCTCACCCGATAAGTCGGTAAACTGTTTCGTCAAACGGGTTGCCTCGATCAATCCTTTGTTGTAGTCATACCAGAACTTGAACGCACTACCGGCAGCCGCTATGCCGAATATGGCAAGGAAAGCCGGGTTTTTAACCAAACTCAATAAGGTTTTGCCGAATGCCTGCGCACTTGTTTTTATCTTGGTGAAGCCTCCCGCCGTCTCGTCCGACAAATCCACGATGCTTACCAGCCGGGCAGCCAGCGGATTCATCGAGGCGACGGCGTTTACTATCGACTGCTGGTAATTGCCGACACTTCTTTGAAACCGTCCCGTAGATTCTTCGAGCGGGCGGATCTGGTCTTGCAGTTTCTTGATATATTCCAACATTTCTTTCCCCTTTGCCGCATTCCGGTCGGATTCAGACAGTCGGTCATAGGCGAGGGTTACTTTCGATAATTCGGCACGTAAGGATAGTAAAGAATCTTTTTCTTCCCCATGTAAGGTAATCAGGTTTTTCAATTCGCGGCCGGTAAGCCTCATCGCTTCTTGAGTTGTTTTTATGGCGACTTCGGCTTCTGTGTTCGCTTTGGTATATTCTTCCTGTGATATTTTTCCTTTTTTCAATTCCTCCCGTAAGTTCTGCTGCTCTTTCTTCAAAACCTGTATTTGGGACTTATAACGCTCTATCGTTTTGATTGCTTCGCCCGCATCGACTTCTATTTCCAATATCGCGGTCGTCTTTTCTGTTGCCATACTTTTGTCGTTTTATGGTTAATATTTTTGTGTTGCTTCGTTATAGTAGATTTCTACTTCCATATCCTCTAAAATCTTTTGTTCCCGGCCCGTGTCCCCGGACGATACCAGTACGGGCAGCCATGAGGCCGTTCCCTCATCGTCGCCCACGTACATATCCACAACCGGAGAGAATGCCACCGAACGGACATATTCGTATTCCTCACGGGTCAGATGCAAGGCGGCGATATTCATTTTCCTCGTTACGCTCTTGCCCTGCTGCCGGTAGATATTCGGATAGTAACGCCCGAATGCGCTGTACTTTTGTTCGAGCAGGTCGCCGTAGTCCTCCGATTCCGTACTCTCTTCGCCTTTGGAAAAGAGAAAATATCGCATGAAACCGTGTTTGTCTATCCAGCGCAGGAACACGCCGCAGGGGCTATCATCTTTCTTCAACGTGATTTCCCATTCGCTCTCATAGGTGGCGAACGTAAAATCAAAAGTCTCATCGAATACGTTCACGAAGTCGCCGACCGAAAGGTCGGCTTTCTTCACCACCGTATCACCCTCGAATGCCCCGGAAAGGTCTATCGAGGCTATGCCCATGTCCGAGACCGTTGAGACAAGCGTATGTGTCCCTTTGCCGTCTATCTCCTTGTAAACCTTTGCGCCGGCCTGTGCGAAAAATTCCAGTTTCATCGGGAACCGGGAAAACCAGCGGCACGAGGTGAGGCCGTTGTATTCCTCTGTCGGGGCAATCGCACCCCAAATGACATTCATTACCGACGGCCCGGAAATTTCTCCGCTGTGCATTTCGTGGTTGGTTCCGAACTTGTCCGTTACACCGACGGCGAACTGCACCGTAATGATCCGCTCCGTATTGTCCTCTATGTTCCCGAGATCGAATAGACCCCGGCAAAACATGCTTATGTCAAAGACCGCTTCTCCGTCCGTGAAGTCCGCTTCGTCCCGATAATAGTCATCTGACCCGCCGTAACGCTTTACGGCTCTTATATACGCCTTTTGAAGCGATCCGATCGTTTCTTCCCCGACTGTAATCAAAAGGGGATTGAAGGCAAAGGCATACCGCGCCGGATATTCCACCCGTGCCAACACCTGCCCGATGTTATTTGCGATTGTTCCGTTTCTCATATTCTCTCATGTTTTGATTTATTTCCCTTATCGTTATATAAAATACGTCCAGCAGCTTCGGGCGCAGCTTATCCGTCTCCTCCTCTATGGCCGTGTCGTAGATGTCATCGTAACCGCCACGCCGGTAGAGGCTCGTCCCGTTCTTCATGATCGTGTAGGCAATAGCCCTTGCCGCCGAAAGCTGTGCCCGTTCCTCATCGCCGTATTTCGACTTCCTTTTTACGGGTACGGGACGGACCGATATACCCTTGTCGATGATCCATTGGCGGATTATCCCGACAAATCCCCGGGGAACTTTCCCGCCTTTGCGTCCTCTCTGTATGGCAAGAAATGAACTGCTGCCGTAGAGCGTGCCACCCAAGTTCCCGAAAGAGACCGACAACGAGGACGCCGTACCTCCCGAGGCCGTCCGGCCCTTATCTTCGATGTTCCGTTTTATCCTTTCCTTTACGGATTCGAGACAATCCCTGATATGCCCGCGTATCTCTTTCAGCATATCTCCGAACCTTCCAGTTCTACAAGGGTTAGCGTTACCACGATACCCGTTACATTCACGTCGAGCTTGTCATAAACGACTTGGTAGGGTATGTCGCCCTCTATCGGCTCGAAATACTCCCCTTTGTTGTACTCCCGAAGGAACGTGTAGAAAAGACCCTTCATGCGCTCGATGACCTCATCGTTCTCCGTCGAATCGAAATCGAAATCCGTCTTGTCGAGAAAGGCGATCTGCGTCAACGGGGAATCCGTTACCGAGGCGTATTTCACATTCAACGTTCCCGAAGGCGGCAATACATAGACGATTGTCGGTTTATCGATCGTGTCGAGGGCGACGTTTGTCTGCGCCCAGTTCATAAACAGATAGGCCGTACCCTCTATCCGGGAGGCTATCGACTTGATTTTTTCCTGTACCGTCATATTCTTTTCACTTTTTATTTTCCGCATATATCTTGTTCAGCCGCCTTTCGTAAAGTGCGGTTTCATTGTCCATTTGGAGGCAGCGGAACACAATCGGCCAATATACCTTCCTTACCTCGTCGTGGTCTTTTATTCCCATTCTCCGGGCGTACCAGTCCATAACCCCGAACGTGCCGAAAGAAAGGTCATGCACGCCCGCCCGTTCTTCCTCCGGCGTGGGCTTGATACTGACCGATTCAAAGAGCTTGTTGATCTTATCCATTTCCCCGGTTACGAAATTCACGAAGCCGAGGACGGCATCGGCACTCTCCCTGCACACGCTTTCCGAATCGACACCGAGGACGATACGGCAGATGTCGAGAATGCCCTGCACTTCATTTCCTTCGTCGAGGTTTCCGAGGTCGGCTATCATGCCGTAAGTGGCCGTGCCGAGGTCTTGCGGGACGGGTACGCCGCACAACGTCGCAGGACGCCCCAGATGCTTCAAACTTTCTTCAAATTTCCCCTTATGAACGGCCGGTGTCAATAGTACAAGTTCCTTGAACGTATAGCCTGAACCGCTCTTTCTTTTTTGTCCTTTCATATGTTTCGTTTTTATCGTTGTAAATCATGCAGCGAATAAACCTTCGTTTCCGGCACGCTGCCTGCCGACACGAGGCGGAAAGACATCGCCATGATGAAAGCGTCGAGGTAGTCGGGTGAACGACCCAATATCGCCTTCATTTCCTCCTTGCTTATAATCGCTTTCTTTGACGTGTCATTGTCGATGCGGGCTTGTTTCAGTACCCCGAACTCCTCCGTGATGCGTTCCCGCTGCTCCGGTGTGCAGACTATTTTTATCTTCCGGTTGTTCACCATGTCCGCCAGCAGGAAGGCGCATTCGCTTTTGAGGTTCTTGTACCGGGAATCGTGCGGCCTGCCGCCGCCGTGGAACTCCTTTATCCCCGTGAGGTAGCTTTCCAAGAACGACCCGACACCGTCGGCATCTACTACCGTAAGAGAACGGGGTATGCCGTCCCGGACCATTAAATCCCGGAGCTGCATTTCCACCTGTCGGCCCGGGGAATAGACCTCATCGATCGCCACACGGAAAACATTACCCACACCCGACAAGGCGATAAAGCGGTCATGCCCTTTCCCCGCGATGTCTGCCGAACAACTCTTTGCACCCTCCGGCTCTATGAAGTCATTCGTAAAAAGGTCCGTTATGGCATCGTAACCGCACAAGGCCGACGGGTCGTCCTCGTATTCCCATTCTCCCAACAACAGCCGTTTCCGCAAGACCGGGTCTTTGAGGTTTTTGAGCACCTCGACATACTCCCTCGTAATGAAAGGGTTGTCGTAAACATACGCCTGTACGAAAGCCGTATCTTCGGGCATACGTCCGTCCCGGTGGGGCTTGTAGAAAGTATCGTACAGATAACCTTTCGCCGGGTTGAAGGTCAGCAATAGTTTAGGCTCCAACCGGTAAACGTCGTTCATGTGCCGACCGATACGGGACTTCAAAACCTCGACGGCCAAACGGTGGACTTCCCCCGCTTCCTCCACCCAGCCGCCGGTGTACTCCTTTGATCCCAACCGGGTGAACATCGGATCTTTGTACGGGTAATAGGTCAGGTCGAGGAACGAGACGCGCGAGCCGTTACGGAAGTCGATGCCGTCGTTCGAGAAACGGTATTCCTTGAACCCGTGATACGAGGCCACTTTGTCGAATGTTACCAACACGCTTTCCCGGCTGTCCTTGATGTTGTTACGCCCGACGAACCAACGGGTGCCCGGGAATGCCCAGCCGCAACGCATGAGCCATTCGCAACCGAGACCCGTTTTCCCGCCGCCCGCAGCACCTCCGTAACCGACTACCTTTATCTTCGGGTCGGAGAGGTAGCGGTAGGCCAGCAGTTGGGCGTAATTCACCTTATTCATCGTCGTTATCCTCGTTCAGAAACTTTTCCCGGCTTCGTTCCCGGACATTATTCGTTAGAGCCTCTATACCCGGGACATTCGGCAATACCGACCGGAATCCGGTAAAACGCACATCGCTCTGAATGTTGCCGTCGAGCTGCTGCCGGTTCTTCCAGTGTTCCGGATCAAGGTTGGTAAGGGCGAAGATGATCGCCGCCGTGTCCGGCTGGATATGTTTTTTGATCGTCTTTTGTTCCTTGATAATCGGCTTGGGTTTTCCTTCCTCGTCCTTCTCTTTGCCCGGAATGGTTACAGTATGCGTCTCTTTCACTTCGTAGCCCTGTATCTTTTTCAGGAGGCTTCTTTTCGCTTCCACCACGAAATTGTCAAGCCGCCTTTCTTCCGCTTTTTTTATAGCGTCCGAAAACTCCGAAAACTTGACTTTCCAATCGTAAAATGTCGTTTCCGAAATGCCGACCGATTCGCAAAGTTCGGATACGGTATAGGTGTCCTTTTCGACAAGGCCGCAGATGCGCTTCACCAACTCCGGTGTGTATTTCGTTTTTCTGCCTTCTTTTCTCATAATGCTGTCATTTTGTTTTATCCGTCCACTTGGCATACCCTCATTTCCGCCCCGATTTTCTGACAAAATGATAGGCCAACGGACTTATTTTTTCCATTCCTCCCGTAATATCTTGGGAGCGGTGTGTTTCCAGTGTATGGTATGGTGTATGCGCTTGTAGCAATTCCCCATTGTGCTTATCTTCACGGAGGAAGGCATGTACATGACCGAGAAAAAGGATTTAACATACGTTCCCGAATCCAGATAGACATCGGTCATGCCGCCGCTATTGGATTGGGTCTGCTTTTGCGTGATACAAAGCTGGTTCGTTTGAAAAAACAGATCTCCCGTGCTCGTGTTGCGGGTATAGGTGTTCACGTCCTCGTTGATTCGCCCGAGGAATTTGAACGGGCGTTGTACATCGCAGATAAACGTGTTCATCGCCTTGCGCTTCATGTTCACGCTTTTCAAGGAGGTGCTTTGGGAGCCGCCTATGAAGTCCCCGCCTTGCGATATGGCTATCGATTTGGCCGGTATGCCCTTGTAATAGTCCAGCAGTATATCGAAACAGCGGTCAAGGTTCTTTATCCTCGGGGTCGAGACAAGGTATTTCAGTTCTTCGTCGAAACGCCATGCGAAATATTCGTAATCGTCGTCCAGCTCCATGAAATAACGGAATCCCGATTCCTCCGCTATGCCGAAGCAGGCGTTACGGGCATAGACGATCGTCCGGCGGTCGCCTGCCATTCCCTCGTCGAACGTCTCCGAAACGGCGGATTTGTCGAATATACGTACATTCTCCTTTCCGTAACGTGAGATATATTCTCGCGCCTGTGTGTCCTCGTTGTCTATGACAAGGACGATGCGACCCGTATAGCCGCTTTTACGGAGGGCATTGTAGGTTATCACGCGGTCTGCACGACCATGCGTGAGGATAAAAACCACGAAATCATTATTCCTCATCATCTTTCTGCTCCATTTTATAGGATTCGGCCAAATCCCGCGTCATTTTCACAAAACCGTTTTCTATCGCCTTGTCGAAGTCGATGATAACCAAAGCGGACTTCTCCATTAAATCTTGTACCTGCTTATCGGAATGGGCGTAATAGTCGGCGATGCGTTCATAGTTGAATACCGTGTGCCGGCCTGCCGCATGGGTCAGGAAATCCTTCACCTCTTTCGGAAGGCGGAGGGCGTTGATTTCCGAAATGAGTTCGTCCCGCTTTCGCGTGTCGTACAATTCCATAACGGACGGGCAATCCCCTTTCGGCTCGTATATCGGGGCTTCTATCTTACGGGAATAATTCTCCGGGTCGGATTCCTGCTCCTCATCGTCATCGTCCCAACAGTAATCGGGTAGGTCCAGTCCCCAGTCGGACAATTCCTCCGTGTCCCAATCTTCCGACAACAGATCCATGTCCCATTCCCCATAGGCGATGTTATCCTTGATAATGAATGAGCGCATCTTCTCCACCGGCGTGGATTCGGGAAGAATCTTGCAGGGCAATTCCGAAAGTCCCAGTTCTTTGGCCGCATTGTAGCGCATGTTCCCGCCGATGACGACATACGTCCCTTTTTCGTCCGGGTTCGGATATACGATCAACTCCCGGAGGTCGAGCATCTCCGGGTCGTCGGTCAGGCTCTTTTTCAACGCCTCGAATTTCTCATCTTTGATAAGACGAGGATTCGGTGGTAGCCCCGCTATTTGTCCCACATTGGACATAAGGGCAGATAATGAAATACTTACTTTCTTTATCATAAAACACAATTAAAAATTAAATACAAAAAGCCCCATCCGGGTTATTCCCAGATAAGGCTTTGAAATGAATGTTGCGCAAATGCGCTCTTATAGTTGTTTCAAATACGCATTATCGCGTATCTATATGGCAAATATAGCGAATTTCATAGATAAAGCAATATACTTTGAAAAATACTTACATTTGCAGTTGTAAGCTCCATACAGGAAGTAGCCCATTGTATAATTGGGTGATTTGCAAAAAAGACATTTTATTTCCATCGCTTTATTCTCTTTTGTCATGGGTTTATTTTATGTCTACGAAGTCATAGTAGTGAATGGTCTCGGTATCGAGGTTTGCGGCGTGCTGGGCTTTGTAATATTTGTATTTTCTGACCCAAAGGCGGGGAATGATACAGCCCGTCCCGCCGTGCCGGTTCTGCTCACCCAGGCGTTCCGGACAATAAGGGTTGTGGGTTGTGTTCCACGACCGCTTGTCGCTTACATAGAGGCAATGCGGAAATTCTTTTGTAAGGAATACCCGTTTGAGCCGGTCGAGGTCGTCGGGGGCTACCTTACGGCCTCCCATGACGTTTTCGAGGATTATGCGGTAGTAACAATCTCTCTCTTCGAGCAGAGCGACAATATACGGAACATAGGCTTTGTACTCGACCAATCCGTGGCAGGGTATGAGTATGCCTCCTTTGCCGAAGCGCACACGCAGGTCGAATGCGCGTGCTCCACAAGCTATTTGTTGTTCAATGGTCGTCCGCTGGCAGCGGGCGAAGGGTTGTAAAATGTGCATATACCACCGGCGGACGGGGTATGCAGTGAATGTGTTGTGTGATCCGTACATGGTTTTGTTATTTTTTGTATCGTCGTACATTTGTACGTTGGTTAATAATTAGCAGTAGCAGTATTCGACAATCCAATACCTACTGCCTTTTAAGGGTAAAAGCATATATCCGTGAAAACTGTCTTCAAATAATGTTTCTTGCCAAACAAGATTGTGCGAGCCGGAAGGCATTTTATCTTGAAGCATGAATCTCTTGTATCTAAAAGCCGGGTATTCTTTTAAAGAATCTTCTGTCAGCTTGTAAAATTCATGGGAAGGATATTTCCAGCTTTTATATTGGTGATCTCTTTCTATATCACAATAGCCTATATGGCACAATGTGTCGGCTTCTAATATTTCTTCGATTTCGTCAAAGGGATAATCAATATTGTTTTTGAAGTACTCCAAAGCCGTTTGATATTCTTTGAATCGTTTATTCTCGTATTCTGCTATTTCATTGTAGATTTCTTGTATTTTTTTCTTCTTCATGTGTTGTTCTATTTTACAAGTTCAAAATCGTAGACAAAAACATAGGGATTATCCCCCCATGTCCCTTTCCCGGATATTTTGTCTATGAGAAAAGCAAATGCCTTCTGTCCTGTATGGAAATGCTTATAGCAATATTCATTTACGCCTGTGCCATAGCCAAAATTTTTCCCTTTAAACACAAATCGTTTTGCCGGACATGTTACAACCCAATCCTCCGGAGGATGCCTATATATTCGTCTTTCAATGCCTTCTTTTTCACAATCATCATCGCTTATGTTTTGCAATTCTTCAACGCGTACATTTGTAATGCGGATTTGGTGGGGCATTTCTTCTGGCGACACAAACATTTTATTTTTAAAACCGGGGTGGTCGGCACAGCAATACCAACTCGCCATATCAACGTTTTTCTCAAAATGCTCCGCACAAGAAGCATTTTGAGGGTCTTCAAGTTCTGATGCTATTTGAAGATAGTTTTGCGCTATGGCTACTATCTCGCCGACCTTGTATTTAGGTCGGTTTTCTTTTGGAAGTTCGTAAATTTTACCTTTATATTTAAACAACCACGCTCCTTCATATAGAAATATTTCCTCTGCATAAACCTCTTTTAGTTTATTTTCTCCCGAAATTTCATGTAATGTAAGAGTAACTTTTCTTCTCGTCTGAGTCTTTCTTCCTTCTAACACGGCTCTCGTTAAGCCGTAATGATCGTTGAACATTATCTTTTTCATAGTGATTATTTTTTTCGTTTTCCGTCGCCCGTCGGGGCGGGATTAAATGAATATGCGGTGTTGTATTCTTTTCAGAACGATGTCGGTGGCTTTTTGGTAGAAGTCCTTTTTTATCTCGAAGCCGTATGCCCGGCGGCGGCAGTTTGCGGCGGCAAGCAAGGTTGTTCCGCTACCGGCGCAGGGGTCGATGACGACATCTGAGGGGTCGGTGAATATCTCGATGAGACGGGCAAGCAGGGGGACGGGTTTCTGGCATGGGTGTATCTTGGGTGTTGCGGGATCCCGGGGGAAGTCGAAGCAGTTGAAGATCATCGCCCCGTCGTTGTTGAACTTGGGGAGTTTGTCGCGGTAGAGCAGCACGCCGTATTCGCAATTTCCGACAATCTTCATATTGGATTTGAGGACTTGTGGGGAGAAGTTTTTGCGGAATACGAGGTTGATGTAATGTTTGAACCCGTATTTGCGACCGAGTTCGATATACTTGAATTGCTGCTCGAACTCGCAGAAAATCACCATGCACGGCGATTTGCCTGCCTGTTTAGGCTCTTTGACGAGCATTTGGGAGCAGAAGTGCATGAACTCGGCTGGGCGGAAATCGTTGTCGGTGTCGAAGAATGCCCGCCCGGCCTTGTCGCTTTCTCCTTTCTTGTTGTCGCCGTCGACGTACCATGAGGGGTTGCTGGCATAGGCGTTTACTCCAAGATTATAGGGTGGATCGGCGATGATAAGCTGCGCCTTTGGTATACCGTAGGATTTGAAATTCTGAAAATGATCATTGATGAGTTGTATGTTTTTCATATCGCTTTTCGTTTTTCTTTTGCGCGCTCAGTGTAGATGATGTTGCGGACGTTCAGGGCGACGAGGTCGGCCCGGTGTATGATTTCTTGCAGGTCGACGGCGGCGGATTGCAGGAGGTCGGCATATAGCATGACCCCGGTACAAAGGTCGGTGGCTTTTTGTTTTTCTTCGGGGGTGAGCGAGCCGAACAAGTCTCTAACGGCTACTTGCTGCTCGGTTTCGCTCAAAGCGGAGAGGCGGCCGATTTCCTGCATGACCTGTAATGCTTTCACGTGGTTTCCGCTGCGAATGTAGCGGTCGTATTTATCGCGTAGGGTGTCGATTGTTTTCATAGTTCATCTGACAAATGAGGGATTGGTAAATAATGGGTAATATTTGCATTCCTTTCTATATAACCTCGCCACCCGGCAATATCGCTTAGAGGAGAAATAATTTCGTAGTCAAAGCAATTTTCCTCATGTATGGCAAGGACAACAGGCATCATATATTCCACGAAAAAATAAGCTATCTTATCCAAACACTCATCGGTTGCAAAACCGTTCTTATCTCGCTCTATCTTTATCCAATTCATTCCGCACCTCCTTTCAGTAGTGATGGGTTGTCGTGGACGTTGCCTACGACTTCAAGATGACTATTGTTAATCAAATTAAAGATTCGTTCTTCATTCTCTAAACGAAATCCTCCATTTTTGAAATGGACTTCAAAGTGGTCGTATCCCGAGAAATTCTTATCTCCTAAAAATTTGCCATATTCCTTTGTCTTGACTATATCTCCCTCGTAAATCTCTTTGCCGATCTTGTCTTTAAGACCTGTGTATTGTCCGACGGTATCTGTCTTGATAGGATAGGCTATATTCTCATCGTTCCAATCGATGATATGCCATTCACCCCACATTTTGACCAAAAGGCCAATCACCCATTCACCATTATCAATACGCTTTCCTCTGAATTTTACTTCTTTCATAATAATGTTTATTTTTTAGGTATTAAATGAGATTATCACATATCTACAAAACCGTATGTATCCGAAGCTATAAGAGGGATTCTCCGTATTATCATGTATCTCGATTCGTACATCATAGCCTTTCAACCGTAAAAAGCGAGCGGCAATTTCATGTATGGTATATTGCTTTTCATGAATATCCCAAAAACCGGATTTACATACTGTTTGGGGTGTGCCTTTTTTCAGAATCTTCTTAAAGGCTCTAATGGTTCGTATAGTTTCTTTTTTATCCATTGTTCTTAGTAGGAGAGATGTTTCCTGCTGAATTTACTTTCAGTAGTTCGGGGTTGTCGAACACGTTACCGATCACTTTGCACACGGTTTACACATTCCGTAGCGGAATGTACCCGCATCCTTCCACCTCAATGGCGAACATGCCCTTGTAGAATATCACTACATAATGATTTCTGTTAATCAAGATTCTGTCGCCCTCGTAAATCTCTTTGCCGTTCTTGTCTTTAAGACCTGTGTATTGTCCGACGGTTTCGGTGGCAACCCGGTAAGGGATATTCCTTGCGCATAAGTCGTTTTTTTGGTGTTGCCTATCCTCTATGATATAAGTGTTTTCACATTCCTCGTAAAAGTAGCCATACACCCATTCGCCGTTGTCAAGACGTTTTCCTCTGAATTTTATTTCACGGTTCATTTTATTTCCTCCTTTCTTGTTTGGTGTGTTTTTTCCCGATGCACCGTTCTTGATTGTCTTGTTCATGTCTGTGTTCCTTTTGATTTTAACTTAACCGAATAAATAATGTTTTATGTTGTTAATACCATAAACAGTACATAAAACAAACCTTTATATTTGTGGTGCGTTTTAGCTGGAGCAACACCTCCAATCTGGCGAACTGTCATTCGCCGTCCGTCCGCTCTCCTTGAGAAAAGACATAAGCCCAGAGCCTGCAACTTTGGGCTTTTTAGTTGCATTTGACAGGATGCAGCTAATTGAATCTGCCTATTGCAGGTAGGCAGAGAAACAGAAAGGAGGTGTTATGATGAAAGCTAAAACGCAAGATGAAAGTGGTATGATACGTGTATTTTGTCGCTATATCATCAAGAACGGGAAGCGCATTTACCCCAAAAGAGCTAAATACTTCACGTTTTTGGTAAGTGGCAATTAATACGGCTTACACCTTCGGAGGGGATGTTGCAGGCATTCCCTTTTTCATTCCTTTACCGTTGCTGGAAACAGGTGTCTTTCCTCAATGCACCAGCATAGCATTTCGTAGGCAGCATCGATAAGATTGATAGAAGTCAGATATTTTAAATATCTACCCGGATCTATTTGATCGTATTTCATATACCATTCTACATCTTCTTTATCTGGACTATTCGGTCCAAATTCAAGCCAATACGTTTCTATTTTAAATGGAAGTTTATAGAGCAGATCCTGCAAGGTGTATGCCGGTATAGGTTCTAAAAGGGATTCGCGCCTACCTGTCCAATCGTCATTGAATGCCACGTCCCGGCCTTTGGGTGTTTTTATCCAGCACATGGTGGCATCGCTTGTGTCAAGTCCAAGATTTACGAGATACTGCATCTGCTTGATAGACAATACTTGTTTTGTTATGTTCATAGCTATTCTTCTTTTTCGTTATTCTTTCTCAATCCTATCGGGTTCAGGCATTTCTAACAAGCGGATAGCTTTTATCGTTTCTCTCTCCTCCAATAGGGCTTTGCACAAACGGTGATAACCATCGGCTATCTGTCCGAAATCATCAAGTATAATTGGATATTCAAGGGAACACGCTATAACACGCTTACATTGGAATACGAAATTGTGAATCTGTCCGTTATCAAATATATCCGCAGTCAAATCGATATTCCATAGGGGCATATCGAGAATGGGGTATCCTTTTACCTTTGCAAATTCATAAAGTGTTTTCGCTTTCCATACATTATTGCCACGATGATATTCGCTCTCATCAAATGACATGTTATCTACTGGTACAATCATAATATGAATTGATTTGTTTTCTCATCTTCGAGTTGTACATAGCCACACGTTTGAGCTTTGTCGTACTTTTCAGAAAGCATCTTCCTCTGCCCCAATGGTGGCGGCGGGAGATTTTCGAGAGTTTGTTTTGGGAGGTCATATCATGCCGAATGCTTTAAGTTTCAATCTACATGTTTTTAATAATCCTATCCTCTTTTTCAATTCTCTGATAATGAAACGTCTTGATTCTTTCGGTATAATGAGGGTTTGTGCACAAATGGTATCTCGGTCATAACTTTGATAGTATTTCGTCCCGGGTGGAATGATACATTTTATGACTACATCATTACAATATACACACTCATGTACAACCCTGCTTGTCTCCGTATAGGCATGTATATAACCGTCTGTTATATCATATCCCCAACGATAATCTGAAATGGGATAAATTTGTGGGCCTCTATGATATTCGGATTCAACGGCTTTAAAGACTCCCCGAAATATTTCGTTTGTGCAATTATACTCTTGCGCAGGGGTAAATATTCCGGAATCCTTGATAACGAAATGTTTATATACTATTATATTTTCGGTGCTTTCAGAGGGGTGTTTGAGGGTAGAAATAAGCATTGTTTTTACATTTTTTGTTTCATAATATCCACGTCAGTACAGCTGCAATCCAACCGCTTGAAGACAAAATCAAGAACACCACATTCCATTTCCACTGGTTCGACAGTCGGTCGCGATATTTGTTAATCGTGTCTACATCGACTTTATAGCGTTTTCGTATTTGCTGGTCCAACCATTTTCCTACATGGTCTCTTATCTTTCGACAAGCATCGTTCGATATGGCATATATAATTTCTTTTGAAGAAAGTTGATAGGAAGCAGGTTTTATATATACGCACGGAGTGATCGTAACGATGTCATTCCAACTTCTATCTATTTCCATTTCAAGGCTTATAGTTAAATTACAAGCATCTTTTATTCCTTCCCTTATGCCTTCTTCTATTGTGGCTTGTGTGGCTTCGGCTTGTTCTTTAAGACGTTTATATTCGTAATCGGTGAGTTGTACTATTCTTTCCATTCTGTTTTTATGTTTTTATTTGTCATTTGTGGGTAACAGGTCTACCAAGTATGCCCATTCCTCTACCTCAAATCTCTTAAAATCCGAAAGAATATCAGCACTTGCAAACCATGATGTGAAATTTCCGGATCTGAAATGCACCAATATATGTTTTCCGTACCCCGGGTCTTCATTTATAGGGTGCCAAACGGAATTGATGCGCCATTGTGCGCCGGCTTTAAAAATATCCGGACCAAATTCACAGATCGCGTTATTTTTTCCTGTTTCATAATTGTCATGGATTACGGTATAATCTATATGATTGTACAAAAAGTCATCAATATAGCTGTTTGCTGCCCTCTTTATTTGTTCTTGTGTCATGATCTTATTTATTTAACTATTTCTGAAATCTCTTGTTCATCGATTACATCTCCGACTTTATAACGACATGCTTCACCTTCGGTATCAAATTTTTTTATACAGCCTCTTTCTCTTTTCGGTATTCCGTTATCGTCCCAAATACAGTCATAGAACAGATACCATTTGCCATCTTCTTTACGGTTGTACACAGATATGATTTCTGCTATATAAGCATATATCTTTCTGGTCATAATATGACATATAAATTCGTCCATGTTTTGTGTTTTTTATTCGTTTTGTATGATTGCTTTGAATATCTCGTATGCGAGCTGCGGTACTATTCATGAAAGTGTGGTGTTTAATGCCGTTATTCGCAAAGGCCATAGTAACTCATGCAGCTTGTGGCGACATCGTTGTCGTCGAATAGCGTTCCTCTTGCGCGTTTCGCTTGTACATAGCGAACGACATCGCCTATCTGCGGATATTCGCCTTTATAGTATTTGGGCGATATTTTGTCGGGGCCCCAAAAACTGCTCGACAGCTGTTGTTCGAGATCCGCTATATAACTTATGCGTTCCGGGTCTTGGACGCTGATGTTGTAGATGTCTTGCTGCGATGCCATGATGCACGGGTAGCACCCTACGCGCTTGTAACCCATGCGGTAGAGCGGGTTGGGCTGCAAGCCGTTTTCAAGGATATAGTCTATCACTTGCCCGGCCGACCAATCGAACACGGGGCGCAAAAGGTCGTCGGCATGGTTTGCCCGGAATGCCAACACGTCTTTACGACGGTAGGTATGGTATTTGTCCTTGCCGTTCTTGTCCTTGCCGTAGGGCTGCACGTAATATTTGAAATAGGTACATTGCTTACTCATCTCTGCCCGTTTGGCACTCTCTGCCGCGCGTATGCCCTGTATCATCAGAATGTCATCGTCTACTTCGTCGAGTATGTAGTCAATCATGGGGATTGTTTTCAACTCCGATGTGCAGAACCGTCGTTGTGAAGACGGCCAGCGGGTTTTCTTCCTTGCCAAGTCCACCATGCCGTCAAACTTTTTGGATTTAAGCATGACGAGGTTCAAGCCGAGCCGGTCGCGTATTTCTTCGATGTATTTGTAGGTAAGCGGGTGTTCCCAGCCTGTATCGCAAAAGACGGTGATGAAATCTTTCGTGAGATTGTTTCGCACCCAAAGCAGCGATGCGAGGCTGTCTTTGCCGCCGCTGAATGTTACTATCGCTTTCATTGTCGTATTTTATTTTCGGTTGATTGTGGCTGTGCCGTTTTCTATTTTATGTATTAGCAGGCGGGCTGCCATGCGGGCGTACCGCCGTGAGGTTACGCCTTCTTTCTCCCGCAACTCGTCGAAGATTTCTTTTTGACATGTTTTGTCAAAACGGGCGTTCGTCGGAGGTTGCGGGTACGGGGTATCGGAATGTGTCGTCATAAATGCGTGTAAGGCTTTCGTTGTGCCGGAATTCGATGATCCCGACACGACCGTTGCGGTTCTTGGACAATATCAGTTCGCCTTTGTTTTCTCCGGCGTTTTCGCTCCGGCAAATGAACAGTACTATGTCGGCGTCCTGCTCGATGGCACCGGATTCGCGCAGGTCGGAGAGCATCGGCCGCCGCATACCTCCTTCGGCGGCCCTTGTCTCGACTGAGCGGTTGAGCTGGGAAAGCAGTATGACGGGAATGTTGAGTTCTTTGGCGATGATCTTTGCCATGCGTGAAGCGGCGGCTACCTCCTGCTCCCGGTTGTAATGGCCGTTGTCGGTGCGCATGTCGACCAATTGGAGGTAGTCGATGAACAAAGCCCCGCATTTTCCCTGCCGGTGCAACCTCATGGCCTTGTTCCTGATTTTACGCATGGAGAGTATGGCGGTGTCGACAATCGTTATCGGTAAGGAGGAAATGAGGTCGCCTGCCTGCTCGAGCCGAAGGGTTTCTTCGGTGTAAAGTATGCCGCGCTTGAAGCGGTCGGCGTTGATGTCGGAGAGTCCGACAAAGAGGCGTTCGGCCAATGACCGGGCTGTCATTTCGAGACTGAACAGGGCTACGGGGATTCCGGCCTTTGCTGCGGAGATTGCGAAGTGAAGCATCATGGCGGTCTTTCCCACGCCGGGACGTGCGGCGAGTATGGCGAGGTCGCCGGGCTGCCAGCCTCCGGTGGCTTCATCGAGTTTGTGAAGCCCAGTCGTTATGCCGGAGGTTTCTCCTCTTGCTGCGGCTTCGACCCGTCCGCTATATGCCTTGTAGACCTCATTGCATATTTCGTGTATAGGCTTCGACCCGTCTCCGGGGTCAAGCCCGGAAGATATGGAATCTACGGTCTTTCCCGTCTCTTCGAGCAGGTCGGCTATGTCGATGGTCTTGTCGGAGGCCGATTCGAGAAGGGGGTGCATACGGGAGAGGTATAGCCGGCGCACGTATGATTCTTTGATATAAAGGGCGTGCCGGATAATGTTCGCCGACGAAGCGACACAGCCGAGCAGTTCAGTTATGAAAAGGGCGTAGTCGTCGTAAGACAATCCTTTTTTCTGTGTTTCTTCCAGAATGGTGATCATATCGACTTTTACCGACCGGTCGTAAAGGGATATGGCCGCAGCGTAGAGGTTGGCGCACTTGGGATTCCCGAACATCTCGGGTGTGAGTATGTCGGCCACCTCGTATATGGCTTGACTTTCGAGTATTATCGCCCCGCAGACGGCTTCTTCGGCTTCTTTGTCGTAGAGGCTGTCATAACGGATTGTAATATCGCGGCCGGGGTTCTTCAGGTCGATGTCCTCGTGTGCGACGTTGAGATCGCCGCAGAGGATGACAGGTTTAACGGCGTCCAGCTTCTTTAAATAAGTACGCAGGTCATCCTCCCACTGCATGCGATAATCGATACGGGCCAGCTCGTTTTGGGAGTTGGGCACATAGAGGTTGACCAGGTAAAAGTTCGGGTATTCCAGCGTGATGGCGCGGCCCTCATGGCTGTGGGCTTCGCAGTCGATGCCATAGTTGACCGACAATGCCGGAGTCTTGGCCCAGATGGCCGTGCCGGAGTAGCCTTTTTTCTCGGCGCTGTAAATATACTCTGTATAGCCTGCCGGGGCGAAGTCCGCCTGGCCGGGTTGCATTTTGGTCTCCTGCACGCAGAAAAAGTCGGCATCCAGGGCGTTGAAGGTATCCTCAAAACCCTTTTTCAGGCAAGCCCGCAGGCCGTTGACGTTCCAACTGATGAATTTCATGAGGTAAGCCTTTCTTTTGTTTTACGTGGGTGTATGGGCGGCTTTCGGTGTGCCGCCTCCTTGCGGCGGGGCCGGGGCGGCATCCGCCAAAGCCAAAAATCAATTCGGCATCTTAACCGCTTTTTTCTTCCAGACGCCGCTGACGAAGCGGCCGACAAAGCAAATGCTGCGGCAGACCCAGTCAATGACCATGGCCCACCAGACGCCGACGGCGCCCCAGCCCATGTTGACGCACAAAATCCAGCTGAACGCCAAACGCCAGACGAGCATCGAGACCACCGATGCGACCATCGTAAACTTTACGTCGTTGGCGGCGCGCAGAGCGTTGGGCAGCACAAAGGCCGCCGGCCAGATCAGGATACCCATGGCGCAGTGGATGATGACCAGTTCCGCCGCCAGGCTGCGGGTCTCCGGCGATAGGGTGTACATATTCAGCACCACCCCCAGCGACAGGATGACCGCCGCATTGGCAATGCCCTGGGCAATGTAGTCCCACAGCATCAGTTTTTTGGTGTAGTACACCACCTGCTGCATGTCCTGTGCACCCACGCAGCGGCCCACTACGGTAATGATCGCCAGACCCATGGCCTGGCCGATGATAGCGCCCACGGCGTCCAGGTTATTGGCCACCGCATTGGCCGAGATATGCACCGTGCCGAACAGCGAGATCATCGACACCACCAGCACACGGCCCAGCTGGAACAGGCTGTTCTCACAGGCCGAGGGGATGCCGATGCGCAAGATGCTTTGCACGGTCCCCCTCTCCAGGTGGGTGACCGACCGCGGCGTAATGTGCAGCACATACTCATGCTGAGCAGCCAGCGCCAGGATGATAAACGCGCCCACCGCACGGGAGATCAGCGTGGGGATGGCCACGCCCTCGACGCCCATGCCCAGCAGGTAGATGCAGATGGCATTGCCGCCAGTCTGCAGGACGTGCTTCAGGATATGAACCGTGCCGACGAGGACGTGCTGTACTATGAAAGCAGTCTTGGCGACGATATTTTAGGATTCCTGTCGAATGCGGCTGTGAGGGCGGTTCTTATCATGCTTATTCTCGGCGGCATATATATGGAGATGCATACTCCGGGGCTCGGATTCGCAGCGGCCGTGTCGCTTGTGGCTGCCATATTGTATTTCCTGCCCATGCTGATAGCCGGTGGTGTACCGGGGTGGGTGCTTATTGCTTTTATCCTTGGTGTGGTGCTCATAGCCCTCGAGATATTTGTGATACCCGGTTTCGGCGTATGCGGTATTGCGGGCATTATAGCCATAGTGGCGTCGCTGATAGGAGCTATGGTCAACAGCGATTCGATATCGGGTGTCGATTTCAGTGCGGTCGGCACTGCTTTGCTTGTGGTGGGAGCGGGTGCGGCTCTGGCAATTATGGCTATTCTTATACTGACATCGCGCTATGGCCCTAAATTCGTGCGCCGCCACTCCGAGCTTATGACAGAACTTAAAAATTCCGACGGATTTATCGGTGTGGATATGGGTCCGGCCAAATATGTGGGCCAGACTGCTCTTACTGTCACCGAGATGCGCCCCGCCGGAAAGATTGAAATAGGGCAGAATGTTTTCGATGCAGTATCGACCGGTCCGTTTATTCTGGCGCACCGTCGTGTGAAAGTGAAGCGCTACGAAAATGCCCAGCTTTATGTTGAAGAAGAAAATGAAAACTGAACCAACTTTTGTCGCCATAATACCGGCACGCTTTGCCTCGACCCGCTTCCCGGGTAAACCGCTTGCCAAAATCGGCGGTGTGACAATGATAGAACGTGTGTATCGGCGAGCAGCCCAATGCTTCGATGAAATTGCGGTGGCTACGGACGATATCCGCATTGTAGAGGCTGTGGAGTCTTTTGGCGGTCGGGCTGTAATGACCTCCGACAAACATCGCAGTGGTACTGACCGCTGTCGTGAAGCCTACGAAAAAATGGGCTCTCATGCCGATGTTGTCGTGAATATACAGGGCGATGAGCCATTTATAGCCATATCTCAGCTTGAGGCTCTGAAAGCATGTTTTGCACAGCCATCGGTGGAAATTGCATCGCTTGCACGTCCTTTCGACCCTTCGCGCGGCTTCGAGGCGCTTGCAAATCCGAATACCCCAAAGGTGGTGATGAACGATAATATGGAGGCGATGTATTTTTCGCGTTCGGTGATACCATATGTCCGCGGATGCGAACAGGCCCAGTGGCCGGTTAAGGCGGCATATTACACGCATGTGGGGCTGTACGGATATCGGGCTGATGTGCTCGGTAAGCTTGGGGAGCTGCCCCAGAGCTCACTTGAACTGGCCGA
>ENA-ORNR01000859-ORNR01000859.1-human-gut-metagenome-genome-assembly--contig:-NODE-859-length-29066-cov-5.066182_pt1 | contig 29066 bp, 19 predicted proteins | sample MGYA00242114_ERZ509020 | MGnify/ENA primary metagenome ERZ509020 (study PRJEB26280, sample SAMEA2338758) | human gut metagenome | biome: human gut; feature: human-associated habitat; material: faeces...
GACATGACCCGCGGAGTGCTCCAAACTTGGAAAAACACGGATCATCGAAGATGCAAACATTCGGCTGGTTAGAAATGCCACATTTTTTGAACCGAATGTCCATCTGCATTTTCATCTGAAATCCCATGGTGTGGTCTTCTTATAATATTACTTATCAAAGCAACGCACGATATGCTTATTGCGTCTGTCACGGGAGCAGTCCCTGCTCCTGCATCTCGCGCGCCACCTTCACATATTCCCGGCTGTTGCGGTAAATGTCTTTTTTCTCCGCTTCCGTCAGCTGCCGCACGACCTTCGCCGGGCTTCCGAGCACCAGCGATCCATCCGGCACCCGGGTGTGCTTTGTGACAAGGCTTCCCGCCCCGACGATACAGTCACAGCCAATCTCCGCTCCGTCCAGGATCGTCGCGGCCATCCCAATCAGCGTCCGGTCGCCCACCGTGCATCCGTGGATAATCGCCTGATGCCCGATGGTCACATTGTCACCGATCACCACATCGCCCTCAATGCTCGCATGAATCGTACAGCTTTCCTGAATGTTTGTCTCTCTTCCGATCGTGATGGTTCCCTCATCCCCGCGCACGGTGGAGTAAAACAGCACACAGCTGTCCTCCCCGATCGTCACGTCTCCAACCACCATCGCCTCGCGTGCAATCCGCACACCTGGAAGATCTGTAATCCGCTTATAGTTCATTTTTCCACACTCCTTATCCCAACTCCGCATTGAATTTCTGCGCATTTATACGGTAAAAATCATCCCCCACGCTGTCGATGACGTGGTAAGCCGCTGTGGAATCCGTCAGCTCGAAGATCACACTTTCCCCGTTGCAAAGCTCCGGAATATCAAAATCCACCTGTTCCGGTACGGCGGTACCAAGCGTGGACATTACCTGCTCCACTTTCCGCACCTGCAATGCATCCGCCTCAATTTTAAGACAGATATACTGGTTCTTCGCAAAGGACGCCACCACCAGAACCGGATAATTATGATCAATAGACGGATGCTCCATGCCGTTTTTTTCATTTACCATTGTGCCGCCCGGCACATATTTTACCAGATAGCAGTGCTTTGCCGTCTTTATCGCCTCTTCTGTTTCGATCTGTGCAAGCTCCGGATTGAAGATCGCAATCGCGCCGTCCGGCGCATACTCCTGATCTGTCACAAGCTTTTTATTGATATAGCAGTCGCTGATCAGCGCATAATGCCCGTTGTAGAAGGAGATAATTCCAAGCTTCGGAGAAGCCCCCGCATAGCGCGTCTCCTCCGCTTCCAGATATTCCGCAAGCGGCAGTGTCTTTGAAACAATCTTTTTTGTCACTGCGGTCACCGCCACCGGAGCGGTCGACTTTTTCTCCGGATACGGATGTCCGGCACCGATCTTCACATCCTTCGCGCATGTCTTGCCATGCAGGATATACGGGGTATATATAACCTCGTAATAATAACTTTTGGTATTCAGCTTCGGCATCGTCTCACAATCAATGTCTGTCTGCCTGAAATAGACGGTTCCCTCCTTATCCTCCAGATGGGCTTCCAGTTCTTCCTCCGGTACAATAAAACCGAACCCTGCACTGACCGGCTGCTTGATCATGTATTTTACGATATAACCGCGCAGTCTCTCCGGTTTGGATTCTTCCTGCTTCTCCTCTGCAATGACCGTCTTCTCTGAGATCAGAGCGACATCCTTCGCCGCGCAAAGCTTACCCTTTAAGGTCTGCTAGATCGTAAACGAAACCCTGCGCCCCAGAACCAGCTGCGACGCCTCCCCGGCATCTGTGAGATTGTTGACATGGAACCAGTATTCCCCGGAAATATAACCGGTACCGTTATCCGTGCGGTAAGCCGTAATGAGTCCCACATACCGTACCTGCGCGATATCGCCGGTCTGCAGCACCGTCTCTTCTGCGGTATTTACCTCGCCGTTCCCGTCAATCCACACTTTCGCATAATCCGCACAGGGGTGCATCTTCTCCAGCGTCACACTGACCGCTTCCTGCACCATCTCACCAGGTTCTTTGGCGCAAGTGTAGGAAACCACGTAGATATTGCCCGGTTTGAATCCAAAGTCAATCTGATCCTGCGAAAACATGATATTTCCGCGCGGCAGTCCGGCGTTCTCCATCTTCGCATAATTCTGTGAGACGTAGCAGTTCCCGATAAAGCCGTTCGTCCGGAGTGCATTCGGGAAAAATAAAATGATCCATCAAAAAAACGGTAAATTGCTTCCGTCTGGCTTAATTTTTCCACGCATACCTTGTGTGTGTGCGATACCAGCCGGATGTCATCCGCGCAGATCTTTCCGGCTGCAAGCTTCAGATGACAGGACACGGTACACGCAAAATCTCCATACCGCATGAGTTCCAGTTCCGTGGCATCACGACAGCCTTCCGGCGCAAATGTAAAATTCCCGATCATTCCGGTATCACGCATCAAATCATAATCTGTCAGTTCCCCGACCAGCCGGATATCCGCCACATCCGAAAGCATGATCTCCCTGCCCTCTACCGTGATCGTCTCCGCTGCAATGTTCTGCAGGATTCCTTCTGCCCTGCTGTCATCTTTCAGCGTCACTTCGACCCGGTTTAATAAATAGATCCCGCTCTCTCTGACCGTTATATCTTCACCCCTACAAGCTGCTCCTTCTACTATCCGTCATGTATTTATGGTATTACAGCACCCGCGCTTTTGCAAGGAATTCTTTCCACGCAACCCGCCCGGAGATTCACGGTGCTCGTCAAATCTGCATACAGTCATACAATATAAATAATGTCTTTCTGCATTTCATAATCTCCCGGCGGATTCATGCAACTTTCTGTACCATGGTTGTATTTATTCCAGCTGCTCTGTATTCTGAAACTTCGGGTCTACAGCCTACAAAATACGCCGTGAGACCCGTTTTCTGGAATATTTTGATCATTTTTTCTATCTGCTGGAGCGTTCTCGGGTCTCACGGCGTATTTTTTGCTTCCTGTGCCCAAAAGCCATGGATTTATCCCTCTTTTTCTCTCTTATCAAGCGGTTTTCGGGTCTCACGCAGCTATTTTTCCTCTGTAGACCCGCGCCAGCCTTCTCCAGGCTTTCTCACAAACGTTTTCTGCAATAAAAAATATGCCACGACACATTTTCGCACCAAGCGCGGTCGCCTGCGGCATGTCTCTCCTTCGCGCAAGTGCGCATCCTGCCCGGAGGGCTAAAAGCACCTTGTCAAGCGTCTTCCTGTACCGTAATATTCCGCACCCAGATATATTTTTTATAATGTAAGTACACAGCAGGAATCTTCACAATCTCGTCGAGGTTCACGATACAGTACACCACCATGACCGGCCATTTCAGCACAAATGCCGCAAAGAAGCCAAACGGTACGGAAAAGCACCACATTGCCCCGAGATTCCCCTTCATATCGAACTTGGAATCCCCTCCGGCACAGAAGATGCCGTCCAGCACTGTCGTATTGACCGACTGCGCCATGATATTGCAGCCGCAGAAGATCAGCATATACTGCAGATACTCCGCCGCCGTCTCACTGAGCGGCGCAAAACGCACGATCAAAGGCGAGATCAGCATCAGAAGACCGCCGGTGGTCATGCCGACCACAATCGCCATGCGCGTCAGTCTGCCGCCGTACACTTTTGCCTTGTCCAGTTCTCCGGCACCGAGCAGATTTCCGATCAGCACGCCCGCACCGCCGCTGACGCCGCGGATCAGGCACGATAACATATTCTTGGCGATCGTGGTGATGGAATTTGCCGCCACCGCGTCGCTTCCCATGTGTCCCATAATCACAGAGTAGGACACGTAGGCGATTCCCCAGACGAGTGCAGCGCCGAGCACCGGCGTGGTATAACGCCAGAAATCTTTTGTCAGAACGGCATCCGCCGCACGGAACATTTTCTTCCAGATGATCTGCACACGCCCGGACTGCTTCGTCTCCAGGTAACTCCAGATGAGCTCCACCAGACGGGCGGCAACCGTCGCGTAAGCCGCTCCCTGTATTCCTAACGCAGGAAGCCCCAACAGCCCGTAGATCAAGATCGCATTGCAGATAATATTCACAACGACCGCTGTACAGCTGATCCGTGAACTGACCGTGGCATAGCCGGTATTTTTCAGCAAAATCAGGTAAATCTGTGAAATACCGCACAGCAGATATGACAGGGACACCGCGCGCAGATAGACCGCTCCGCTCTCAATTAACGCAGGATCGGACGTAAAAATGCGCATGAGCACCTCGGGTGCCACCGCCGCAAACACGGTGAACGCACCGCTGAATATGAGATTGGTGCGCAGTGCAATCGGCATGACCTCCTCAATGGAAGCCGCGTCCTTTTTCCCCCAATACTGCGCTGCCATGATTCCGGAGCCGGCGGAGATACCGCTGATAAACAGATTTAAGACAAACTGGATCTGCCCTGCCAGAGACACCGCTGACAGGGAGGTCTGGCTGACCGCCCCAAGCATAATGGCATCTGTGGCGCTGACTAGCGCCAGCATAAACTGCTGCATCGTGATCGGCAGCACCAGAAGCTTTAATTTCTGGTAGAATTCATCGTGGAAATTGATTTTCGCAAACATAATTTTCATCCTTTACATGTATATCTCATGAGATTTTATCATCTATGTCTTGCCGCCGTCAATTTCCTTTCTTGCCCTTTTTCAGGCAGATTCCGGATTTTTTTTACATATCCTGCACTTTTTACAGATTCGGTCTTTTCACCGTCCACTCGTACGTTCCGGCAGGCACATTCTCACTTCTTCCATCCGGAAGGAGCACGACCGCCTCCACCGGCGTTGCAAGCCGGATATGACAGCCGTCCGCTTCGTACCGCCATGCGCTCTCGATCTTCCCTGCCACGGAAAGATAGCTTCCGGATACGCCTCCCAGGCGCTCGTCCGGATAAGGTGCAAAATGCAGTTTTGCAAAGCCCGGCTTTTCCGGTCTGATTCCAAGGATATATTGATAGTAAAACTCCCCGACACTGCCGAATGCGTAATGGTTAAAGGATACCATATTTTCACCGGAGCCCGCCATTTTCTCCTCGTTGACGGTTCCGTCCGGCTTTAGGGCATCCCAGCGCTCCCAGGTTGTCGTCGCGCCACATTTCACCTGGTACATCCACCCCGGACAGTTCTCCTGCAGTAATACATCATAGGCAAGTTTCTGCTCTCCCGCCTCCACCAGAAGCGGCAGTAAATGCTCCGTCGCAAAAAATCCCGTCTGCAGCCCGTTTTTACGGATGTTGGCAACAAAGTTTTTCTTGACCCGTTCCCGCAGCTCGCCCTCCGGCAGCACATATTTTAATGCCATGATGTAAGCGGACTGATAATCCTTCGCCACGATTCCGTTTTTGCTCACAAATTTTTTGATATAAGCGTCCGTCGTCGCGGCAAGCTGTCTGCGGTACCGCGCCGCATCTTCTCGCTTTCCAAGCCGTTCTGCCGTCTCGCTGATGACCTTTAAATCATGCACGATGAACGCGTTTGACACCGGATTGTTGTGCATCGCCTGCCATGCGATTCCTTTTCCCATCGCAAGCCAGTCGCCTAATGACGGACCGATCCAGAGATTTTTCTTCCCCATCTTGCGGATCTCCGCCTCCACGAAAAGCTTCATGCTCTCATACTGGCGCGGCAGTGCCTCCTCGTCCCCGAACTGACGGTACATCATCTCCGGCAGAATCGTGACCGCATTGCCCCATCCCAGCATACTGATAAATCCGATCCCGGCAGGTCCCGTCTGCGGCACCGTGGCGCACACATATCCCTCGGTGTTGTCAAGCTGCCCCAGCTCCAGATCGCGAAGAAAATTTTTCCAGAACGCATCCGTATTGAAATTATAAGCCCCTGTCAGCGCAAATACCTGCCCGTCCCCGGTATAACCCATGCGCTCATCCCGTTGCGGGCAGTCGGTCGGCACTTCCACATAGTTGGATTTCTGTCCCCAGACCTGGTTCTCATAGAGTTTCTGCACCAGCGGATTTTCACAGGAAAAATATCCGGTACGCTTCATCTCTGTGTGAAGTGCGTATGCCCTGATCATCCCCGGCTGATATGCCGCACCGGAAAGTTCCATATAACGAAATCCCATATAAGTAAAGCGCGGGCGGTATTTTTTCTTCTCCGCACCTGCATGGTAGACAATCGTCGCCTTCGCTTTGCGCAGATTTGCGGTGTACAGGCTGCCGTCGGCATTTAAGATCTCCCCGTGCCGGATCGTAATTGTCTCATTTTTCAAAAAAGAAGGATCTATTTCTACAATTCCGGCAAAGTTTTGCCCGAAATCAAGGATCGTCACATCTCCATGCACCGTTGCCTCCCGCACCGGCATCTCATCCTGCAGACGCACTTCCGTAAGCGTCGGCTCCAGTGCGAACGGCGCCTCCTTTGTGTAGGCGGACGCATGACCGGTCACGTTCTCTCTTCCGTCTGCAAAATAAATCTCACCATCGTACTCTCCGGCATATTCATACGGGGATTCCAGTTCCTCCACCGTCTCGTCGGAGACAATCCTTCGGCTTCCTGCCGCATCCTCCAGTTCCAGAATCCATGCAACCGCCGGCTGCTCTCCGTATATCTGTGTCTGATTTTCGCAGAGAAAACGCCCGCAGTACCACCCCTGTCCGAGATAGACCGTCAGCGTATTTTCTCCTTCCCGCAACAGCTCCGTAACCTCGTGTGTCTGATAGAGCACACGTCTCGGATAGTAGGAAAATCCCGGTGCAAACATCTGGCTCCCGATCTTCGTGCCGTTTAATTCTGCTTCGTACACGCCGAGGGCTGTGCCGTAAAACACAGCTTTTTTGACCTGTGAAGCCGTAAATTTCTGCCGGTATACAAAAACCTCGCCCTCCCGGTATTCTTTTTCTGAAGTGATCCACTGTTTTCTTAATTCTTCCATCTGCATTTCCATCCTTATTCTGCCATCTCCCGCTCTGTCAGATCCGTGCGTTTAAAAACTGTGCGCTTACCTCCAGCGACCGCAGCGGAGAGTTATCCACCCAGTTTTTATGGCTTTCTAAAATCACGGCATCCACATTCACGTTCTTTGCCTGTGCAATGAGTGCATCCAGATTCATATTGCCGCAGCCAAGCTCCATGCTGTCCGATTTTAAGATCGGCGTCATGGCAGGCTTCAAAAGACGAGTGCCGCGGTCATTGATATGATAAAGCTTCATTCTCGTGTCCAGTTTTTTCATCAGGGCGAGCGCATCCACGCCCGCCTCCGTCGGCCAGTAGGAGTCCAGCTCAAAGTTGACATATTCCGGATCTGTCTCCGAAAGGAGCAGATCATACGCCGTTTTCTGCGGCTCAACGTGCAGGAACTCACAGTTATGGTTGTGGTATAAAAGTTCAATGCCCGCCTCTTTCAAAATTTTTCCGGAGGTATTCAGATCCCGGCACAGCCCCTGCACCGCGGCTTTATCCGAGTAATCAAAGCGGTACATTCCCGTGATGACGACATATTTTGTGCCAAAGGCTTCTGCCTCTTTTGCAACCGTCTCCGGCTCCCGTCTGATCGTTCCAAGATCTTCGTGAATACTCGTCACGCAAAGTCCCGCTTCTTTTACGAGTGCATTCCAGTCATAGCTTCCGCCTTTTCCAACCGGCATTCCTGCCGCCTTCGTGAGCATCCGCACCAGAAAAGAGGTCGGCTTCACCATAAAACCGTTCAGTTCGATTCCGTCGTAGCCTGCCGCCCTGATCCGACGCAGCGTCTCTGCCGTCTGCTTTTCATTTTTCGTTACTGTTCCAAGCATGATCTGCTGTACTGCTTTTTTCATTCCTCTGCGCTCCTTACTTCGTGTTCCCTAGTTCTTTGGAATTTTCTGCAATGCGTCGTTTAACGCTCTCATCTGCTCCTCGCTCACAGCGTCTCCCGCCTGCTTTAAGAGACTCGCCAGTGTCATGCGCTGCATCATCCGCTGCAATGCCGGGTTGTCCTTCACGCTCTCCGCCACATCGCCGCGGCTTGCGGAAGCCTGTGCCATGAGACGCTGCACAATGGCGTTCGCCATCTCATTTTTCGCCAGTTCTCCCAGCGTATCGGAAATCGAATAGTGGTCGGCTTTAAAATCCTCTTTGTCAAACCAGTTGACCACATCCCCCTGCTTGTTGAAAATGTAATCCGGGTTCGGTGCGTCCACTTTTCTCACTGTAATCTCATCGGTGCAGTCCCCGGACACTGCCCGGATCGTGTGCGTTCCCGTAATCGGCACCCGGAATCTGAAGATGCGTGCACCTTCCTTGGTCTCCTGCTCTGCTCCGTCCACAAAAAGCGTGACCTTCTTCTGGTTAGAGTACACTTTGATCTCCGTCACATCCTCCGCACGGTCTGTGTATCTGCTGCCGCAGAGATGCACGAACGCATCCTTGCTCCAGTATGCCTTGTATACATAGAATGCATCCTTTTTGATTCTGCGGTCCATCGTCACAAGCCCCTTCTGGTTCTCGCCGTGCTTACCGCCCTCATCACGTCCGTCCGCAGCGAAATCAAACAGATTCCACACGTGCGTTGCCCACAGATACGGACGCTCCTCGATCATTTTTGCCATATGCTCGTGGTAAACGCACTGATATTCCTCCGTGTAATCGCCCCGCTCCGGATTCGCACTGTGATATGCCGGATTCGCGTCCGCGCCGTACTCGGAGAGTCCGATCACCCGGTCGGGGTAAGTGCTGTGATATTCGTCAAAGAAGCTGTCGTTCTGTTCCAGTTCCCCGATGTACCAGCCAAAATAGAGATTGTAGCTGTTCATATCCGGTATCTCCAGCATCGGACTGTCCGTCTCTAACATAAAGACATCCGCCATAACCGTCGGGCGCGTCTTATCCAGTTCATGACACAGATTGTTCAATCTGCGGTGATTCTCCAGCAGTTCTTCGTTCACCGCGCTCGCAGCCGTGATTTCGTTGGAAAGTCCCCAGCAGACAATCGACGGATGATGATAATTCTGCACGATCAGCTCCTTCATCTGGCTTAACGTATTTTCGGTGCCGTCCGCCATGTGCATCGTGATATACGGAATTTCCGCCCACACGATGATTCCGTTCTCATCGCAGAGATCGTAGAATTCCTGCGCATGCTGATAATGTGCCAGGCGGATTGTGTTGGCGCCAAGTTCCCTTACAATCGCCATATCCTCCCGGTGCATCTCGTATGTCAGCGCATTGCCCGCGCCCGCGCGGTCCTGGTGACGGCTCACGCCGCGCAACGGATAGGATCGTCCGTTTAAGAAAAAGCCCTCCCTGGAATCCACTTTAAAGCTGCGGCAGCCAAACGTCCGCTCCACGACATCGCCGCCCGGAAGTTCTGCTTTTGCCGTATACAGATACGGGTCATCCACACCGTCCCAGAGATGCACATTTTTAAGCGCAAACACGGCTCTTGCATAACCGTTTTCCACGGGAACCGTCTGTGTCTCTCCCGCCACGGCGACCGTCACGTCCGTTGCTTCTCCCGTCATCCACAGTTCCACCGTCACGTCTGCGTCCGCCTGTTTCTCTGCGGCGTCCAGAATCGTCACCTCCGGCGTCACTTTCATGCCGTTTCCGCCTGCATAGTCCATCACAAAATGCACTTTAGGCACCGTCACCAGCTTTACCATGCGGTACAGCCCGCCGTAAAAAGTAAAATCGGCTTTCTGCGGATACACCTTTGTGTTGTCAGAGTTATCCACATATACTTCTAACAGATTGTCCTCTGTCAACTGCTCCGTCACATCTACCCAGAATGTAGAAAATCCGCCCTCGTGGTGGAACAGCTTCGTTCCGTTGACCACAACATCCGCCGTCATCGCTGCGCCGTTAAATTCCAGATACGCTCTTCCTCCCTTTTCCAGTTCCGGTTTTGCAAAATGACGCACGTATTTGCAGGTTCCGCGATAATAATCGTTTCCGCCGTCCTGCCCGTCAACCGCGTTCCAGGTGTGCGGGAGCGTCACCGCTTCCCCGCTTTCACTCTGTGGATTTTTATAAAATGTCCAGTCTTTTTCCAGCACTATTGTATTTCTCATCTATTCCGTTTTCCCTCTCTTTTCTTCTCTCTATTTCATTTCCTCAATCACTTTTTCCACTTCTGCCTGTTTTTTCTCCTGAATGCTCTTCTGTACTTCCTCCATCTTCTCTTTGGAGAGCGGCGTCTCGCGCATTGCGCAGAGCGTACATACCCAGCCAATCAGCGGGAGTCCGAAATACATGCTCATCGTCATCCAGAAGATTGCCGGTGTGGACGGGTCGGTCGGCTGTGGCATCGTGTGCCTGTAGCCGATCAATGCCACCAGACCGGTTGCAATCGCTGCAGAAAACGAGGATACTAACTTGTCAATAAAGCTGTATGTACCTGTCACTGCTGCCGGAATGAATTTACCACTGCGGTCTAACTCGTAATCAATGATGTCCGCCATCATCGCATTGCTTGACATCGTCACGCACATTTTTGCACCATTTAACACCAGGGTCAATAATACATATACAATCATCATTGGAAGCGTCGTCGCAATCAGGGTCGGATCAATGAAAATAAACAATACCACAAGCACCGCCGCCACGGTGATGCACACATACGTCCACGTCACCATCGCCTCTTTATTTCCGTGCTTTCCTGCGTATTTCGCCCCGATAAACGCGAAGATGATCGAAGGAAGCATACCGATTACACTTAAGATTGTCCCAAGCTGCATATTGCCGATAATAATTCCGAACAGCATCGTCGTCACAACCGCCTGGCTTGCCGTCTGGCTCGCGATCTTATCCGAACTTGCCGCAACGATGAACGTCTGCAGCGCACGGTTGGATTTGACCAGCTCCCACATATCTTTTACTTTTACCGGCTCCGCCTTCTTCTTGCTCGCCACGCCCACAAAATTTTCCGGTTTATCGATATCCGATACCGCGATGCTGCAGAGAAGTAATCCCACACCCGATACTGCCACGCAGACGATGCAGGATGCTGCAAGCATCTCTACCGAATAGACATTTCCATATTTTGGGAGCAATATCACCGTAATCACGATGTTAAGAATCATCGGCACCAGATAGTTATAAGCTGTACTCCAGACGCCTACCATCGGGCGCTGCTTCGGGTCGTTCGTAAGCATCGCCGGAACGATCTGCGCTGTGACGTTGCACATCGTATAGCCGATCACATACAGGCAGTAGAGCAGCACAAACAGCACGATTCCATGTCCCTTTCCACTCGCCCAGCAGTACATGATCAGGACTGCCAGTGACTCGATCAGCCATCCTGCCACCATCAGAATCCTGATCTTTCCGAACCGCGTGTTCATCTTATCGATGATGATCGCAATGATCGGATCTGTGACGCCGTCCAAGATTCTTGTTGCAGTCAGGATAATGCCTACCACCGCTGTTGCAATGCCATACCCTTCGTTTGCCACATAGCTTGCCAGTCCAAGCAGCACATAAAAACACATTCCAATCCCAGAACTGCATCCTGCAAGCGCTACCCTCCATGTCTTTGCACGGCGGTAGACAATGCCGTTTGTCTCCACAGACTGTTCTTTTTTCTTTCCAAACATTTTTATACCCTCCAGACTTTTCCGTATTTTGCCGCTTCCGTATGTCTGCTATATCTGCGGCCTCTGTTTTTCTATGGCTTTATTCTAGCCGGTCTTTTTCCTTTCTGTGTTTACAAATTCGTTGTTATGTACTAAAATTCATGTTATAAAATGATGTATTGCTATTTTTCTAACATTTTCACGATTTTGTAAACTCCGGGTTTTATAAAATCTTATATAGTAACATCAGATTACAAGAGATGCACAGGAAAAATACGGCTGACGCTGTATTTTTTCACTGCAGAATGGAGGATTTTATGAGATTACCGGAACATTTTTTGATCGGGGCTGCCACAGCCGCCCATCAGGTAGAAGGGAACAACATCCGCAGCGACTTATGGGCGATGGAGCACATGAAGCACACCAGCTTTTTGGAGCCGTCCTTAGACGCGGTCGATCACTACCACCGCTATGAGGAAGATATTAAGCTTCTGTCCGACGCCGGCTTAAACGCCTATCGTTTTTCGATCGAATGGGCGCGCATCGAGCCGGAGGAAGGCGTGTTTGATGCAGGGGCCGTCGCACATTACCACGACGTCATCACCTGCTGCAAAAAATACGGTGTGGAACCGTTTGTTACCCTGCATCATTTTTCCAGCCCGAAATGGCTGATGACCAAAGGCGGATGGGAAGCTTCGACTACACCTGCCGACTTTGCCCGCTATGTTCATTATATTATGGAAGAACTCGGCAGCGAACTGCACTATGTATGCACCATCAACGAGGCAAATATGGGCATTCAGGTCGCCGCAATCGCCGAGCGCTACAAGCGGCAGATGATGGCGCAGATGCAGGCAGCACAGACAGCGCCAAGGAGCGGCGACAGCGCGGACGGTACGGTGCAGGTCGGCATCAATCTTGAGAAAATGATGGAAAATCAAAAGGCAACCGCCCTTGAAAATATGGAAGTCTTCGGCGTGGAAAAAGTAGAAAACTTTACCTCCATGCGCACCAGAGAGGGCGATCTTCTCATCATGAAAGCACATGAGCTCGCCAGAAAAGAAATCAAAGCGCTCTATCCGGACATTAAAGTCGGTCTGACCTTAAGCCTGCACGACATTCAGCCGCAGGCGGGTGGCGAGGCGCGCGCAGCCTCTGAGTGGGATGAAGAATTTTTACACTATCTCCCTTATATTAAGGAGGATGATTTCTTAGGCGTGCAGAATTATACCCGCTCCCTGATCGGTCCGGACGGTCAGCTTCCGAATCCGGAGGGTGCCGAACTGACCCAGATGAATTATGAGTTTTACCCGGAAGCTTTAGAGCATGTTCTGCGCAGGGTGGCAGAAGATTTTCACGGTGACCTGTATGTCACTGAAAACGGAATTGCAACTTCCGATGACACCAGGCGCGTCGCTTTTATCGATGCCGCACTTAACGGCGTCGCTGCCTGCATCCGCGATGGTCTCCCGGTAAAAAGTTATTTTCACTGGAGTCTCCTTGATAATTTTGAATGGCAGAAAGGCTACTCGATGACTTTTGGACTGATTGCGGTCGACCGCAGCACACAGACAAGACATCCGAAGGAAAGCCTGCGTTTTCTCGGAAGCTGGAACCGCTAAAGAAAGGAATACCCGCATGGACATCAAAGAACGTCTCTCTTTTTTTCAGGAAATGGTTCAATGTGAATACCCGCTTCATCTCTGGCACTACAGCCCGGAGTTTGAGCTGATCGAGACAGACTGTCCGGCAGAACTCATGCTGCCGGACATTATCTCCATGCTGGGTTTTTCCTCTCTCGTACTCGCACATATCGAATCCGGGAACCGCATGCCGCTGATTTTGGACACCGAGTTCGGACTTCTCTGGATCGCCGGTTTTGAGTATCAGGGCTTTGCGCTGCAGCAGATCCACATCGTCGGTCCTGCTTTTACCGGAAGCAACTCACATCTGGTTCTGCGTAAAAAGCTGGATTCCTACCAGCTTACCGTCAAGCTGCGCTCTAAAATTGTAAAGCAGATCGAGAGTGTGCCGATCATTCCGTCTTCCGTGCTGCTCTCCTACGCCATCATGTTTCACTGCGCCATTACCGGCGAGCGGATCACCGCGGATCTGATCTCTTTTACCTCACACAGCACGACAGGCGTTCCGGATGACTCGCCGCTTCTCTCCGGGGAGCATCCGGGCATCTGGATGGCGGAACAGACATTTCTCTCCATGATCCGCGAGGGAAATCCGGAATACAAAAAGGCTCTTGCAAAATCCATGACCTTAAGCTCCGGCATCAAGGCCGAGATCGGCGATTCACTCCGCATGAGCAAAAATAATCTGCTGGTACTCCTAACCCTGTGCAGCCGCGCTGCGATCGATGGCGGTCTGAATCCCTCCATCGCATACACCCTAAACGATTACTATGCCGGGCGCATCGAGGAATGTAAAACGACTGCCGACACGACCAATTTAAGCCGCGAATTTCTCGATGATTACGTCCACCGTGTCCGCGCCGCAAAAGAGACGAATTCACATTCCAGGCAGATTCAGAACATCTGCGACTACATCAGTCTGCACATCCGCGAACCGCTCTCGATCTCTCTGCTCTCCGAACGGCTCGGCTACACGGAATATTATTTTTCCCACAAGTTCAAGGAAGTGACCGGCGAGAGCGTGAATGCTTATATCCGCCGAAAAAAAATAGAAGAAGCAAAGCTTCTTCTATCGGGTACCCGCATGAGTATTCAGGACATCAGCGATGAACTGTCCTTCGGCAGCCGCAGTTTCTTTTTCTCCAGCTTTCAGAAGGAGACCGGCATGTCACCGACGGCATACCGCGGGGAGCACTGTAAGGGGTGAGGGGCAGATTCCTCAAGCCAAAGTTCCTCGTTATTTATCATCCCGGCCTTATATGCGGTTTTTAAAATTGTTCTCATATTTTCCTTAGCCAGTCGAATTATTATAACACTGTCAAGCGGATATTCGCAATCCGCTTTGCTGCTTGCTCATAACACGATTACTCTGAAAACCTGTTCCACTGCAAGCTCCATATTTTTAATTGCATTTTCTTTTTTCATTGCTTCTTCTAATGTTGTCACGCCTCTTACGATCGGGAAAAATGCGTCAATGCCGTTGTCATTGCACGCAGCCGCTTCTTTTGTGACCGAGCCCGCAAATGCAATCACTTTACAGCTGTATTTCTTGGCAGCTCTCGCAACCCCCACGGGCGCTTTTCCCATTGCGGTCTGAAGGTCCATCCGTCCCTCTCCGGTAAGCACAATCTGCGCTTTCTTTGCCTCCTCCTCAAAATGAATCACGTCTAATATCAGTTCAATTCCCGGAACCAGTCTTGCCCCAAGATAGCTGATAAAGGCATATCCCATGCCGCCGGCTGCTCCCGCGCCCTCCCAGTCTGCATAGTCAACACCCATCCGCCCGGCAGTGATCGCGGCGTAATGCTTCATATCCGCATCGATACGTGGCATCTCCTCTTCCCGTATGCCCTTTTGCTTCCCATAAATATAGGTCGCCCCTTTTTCCCCGCAAAGCGGATTTGTGACATCGCATGCAATCTGAAAATCACATTCTTTCAGTTCCGGCATCAGATGCTCCAGTGAGACGAAATGTATTTTTCCAAGCGCATCCGCTCCCTCTCCGGCTTCCTCTCCATCCTTGGTCAGAAACTTCACACCGAGCGCTCTTAGCATTCCGATTCCGCCGTCATTTGTTGCGCTTCCACCGATTCCGATGATGAATTTGCGGCAGCCACGCGAAACGGCATCCCGTATCATCTCGCCCACTCCATAGGTGGTGGCTTTTCCCGGATTTCTCTGCGCTTTCTCCACAAGCGTAATGCCCGCGGCCTGTGCCATCTCCATAACCGCTGTCTTTTCATCCGCAAGGATTCCGTAGTAAGCCTCCACCCGTTTTCCCATCGGTCCCGTCACAGACAGTTCCACTTTCCTGCCGCCCAGCCCCTCTATCAGGGCATCGGTTGTGCCCTCTCCTCCATCTGCCAGGGGGCGGACCGTCACATTGGCATGCGGATAGACGCGCAGCACTCCGTCGCGCGCCGCATTGCCTGCTTCCATGGAAGTCATACTCCCCTTAAACGAATCGATCAAAACCATTACATCCATCTTTTTCTCCTTACAGGCATGCAGCGGACACACTTTGCGGTGCTCACTCTGCAATGCCGTATTTCTTCATTTTTCTCTACTGTGTTGCAGGGCTGATTTCCCAGTTTTTTCGCTGTCTTCTGCCTGCTTCTGTTATTAACCGTTTCTCCATAACGAGGTATTCTTAAATCAGTACTTCCCATTTTCCATATCTCTTTCCGTTCACTCTACAGATATAATCCTTTTTCTGCAAGGACTCCATAATTCGTTTTACGGTGCTAAGAGATTTTCCTGTCTCTGCCACAAGCTCTGTTTGCTTAATGGACGGATTCTTGTAAATCAATTTCAAAACTGCCAGTTCTTCTAAAGTGCATTCCAAAGTGTCAAATTGAGACTTTGGAAATTTAGGGATGACACTTTGGAAATTATCATGCACATAGTCTATGTGCATATATCTGTTTTCAGCTCATATTCCGTTCCCAAAATTAAATTGCTGAAGAACATTTCCAAGAACTTTGTTGTAGCATGAATACCATTTTGCAGATCGTTATAATTAGCTCTTCCCACAACCGAGGTCTAATGCCACAACAACCGTTACCTTCACTATAATTGAAATCGGTATTTTCCTTTTCCATGTCCGGTTACGGATACGATTACCTTACTATCAACCAACAGTTTTATCAGCTCGGATGCTCTTGTTGATTTTAACCCGGTAATATCTTCTACAATCGTTCTGCCGAAATATTCTTCTTTTCCACATATTGAAAACAGTTCAAAAGTGTGATTTATTGTTTTTTCTGAAATCATATCTGAAAAAGCAAGTAATTTATTTCGAATGTCCGCTTTTTGACTTTCAGTGTCCGCTTCTGTATTTCCAATGTCCGCTTTTGCACTTTCAAAGTCCGTTTCTTTAAACCTTCCACTAATGTGCATCGAACGATTATGAAGTTCATTCTTTTCATCCAACAATAAATTTCTTAAAAACAATTCCAAATACTCAGTTGTCTCATGAACACCATTTTTCAAATCGTTATAATTGGCCCTAAACGGCATAGTATAATCCCACTCTACTGGAATGATTCTGATCAGTGGATGAACACTTTCCCAGCTCTTGAATGCCAGTAATACCTCATTATTGTTTTCGCATCGGTTAAATGCTTCTACATTGTACAGATTAAAGTCTACAATATTGATTTCAGGATGATTTTTCATCATATCATACTCAAACTGTGTATAAGACAATCCATGTCCAAAGCAATATCTCGGTGTATGGGGAACATCCACATAATTGACGAATCCGATACTCTCCTGCTGATGCCATGCGGAACCGTTTGGGTGATTATAGTAGATTGGAATCTGTCCGGCGTGATATGCCACGGATACTGGCAGTTTGCCGCCCGGATTATATGCTCCCAGCAGGACATCTGCCACAGCCTGCGCTCCCGTTTCCGCCGGGCTCCAGGCTTCTATGACGGCATCCAGATATTGGTCTGCCGTGTCACTGGAGATCGGCCTGCCATCAAAATGGATGCCGATTAAGGGCTTTCCATACACCGATGCTGCTTTAATAAATGCGTCCTGACATTCCTGCAAATTGATGTCGGCAGCGTTCACACCTTCTCCCATGGTCGCCATAGAGCATGTACCGTGCTTTCCTCCCAGAGTGAGGATCACAACATCAGCTTCCCTGACTGCCTGCAGTGCCTCCTCAAATCTGCTCTGATCCTTTCCGGCAACCGGGTATCCATACACATACAGAATCTCCGTATCTGTCATACGCTCCTTTAGTTCTTCTAACAGGCTTCTGCATCCCGGCTTCTGTAAGCGCAGGATGTCGTTAAAGAGTTCTGCTTCATCTGACTGGATCTTTGTACCCGGGACATAATTCACCGGTTCGCCGTCTGGCAGCATTGCCCCGCCGATCTGTCCGGACTCCGGGCTGCCCTCTACCCCTGCGATAGAACTTGCGGCCGCGTAGACCGACTCCATCATGCACAGATGAGTATATCCGCCGAAGAACTTACGGGCACAGTCTGCATGAGGCCCGATCAGGGCCAGCTTCTTGATCTTGCCTGACAAAGGAAGTACCCCGTTGTTTTTCAAAAGCACCATGGATTCCCTTGCCGACCGAAGGGACAGCTCCGCCCCCTCTTTCTCTTCAAAAATCTTTTTGCAGGACTCACCGTCCATTGCGAAAGGTTGTTCAAACAGGCCCATGCGGAATTTCGCTTCCAACACCCTCAGAACTGTCCGGTTCAGCAATTCTGTATCCGCCTGTCCGCTTCGGAACATTTCTTTGAGTTTTTCGCCATAACCGATCGCTTTCGGCATCTCCATGTCCATCCCTGCTTCCATGGCAAGAAATCCTGTTTCTCCAATAGTCTCTCCGATCCGCTGGACTTCGTGGGCATTGCTGATGCCGCCGTAATCACTGATACACAGTCCGTCAAATCCCATTCTCTCCCGAAGAAGTTCTGTCAGTAATCTGTGGGAAACCGAGGCCGGTTCTCCGTCAATGGAATTATAGCATGGCATTGACTCCTTTGATGATTACATCACACAAATTGAAATACCGATTAAAACTTAATATTAGTCAGTATAATTCTGTATATGACATCCCTCAAAAATCGACAGCCTAATGGTATCAATAATTCTTATAGCAGTGTTTCTATAATATATTAAAAGCCTCTTTGTCCGCTTAAGAGTTTAATCTTACAAAGAAAATGCTAAATCATAAGCCTCCCAGATTGCTGTTTTCAAATTTCCAACCTTTTTAACATCGCCGACTATATGAATATTCGTTTTCCCCTGTTGTGTTCCACCGTCAACAAGCCTCGTGTCTGGCACATAACCACAGCTCATTATCACGTCATCGCATTCCAACTGTATTGTCTTTTCCGCTGTCTCAATAACAATTCCATTTTCAATGATTTCTAAGAGCTTTGCGTTTTTATAAATAGGAACTTCATAATACCGCAATAAGTCTCTCATACAACTGGAGTTTGCCATGCAGAGTCCCTTGGTCTTTAAAATATCGTCTGCCATTTCCACAATAACCGGTCGTTTTCCTTTCAGCACAAGGTCATAGGCAATCTCGCAGCCCGTCAAACCTCCGCCGATTACAGCGACGTCCTTTCCTACTTTTCTCCCCAGCAGATATTCCGTTGCTTCAATAGCTTTTTCCTGTCCCGGAACATCTAGCTTTCTAGGTTTTGCGCCCGTAGCAATGATAATTTCATCTTCTGTCAGCTCAGCCAGAGTTGTAATTTCACAGTTGTATTCCACTTTAATCGGCAGGCTTTCTATTTCTTGTTGAATCCATCTTATAAATTCTTTATCTTTTTCTTTGAATTCAGGTGCTGCTGCAGCATTAAACACACCACAGAGCCGGTCACTCTTTTCATAAATAGTTACCTCATGACCTCGTATTGCCGCAATTCGGGCTACAGTCATCCCAGCGATACCCCCGCCGATGACCGCAATACTTTTCGTTACAGCTGCTTTTTTCTCAAAATCATATTTCTGCTCACAGAATGTCCTAGGGTTCAACGCACAATGCCCTTGTGTTTTTCCATCCTCTTCATCGATTTCACAGCCAACGCCTTCATAATGATAAATCGGAAGACATGCATTATGACATGCAATGCAAGGAAGAATGTCACTAAATTTCTCCTGTTCCAGTTTTACAATGTATTCCGGATCCGCCAGGAACTGACGTCCGATTCCCATAGCATCCAGTTTTCCTTCTGATATAGATGCTGAAGCTTCATCCGGCTGCATTCTTCCTGCACATACCACAGGAATTTCTACCACTTCTTTTAATCGTGTCACCTCCGCCATGTTACAGTTTAAAGGCATATATACAGGCGGATGCGCCCAGTACCATGAATCGTAAGTCCCATTGTCCGCATTAAGCATATCATATCCTGCATCCTGAAGATATTTTGCGGCTTTCAGCCCTTCCTCAAGATCTCTGCCGGCTTCTGTAAATTTCTCACCATAAACTGCCCCGATACCAAAGCCGATTGTCTTACTGGTTACGGAATACCGAAGGGATACAGGGAATGTGTCACCGCACTGTCGCTTAATCTCCTCTACAACTTCTTTCGCAAACCTGTAGCGGTTATCAAAAGTCCCCCCATACTGATCTGTTCTCCGATTCGTATACTTCGTTGTAAACTGATCCAGCAGATAGCCTTCATGCACGGCATGCACTTCCACACCGTCAAACCCTGTCTCCATACAAAGTTTGGCTGTCTTACCATAGGCATCCACATACTCAAGAATTTCTCCTTCCGTCAGTGGTCTATGTATAATTTCTGGAAGCCAACGATTAGGCAGTTCACTAGGGGCTACAAGAAGATTATCCCAGTCAAACATGGACTTTTGTCCGGTTTCCTTCTCTTTTTCATAAAGTTCCTTTAATGCCAGCGGCATGGTAAATGTTCGTCCCCATCCTGCACCAATCTGCAAAAACACTTTTGCACCGTAACTATGAATTTCTGCTAAAAGCGGCTTTAGTCCTTCGAATATTTCTTTCTGCTCATAAAGCCACTGTTTCCCCACCATACTACGCAGAGTAACCATTCCGGGAATAATTAAACCTACATGATTCTTTGCACGCTCCACATAATAATCATGGATATCCTCACCAATTTTAAAAATAGGTAAGCAGTCTATCATGTTTGTACCTTCCATTGGTTCCAGAACAAAACGGTTTTTAATCATTACCGTTCCAATTTTAAATGGTTCAAATAAAATTTCGTGTTCTTTTTTCATTTTTTGAACATCCTTCCTCAATTATCCTATTGTGCAAGTAAGCAATTCAACTGACCGATCAGCTGTTCCACCTGTTCTCCCGGCATCTGTCCCAGCAGAAATTTCAGCGGCATTTCCCGGATAACTTGCTCTCCCAGCTTCTTGTATTCGTCACTCATACCTTCTGCTGATGCGGCTGCTGCTGCCAATGGAGCCAGCAGTTCCGTAATAACGGGAGCGGTTTTCGTATGATCCAATAATTCTCCGAACGTTGTTGTGAAATCTACGCAAAGGGGCAGTTCTTTCTGTGTTTCAAATATAATATCAGCATGTAATCGGACGTCATCAGAAGCATGGCCGATCAGGATCCGATATGTTCCGGATGGCGCATACCAGTCCCCGAGACGTTCTTCATAATAGGAAAGATCCCTCGCCGAAATTTCCATCGACACCGTTTTTTCCTCTCCTGGCAGGAGATGAACTTTGGCAAATCCTTTCAATTCCTTGACCGGTCTCTCCGATATGCCGCACAGGTCAGCCACGTACAGCTGTACGACTTCTTTTCCTTCTGTCTTTCCTGTATTTTTCACCTTGAAGGAGACCGTCAGGATATCCTCATCCGTCATTTGAGCCGATGACAAATTCAAGTCCCCATAAGCAAATTCCGTGTAAGACAGCCCATGTCCGAATGCATACCGCACCGGAACCTTCTTTGTATCATAATAGCGGTACCCGACAAAGATATCCTCACCATATAACACCCGCTTTCCATTTCCTGGGAAATGAAGGTAGCTCGGATTATCTTCCAGCCGGTACGGGAATGTCTCTGCCAGCCTGCCGGACGGATTCGCTTCCCCGAATAACAGCCAGTCGCAGGCTTCGCCAACGCCCTGACCTCCTAGATACATTTCAAGGATCGCGCTTACCCGGTCTGCCCATGGCAGTTCTACCGGACTTCCATTGTGGAGTACTACTACAACATTAGGCTGTACTTTCAACACTTCTTCGATCAGCCGGTCCTGGCATTTGGGCAGCTTCATGGATGTTCTGTCATACCCTTCCGACTCAAATATCTCAGGCAGCCCGGCAAAGATTACCGCGACGTCTGCTTCTGCAGCAGTCCGAAGCGCTTTTTCCAGCTCTTGTTCCGTCATCGCGTCATTTTCCATAGAAAATCCTTTTGCATAAGTCACGCTACGCCCTTTTTCTCTGGCAGCATCCAATGCCGAAACAACCCTGAACGGATTGATATGGCTGGAGCCGCCGCCCTGATACCGCGGCTTTTCGGCAAATTCCCCTATATAGGCAACCTTTCTGTCTGTATTCAGCGGAAGTATACCGTTATTTTCCAGCAGGACCGCACATTCCGTCTCAATATCAGCTGCTTTTTTATGATCTGTTTCCTTATCAGATATAACTTCCGGACGATGCTGCTCTTCACCGGCAAATACAACATTCAATACCCGCTCCACCGCTTCATCCAGCACAGCTTCGTCCAGTCTTCCCTCCTGTACTGCTTTCACAATCTGTCTGTCATTGTATCCTCCGGAATAAGGCATCTCCAGATCCAGTCCGGCCTGCAGTCCTTTCACACGGTTATTTACAGCGCCCCAGTCACTAACGACGCAGCCTTTGTATCCCCATTCTTTTCTCAGGATATCTGTCAGAAGATATCTGTTTTCCGAAGCATACTCTCCATTTATTTTGTTGTAGCTACACATGATGGTTCTTGGAGCTGATTCTTTCACCGCTTCCTCAAACGCAGGCAGGTAGATTTCCCTGAGCGCACGTTCTGACACCTCGGAAGATATCGTCATACGGAGTGTTTCCTGGTTATTCAGTGCGAAGTGCTTAATGCTTGTCCCCACGCCCTGACTCTGTACTCCACGGATATATGCCGATGCCATCCTACCTGCCAGATATGGATCCTCCGACAGATACTCAAAGTTCCGCCCGCATAACGGGCTCCTTTTAATATTCACCGCCGGGCCAAGCAGTATGCTTACATTCTCGGCCTGACACTCCGCTCCCAGCGTCTCTCCCATCCGTTCCATCAGGTCAACATCAAAGCTGGAGGCTGTTGCACAGGCTGCCGGGAAACAAACGGCCTTCACACTTTCATTCAATCCCAGATGATCCGTTTCCCCTTCCTGCTTTCTCAGTCCGTGAGGGCCGTCCACCATCATAACTGACGGAATGTTCAGTCGTTTGATTTCTTTCGTATGCCAGTTATCAGCGCCCGAGCAGAGACTTGCCTTCTCTTCCAGCGTCATTTTTGAAATCAGTTCCTTTATTCTGTCCATCGCAAAAGTCCTCCATCCTTTTCTTAATACTGATTGATCATCTGTGACTCTGCCTCTTCACGGCTGATCTCACCATTGTTGCATTTTGCCATCAGCTGGACATCATGGTCATTAAGCTTGTAAAGACGAAGTATAAGCAGAGTGCAAATACCCCCGATAATGCTGCCAAGACAGCTGAATGTCCATAATTTATCGGCAAATCCTGCCGCCTGAACAACGCCTTCTCCCTCTTGGAAGCCGATTAAAGTTAACGCAAACACACTGACTGCTGTTGCGATCGCTCCATTTAATTTTGTAAAAAATGTCTGCGCCGCAAACGTTACACCACGCATTTTTAATCCTGTCTTGTACTGTCCATACTCGTAGCAGTCCGGCGTAAACTGATACTGCAGTATAACTGCTATTCCCAGCGGAATTCCTCCTAAGGCATTTAAAATCACATACACCATCATATTCTCATACCCAGCAATGAATCTTACGATTCCCAAAAGTAAAGCGAAAACATATGAAATATAGAAGACTTTAAATTTATCATATTTCTTGCATAATTCTACTGCCATAAACGCACCGATTAAGGTCGGAATAATCACTGCCATTGAAACATATGAAGCAGCTTCTTCACCGCCAAGGCAGTACCGGGCAACGTATAAGCCCCAATTTGCACCAACATTAAGCAGGCTGCTGATGAGCGGAGCCGCAAAGAAAAGCAATAAATATTTGTTCTTCCGCAGACATTCTACCATATCTCGCAATGTATAACTTTCTTCTGCCCCGTCATTCAGGACTCTTTCTTTTTCAATTACTCTCTCCCTTGCGAACAGACAAATCGGAATCATCATAACACATGACAAAAGAGATAACACAATTACTGTTGTTGACCAGCCGCCTAACCGCTGCCGTACCAACGGCAGGACAATTCCTGTAACAATACCTGCAAAAATAGCAAACATTCTTCCTATGCTGTTTAGTGAAACACGTTCCTTCTGGTCTATTGTCATCGTGGTAACAATACCAAAAATCGGTACATCGCAAAGGGTATAGGCTGTATCCCATAACATATAAGCAAGTGTTGCCCATATGATTTTAGCCATCATGGAAATCCCGGTAGGTATTATAAAAAGAAGAATAGTTGCCACTGGAATCGCTATGACAGATATTCGAAGCCACGGCAGGAATTTCCCTTTCTTAAAATTCACCTTATCCATGATCATACCGAAGATCGGATCGTTGATGGCATCCCACACTTTCGTGATCAGCGCCACGATTGCAACCAATGCTGCCGTTATGCCGATATCTGTAAAATATGTAGTCATATATCCTACCAGTCCATAGAATACATTCTGTCCCATAAAATACAAACCATAACTGATTTTTTCTCTTTTTGTAACTGAATTTTCCATTTCGTTATCCGTCCTTTCATTGTTTGATTCAATTATAAATAATTCCAAAGGGCAAATCACCAACGATATATAAGTAGTTTACCGACGAAACTTAATATAATCATCATCTTTCTAAAAACTGATATAAGTATTCTTCCATCTTAGGAGTCCACCATTCCAGATAACCTGCCTGCGTCGGATGAACCGGATCTGCCATATAAACTTCATATTCTTTTTCTGAAACGTCATTCATCTCCTCGTCATTCCAAAGGTCGATCACGCCTATTCCATATTTATCCTGAAGCTCAAACAATACATCTACCATCTGCTGATACTGTTTACTGTCATATTTTGTTCCGGTATAAAAGATCACGGGACAATTCCATGTCTGCTTTGCATATACAATGATATATTCCATTGCTCCTGTTATCGTCTGTGTATCAAAATCCTCCAGATTTTCTGAACTGCTGAGTTCTCCCATCGGCATTTCCTTCGACGCGTCATTCGTGGAAAGCTGGCAGACAAACGCATCGAATTTCTCATCTGTACCGATATTATTTTTCATTCTTTGGATATAAGACGTCTTTCCGTTATCTACTAAAGTAGTACCGCTGACAGCTTCTTTTACATACTCACAGCCATTTCTGTAAGAGATATAATCTGCAAAAGAAACATCCATTGAGTACAGACCTAATGTTACAGATGATCCAAGGTAGCAGATGCGCTTCCCTCCAAGAGGGCTGTTTTCTAACGGTTCTATATTTTCCAGACTGTATTTTTCTGCGTTTCCCGGCATTTTTTTCAGCTTATTCTTCCAGACAAAATCAAACGGTCCTCCACCGCCTACTGCTCCTACTAAATATGTCAGGCCGATTCCCACAGCCAGAATCAGAATTAAAACGATACTTAAGGTGATCTTCAATATTTTCTTTTTCATAATCCTTAACTCCTTATTATTTTCAACTTTCATATTAAGAGAACTGACCGTCTGTATTTATCGGTCAGTTCTCGCAAATACTGTCATTTTGTTTTCTTTGATTCTTTATTCAAACTGATACATTCCGCTTCCTACCTTGTATAATCTGCCATCCGGCATCTTTACAACGGCAGTCGTGTTGCAGGGGATTTTTACTTTCAGCTTAAATTTCCCTTCGTCCATACTCCACCTGACTGCGATTTCCCCGTACTCACTTATATAAGTACGTTTTACACTGGTAAACGCATTGTCCGGCTCCGGTGCGATTACAATCTCCTTAAATCCGGGAGCAGCCATATCAATGCCGCTTATCTTCCGGAACATCCAGTCGTCCACGCATCCAAAGGCATAGTGGTTCAGGCTTGTCATAACCGGAGACCCGTCCTCCTTGTAAGAAATGTAATTTTCCCAGATTGTTGTCGCTCCCTGCTTCACCTCATAAAGCCATGACGGGCACTTTGTCTGGAGCAGGATTTTATATGCCTTGTCCATCCTGCCGATCTTACAGAGCGCATCCAGCAGATACGGCGTCGTCAGGAACCCTGTATCCAGACAATCCCCGTTTTCTTCTATCTTGCGGATCAAATGTCCGGCGATACTTTTTTTCTTCCTTTCAGGAGCAAGATCAAATGCGATTGCCAGCACATAACTGCCCATAAAATCAAGAGGCATCTTCCCATCATCATCGATCAGTCCTTTTTGAATGGCAGATTTCATTCTGGACGCAATGTCATCATAGTATAATTCGTCTGATGTATGCCCGAGGAGTGCTGCCGTATCTGCCATGATCCGGCAGGAATTCCATCCAAAGATTGGCGCGCAGTATGTAGAAGTATTGACAGGTTTTGCAGCGCTTTGGTCTGCTCCGTTTACTGTCTGGCTCGGTATGAGCCACTCCCCGTACTGATGTCCTGTATTCCACAGATACTGGTCAATTTCTTTTGGATGTTTCATCTTGCCTCTGCGCTTCTTTGCAGTGTTGATGATATAGTCGCACCACTTTTTCATTGTGTCATACTGTTCTCTCAGTATCCTGATATTTCCTGTAAGCTGATACATGCTCCACGGTACGATACAGGCGGCATCTCCCCATCCTGCTTCTCCCACCGGTTCAAAATTGCGATATACGATCCGATTCAGTTTCTCCAGTAATTCATAGATTCCGGTAAGGGGGATCACATTGGGGATTGCCCCATTTTTCTGCTGACTGCAGGTCATATTACGCAGCCATCTTGTCAGAAACGGGGTTACATTTTCGTTGAGCATGGCTGTTCTTGCATAAATCTGGATATCTCCGGTCCATCCGCCTTTTTCTCTCTGCGGGCAGTCCGTGGGGATTGAAAACAGATTCGACCGCTGAGACCATCTTGTATTTTCGTAAAGCCGGTTTATATCTTCGTTGGATGTCTCAAAAGTTCCCAGATCCTCATTGTCAGAAGACAGGACAATCGCTGTGAAATCCTCCGGGCTCACCGGCTGATCGCAGGTCACTCTCACATAGCGGAATCCATGATATGTAAAATGCGGTATGTATTCTGTGAATTTCCCGTTTAAGATATAAATATCACTTTGCTTGTGCCCTGTTTTCTCTGACATGAAAATATTGTTGAAATAGTTTCCATATTGATCAAGAGTTTCAAAATGATCTAATACCATTTTTGTTCCGGCCGGCAGTTTGCTTTTTACCCGCAGAACACCTGCCAAGTTCTGTCCAAAATCAATGATCGTCTCGCCTTTCGGGCTAACTGTCATTCCTACTGCCGGCACTTCTTTTACCGGGCGCACCGGTTCCCCGTACTGAGCTACCAGGTTGGCGTAAGATTTTTTGCATGGGATACCTGCTTTCCAGCTGCTGTCATCGAATCCGCAACAGTTCCAGTTTTCCTGTTCCATCCGTGCGTCATAGAGTTCACCTGCAAACAGATCGGAAGACCGGACCGGACTTTCCGAAACTTTCACCGCATCATCGGACACAACCATTTCACTCGTTCCGTCTTCATAATCAATCTTTATCTGAAATAACACAGAATGTTCGGCTTTAAACTTCCTGCTTCTCGGTTTAAAGTTCGCGCTGTCATACCAGCCGTCCCCCACCAGCATTCCTATGACATTTCCTCCCTCTCTCAAAAACGGAGTCACATCATAGGTCTGGTAACACAGATATTGGGAATAGACGGTAAATTCCGGAGCAAACTCTCTGTCGTCCGGACGTATTCCGTTCACGCTGAGCTGATATGCTCCGTGGCATGTGGCATAGACGCGTGCCCGTTTTACACCGTCTCGTGCATCAAATTCTTTGCGAAAATATTCTGCCGGGTTCTGCCCGCCGGTTCCGGGTTTTACCTTTTTCATCGGAAACGGAGATTTCACCCACTCGGCCGTCCATTCTTTCTTCATAAATCCTGTCTCAAAGGATGAGGATGCCGCCGCCTTTTCTCCGTTATTAACTGTCACTTCCACTGTCCAGCTATAGTCACTGAGACTTTTTAATGGTTTTCCGTTGTACTCTACAAAAGTACTTTTATCACTTTCTACCACCCCGGAATCCCACACTACTTCTCCCGGACCTGTCACTGTAATATGATAGGATGTTTGCATCACATTCTTTTCATCACTAGTGATTACCCATGAAAAATAAGGTGCTTCGTCCACGCATGGTCTATATTGACTGTTTACTTTAAGCCTTATAAGCTCCATAGCAACTCTCCTGATTAGAATTTTGCCAGTGCCGCATCCAGCATCTGCGCCTCGTCTGGTTTGATTTCTCCTGCGAATGTTTTCGCGACATCTCTAAGCGAAAGCCCATATGCAATATCGGGGATCATATCTACTTCTACCATTTGAGAAAGAAACGCGCGGATATCCGGATGGTTCAGCAGTTCTTCCATTGTCGAGTCTATGCTATATCTCTTTTTTAATGGTTCTGATGCTTCATATACAACTTCATATTCTCCGGCTTTCACATGGCAAATTCCGTTTTCCACAGCTTCAAATAATGGATTTTCTATATCCTCATATATGCATTCTGGTGCATAAGGGAGAACCACTTCTGCCTTGCCTCCAAACGGAACTGTAACAGTGATGGTGATTTTATTCCCCTCTAATATCTCCCAGCCGCACTGATAGCATCCGGTTGCCGAATCATAAACAGCTTTTACATATTTCAGTTCGCTATTTACTTTTGGACTGATCCGCATCACCCTGCCTCCCGGGCTCTGTTCCATCACATCAATCCCGGCCGCATGGCGGAAGATCCACTCCAATATAGCTCCGTACGAATAATGATTCAGACTGTTCATCCCCGTACTAGAAACATGTCCGCTCTCATCCAGTGAATTCCAACGCTCCCACACCGTTGTTGCTCCCAACTTCACTTCATGGAGCCAGCCCGGGTATTCTTCATTCAGAAGCAGCCGGTATGCCGCGTCTGTCATTCCATGATCAGTCAGGACATTGCACAGAAGCGGGGTTCCTACAAACCCGGTATTTAATTTATTTTTATTATCCCGAAGAAGCTTTTGCAGCATCTGCTTTGTCAGTTCTTCATTTTCAGACAGATGATATTTCAGTGCAAGAATAAGCCCTGTCTGCGTCTTCACCGCACATCTGCCTGTAGCAGTAAAATATTCTTCTTTCACGACCTGCCACTGACGGTCTGCGATTTTCTGATACTCCTGTCTCGTTTCTTCCAGTCCAAGCACCTCTGCTGCTTTTGCAACAATCTGTGCACTTGCCGCGTAGTAGATGTCTGCAATGTATGCTTCATCAGTCGCTCCATACACGCTGTTCGCAGCGGCACCTGTACGGTCAAGAGCAAGCCAGTCACCATAATGGAAAACCTGTCTCCATCCATGATGGTCTCCGTCAATTCTCCGGATATAATCGACCCACGCTTTCATGCTCTCAATCTGGTTTTCGAGTATTGTTTTGTCCCCGCTGAACAAATATACGTTCCAGGGGATGATACATGCGGCGTCTCCCCATGCGCAGGAACATTTTGTCGGTCCGAATGTGGGGACAATCTCCG
>ENA-ORNR01000866-ORNR01000866.1-human-gut-metagenome-genome-assembly--contig:-NODE-866-length-28961-cov-10.120736_pt1 | contig 28961 bp, 20 predicted proteins | sample MGYA00242114_ERZ509020 | MGnify/ENA primary metagenome ERZ509020 (study PRJEB26280, sample SAMEA2338758) | human gut metagenome | biome: human gut; feature: human-associated habitat; material: faeces...
AATGAGGTTCTGTCTCGATGCGCTGGCCTGAAAAATCAAATAATAGAACCTCCCTATAATGAATTTTTTCAAATATTTTAAAAAATCACTTCGGGAAATACTTTAACTTTGTAATTTAATTTGTATGAACATGAACGATAAACATAATCCGTCACGCAAATTTTCTTTAACAGAAATTTTAACTGCAGAATATCCTTTATCAATCGATTGTCTGAATGCAATAGAAAAACTTGTTTCCCCCTGGGAGAGACAGGCTGGAGATAATATTTCGGTCAAAGGAAAAATAAATGATAAATGGATTTTCATATCCACTGGCTTTTGTCGTGTCTATACAACTAAAAAGAACAAGGAAGATACTATTTTTTTGGCGGAGCCGGCGACATCTTCACTTCTTTCCACTCTATTTTCCTGCAGAAAAAATCTGTTCTGGGCCTTCAAGCTCTTTCAGACTGCAGTGGATGGTCTTTAAGTCATTATAAATATTGTCTTCTTCAAGAAAAATTTCCCGAATTACTGAAATTTGAAATTAATTTGCTGCGCGGTCAATTATTTGCTCTTGAACATTATTATTATAGCAGAGCGTTGACTGATTCATCACAAAGGTTGGAACAATTCTATGAAAAAAGAGATGCTCTTTTGGAAGTATTTCAGCCTCAGACTCTTATAAAAAGTAAACCTTTGAGAATTCTGGCTCAGTATATTGGCATCTCGCCTCAAATGCTTTCACTATTGCGGAACAGACAAAGAGGCAAACGATAACTTCTGACTGTAAAGTATCATGAGACTCGGGTTAGTGGCGGAAGAGGCGGTGGAGGAGGCGTTTGCGGGCTTCCATGCGGAGGAGGTTGCGGAAGGTGAGGGTGGTGAGGATGCGGGGAGAGGGGGAGGGTATGTTGAGGAGGATGTAACGGAGCAGGTCGCGGCGATGGGTTACGCGCATGAGGTTAGCTGCGCGTTGGCGCAGGGTTGGCTGTTTGCCGGGGCGAAGGATGGTTGAGCGGTTGGTGTCTATGATGGCGTAACGTTGCAGGGGATTGTCAGCGGCGGCATTATAAAGGAGGATGTTGGTGAGGTTCATGTCGCCGTGCAGGATGCCTCGCTGCTGCATCTGAAAGAGGAACCGGGCCAGTGTGCGGGCTTCTGCCTCCGGGAAATGCGCTTTGCGTATGAAGGTCATATCGGGCGCGTAGAGCGGCTTTGAGATGAAATAAGAACGATGCAACAGAGGGCCACGGCGTATGTCGAGAGCGGCAACGGGACTCGGGGTAATAATGCCTCGGTTAAGTATTTCGAGCCCGTAGCGATAGGCACGCTCAGCCTTGGAAGTTCGCCCCAGATAAAGCAATGCACGCAAGCGGCTCAGGGGTTTGAATTCCTTGACGACAAACTCGTTGTTGCCTATGCGGAAGGATTTGAGGGTGTTGCGCCCCTTATATATACACTTGCCGCCGTGAGCAAATGCTTCGGGCAAATTGTGGAGAAATTCCTGCAGCTCGGGGCTATCGAATTCTTTATTGATGAAGCGAGCCATGGCGAGAGTCAGCTAAGGTTGACAACGGTAATTCCCGCGCCTCCGAGACGCACATCTTCGTCGTGAAATGACTTTACCGTCGGGCTTGCCTGGAGGTACTGACGGATAGCCATGCGCAAAGCTCCCGTACCAGTACCGTGGAGTATCCTCACCCGGGGAATCTGGAACTGAAGGGCGTCATCGAGGAAATATGTAACCGCCTGCAGCGCCTCGTCGGTCCTCATGCCCCTTACGTCAATTTCATTCTTGAAATCGAGCTGTCGGCGACGCGAATCATCGGTTGTAGATACTGACACCGTGGGCGTAACGGGCTGATTTTTAGGTGCTTTAGCCGGAGCAAGGCGGTCAAGTTCAATATTTGTGCGCAGAGCGCCAAGGGCTACCTGAGCCATTTTGCCATTTATGGCAATAATTTTCCCGGGCAGCGAAGAAGAGGGAATCTTTACATAGTCGCCGATTTGGAGAGGACGTTTCTCCTGCGGCGTTTCGGACTTAGCGCTTTCCTTGCGCACCTTTTTGTCGTGCTTTTTGCGCTGAGGAATATTTAGTACGCTGTCGTCGTTGCCTTTATCGTCCTGTTGTTGCACTTTGCGACGATAATCTTCAAGCTGACGGCGTATTTCCTGAGTTTTTTCCTTTTCGGCCTGTGAGGATCTGATTTCCCGAATAGTATTTTCGATTCGGGCATTTGCCGAGTCAAGGATATCGCGCGCCTGTTGCCTTGCCTGATGAATGATTTCAGCTTTCCGCTGCTTTATCTCGTCGGCGCGAGCCCTCAGGTCATCCGTCATACTGTCGATTTTATGCTCCTTTTCCTTGATGGAAAGCCGCTTCTCGGCCCAGTATTTTTTATCGCGCGTCAGGTCGAGCACATATTTGTCGATGTTTACGTAATCGGAGCCGGCAATCTCCTTAGCGTTTGAGATGACATCAGCGGGAATGCCACTTTTGCGGGCTATGTCGAGAGCGAAAGAAGAACCCGGCGTACCCACCGACAGCTGAAAGAGAGGCTGAAGATGCTGCCGGTCGTAGAGCATGGCTGCATTGACAAGCCCCGGAGTTTCATTGGCAAACGACTTAAGATTCTGATAATGCGTTGTTACCACCCCAAAGGCCCCTTCCTCATTAAGCTTTTTGAGGATAGCCTGCGCTATTGCGCCACCAATCTGAGGTTCCGTTCCGGAGCCCATTTCATCGGCAAGGAATAGCGTATCTGGACCTGATTTGGTCAGGAATACGCGCATATTGCGCAAATGAGAGGAATAAGTGGAAAGGTCGTTTTCAATCGACTGTTCATCGCCGATGTCAATGAGAATCTTCGTGAAGATGCCCATGTGCGAGTTTGAGTATAGCGTTGGTAGGAGACCGCACTGCATCATATACTGCACAATGGCGATAGTTTTCAGCGTTACCGATTTTCCGCCGGCGTTTGGGCCTGAGATTACGAGAATACGAGTTTTGGCGTCAAGGCGCAGCTGCAACGGAACGACCTCGCGACCCTGCTTGCGCAGACTCAACAGCAGACCGGGGTGTACGGCATGATACCAGTCTATTTCAGGGCGTCGCGAAAGGGAGGGCATCTCGCCTCCCAGTTCTTTTGCGAGCCTTGCTTTGGCTCTTATGAAGTCAATGAGACCCACCTGGGCGGCAGCCTCTTCCATATCGGGCAGGAAAGGCCGTATTTCCGTACTCAGAGCCGTGAGGATTTCTATTATCTCCTTCTGCTCGTCGAGATGCAGACTCCTCAGCGTGTTATTGGCCTCCGTAACCTGCGCCGGCTCTATGTAGAACGTCCGTCCTGTGGCCGACTGGTCGAAGACGATTCCGGGAATAGCTTTTTTATTCTGTGCCGTTACGGGGATTACGAGATGCCCGTCGCGCATTGAGGGAGTGGTGTCGGCGGCAATGAGGCCCTGTTTTATGGCCGTATCCATAACGCGCCTGAGCATACCCTGCATGGCTGACGAAGCGGCCGAGATACGTCTGCGTATGTCAGCCAACAAAGGCGAGGCGTTGTCGCGCACCTGGCCATAATCGTTCACCACCCTCTTGATAGCCTCGAAAGGCTCGGTGAGGTCGGGGATATTGCAGAAACGGCGGGTTAGCTGCGGCCGCGAAGATGCATTGTCAGACTCTGCCGAGAAAAACTTGCGCAGCTGAGAGGCTGTGTGCAGAAAGGCTTTTAACTCCCCGAATTTTTCGGCACTTACATGGCTGCCTTCGGCTTTGAGCAGATTCAGAGATTCTGACGGGTCGGGCAGCGCCTGCAGCGGCAAAGCCGTTGAGGCAAGCACCTGTTTCATTTCAGCCACCTGCAGCAACACCGGCAGAAGGCGCGAATAATCGACCATCATTGCCATATTCCTGCAATAGCGGCGTCCCATTTCCGAGAGACATTGCGCCTCAAGCATGGACCGCAGTTGCGTAAAGCCTATTTTCTGTTCAAAGTCGCGGGGATAGACCATTTTCTCAGAGTTTAAGCGCTTTTTCCGCCGCTTCCAAATCTTCGGGCGTGTCGATGCCTATTGAAGATGCCGTTGGTGATATTGCCACCTTTATGTTCAGACCGGCCTGGAGCCAGCGGAGCTGTTCCAACGACTCGGCCTTTTCAAGCGACGAAGGAGGCATTGCGGCAACACGGCGCAAGACTTCCGCCCTGTAAGCGTACATGCCTATATGCGTGAAATATTCGGTAGTTGCCAGCCACTCTTTCCACTCCACCGAGCGCGTATAGGGGATGATGGAACGCGAGAAATAGAGAGCGCGGAAATTATCGTCGAACACCACCTTCACCAGATTCGGCGAGAAGAGAGCATCGAATCCGAGTTCAGGTTTAAAGCGCTGCACAAGAGTGGCAATCTGCGTTTCAGGGTCGCGGAAACAGTCGGCCAGAGCCTTTATCTGCTCCACCGTAACAAAGGGTTCATCGCCCTGCAGATTAATCACCACATCGGGCTGCTGAGGCAGTTTCTGCAAAGCCTCACACAGACGGTCAGTGCCGCTTCTGTGCGTTGAGGCCGTCATGATGACATTGCCACCGAAACCTTCCACACAGCGGCGAATGCGTTCGTCGTCAGTAGCCACATAAAGCGGCATTCCGGCTTTGGCGGCGTTGGTGTAAACGTGTTCTATTACGGGCTTTCCGGCTAACAGCGCAAGAGGTTTGCCGGGGAAGCGTGTGGAGGCATAGCGTGCCGGTATGATGATAGCAAAACGGGTCATTATATTATTTATCGGAGAGTGATTGGGGATTTTTCTTTACTTTATTACGGTGAAGAGAATTGAAAGTATCTTTCAGCCACCCCGGCACTATGGCTGCGCCGATGGCCAGATATACATAATAAGAAATCAGTCGCCAGCAGATGGCCATTATCAGCGCCAGGCCTGCCGAAGGAATCAAATCGCTGTAATATTCGGTGAAGAGCCATTCTGAGAGACCCGAGCCGCCGGGAGTTGGACTGACCATGAGCACAACCCACACCACAAACTGACGTGCGAGGATGAGCCACTGGTCGGCAAAATTCACCGTGGCGGGGAGAAAGGCCATGAAAATGGCGTTAACAACCATATAGCGCGACGTCCATGAGAGAGCGGTGCCTCCAAACACTTCCAGCCAGAAGCTGAAACGCTTTTTGCGCAGTTCAACGCTTGTGGCGACCATATTGTCGCCCAAAGCTATGACAGCCGGCTGCCAGCGACGCAGAAAGCGGATGGAGAATAGCTTTATGATAACGTTGCGGATGGCGGCCGGTTTCACTATGATGTCTAAGAAGAGGAGCAGGGTCCAGAGGCAGATGCCGGAATAGACGAGCCAGAAGGTGAGTTTGATGCCGCTGGAGAAGGCGCCTGAGCCGGAATTGAAAATTTCATTTACCGGGGTGAAGAGGATAACCAGCGGACAAGAGATGACAAAGAAGAGCTCGTCGAGGAAGAGAGTCGTTATCATCAGCGTTGTGGCGCGTCCCAGTTCCACGCCCTCGCGATTCAGGAAAATCATGCCCAACGAGGAGCCACCCACTGCCGAGGGTGTAATGCACGATGTGAACTCGCAGAGGAAATCGACTTTAAAAGCCTGTGTCCAACGGAGTTTGTGGTCGGTAAGAGCCCTGAAACGCCAGCTCAGACCAACGTCGCGGCCAATCATGAAGAGCCAGCCCAACAACAGAAAGAGGATGGTGTGAGCGGTGAAGTTTATAGACCTCATCACTGCCGAAAGATCCTCTTTCCGGGCATCATGCAAAAACATCAGAACCACGACGCCAAGGCCTATGGCCACCGGCAACAGCACCTTCCACACCGAGAAAGTGTTTTTATCGGGCTGCGGGGCAACTGTCGCTGACGACTTTTCCGGCATATTGTTTTGAGATGATTCAGACATATTATTACCGGTGGTAAGATTTGAGGAGCACATTATAGCGGTCGAGGACCTCATCGGCCACGTCATCCCAACTGCTGATAAGAGAATTTTTTGCAGCCCTTCCCACCTTATCAATAGTGGCTCTGTCGGCGTCGAGACGCATTATCAAATCGGCATAAGAGCGTCCGTCGGCATGAGTCAGGAACCCGTTGTGCCCGTCGGTAATCACCTCAGCGGCCGTTGAGCCTTCAAGTAGCACCGAGGGAGTGCAGAAAGCGGCAGCCTCGCGCACCACCAACGGCGCATTATCGTAGAAAGACGGGAAAAGGAACAGGTCGGAAGCGCAGTAGAAATCGCGCAGCCTGTTGCGGTCGTTCACCAGACCATTGATTGTAACCACGTTGCTGAGACCGCTTCGGCGCACCCTTTCGCGCAGCTCGCCGAGGGCATAGCCGTTGCCCACGAAATTCATGCGGAAGGGAATTTTGCCCTTCATATATTCAAGCGCATCCATAATCACGGCGAGCCCCTTTTCCCAGATGTGCTGACCCACAAAAAGCAGCTGTAACACACCGTCGTCGGGCACTCCCAGCTTTTTCCGGGCTTCCTGCCGCATATTGTCATCATATTGCACATCGGCCATATCGCTGCCGTTTTCCACAACCGTAAGAGGACCTTTGTAGCCATATTCACGCACTGTTTCCTCGACCTGAGCCTGCGGAATCCACACCTCGTCGCAGGCATTTAAGAAATTCAGAATCCGCCGCATGATGATAGGTACCATCCAGGGCACACGGTGAAACGAATGTTCAAGGTCGGCTTTATATTTGCTGTGGAAAGTACCTATCAAGGGCACATTCTGATGCTTCTTGACATATACCGCCAAGCGTCCGGAAGAAAAAGGGCAATGTGCATGAAGGATTCGGAACGGAGCCTTGCGCAGACGCGACCATATAAAAGGGTCTAACTTGGGGTAACCGTAGCGATAGGGTTTTCGGTTGCTTATAGGCAGCGAGAAATATTTTATCACCGGGCATCCCACCTGCACCGAAACAGGATTCCATGGCGTAACCACGCACGCATCCAACCCCTTGGCCACAAAGCGGTTCACATAATTCTGCACCGTCAGCGTCACCCCGTCGAGGATAGGCGGGAAACTGTCGTTGAAGATACCATAGTAAGGCTCATGCCCCCGGTGTTGCGTGAACAATGCCATAAAATTTTTTACAAAAGTAACCAAAAAGCGCCTAACACACAAATTCAGAGTCTTTGACTACTTAAACTCTCCTTCTTCACCGTTGGTTCAGACTGCGCGTCAGTTTAGAGTTAACACGCATTATATGTTTTATTAATCAAGTGGTTTTTCTTTCCTTTCTCATGAAGGGTCTTTCCAGTGAAATTCCCTCGAAAATTCCTCTTCATGTGAATTTAAATTCAAACACACTCTTAAAATCTCCAAAACCTCCAGATAAAAAATCAAAAAAATTTATTTAAAAAAGACCATATATTAAAAAAAGATATTATCTTTGCGGCAGGGATTTTTTTTCTCAAGAAAAACTTGACCTGCACTTGATTTAAATTCCTCTAATGTTCAACAACAACGCAGGTCGCTTGCTTCTTATGAAGAGAGCATTATTATTAATAGGGTTAATCACCCTATTGTTTACAGGGTGTTCGCAACAAGACATTCCCGACATTCAGGACAAGCCTCCAGAAGTGAACATCCCACTGCGTCACGTTTCCATGCAAGATGCTAAAGAACACCTCCGGGAGATTCTTCCCGAAATGACCCTTCATACACGATCGAGTCTCAACATCGGCGACGGTATGGCTTTCAACAGTCATCGTCAACTTCTCACCAGAGCACAGGAAGACGAAGCCCTGTACTACTACTTCCCCATTGACAACGGCACACAGTACGCCCTCATGAGCGCACGCGCCGAATTGCCACAACTTCTTGCGATAGGAAACGGCACACCCGACGCACAGACCCTTGACGAACTGATTCCGGCCGTCGAGGACTGGAGTGTGGCAACCGTTGGCCACAACATCTCTATCACAGACACCATTGGCACGATAGGAACTATAACCGACTCCACTTATGTGGTACGCGGCGAACCGGTGTTTATACCAGTGATAGCAGGGGGGATCGACACAACGATTAATAATCTCTGTCCTGTTAAATGGGATCAAAACGGCTGGTTCAGCCAGTTCTGCCCTGAAATTGTAGGTAAACCGGGAGAACGCGCCAATGCCTGTTGTGTTGCAACAGCTGTAGCACAGCTCTTCGCCGCAGAGAAATGCCGCCCCACCGGATATAATGGATTCACCATCGACTGGGACCTTCTTCTTAGTTGCCCTGACACAGCAACAATGCGCCATAACCAGGCCGCCCAAGTCCATATAGCAGAACTATTGATAGAACTCGGCAAGAAAGAAAATCTTGATGTCCAATATAGCAAATATGGAGGCTATGTCTCAACCGCTTACGCAGAAGATGTGTCACGAACCCTTCTAAACTTTGGATTCAAGAACGGAGGAGAACTTGTCTCATTTTCCGAAAAACGCATCATCAACGAGTTTAAGAGAGGTTATCCGGTAATAAAGCGGAATAGGACAAAATCAAAAAACCGGCCACACTTGGATACTTCATGGATGGAAAGTTGCCATGGTGCCCGTATTCGTTTACATAGGTACCCATTGCGTAGATCAATGGACAGAATATGAAACATACTTCCAATGCAACTGGGGTTACAGTGGAGGTGGTGACGGCTATTTCCACGCCATGGGCTTTAACCCTCAGACCGGATGTGCCTATAATCCCGAAAACATGCCGGATTGCCCGTGGGGTGTAGGAGATCTCAGCTACAGAAAACGAATTCAAATTGGAGTAGAAAAGTAACAAAATAACGCATTATAGTTCTTATTGCCCATGCACATAAGCACTAATCTACACAAATTCAAAGACATATGAAAAAATTAAAGAACTTAGGAATGTTGCTGATAATGGCGTTCGTCCTTTCCGCACTGGCGTCATGCAGCGACAACGATGAGCCGCAGCCGGGAAAAGACCCAAATCCAGGCAACGAAAACCTTATTTCGGTAAAGTATTACGTCGACAAACCGGGTATGACCGGTTTTAGTCATCACTATGGCGTAAACGCGTATCTCAACTTCATGAGTTCCAACAACCACGAGTGGCTCAGAGACACTCCGTGGTTCGAGAAAAAGTTCAAGAATAGCGACTGGTATTTCGAATTCAATGGCAAGCAGTATCGATATGGCGACGTAATGGATATTCCCGGCAACACGACACCTATCCACATGGAAGGCTACCTGGAGTTAAACAAGTATCTGATTATTCCGGCTGACATTCCCTGGGAAAAGCTGAAAGAAGGCCCCATGACCTACGAATATAAGTTTGTATGGCCTTCGAGAAACATAAGCCACACAATAAAAGTCTACGCCATATACAACCAAAACTTCGAGAAAGACAGGGATGAACTCCTCAAGAATCTCGGCGATGAAGACTCTGGTTATGTGGAACTGTACAAGATCGGATATTGGGTAGATGACAAGCCTATGGAGTCGCCATGGAAAGACTACGGTCTGTTTACCATAACTCTTGATGAATGACAGAACTACGGGAGTGAGTGTCAGAAAAGCCATAACATTCTATCTGACAACACATTCCGAGACAACCAAAATATCAGATGTAAGGCGTGCCGAAGCATATTGACACGTCTTACGTTTTTTATGGCGAGGAAGCGAAAGCTATTGCGCGAGCCGGATAAATTTAGTAACTTTGCAGCGTAAACCAGGAAACCGGGTAAGGCCGCTCCCCTGGGCGACACCATAAAATCCAAACAACCTAAAACCAAACAAACACCATGGAACTTCCTTTTGCAGAATCGTGGAAAATAAAAATGGTCGAGCCCATCCACAAAAGCACCCGCGAGCAGCGTGAACAATGGATCAAAGACGCTCACTATAACGTATTCCAACTTCCGGCCGAGCAGGTCTACATCGACCTTCTCACCGACTCAGGCACAGGCGCAATGAGCGACCGTCAGTGGGCAGCCCTGATGCTTGGTGACGAGAGCTATGCCGGCGCACGCAGCTGGTTCAAGCTCAAAGAGACCATCAACCGCCTCACCGGTTTCAACTATGTTATCCCTACCCATCAGGGACGCGCAGCCGAGAATGTGCTCTTCTCCGCTCTGGTGCATGAGGGCGACTATGTACCCGGCAACAGCCACTTCGACACCACCAAGGGTCACATCGAGAGCCGCAAGGCCACAGCCGTTGACTGCACCGTTGACGAGGCCAAAGACACTCAGCTCGAGGTGCCCTTCAAAGGCAACGTTGACCCGGAGAAACTGGAGAAATGTCTGGCAGAACATGCCGACAAGGTGCCTTTCATCATTGTAACCATCACCAACAACACGGCCGGCGGCCAGCCCGTTTCGATGCAGAATCTGCGCGAGGTGCGCGCCATCGCCGACAAATATGGCAAGCGCGTAATCTTCGACTCCGCCCGTTTTGCTGAAAATGCTTACTTCATCAAGGTTCGCGAAAAAGGCTACGAGAACAAGACTATCAAGGAAATCACCCGCGAGATGTTCGACCTGGCCGACGGCATGACCATGTCATCGAAGAAGGACGGTATCGTGAACATGGGCGGCTTCATCGCCACTCGCCACGAAGACTGGTTCGACAAGGCCAAAGTATTCGCCATCATCTGCGAAGGTTACCTCACCTACGGCGGTATGAACGGCCGCGATATGGAGGCTCTAGCAGTTGGTCTGGATGAAAACACGGAGTTCGACAACCTCAACACCCGCATCAAACAGGTAGAGTATCTGGCAGCCCGTCTTGACGAGTATGGCATACCTTATCAGCGTCCCGCCGGCGGCCACGCCATCTTCGTAGATGCCGACAAGGTTCTCACCCATGTGCCGAAAGAGGAATTCCCGGCACAGACCCTCACCGTAGAGCTTTATCGCGAAGCCGGTATCCGCGCCTGCGAAATCGGTTACATCCTCGCCGACCGCGACCCCATCACCCGCGAGAACCGCTTCGGCGGCAACGACTTCGTACGCCTCTGCATACCCCGTCGCGTATACACCAACAACCACATGGATGTGATTGCAGCAGCTCTGAAGAACGTATACGACCGCAGAGAAAGCATCACCCGCGGTGTGGAAATCACATGGGAAGCTCCCATCATGCGCCACTTCACCGTGCAGCTGAAACCTGCAGGACAGAAATAAGCCATAACCACTACCCCCTCACACGGGAAGGTTGAATAATAATCGGGCAGACGATAACCTCTTTGGAGTAGATTCTATCGCCTGCCCGATTTATTTTTCTGTAGCATTGGCAGCCGGGTAACGATAGCATCAGGCAGCCTCGTTGCTGAGGAATCGGGCACCGGGATTCTGAGAAAGCGGCTACCCGGACCAATTTTATTAAAAATTTTTCAGAGCCGTAAAACACTGCAAATAAGCGAGTTAGCACTCCACAGCAGGGAAGGCTGAAAAATTTTAGCTAAAAAAGTGGGTAAAATATTTGGTCAGTTCAAAAAAAGGTTGTAACTTTGCAGCGCAAAACCGAAAGATTGCCTTGTGGTGTAACGGTAGCACGCGAGTTTCTGGCACTCTTAGTGAGGGTTCGAGTCCTTCCAAGGCAACAATCAAAAGCCGCAGCTGAAACAGATTCAGCTGCGGCTTTTGTGTTGGAGCGAGGGGTGATGTGGCTTATGTGATTTATGAAACTTATGTGATTTATGTGATTGATGTGATGATGTGATTGAGAGGAACTATTGATTCCTTAAGCTCATTAAACTCTTTAAGCTCATTAGATTCCTTAAACTCCTTAATTGGGGTCGGCAGGGCAGCCGGGTCAGTCGGCTTTTTGATATTCGGTGGGGGTCATGCCGGTTTCGCGCTTGAAGAAGTAGCCAAAAGCTGACTGGCTGGGGAAGTTGAGGCGGTCGGCAACCTCGCTGATTAGTATATCGCGACTTTTCAACAAGACTTTGGCCTGAACAAGGGTTGCCCGGTTTATCCAGTACATCACGCTCTTGCCGCTTATCTTGGTTATCAGGCTCGAAAGATAATGTGGCGTGAGGGCCAGCTCGTTGGCATAAAAGGGTATCGACCTCTCGCGGCAACAATGCTCGTTGACGAACTTTTTGAATTTACTGAATACCATTTCCTGCCGCGTCTTCCTTTTGTCGGCATCGCTATTCTGTTGAGCTCGGTCTATGTCCTGAATATCTGATATAATGGCAGTGAGCAAATGGCGCGTCAGCTCCTGCCGGAAGGGTTTGCGGCATGCTATGTCCCACAGCAGATTTGCCATTCTGATAGTCTCGTTCCAGTCTGACTCTTGGGCATGTATAATGATGTTATTGCTCACATGGATGCTTTCCTTAAAGATAATTCCCATCATGGTATAATCATCGCTGCATGATTTCAATTCCATTATGGTTTCGGGCGTAAGCAAAATTATATCCCCTTTCTGAATGTGATAATCTTCCAGAGTCAGCCCAATATAGGCGCTTCCTTCGGTAACCCACAATATACGCCCCTCAATGAACCGGTAAAGCTGTCCGGGATGTATAAAATTGTCGCGATAAGCCCCTATGTTGAGCATCATGCCGAAATGCTCTTTACAAAAGCCAAATCGTGCAGATTTTCTATGCTGCTGAAATCCGTTGTCTGCAGCGAGAAGTCGTTAAGAATCTTTGCGTCCATTATAATTATTGTATTGATATGCGGCAAAGTTAGGCATAATATCCGGGATCATTCCACAAATAAACTCACTTTCGTACAAATTCAACAACTTATATTCTGATTTGAGTATACACACCCGGCGCAGCGGCTCTAACTTTGCGGTGTGAAACCAAATCATAGAGAATGATGAAACATATAACCGCATTTTTAATTCTGCTGCTTCTGCCATTGTGCTCTTTGGCGCAGACGGTAACACTAGACGAGTGTCAACGGCTGGCTCATGAAAATTATCCGCTGATAAAGCAATATGACCTGATAAAGCAGACCACCGACTACACGGTTGACAACATCTCCAAGGGATGGTATCCGCAGATTTCGGCACTTGCCCAGGCCACTCTGCAGAGCGATGTGATGACGCATCCTGACCCGCTTCAGAAGATGCTCGGTCAGCAAGGACTCGACGTAAAGGGATTGCGCAAGGACCAGTATCGCATTGGTGTTGACATTAACCAGACAATCTACGACGGCGGCCTTATCAGGGAGCAGAAAAACGTGGCTCAGCTTGAAGGAGAGGTGCAGCAGGCTCAGACCACAACGGAGCTGTATTCTGTGCGCGGGCGAATCAACGAGCTCTATTTCGGAATACTTCTGCTCGACGAGAAGCTGATGCTCAACAAGAATTTGCAGACGCTGCTTCAGTCGAATCTCGACAAGCTGCAGGCAATGCTTGCCCACGGCACAGCCATGCAGAGCGACGTCAACATACTGAAGGCCGAGAAGCTGAAAGCCGAGCAGCAGGCCACTGAGCTTGAGGCCTCGCGCCAAAGCCTTATGAATATGCTTTCGCTGTTCACAGGCAAGCAAATCACCGGCATTGCCATGCCGCAGGATATTGTGGTTTCATCAGCCGGCAACAACCGCCCTGAGCTTGACTTGTTCAACTCGCAGATTAAGTTGTTCTATGCCCGCGAGAAGCTCCTCGACGCACGTCTCAAACCACGCGTCAGCGCTTTTGCCCAGGGTTATTACGGTTATCCCGGCTTCGACCAGTTTGATGCCATGTTCAACCGCACATGGAAGCTCAACGGTATGATAGGCGTCAGGGTGTCATGGAACATAGGCGCTCTCTACACGCGCAAGAATGACCGTGCCAAGCTCAACGCCGCGCGCGGACTGACGGAAACGGTCCGCGAGACGTTCCTGTTCAACAACCGGCTGCTGGAGACTCAGCAGAACGATGGCATAGCAAAATACGGCAAACTGATTTCGGAGGACCGGGATATAATAACTCTACGCCGGGAAGTGCGCCGTGCCGCGGAATCAAAACTGACACATGGCATCATAGACACCAACAATCTGCTGCAGGAGATAACCCGCGAGAACCAGTCGCGCATAAATCTCTCCACCCATCAGGTGCTTCTTCTCAAAGAGAAATACGACCTCAAATACACTACCAATAATTAAGACCTCATGACACAGAAAATGAAAAAAGCAATAACCTGTATAATGTCGGCAGCCGCCGTGCTGCTCACAGCCTGCGGCAATAAGGACGTGGATTACGATGCTTCAGGAGTGTTTGAGACAACAGAAGTGATAGTATCGGCGCGTGGCACCGGCGAGATTATGTCGCTCAACGTGGAGGAAGGCGAGCACGTAACGGCCAATGAGCCTCTCGGAGAGATTGACGTAACGCAGCTTGTGCTGAAGAAGAAGCAGCTTAACGCGGGCAAGTCAGCGGCTCTTAGCCGTAAGCTCAACAGCAGTAATCAGGTGGCCTCATTGCGTCAGCAGATAGCGAATCTTGAGGCTGAGCAGGCCCGTTTCAAAGCATTGCTGAAAGATGGCGCCGCAACGCAGAAGCAGGTGGACGACATCGGCTATCAGATTGCCACACTGCACAAACAGCTTTCAGCCTCCGACGAGCAGGTAAACACCGCCAATCAGAGCATTGAAGGACAGTCGGCAGGGTTCGACGCACAGATGGGTCAGGTGGACGACATGATGCATCAGGCCATAATAACTTCGCCTGTCAACGGCATCATCTTGTCGAAATACGCCGAGGCCGGAGAGTTTGCCACACCAGGGCGCCCGCTGTTAAAGGTAGCCGATGTGTCTGAGATGAAACTCCGCGCCTACGTTACCGCCGATCAGCTCAACGGTCTTAAAATAGGCCGGAAAGTAAAAGTATATGCCGACCAGGGTGTAAAAGGGCGCAAAGAATACACCGGCGTAGTTTCGTGGATAAGCAGTGAAGCCGAATTTACCCCTAAGACCATACAGACCCGCGATGAGCGCTCCAACCTCGTATATGCCATCAAGATAACGGTTCGCAACGACGGTCTGATAAAGCGCGGCATGTATGGCGACGTGAAATTATAATCCCGGCAGACATGGCTATTGTAAGCGTCAAAGACCTCAAAATGTCATACGACAGGGGGAAAGTAAAAGCGCTGAAAGGTGTATCGTTCGATATGAACGAAGGTGAGATATTCGGACTCATCGGTCCCGACGGAGCCGGAAAAACCTCGCTGTTCCGCATTCTCACCACCCTGCTACTTGCCGATTCAGGTACAGCCACTGTAGACGGTTACGACGTGGTGAAGGATTACAAGAAGATACGGCGCAACATTGGCTATATGCCCGGCAAATTCTCACTGTATCAGGATTTGACAGTTGAGGAAAACCTGTCGTTCTTTGCCACTGTGTTCAACACCACCATTCAGGAGAACTATCACCTGATAGAGGAGATATACAGTCAGATTGAGCCATTCAAGAAACGCAAGGCGGGCAAGCTGTCGGGCGGCATGAAGCAGAAACTGGCCCTGTCGTGCGCCCTTATACACGCTCCGCATGTGCTGTTTCTCGACGAACCGACCACGGGCGTTGACCCGGTAAGCCGCAAGGAGTTCTGGGATATGCTGCAGAAGCTGAAAAAGAATTTCAAACTCAGCATTATTGTCTCCACTCCCTATATGGACGAGGCTGTGCAGTGCGACCGTATAGCGCTGATTCAGGAGGGGCAGTTCCTTACCATCGACACCCCAGAGGGTATTGTCAGGGCTTACACTCAGACGCTCTGGGAGGTACGCTCGGACAAGATGCACCGGCTGCTCACCGATCTGCGCGGCATAAAGGGCGTAAAGACGGCGTTTGCCTTCGGTGAATATCACCACGTTACGGTTGACACCTCAGCGCTTACCATTGATTCTCTGCGCGAGCAACTCGAAAAGCTCGGCCACAAAAAGATTGTGATTGAGGCCATTGAGCCAACTATTGAGGATTGTTTTATGAACCTTCAGGAATAATTCCCCATGACAGACGAAATTGTAATCAAAGCTGAAGGGCTGACAAAACGGTTCGGCAACTTCACGGCCACCGACCATATCACCTTTGAGGTCAGAAAGGGGGAAATATTCGGATTTCTCGGCGCCAACGGAGCCGGCAAGACCACAGCCATGCGTATGCTGTGCGGGCTGTCGCAGCCCAGCGACGGCAAAGCTATGGTAGCCGGATATGATGTGGCCACGCAGTATGAGCAGGTGAAACGCCACATTGGCTATATGTCGCAGAAATTCGCCCTCTACGACGACCTGACGGTGGAGGAAAACCTGGTGCTCTTCGGCGGCATCTACGGCATGCCTCGCAAAAAAGTGCGGACAAAAATCACCGAGTTGCTCAATGAGCTTGGATTCGCCAACCAGCGTAAGACTATGGTGAAGAGCCTCCCTCTTGGCTGGAAACAGAAGCTCGCCTTCTCGCTGGCCATCTTCCACGACCAGAGCATAGTGTTCCTCGACGAACCTACCGGCGGCGTTGATCCCGTAACACGCCGTCAGTTCTGGGAACTGATTTACCGGGCTGCCGACAGAGGCATAACGGTGTTCGTAACCACTCACTACATGGACGAGGCGGAATGCTGCGACCGGGTAAGCATCATGGTCGACGGGCGCATTGACGCTCTCGGCTCGCCCGAACAACTCAAGAAACAGTTTAACGGGAAAACTATGTATGACGTGTTCTATGCCTTGGCACGCACAGCCAAGCGCGGCGACTGACAATTAAAGGAAAAAAGTTTATGAAACAGTTTTTAAGCTTCGTCCGAAAGGAGTTCATACATATACTCCGCGACCCGCGCTCTTTGCTGATTCTGCTGGTAATGCCCCAGATAATGGTGCTTTTGCCGGGCTATGTCATTAAGAACGAGGTAAAAGACATCCGCGTGGCAGTGCTCGACCGCAGCCATGACGTCTATACCGATCCAATCACTCAGCGCCTCTATGCCAACGACTATTTTATAGGCAAAGGAGAGATAAAGAGCGAGCAGGAAGCCACGGAGATGTTCCGCAAAGGCGAGATAGACCTTGTGGTGGTGTTCGGATCCGAGTTTGCCGACTGTCTTATCCACTCCAAAGATGCTTCCATACAGATTCTCTCTGACGGCAGCGAGCCTAATCAGGCCAGTGTGCGCGTGGCATACGCCCAACAGGTGGTGGCAGGCTTTCAGAAAGAGCTGATGCAGCAAATGGCGCAGGCCGGCAAAACCGGACAGCAGTTCAACATACGTGTCAACTCGCGTATGCTGTTCAACCCACAGCAACGCTCGGAAGTCAATTTCGTTCCCGGTGGGGTGGGAATGGTCATATTGCTGATTTGCTGCATGATGACCTCCATTGCCATAGTCAGGGAACGGGAAACCGGCACCATGGAAATTCTGCTTGCCTCTCCCCTCCCCTCCATCGACATTGTGCTGGCAAAACTGGTGCCGTATATGATTATCTCGCTCATTGACATGGCTACCATTCTGTGCATATCATACTTCATCATGCACGTGCCTATGGCAGGGTCTCTGCTGGTATATGTGGTTACGGCAGTGATTTACATCTTCACCTCGCTGATGTCGGGACTGTTGATTTCCACTATTGTCAACACCCAGCTGGCGGCAATGCTCATCTCGCTGTTGCTCATTGTGCCCACCATTTACCTGTCGGGCATGGTATTCGCAATAGAATCAATGCCTCAGGCGGCACAGATAATATCGAATGTGGTGCCTGCCAAGTGGTTCATATCGGCCTCGCGCAAGATTATGGTGGAAGGAGTGAGCATAGAGTATGTGCTGGTAGAGATTCGCGCTCTTGCCATAGAGGGGCTGATATTCATGCTGCTTGCATGGAAGTTCTTCAAGACAAGGCTCGCCTGAGGCTTTAACAAAACAGTGAATGTTATGAAAGCATTACCATATCTTTTGACCAAGGAGTTCAAGCAGATGTTTCGCAACCTGCTGCTTCCCATAGTGTTTATATTGCTGCCGATAGCCATGATGAACGTGGTGCCGCGCATAGCCACTCAGGAAGTGAAGAATCTGAACATCACCGTGATTGACTGCGACCACTCCACGCTCTCCAGCCGGTTGATTCAGAAGCTGCAGGCCTCGGAATTCTTCAACCTGTATACCATCTGCCCCAATTACGAGAAAGCCTACGCTTTGCTCGAAGAGGGAAAAGTAGATTTCATTGTAACTATAGAGAATGAGTTTGAGCATAATCTATACCGCACCGGAGGCGCCGACGTCATGGTTACCGTCAATGCCGTCAACGGCATGAAAGGCGGCTTGGGAAACGCCTATCTCACTCAGATTATGATGCAATATGCCCGACAGCAGACCGCCGACAACGGCACCATGGCGAAGCCGCCGGTTAATGTGGAACCGCGTTATCTGTTCAATGCCTCGCTCGACTATAAGCCCTATATGATTCCGGCCCTCATGGCCATGACTCTCATATTGCTTGTGAGCTTCCTGCCGGCACTGAATGTGGTTGGCGAAAAGGAACGCGGCACCATTGAGCAAATAAACGTTACCCCGGTGTCGCGCATAGAGTTCATACTCTCAAAGATGATACCTTACTGGACCATCGGCATTTTCATTGTAGGCTTCTCCATGATTCTGGCATGGAAAATTCACGATGTGGTGCCTGCCGGTTCCGTATGGCTGGTCTTCCTGTTCAATATTGTGTACATCTTCACCATCTCCTCTTTGGGACTGACAATATCCAATTACAGCGACAATATGCGCCAGGCGGCCATTGTCATGTTCTTCTTCATTGTAATTTTTATCCTCACCAGCGGACTGATTTCACCTATTGCTTCGATGCCTCACTGGGCTCAGGAGGCCACGCGCCTGAATCCGCTGCGTTACATCATAACGGCCATGCGCGAGATTTATCTGAAAGGAAGCTCTTTCCATCAGCTCCTGCCTCAGTTCATACCTCTTTGCATTTATGGTATCCTGGCAAGTATATGGGCTGTGGTGAGTTTCCGAAAAAACAATTAGCTACATCCTTATTACGTGTGAATTGCTGCCGGTTGAGGAGGATGTTTTTAACTGTACACTCTCCTCAACTCTCTTCTGTGGTCTGATTAGTGCTAATGTCTTAATAAATTTTTGTACCTTTGCCAAAAATTGAATCTGATACCATAAATGGACAAGGGAAATATTCAATCAGACGCTATTAAGCTCAATACCATAGAAGAGGCTCTTGCCGATTTCCGCGAGGGCAAATTCGTAATCGTTGTTGACGACGAAGACCGCGAGAATGAGGGCGACCTCATTGTGGCAGCGGAGAAGATTACACCCGAGCAGGTGAATTTCATGCTTAAGAATGCCCGCGGTGTGCTCTGTGTGCCCATGCCTATAAGTCGTTGCCGCGAGCTGGCACTTGACCGTCAGGTGGAAGATAACACATCGGTGTTAGGCACCCCGTTCACCATCACCGTCGACAAGCTTGAGGGCTGCTCCACGGGCGTGAGCATAGCTGACCGCGCCGCCACCATACGCGCTTTGGCCGACCCGAAATCGCGTCCCGAGACTTTCGGTCGCCCGGGTCATATCAATCCGCTCTATGCGCAAGACAAGGGTGTGCTGCAGCGTGCCGGCCACACGGAAGCCAGTGTTGACCTCTGCCGCCTGGCCGGTCTGGAGCCGGTGGCCACGCTGATGGAGATAATGAGCGATGACGGCACCATGGCCCGTCTGCCCGAACTGCGGCGCAGAGCCGATGAATGGGGCTTTAAGCTGATTTCCATTGCCGACCTCATTGCCTACAGGCTGAAACGCGAGAGCCTGGTAGAACGCGGCGAAGAGGTGGATTTACCCACGCAATACGGCCACTTTCGGCTGATACCCTTCCGCGAGCTGGCTTCAGGCCTGGAACACGTAGCGCTGATAAAGGGTGATTTGAGCGGCGACGAACCTGTGTTGGTACGTATGCACTCGTCGTGCATCACCGGCGACACCTTTGCCTCACGGCGCTGCGAATGTGGCGAGCAGCTGCACCGCGCCATGGAGATGATTGAGAAAGAGGGTCGCGGAGCCATTGTCTATCTCAGCCAGGAGGGCCGTGGCATAGGCCTGATGGACAAGATTCGCGCTTATAAGCTGCAGGAAGAGGGTCTCGACACCGTGGACGCCAATCTGCATCTCGGCCACCGCGCCGACGAACGCGACTACGGCGTGGGAGCAAATATTCTGCACGAGTTGGGCATCCGGTCGATGCGTCTGCTCACCAACAACCCCATGAAGCGCCGCGCTCTTAACGGCTATGGCCTGAAGGTAGTGGAAACGGTGCCTCTGGAGATTGAGCCCAACGACTACAACCGCTTCTACATGCACACGAAAAAGACCCGCATGGGCCACGATTTGCACAAAGTGGACTGACGCCGCCAAGGCTGATATTTTTCAACAGCGATAACAATTTTCACTCCTTTTATATGACAAAGAAATTTCTTCTCTTGGCGCTGGCCGCAGTTGTCAGCTTCGGGGCGGCGGCAAAGAAACCGCTTAACCACGATGCCTTCGACAGCTGGAAGTCGGTAAGAGTGGCACCCCTGTCGAACAACGGACTCTGGGCTGCCTACATGGTTAATCCGCAGGAAGGCGACGGCATGCTTACGTTGCGCAACACCAAAACGGGCAAGGAGATAAACATAGCCCGTGGCTATCAGCCGTCGTTTACCACCGACGGCAAATGGGCCGTGGCTCTTATCAAGCCCTTCTTTGCCGACACCCGCAAGGCCAAAATCAAAAAGAAAAAGGATTTTGATTTGCCTCAGGATTCACTGGCGCTCATCAACCTTACAAAAGGCAGCGTTGAGAAGATTCCCAACGTGATGAGCTATCGCATAGGTCGCGACGGCGGCGACTGGGTGGTGTACAGCACCTGCGACACCGCCTACATCAAGCCCAAAGCTCTGAAAGATAAAAAAGCCGGACGTCCGCTCATAGCGCGTCATCTGCCCACCGGTACCACCAAGGTTACGAAATGGGTCAAGAGCTGGACTCTGAGCCGCGATGGCATGAAGGTTGGCGCCGTGATTGCTCCGCAGAAAAAAGACTCCGTAACGCAACGCGGTGTGGCTCTGCTGGAACTGCGCGACACCAGTTATACCCTGCTTGACCGCGGTCAGAAACACTACAACACTCCGGTGTTCAGCCGCGAAAGCAACCGTATGGCCTTCATAGCCGACAACGACAGCAACGACAGCGGCACACGCCGCGGCTCGGTTTACTATGTTGACCTGGCCAAAGGGGGCATACCCAAGGCTCAGCGTTACAATGTGGCTTTGGTGCCCAATCCGCAGATTCGGTTAATGCGTCCTCCCACAAACGGCACTGCAGAGCAGAACGACTCAGTGCTTAAAGCCTGGGCTGCCGCGCAAAAAGCCGCTCAGGGCGATTCGCTCTTCATCAACCAGTATTCTGAACCTCGCTTCTCGCGCAACGGACAGCGTCTGATTGTGGGCGTGGCTCCGGTGATTCTGCCCAACGACACCAATATTGTTGATTTTGAACAGGCAGCCTTGGACATCTGGCGCTGGGACGCTCCTTACACACCGCCTCAGGAAAGTGTAAACCGCAAAAAGCTGCGCGAGCACACTATGCCGCTGGTGATTGACCTGGCCACCGACAAACAGACGCTTGTTACCGGCAATGAGCTGGTGAGCGTTACTCCTTCCGACGAATGGAACGGCGACAATGTGCTTCTCCGCGACCCGACTCAGTGGCAGGTAACGCGCCAATGGGATTATCTGGCACCCGAAGAGCTCAGCGTCCTCAACCTCAGCAACGGCGTCATCACCCCCGTAGGTGTAGAGAAATCAGACCTTAACGGCCTGTCGCCCATGGGTAAGTATGTGGTGATGTTCAGCGACCGCGATTACTACGCTTTCAACCCGGCTACGGGCGAGAAAGTGAACATCAGCAAGGGAATAGAATTCCCGCTGTGGGACGAAGACCAGGACATACCCATGGACCGTATGCCTTACGGTATGGCAGGCTGGACAAAGAATGACGACCGCTTGCTGGTCTATGACCGCTATGACATCTGGAGCCTCGACCCCACCGGAAAAACGGCTCCCGTGAACATGACTGCCGGTCAGGGACGCAAAAACGGCATCACATACCGCTACATCCGCACCGACCGTGAAGAGCGTTTCCTGACTCCGGGTCAGGATATGCTGCTGAGCGTATTCCGCCACAGCGACAAGGAAAATGGTTTTGCAATGGCCAAAGCAGGCACAGCTGCCGCGCCCAAGCTCCTCACCATTGAGCCGAAATCTTTCACTCAGGTGGCAAAAGCCAAGAATGCTCCTGTATATGTCTTCCAGAAGGCCGACTTCAGCACTTCGCCGGAGGTTTACATAGCCACCAACAACAATTTTGCAAAGGCTCAGTGCGTAACTGACGCCAATCCGCAGATGAAAGAATATTCGTGGGGCTCGGCTCAGTTGGTGAAATGGTATGCCTACAACGGCGACCTCACCGAGGGTGTCCTGTACACTCCCGAAGACCTCGACCCGAATAAGAAATACCCGATGCTTGTGGTGTTCTACGAGCGCAACAGTGAAGAACTTTATCGCCATTACACCATGGAGCCGTCGTGGAGCTGGGTCAACTATCCGTTCTACGTAAGCCGCGGTTATGTAGTGTTCGTGCCCGACATCAAATATGCTCCCGGCATCCCCGGCGAGAGCGCATATAATTACGTATGCTCGGGCGTTGAGGAACTTTGCAAGAAATACCCGTTTATCAACAAAGACAAAATCGGCATCGACGGCCAGAGCTGGGGTGGTTATCAGACAGCCTATCTGGTAACACGCACCGATATGTTTGCCTGCGCAGGCTCAGGCGCGCCGGTATCGAACATGACGTCAGCCTTCGGCGGCATACGCTGGGGTACGGGCGATTCACGTCAGGGTCAGTATGAGCTGGGTCAGAGCCGCATAGGCCGCAACCTCTGGGAGGCTCCCGAGCTCTACATCGCCAACTCGCCCGTGTTCTACGCCAACCGCGTACACACTCCGCTGCTCATCATGGCCAACGACAATGACGGCGCCGTACCCTGGTATCAGGGCATAGAGATGTTCATGGCTCTGCGCCGCCTGCAGAAACCGGTATGGATGCTGCAATACAACGGCGAGGCTCATAACATCAGAGCTCGCAAAAACCGCAAAGACATCACCAAACGCCTGCAGGGATTCTTTGACCATTACCTCAAAGATGCGCCGATGCCCAAATGGATGAAAGAGGGCATTGACCCCAAACGCAAAGGTCAGGATTTGGGATTCTAAACCGGAAGCGGAAAACCGCTCACCCAATTAATAACAGACCACTCAGACGGCAAACGGGCCTCTGAGTGGTCTGATATTTTCATACTATTTAGGTAAAATAGTGAATTTATTCATGTAAAATCAGCATTGTTTCAATTTTTTTTGTACTTTTGGGCTGTGAGTTTTTTATTCAATGTTTTAGCCTTGCGAATCCGCGGTTGAAAAGCTTATCGGCAACCTCACAATGGCGATAAAATGCCCGTAAAAGAGCAAAGAAGGAACAATATATTTTAAGCTCACACCTTACTCTATTAACCCAACTCACACTTAATCACATCAAGAAACATGCTAAAACTTAAATGATGCCGGTCATGCTGTTTCTGTCCGTGGCATTGTCAATGTCGGCCACCGACGTTGGCACATTCAGCGGCGGCAGCGGCACAAAAGATGACCCCTTCCGCATCACCAAGCAAGCTGACCTGGTGGAGATACAAAGTTATCTCCATTACGGCACAACCACCTATGAGGGTTATTTCTTCCGTATGGAGAATGACCTGCGCTTCACCAGCTATTCGGGCCTGGCCACAGGCTTATCGAACCACCGCTTCCAGGCCACTTTCGACGGCGACGGAAAGCGCATTGTGGGCATTCAGGCAGTAATGAACAGCAACGCCTCAGGCTTCGGCGTGTTCGGCTGGACAGGCGAACACTGCACAATCAAGAATCTAACGGTGGATTCCTGTTCCATCACAGCCAACGGCAACTGCAACTATTCGGCGTTCCTGGTGAGCCGCAACAGCGGCCTGGTGGAAAACTGCCACGTTACCAACTGCACCATCGATTTCCAGAAATGCGGCACAAGCAACCAAAACGGCGGCCTCGTAGCTTACAACGAGAACCTGGGAAGGGTGCGCAACTGCACTTTCCGCGGCAACGTTTTCACCGGTTGTAAATTAGGCGCCATAGCCGGTTACAACAACGGCGGCCAGTGCGATTCGTGCATCTCGTATGCCGACATCGCCATTGTGAAATCCAACGTCTATGTCGGCGGCATCTCGGGCTTCGCCTCTTACACTTCGACCGGCGCAAACGTGAATTTCCTGAACTGCATAAACTGCGGATACATTCACAGCATATCTGCCTCTATAACCGGCACATACGTTGGCGGCATTTGCGGCGACAACAATAAAGTCAACATCAGCGGATGCTCCAACGAGGGCACCATAATGGCGCTCAACTATGTGGGCGGCATCATTGGCTATATGTGGAATCAGTCGGCCATATCCGACTGCCGCAACGCCGGCACTGTTGCCGACATTTTTATGAGCCATGACAGCATACCGGCCTCCTTCGGCATGGGCGATTATCAGGGTGGCATAGCCGGTTATGTGAAAGAGGGCACAATCAGCCGCTGCTTCAACGTGGGCACCATCCGTTCGCTGCGAGCAGCCGGCGGCCTGGTGGGTAACGGCGAAAGCATCGTCTTCGCCGACTGCTACAATGCCGGCCGGGTCGACGCGCCTCACTCATGGCTCAGCGGCAACACCATTACCCAGCAATGCGGCGGCCTGGTGGGCTACAAGAGCGGCGCAAGCTCTTTCAACATAACTTTTGAACGCTGCCTCTCGCTGGGCACCGTCAACGCCGCCGAGGTGGCACGGCCACAGAATGCCGTCTATTTAGGACGTCCCTCAACCGCCATAGAATCCGTATACACCAACTGTTTCTACGACAGTCGGGTGGCCGGATGGGACACCACAAGTACCGGAGCGCTGACCACCGAGGTGCTTACCTCCGGACAGCCTCTTGAGGGTTTCTCCACCGATGTATGGACCTTCGCAGCCGGTTATTATCCGCGCCTTAAGGCTCAGGCAACCACCGATGCCGCTCTGGCAGGCGCCGCTCCCCTCTTCCTGCCGGCAGGCAACATACACAGCCGTGTGCTGAACTCTTTTACCACAGGCACAGCCGACACGGCTGCAACATGGTCTTTGAAAGGGGAAGGCGCAGTTTTGAGCGGCAACAATGTTACCGTAACGCGCACTGACATGCCGACCAACTTCACCCTCACCGCTACTGCCGGCTCAGCTTCGCGCGCGTGCCTCCTCACGGTCTTCCCGCAGCTCTTCACCGGCTCAGGCACAGAAACTGATCCCTATATCATCTCCACTTACGCCGAGCTTAAACAACTGGCTCGCGCTACTTCTGAAGGCAATCTGACCTTCAAAGGTGAATACCTGAAACTCGGCGCCGACATAGATATGGAATCTGACGCCACCTTCAGCTGTATGTCTACTTCCATGTCGGCTCCCTTCCTGGGCAATTTCAGCGGCAACGGCCACAAGCTGAAAAACTGGAAACTCACCGCACACACCAACAGCACCCAATATGCCGGTCTGTTCGGCTATGTGGGCGAATCGGGTGTAGTGAGCGATTTGGTGATTGACGGCACTTGCTCCATCGGCCTCTACCTCAACGGCGGAACCATAGCAGGCCGTCTCTTCGGCGACGTTTCCAACTGCCGCGTACTCCCCTCGGCTCTGCTGAGCAAAGCTGCCGGCGGCACATGGGGCGGTATAGCCGGACGTATTGACAACTCAGGCTCTGTTATAGACTGCTACGTTGGCTCCGACATCACCCTCACCGGCGCTTCCAACCGCGTGGGAGGCATTACCAGCTCCAACAACGGCACAATCATCGGCTGCCAGTATGCCGGCTCTCTCAACGGCACCGCAGCCAACCACATTGGCGGCATAGCAGCCGAGAATGGAGGAAGCATCTCCGACTGCATTGTGTCTGGCGTGGTCAATGCGCAGTATTATGTGGGCGGAATCACGTCCAACAATCTTTCCACCGGCAGCATCTCCAACTGCCTCATCACGGCGCCGATTATGTACACCCAGCAAGTGGATTTCGCAGGTGCGATAACGGGTATCAACAGCGGCAAAGTCAAAAACGTTGTATATGACTCACAGATTTCTCTGCTCGACAACATAGGCGTTCCGGGCAAGCTCACCCGCGAAATCATAGCCGCTCCCGCCATGGGCGAACGCTGGCAGGCCGACAATGTTACCTATCCCAAGCTCAAGAAGTTCGCTTCGGAAGACATGGCCATGCTCACCTCATTCCCTGTTACCTTCCCCGACGCCGACACGCGTATCACCATGCGCGAAGGGGCTCCTGCCACCTGCTACACTGCCACAGGGCTCACCATCAAGCTCGACGAAGCCGGCGACTTCTCGGTGCGCTCAGGCAAGCTGTCGTTCACCGGCTATACGTCATACTGCTATGATTATCTCATCCGCACATACGCAGGCAGCAGGCAGCAGATGCGAGTGGCGGCTTACGGCGATTTCCTCACCGGCTCAGGCACAGAAGCTGATCCCTACATCATTGCCACCGAGGCCAATCTGCGCAAGCTCGTCACCGAGTCCTCGCGTGCCGCCAACCAGGGCGATTACGCCGGTATGCACTTCAAGGTTACCGCCGACATCACTCTCAACAGCGCCATTACGGGCATCTCGTGCGGCAACGCCAAGATGTTCAACGGCATCATCCACGGCGAAGGCCATTCCATTGCCAACTTAAACATCAACGGCACGGCAGCCTGCACCGGTCTGGTGGGTTATTTAGGACCCAAGGGAGTGATTGAGAACCTGCATATCACCTCCGGAACGGTGAAAAGCAACTCCACCCAGACAGGTGCCATCGCAGGTTATTGCCGCGGCATAGTGCGCAACTGTTCCAATGGTGCCGACGTAACTGGCAGCGCCACCTACACAGGCGGCGTAACCGGCTACGCATACAACAGTCCTGAGCTGATTAACCTCACCAACACAGGCAATGTAACCTCCACGCAGTTCTACACAGGCGGCGTTGCCGGCGCCGTTGCCGGACAGGGCACTTACGCCAAATTCCTCAATCGCGGCGATGAAGCCGGCACAATGTACGTGGGCGGTGTTGCCGGACACATGCGTGCCGCCACCGTTTCCGACCTCACTAACTACGGCCATGTGGGCAATCCACTACTGCCGTCTGCAATATGCATGGCGGCGTAATAGGCACCGCCGGCGTCATCGACACACTTCGACAGGCCCGCAACTACGGCATCGTATCAGGCGGCAGCACTGCCATAGGCGGCGTCATGGGACGTTACTGGCCTGAAACAGACACCAAGCACGTCATCAACATTGAAGAATGTCTCAACGCCGACAGCGTTGTGGGCAAGCTGCAAAATGTGGGCGGCATAGTAGGCCAAGGCGACAAATACAGCCTCCGCGTTGAGCGCTGCGTCAACATTGGCTCTGTCAGCAACGTAAACGCCAAGTTGGCAGCCGGCACTCCGGGAGCAGGCGGCATAGTGGGCGGCGGCATACCCGTCATCAACAACTGTTTCAATGCAGGCGTCATCAGCGGCATCAACTGTCTTGGCGGCATCCTCGGACGTGTCCCCGACAACGCCTCTACCGCCACCATCACCAACTGCACCAATACAGGCTGGCTCACCGGCTACACTCCCACAGCAGCCAACATCGGCTCTATCTCCGGCTACTGGAACACCGGCTCCACTTACACCAATTGCCGGTATGACACCTGTATGTCGAACGTTCCGGCTGTGATGAAGGCTGACCGCGAAGGCGCCGCCGGCGTACGCACCACAGACATCGCACCGTCAGGACTCTATCCCGTACCGGCTTTTGCCACAGACTCTTTGGTGCAGTTATACACCGTGCCGGTCATCTACAAAGTGCCTTGCACGCGATATAACGTCAGCCGTTCCTTCTACGTGCGCAGCATCCCGGGTCTGACATGGGATATCCCGTCAGTTCTCACCCTCACCGACAGCCTTGTCAATGTTCGCGACGTATTGCTTCAGGGCGATTACTCACTGACAGCCAACTATGGCACATTCAGCCGTGTCATCCCCATGGTAATGAACTTCGACCACACCAACGGCGTCGACAACTTATATGATTCGGACAACGAGCTTCAGATAATGCCCGGCCAGATTGTGGTGCCGGCAGGTCAGTATGCTGTCTTCAACCTTGCGGGACAAACTATAGCCACCGGACGCACCGCTCATCCTACGGCAATACAGCTTCCTGCGGGTATATATCTGATACGCTACGGCCGCCACGCTAAGAAAGTCCTTGTGCCGTAAAATACCCCTTTCCCTTAAAAACCAGAGACTGTGTCAAATCAATTTGGCACAGTCTCTATCTATCCGGTGTCTCATTCAAATTTCTTCATAGTCTCACAACCCATCATTAATCAGGGATATAGTCGGTAGCATTTGGAACTTTGGACACTATCATGTTCGCTTCTTTGCAAAAAAGCCATCTGATAGCAGGATAAACCACGCCTCTCTTAGCTTCGTTCAGATTCAGACTTGTGGCCGTATATCCAATAAGGTAGTTCGACAGGATAAACAGGTTTGCCAACTCACCGTTAATAAAATCACCGTTGGCAAAAAGCTTACCCTGATAGTCGCTCAGAGCCTTGTTGGAATCAAACAGATTCTGACAAATTTTAATATCTGTCTTTCTCAATCTGTTACCCTGAAACATAAAGCTTTCAGTGCAAGCAGAGAAACGATTCTGCGACACGTTCACTTGACAATTGACCATATCGAACAATGCCATTGCTGCACCGTCAAACAGTGAGTTGCCCTCTATATAGATGGAGTTGTTTTTCATGTTATGCACCTCGTTTCTGAAGAGGAACTGGTCGC
>ENA-ORNR01000875-ORNR01000875.1-human-gut-metagenome-genome-assembly--contig:-NODE-875-length-28602-cov-4.041440_pt1 | contig 28602 bp, 20 predicted proteins | sample MGYA00242114_ERZ509020 | MGnify/ENA primary metagenome ERZ509020 (study PRJEB26280, sample SAMEA2338758) | human gut metagenome | biome: human gut; feature: human-associated habitat; material: faeces...
CTCCATGATTGTGCTCACGCACTTCAAGGGTCATGCGATGGGCGGCTTCGGCGGCTCGATGAAGAACATCGCCATCGGTTGCGCCGACGGCCGCATTGGCAAGGCGCAGGTGCATGCGATTGACGACGTCTCCAAGCCCTGGGATCAGTGGCCCGCCAAGGAACGGTTGATGGAAACGATGGCTGAATCGGCCAAGGCCGTGATTGACTATTTCGGCAAGCATATCGTTTATATCAACGTGATGCGCCGTATGTCTGTGGACTGCGACTGCGCGGGCACTGCTGCAGCCGAGCCAACCATCGAGGACGTGGGCATTCTCGCTTCGACCGATATTCTCGCCATTGACCAGGCTTGCGTTGATCTGGTTTACGCCACGCCGCACAACCACGATCTGGTCGAACGCATCGAGTCGCGCGTGGGTATGCATCAGCTCACCGCCATGCGCGAACTGAAGATGGGTAGCGACCGATACACGCTCATCGAAGTCTGACGAGAACGATAAGAGACCCGTATAAGCAAAAACGCCCGAAACCGGGCGTTTTTGCATTGCGACGCTGTCATTGCAGCGCTTTGCGTTGTCGAATCAAGCTGCCGAGGCTTCCGAAGCTTTCGTGCGGCGCGTCGTGCGACGGGCTACAGCGGGCTTGGCGGCGCTCTTTTCGTCGGAGACTGCCTTGGCCTTCGTGGACTTGGGCTTACCGGCAGCAGCGGCGGCGCGCTTTTGCACCAGCGACTTTTCCGGCCGCGTCGGGCGCAGAATCTTCTTGTTTTCAGCGGCAAGACGTTCGGCCTCGGCCTTGGCGGCGGCTTCGGCCTGTTCGTCTTCGGCCGTTCTCATGGAAATGCGAACGACAGGAGGAGCCACTGCGGCTTCCTCTTCCTTGACGCCCCACATGGCGAGAATTTCAGACTGCGAGGGAGCGGCCTGACGTTCGCGGCGGGCGACGACGCTTGCGCGCACGATCTTTTCGATATCGGGAAGCGGAAGACGATTGAGATCCGTAAACTCGATGAGGCTGTGTTCGGCATCGATGCCCTTCAGAGTCGGGACGAAGGGTTCGATGACGGACTTTTCGGCAATGTAAAGCGTGAGCGACTTTTCGCGGGATTCAAGACCGAAGAGCGGTCCCCCGTTGAGTTCATAAAAAACAAGACCGAAACGCTTGCTCTCACGCACGCCGCGTGCAGCACGGCGAATCAGACTTGCAACTCGGGCCATAGCGACGCGACGATCCGGCGGCAATCCTTGAAGGAAAACGCCCAAAACCGTAGCTCCAACCATAAAACCTCCCAAAATCACACATGCCGGTACGGAAAAATTTTCCGCACAAAGAAACACTTAATTTTACCCGATTTGGGAACTGTTTTCACGATGTCAATTTGTCCAATTGTGCGGCGGCGATAAGGGAAGTCTTTGATTTTTCAGGATTTTGTCAGCGGTTGCGATAGAAGGTGTAAGTCGCCGTGAAGGGCACTTTGAGCGTGGCCCCCAATTGAGACGGCGAACAGCGCGTGAGCGGTACGCCGCCTTTGCCGTCGGTGCGCTTGACGTGAGTGATCCCTGTGAGCATGCCTTCCTTGCCGCGCGAGGCAGTGCGGTAAACGAGGTCTCGCAGATTGCCCGGTGTTGCCTTGTCGGCGTGCTTTTCAATCTTGGCGGCCAGAATGGAGCCGTCTTTGGCAAAAAAGCTTCCTTCAGAGCCCTGGCGAGCAACGACGCGCCCCTTGCCGTCTGTGAGTTCGGCCTGCGGGGTGATGAATTTCCAGTAACGACCGTTGGCGTCTGCCGTGCACTGAAACTGCTGCACGCCCTTGGCTGTGAGTACGAAAGCGGCCGAACTGTCGGCGCCGGGAGATAAGGGATCGAAAATGTTCTGGATGGTCGAGCAGCCAGCAAGAACGAACGAAAGAGCAAGCGGAAGAAGACGGCGATAGGACATGGTTTGCAACAAGGTCAACGAGAAAGCGACAGGCATGAAATTTTAGTGCCTGCGGCTCCTCTTTTCGGCTGAAGAAAAAAGTCGTGCGGATCGATAGGCTATCGGTATGAAGAACAACGAGAAAAACTCAAAATTTGCGGCGTGCAAATCGTCAAAGTTTTGGCAGAATTCTTAACAATGTTGTTTACCCCCATGCACGGGCGTTTCGGGAAGCGAAAACGCCCGCGCGGTTTCGCGCGCGTCCGGCGACAAATGAGAAGCGGGAGCGTGCAACGGCACATGGAGAATACGTCGTGTATCAGATCAGAATCCACGGCCGCGGAGGGCAGGGCGTCGTTACCGCCGCCGAAATGCTCAGCGTGGCGGCCTTTACTGAAGGCCATTGGGCGCAGGCGTTCCCGAGCTTCGGCTCCGAACGCACCGGCGCGCCCGTGGTTGCCTTCGCCCGCATTGATGAAAAAGAAATCCGCCTGCGTGAACCGATTCAGGAGCCCGATGTGGTGCTCGTGCAGGACCGCACGCTTTTGGAAAGCGAAGACGTCTTCGGCGGCATTCGTCCCGACGGCTACGTCCTGATCAACAGCTCCTCGACGCCTGAAGAACTCGGACTCGGCGAGCTCATCGCCCGACTTCCCAAGGGACATGTCCAGACGGTGCCCGCCGAGAAGAATGTTTACGCCGTCTACGATGAGCCGCACACCCATAACGAAGATATACGTGGCAATGAGCATACCCAGCACCAGGAGTGCTGCCAGTATGCCTACGGTCTTCACCGGGCGGCTTTTCCAAAATGCTTTCATTATCTCGCCCTTCTCAGTTTGATGGAGGTGCCGATAGCCACGCAGTCGGTGGGGGCGTCCGGAATGTGAATTTTGATTTTTGTTTCCTGCTCGATCAGGTCCGCCAGCCCCCGCAGGGTGCTGGAGCCGCCGGTCAGGTAAATGCCCCGGTCCATAATGTCCGCTGCCAGCTCCGGCAGGGTCACCTCCAGGGTCTCCTTAATGGCACGGATGATCTCCTGCACCGGCTCGGTCAAGATTTCCCGAACCTGGGCGCTGGTGATCTCCATGGCGCCGGGCAGGCCGTTCGTCAGGTTGCGTCCCCGCACTTCCATAGCGCCCTCGCCGTCATAGGGTGCGGCAGAGCCGATCTTCAGTTTAATCTCCTCCGCCATGGGCTCGCCGATAAGCAGGTTGTGGTGCTTTTTGATATAGTCGATGATGGCCTCGTCCATGGCCTCGCCGCCTACTTTAATGCTCTTGCAGGCTGCAATGCCGCCCAGGCTCAGTACCGCCACATCGGTGGTGCCGCCGCCGATGTCTACGATCATGGAGCCGGTAGGCTCATACACCGGCAGACCGGCACCCAGCGCTGCGGCCATGGGCTCGTCGATCAGCTCCACATCCTGCGCACCGGCGCTGCGTACCGCGTCCTCCACGGCACGGCGCTCTACCTCGGTGACCCCGGAGGGCACGCTGATGACCACCCGGGTCTTGGAAAACATGGAGCGCTTGTCCGAGCGGAAAATAAAGCTGTGGAGCATATCCGCGGTCATATCAAAGTCGGCGATGACGCCGTTTTTCAGCGGCCGCACGGCCACAATGGAGCCGGGGGTGCGGCCGATCATCTGCTTGGCCTGGGTGCCGGTGGCAACCACCCGCTTGGTCTTTACATCTACGGCTACCACGCTGGGCTCTCGCACAATAATGCGGCCCTTGCGGTCGCAGATCATGGTGGTGGCAGTACCCAAGTCGATACCGATATCTCTTGACAAAATCATATGTATTCTCTCACTTTCAAAAACAGGGGCAGTGCCGCCGCCCGCTGTATAAACTTTCAGCGATAATATTATATATTAAATATAAAGGGAACACAACACCCAAACGCCAAAAAATCGAAAATTCATAACTTGGTCATTTTTCGGGTCGGTGTCGGTGCGTGCTGCCGCATTTTTGGCAAAAAAAGACCGCCGCTCCGGCGTACCGGTGCGACGGTTTTTCACTTGTTTTTATACCTGCTCTCGGGCGATCAAATTGATCTGGTTGGAGTAGACGGTTTGCAGCTTGCCGTTTTGGTCGTAGTAATTTACATACCCTCTGGCCGCCCAGTTGTAGCGGTTGGAGAGTTTCTTTATATTCACCACATAGGTCTCCTCCAGGCTGTCTGTATTGAAGTTGCTGGCCAGCATTTTGTTGTTTAGCAGCAGGGTAAAGTCGGTGGGGTCAAAGTCGGTGGCGTCTTTGTAGTAGAACGCGACGCCCACGGACTGAATATCCAGGTAATCCGGGCACCCGGCAGCCATCACAAAGGAGCCAACATTGTTCTTTTCGTCCAGTTTGTAGTACAGATCCAGCACCGGTACCCCGTCCTTAGCCGGGGAGGGGGTGGGCAGGGAGGCACTGTCCGCCGTGTAGGTGGGCAGCAGGGTCACATTTTGGCCGCTGCGCAGCTTTTCCAGCACGGTGCGCTCGTCACAATCCCAGCCGGTGGCGGTGTAGCCGTAGCGATAGGGCACCTCCGGCAGCAGATCTGCCAGACTGTCCGTTGCCGCCCATTCCGCCGTGGTGCGGGTAACGGTGGCGCTGATCCAGCCGCTTTCGGTGGCAAAGGTCAGGGTGGAACTGCCGGTCTTTACGCACACCGCTTGCAGCTGCGCATTGGTGGTGGCGGTAAAGTGGTAGGTGGTGTTGCGGCTCATATAGCGGTGATTGATCTTGTCGTACCAACCCACAAAGGTGTAGCCGTCATAGGGCAGTGCCACCAGGGTTACGTCGGCGCCCTTTAAGGGCTTGTAGCCGCCACAGCCGCCGGTTTGATCGCCTACTGTGGCGGCGCAGGTGCCGTTCAGTGCGGTGACGGTCAGGTCAAAGTACGGCGCCAGTTTATAAATGGCAGTAAGCACCGCCGTGGTGCCTGCGTCGATCTGCGCCTGGGTCACATCGCCAGTCAGGTAGGGGGTGTAGGTGTCCACTTCCTTTTGCAGGGCAGCCAGGCTCTCGGCCGAATACTGTGCCTCTTTGCAGGCGGCAGCCAGGGACAACGCCGCTTCCAGCGCGCTGCGGTCCACCTCTGCTTTGGGCGGAATCACAGTTTTGCTCTTAAAAGTGATCTTTTGGTCCGCGCCCCGCACATAGCTTAGATACACGGTGTTGCTCACCGGGCAGGCGGTGAGGGTAGACACCGGGCTGTCAATGCGTTCGCCCTCCTGGGTAAAGGTGCCGTTGTCGTAGCGGTACAGCAGCAGGTTGCCGCTCTCCGTATTGGGGCTGGCCACCAGGTACAGGGCGCCGCCCAGGGTGGTCCATGCGGTTTCGCCACAGGTGATGCCGCTGTTCGGGCCGAGTGTCCAGTTGCTACCGTCATAGATGGCGGTTTGCAGGGTGGAGCCGCCCAAAGACAGGTACAGCTTGCCGCCGCTGCTGATCACATCGTAAAAGTTGCTCTTTACCGTATCGTCAGAGAATTTTTCAAAAGCGGTGCCGTTCCATTTAAGTGCGGTGATCACGCTGTTACCGGAGCGATACAGCAGGCAGGGACCGCCGTAGTCCACCAGCTTGGGCTGGCCGATAAAAGTGCCGGTTACGTAGGTGCTAAGGTCAGTGGCGGTGGTGCCGTCCACCTGCATCAGCAGCAGGTCGTTGTAGTACATATAGCCTACCTGCCGGTTGGTGATGCAGGCCATATACAGCTTGCCGCCGATCACCCGCAGACTGACCCCGGTGCCGGCGTTATCCACCGTGCGTACCGCTTGCCAGCTGCCCCCGGCGGTTAGGTCGTAGCGCATCAGTCGGGCGGCACCGTTGGTGTCGTTAAAGGCCATATACAGGTTGCTGCCCTGCCGTGCCAGTTGGAATTCGCTGGCAAAGCTCTCGCTGATCTCCGGCGCAAAGTCCGTCCAGGCACCGTTTTCATACTTGCGGGAGCGGATCTTTTTGTTCTCTGCCGCTACGGTGTACAGGGCGCCGTCTACCTCTGTCATGGTTACGCCGTAGGTCATGTTTCCGGTGGCGGCATAGTTTAGATCCTGCCACAGGTCATAGTCGCTTTTTTGCGGAATTTCCACTTCCAGGGTGGCCTGCTGTTTGTTTGCGGATACGGCAATGTTCTTCAGCACAATGCCGGAGTTGCTGCCGTCGCTGAAGGTTAGGGCCCCGTCTGCCAGGGTGGCGCTCATATCCGCAGAGCCGATGGTGTTGCGGGTTTTGCCGGTGCTGTCGTCCTTGTAGGGCAGGTAGGCGTGGCTCACATCCAGTATCTCGTTGCCGGTGTAGCCCGGTTGGCCGGACTGGGGCCGGAACACATAAATGCCCGTGTAGCCCCGCAGGTTGGTCAGCCCGTCCACATTCAGGTTTACCCGGTAAACGATCACCCCGGTGCCGCCGATGCGGCAGTCCAGGGAGTCCTGCTCCGTGTAGTTAATGGGGGGCTTTTTGCGGTATTCTACCACAAAGATTTCGTGGTCGTTTAAGGGCGATTTCAGGATAAAGGCCTGGTTTCCGTCAGCGTTGGCCTGGTCATCCAGGGTTAGGGTGCTGTTTTGGGTTACTGTATCTATGTCGATCCAGTGGGTAAAATACATCCGCTCGTAGGCCAAGGGGTACTGGGGCGAGCCGGGGATTACTCCGCCCATTACGGACCAGCTGTACACCGGCCGGTCGTTGCCGGAATTGCGGTACAGGTCCGGGTAGCCAAAGGTGTGCAGGTACTCGTGAGCCAGCAGACTGCTGCCCTCGGAGCGCAGTCGGTCGGTGCCAAACACATTGTAGCCGACCACCGGCTTGTTATTGATCTTGGCAGAGCCGGAATAGTCGCTTTTGTGGGCTACCAGTGTGGCAGAGGAGGAGGCCTTGCTGGACTGGCTGGCCTTTAGAATCACCATCACATTGTCTACATAGCCGTCCCCGTCCAGATCCACGGCTTTGTCTGCAATAGAGGGCATTTGACGGATCAGACTCTCTATAATTTGGGTGTCCAAATTTTGAACCAGGGCATCGCTTTCCTTCACCGGTACTTGCAGGGCGTGCACCGTAGTGCCGTCGTACTGGGGAATGGTGTTTTTCATTTGCAGCTGACCGTAGGAAATGCTGCTCAGATAGTTCTTCAGCGAGCGGCCAAAGCTGCCGTCGATATAGCCTACCAGTTCCCCGGCGTATTGGTCAAAATAGGCGTCTGCCGCCGTCTGCGTGTCGTCTGCAAAGTAGCCGAACAGCACAATGTTGGCCTTGTTGACCGTTTTGTTGCCGGTGGTCTTGGCCTGGGCACTGATTGGTAGTGCCGTGCATAGCAGAATCATGGTCAGCAGCAGCGCCAAACCCCGCTTGATCTTGTTCATTTTTTGCACCCCTTTGCGCCAAAAAATGGCGTAATTTCTACCCGAATCATACCATATTTTCTATTGTCAAGTCAATGCGCTTTTCGCGTTGACAATAAAAAACAGACACCGGAATTTCCGGTGCCTGTTTATGTGCAGTATGAATGTGGGCTTGAGTCCTGTAAAAGGAAAAAGACGGCGTAAACAAACGCCGTCTTGGTGGTTGCGGAGGTAGGACCGAGATTGCGCACTTGCTACGGAACAGTCCACCGGACTGTTTCTCTCAAATTTGCTGCTCGTTACACTCGCCAAATTTGGAGCCTCCTCGTCGTCACAAGTTCCATATCGCTCCAAACCACTTTTGTTTATGCGTAAGGCAAAAGCGATTTGTCGCTTATTCCACTGCTCCTCCTCTCCCCAAAAAGGCTTTCGCCTTTCCGGGGACCCCGATGTAGGTTCGAGTCTAAATAAAAAATAAAAAAACAGACACCGTTTGGTGTCTGTTTTGGTGGTTGCGGAGGTAGGACTCGAACCTACGACCTCCGGGTTATGAGCCCGACGAGCTTCCAACTGCTCTACTCCGCGATATGGTCGGTGCACTTTCTTAGTGCTATATCATTATAGCAGATATTTTCATTTTGTCAACACCTAAATTTTGGCAAAGAAAAAATCCAGGGCGACCTGGGCAATGAAAAAGCAGCGGGCCACTGAAAACCCACTGCTCTCCCATCATCTGCCGATGATAACCTTAACCTGTGCTTAAGCACAAAAGTATAATACTATATTCCGGCCAAAAAGGCAAGCGAATTGCAGATATTTAACGAATTTATTTATGGTGTATCATTACAGTGGGTATAAATTTAGCTGTGCAGCGGTAGAAAAAGGCACAAAATGCTCCGATAAAATCCAAAAATAGGCAAAAAACAACCCTGCCGCGTGGCAGGGTTGCAAGTGATCTATCGCTTATTTTACGCGGCTGATCTCGCCATGCTTTGCCAGATACTCGTCGCTGGCCGGGAAGTGGTTCTTGTAAGTGATGCTTACCACGGCGCTCTTGTCGCGCAGAACGGTTACATTCGCGTGGGACACATCTACGGTAACTTCCATATCATAGTCGGCCTCTACGATCATGCCGGTCTTGGTGTCGATTTTCACAACGCCGGTGCCACCCTTATAATATACCTTGCAGTTATCGGCAGTGGTGCCCTCAGACCAGGACAGCGGCTTAATGCTGTCTACAACAGAGTCGATGCCGCCCAGTGTATTGAAGAACCGACCCTGAGAGTCCTGACCCTTGTGGCTCATTTCAGCCATCTTAGGCTGGATCTTCATAGTGATGGTGCCGTCGCCGTTGTCCTCAACTACAACAGCCAGCACATCATCGGCAGTCAGAGAAGAGGTGACTAAGCTGTTGCCCTTCTCGTCCACATCGTCCTTCTGCACTTTGCCGGCGGTGGGAGGCAGGGCAGAGGTGCCTGAGTGAAAAATGCCGCCTACGATACCGGGTACCATGCTGTTGATGGTTTTGTTCTCGTTACCGTCGATGATGACACTGTTAATCTTTAAGTCCTCATCGCCGATAAAGGCGCTCCAAGTCTGCTTGCCGTCCGGGGTATTGAACTCGGCGGTCTCAGCCTTGGTCTTGTTGTAGGCCTCTACATAGTACTTGACTGCGTCCTCAGCGGTGTCCATCTTAATACCGCCGTAAGTGCCGGCCTGAAACTCGCCGATTACGGACTTGTCCTCATTAGCGGTAGCGTCGGCAGCTACGGGTGCGGTCTTGGCGGCAGAAAATACCACCTTAACAGCAAAGACAACCAAAACTGCGACCAGCGCAATCAGAAGGATGCGGATGACAACATCCAGTTTGGATTTGCGTTTCACATTCATAATAAAAAATCCCCTTTCTACAGTATAATAACCGATAGGAACATAATTTTCAACTGCTTTTTTCAAATCCGTCCAAAAAAAGTAGAAAATTCCGTTTTCGGTTGACTTTTTACAGGGAATTCAGTACACTTACAATTAGCAAGTAGTACCTAAAAATACAAAATTCAGAGATACTACCTTGCAGAAGGGGGATTTTAATTATGGCGGAGACGCTGCAAAAAACCAAGAAGAAAGCCGGGCGGAAAAAACACCGTGCCGGTCGCATTGTGCTGGCGGTACTGGGGGTACTGATCCTGGCCATTGTGATTACGGATGTGGTGGTGTGCCACCATCGGTCGGACCCGAGCCAAATTCAAACGTACGACACCCAAAACCCGTATGTTTTGGAACAGACAGACATTTCCGGCCACCGCAGCGGCGGCGGGATCGAACCGGAGGAGACTCTGCGTGCCTTTAAGAATTGCGCCGAGAACCCGGACTTCTCCATTGATGTGTTTGAGTTTGACCTGCATGTCACCAAGGACGATGTGCTGGTGCTGCTTCATGACGACACGGTGGACCGCACCTCGGACAGCCAGCAGGTGTTTGGCGAGAAGGATGTGCGCCCGGAGAACAAGACTTATGACGAACTGCGCCAGTTGAATATGGGCGCGCAGTTTGAGACGGAAAGCGGCGAAAAGCCCTATGCGAACCTGCACGGGGATCAGGTGCCGGACGATCTGCGCATTTTGCGGGTGGAGGATGCGCTGGACTACCTGATCGCACAGGGCAAGGGCAAATATAAGTATATTATCGAGATTAAAAACAGCGGCGATTTGGGCACCCACGGTGTGGACCTGCTCTATAATATTATGAAAGAGCGCGGAATTATCGACCGGGTGATCTTCGGCACCTTCCACAAGAAAGTGAGCGCCTATGTGGACGCCACTTATAAGGATATGACCCGCAGCACTTCCATTGCCGAGGTGGCGGAATTCTGGGCTGCAGCCCTGCGCAATGACGAGAATTACACGCCGCCCTGCAAGGTGCTGCAAATTCCCTACTGCGCGCCGTACAAGAACCTGGGCTTTAACCTGGGCACAGCCACGGTAATCAATTATGCCCACGCCCATGATATGGCCGTGCAGTATTGGACAGTGAACGACCCGGAGGACATGGCCTACCTGGTGGATTTGGGCGCCGATTGCATTATGTCCGATTACCCGGATAAGCTTTATGATACCATGCAGGATAAGGCGTAAATATCCGGCGATGGTGAAAACAGAATAGAATCAGTGTGTACCGGTCGGCATTTGTCGGCCGGTATTTTTCGCGGTAATTGATCTGCAAAGTACAGCGGGAGTAAGGCACCTTTCTATGAGGATTTGTGACCGATGTAATATATGATTTGTAGGGCACGATGCCCACATCGTGCCGCAATCCCTCAGTCACTTCGTGACAGCGCCTAACTGGCGCCCGTCCCCTTTGTCGCTGCGCGACATCTCCCCGCACTGCGGGGAGTCACCCTTTGCAAGGGAGCCGAAAAAGATGTAACCGTTTTGCCTCCCTTGTAAAGGGAGGTGGCAATGCCGTTAGGCATTGACGGAGGGATTATTCGGTGGGAGCAAGCCCCCGCTCCTACGAAAAATGAAATAACAGTATTGCCTTCCTTACTTCACCCGCTTGCCGTTTTTGAAGGCGTAGCTGATGGTGCCGTCCGGGGTTACCAGCCCGGTGACCTTGCCACTCCAGCATTTGGGCAGGGCGCCGCCAATGAGCATTTCTGCAATGCCGGCGGTGACACCAAAGTTGCCGTCGATCTGGAACGGCGGGTGGGCGTCCAGCAAATTGGGATAGGAGCCGCCGCCCCGCACCCGGATCAGCGCCTTGGGGTTAATGGGGCGCAGCTGATTTTCGATCAGCCGCAGGGCGTTCTCGCCGTCGCCCAGCCGTGCCCACAGGCACACCTTCCACCCCAGAGACCAGCCGGTGCCGCCAAAGCCCCGCTTTAGCAGGGACTGCTTGGCTGCCGCTTGCAGCGCGTCGCTTTGCACCCGGTGAGAGGGGTAAATGCAGTATAGGTGGCTCACATGGCGGTGCTCCACCTCGGTCTCTCGGTAATTTTCTGCCCATTCCGGTATCCGGCCGTCCGGAGCGGGGGCTACCTGGTCAATGACAGGTGCGTCCAGCCCCAGCGCTCGGCAGTTCTCCATAAAATCGTGGAGAATTTCTCGATCCATGGAGGGCATATAGGTCACGGCGCTGCGCTGCCCGTTGTCCGTAAATGTATTTTCCGGGCTGATGGAGGGGCAGGTGACCGGTTGACCGTTGTGCGCCGTCATACTTGAATGAAAGAATGCCAGCGCGCCGGCGAACATGCCTTTCAGCTTTTCGTCAAAGGCCGGATCCTTTTGGTACAGGCTGTGGGTGTATAGTTGGTTCAGAATCCAGGCGCCGCTCATAAACCAAACGGCGTAGCAGCTGGAGTCGCCGTCGCCGTCCGGGAACCCGGCCGGGTAGGTGGCGCCCCAAATATCGCTGTTGTGGCAGGCGCACCAGCCATCGGCGTCAAAGTACGCCTTGGCGGTGGCAGTGCCGTTTGCCGCCAGCTTTTCCGCAAAGTCCACCAGCGGCGTGAAACATTCGCCCAGCCCTACTGCGTCTGTGGGCCAGTAGTTCATCTCGGTGTTAATATTGGTAGTGTAGCTGGAGGACCAGGGCGCTCGCACCTGCTCGTTCCAGATCCCTTGCAGGGTCATGGCGTTGGTGCCCGGTCGGGAGCCGGAGACCGTCAGATACCGCCCGTACTGGAACAGCAGGGCGATCAGGCTTTGGTCGCTTTTGTCCTTTTGCATGCGTTTCAACCGCACATCAGTGGGCAGGCTGTCGTCGCCCCCCTCCAACTCCAGAGTCACCCGATCCATTAGAGCGGAGAAGTCCGCAATGTGGGCGGCCAGCAGCGTGGAGTAGTCTGCCGCACCGTCAAAGTAGGCCAGCATACGAGCCTTTTCGTCTGCGGTGGGCATGGAGCGGAAATCCACATAAGAGGTGGCCATGGACAGCAGCAGCGTTACTTCCTTGCGGTTCTCAATCCGCAGGCTGTCGCCGGTGCAGGTCACTTGGCCGTCTGCCCGCAGCCCGGCGCAAAAGCGCATACCCCGGCTGCCCTGCACCACCGTCTCTCCCTTATTATAGTAGGGAGGCATACACACCTCCGGCGCTTGGCCGGTGAGCAGCAGGGTGCCGTCCTGCGCGGTAACGGTGCTTTGCAGCAGGCTGTCCAGTCGGCATGTGGCGCTAAAGGACCGATCGCTCTCTATATGCACCACCACCAGCTGGGCGGGGTGGGAGACAAACACCGTCTGGGTCAAGCCGTCCGCTCGGGTCACCGCCACGCCGGTACGCAGGTCCAGGGTGCGGCTGTAATTCTTTTTGTACGCCCGGTCGTAGTCAATGCGCAGATTGCCCAGGGGCAGGTACGCCTCGCTCCAGTGGCCGTGCATATCCCGGTTGAGAATGTCCTTGGCTTTGGTGTAGTCCTTGGCAAAGATGGCCTCCCGGCAAGCAGCCAGGTACTTGTGGGCGTCTGCCTTGTTTTGGTCCTTGGGGTAACCGGACCACAGGCTGTCCTCGTTTAGCGACAGGCGCTCGTGGCGCAGGTTGCCATAGGTCATTATCCCCAGCCGTCCGTTGCCCAAGGGCAGCGCCTGCTCAAAGCACTTGGCCGGCTTGGTATAGTACAGTTGGTTTTTCAAATCAACACCTCCGTTGTCTTTCTCTATTGTACTGGATATAAAAGGGGATTGCAACAGGATTTGTTATTTGGTGATCCTTATGCGGCCCGATGTGGGCATCGGGCCCTACGATCATTCTTAATAAACGCAAGCCCCACATTGCACTGTTATATATCGTAGGGGCGGCAATCTGCCGCCCGCCATCTTATTTATCTAAATACAAAAAAGCATTGCAATTCAAAAACAAAAGGACTACAATAGGGTGCGAAATAGATGAAAAGGAGCGAGCAGAATGAAAAGAAGACCGGTGCCTATTCACGAAACAGGCTATATCTGCGCCTCTCTGGCTATGGTCAGCGGCTTTTTGGAGACCTATACTTATTTATTAAAGGGTGGCGTGTTTGCCAATGCTCAAACCGGCAACTTTGCCCTGCTGGGTATGGCCATCGCCCACGGCGATGTGAAGAAGGTGTTTACCTACCTGATCCCCATGTGCTTTTATGTGATCGGCATTGCCATGACGGTGACGATGCCCCGCCTGCTGGATGAGAACAAGCTGCTGCGGTGGGATACAGTGTTCGTGGCGCTGGAGATCGGCCTGCTGTTTGTGGTGGGCTGCCTGCCAAAATCGGTGCCCTTTACCGTGTCCACCGTAACGGTGGCCTTTATCTGCGCCATGCAGTACAATACGTTTAAGCGCACCAACAATATGGCGTTTTCCTCCACCTTTTGTACCAACAATCTGCGCCAGCTGGCGCTGCATTTTCTGGATTATCTGCGCACCAAGGAGCGCCAGAGCCTAAAGAACAGCCTTACCTATATGATGATCAACGGATCCTTTTTGCTGGGGGCAGTGATCGGTACCCTGTGCGCCCGCTGGCTGGGCGATCGGGCCGTGTGGGTGTGCTGCGGCGTTCTGGTGCCGGTGTTGCTGTCGCTGATCTTTGGCAAGCGGGAGGTAGAGAGCGAACTGCTGGCCGAGGAGAGACAGGAGCTGGCCGTGGAAGAACGCGCTTTGGAAGAAGAGCAGCGGGAATTGCAGGACGAGGATAAGGGATCGTAAGCAGACGGAGGGTATCCGCTTCTACGGTTATATACATTAGGACAACTTAAAAAGAGCACCCAACCGGGTGCTCTTTTTTATATATAATAGGTATGCTTGTCCCGCATTTGGCGGGTCGAAGGGTGTCGGCGGGGGCGGCAAGGTCAAAATGCCGGTGTCGGGCAGCAAAATAACGGATTTTTGGCTTAAAATCGAGCAAAATGCGGGGTACGAGATATTGTGGATCGCGGACAAAATATGACAGAATTTTACCATATTTTGGGAAAAATATGAAATTTGGAAACAAAAAGGTTACAAATTGCAATCTTTGGAAGCCGGATTTCTACCAAACCTACAAAATTTTGCTTTCACGCGGTAAAGCGTGTAAACGAAAGACCACAAGATATTGATTAGCGCGGCGGCATTTTTGTTTTACATCAAACGGGATTTGTGCAACTTCAACAAAAACATCCGGTTTGAAAAGTTGACTTCTTAGTGATTTGTGATATAATCGTCAGCGTCTTAGGGAAATACTAACGGAAAAGGCAGAATAAATTGCTTCTGCTCTTGTGGTGGCTCCCCTCAAAAGAGCCCCTCAATAAAAAACGGCAAGCCTGTTTTCTATTTTCCAAAACAAAAGGAGATTCAGATGATTTATCGATCCAAATCCGGTGGCGTAAAACGCTGGGCAAAGATGCTCACCACAGCTGTGCTGGCCTTTGTGCTGGCCATCGTTGTGTTCGCCTCCACTGCATTCGCTGGCCTGCTCAACGAATATAATGTGGATATTGTGGTAGATGGCGTGACCACCACCGTGACCACCAGAGAAGAGAAACCAACCGAGATCCTGACCAATGCAAACATTACGCTGGAGAGCACCGACAAGCTGGACCTTTCAGGCTTTGAAGCCGGCAAGGGCGGCAAGATCGTGCTGGACCGGCAGCATACTGTCAATGTGGAAGTGAACCACACCATCACCGCCTATGCCGTGTATGCGGATACCGTAGGCGACGCCCTTACAGAGGCGGGTCTGGCGCTGCACAGCGCAGACAAGGTGAATTACGCCCTGACCGATCCGGTAACGGACGGCATGGTCATCCGGGTAAATACAGCCTTTACCGTTACCCTGACGGCAGACGGCAAGACCCAGAGCTTTGCCATGGTGGAGGGCACCGTGGGTGACCTGCTGAACCTGGCTAAGGTACAGCTGGGTACGAATGATTATGCAGAACCTTCAGCCGCAACATCCCTTAAGGCAGGCATGAAGATTCATGTGTACCGGATCAGCTACAAGACCGTCACCGAGACGGAGACCCTGTCCTATCAGACGGAGACCAAGACCGACAGCAAGCTTACCGTAGGCAGGACCAAAGTGGAGCAGCAAGGCCAGAACGGCTCCGCCGATGTGACCTATAAAGTGAAGCTGGTTAACGGCAAAGAAAAGACCCGCACGGAAGAGAAGCGGGTAGTTACCAAAAAGCCGGTGAAGAAGATTGTGCGCACCGGTACCAAAGCCGCCGGCGTAAGGGCAAACGGCGTAAAGTCCAGAGGCGGTTATTCCGTGGGCCAGAGCATCCGCGGTCGGTACACCCATTACTGCGCCTGCGCGGTATGCAACGGCAACTCCCGCGGCATCACCACCAGCGGCCGCCGCATTTATAACGGTATGTCCGATCCCCATTATGTGGCCTGCAACTGGCTGCCCCTGGGCTCCGTGATCTCCGTGAACGGCACCAACTACACCGTAGTGGACCGTGGCGGCAGCGGGCTGTCCAGCCAGGGCAGAATTGATATTTTCACCCCGGAGGGGCACGCAGCCTGCTATCGCTACGGCACCGGCAGCTGCTCCATTAAGATCGTTCGTCTGGGTTGGTAAGTTGGTAAAAATGAACCCCATCGGTATTGCACCGGTGGGGTTTTTGTTTTGTAATGGTAAGTAGGGAGGGGCCATCGCCGTCTGTCTGCGGCGATACGAAGAATAATCAAAAGCCGCCGTACCCATGTGGTGCGGCGGCTTTTGCATTCTGTTCATTCACTGACTTTTCTTGGGCTTGGCATAGGTGGAATAGGTGGTGTAATTCACCTTGCCGCCGATGGTGCGGGTGAGTACATACTGCTTGCCGGTTTTTTTAATGCTGATCTTTACATCCTTGGGCTTTACATTCTTTTGCCCCATTACCTTGCAGGTGAGGGTGCCGTTCTTGGCGGTCATTTGCAGCCGAATGTCCGTGCCGCTGGTGTTCTTAAACTGAAAGTCTGTGGTGTTCCACTGCACGGTAGCGTCTCCGCCCAGGGGTACATAGCTAATCTCCAGCGAGTGGGGCGCCCGGCTGACCACCATTAAATTGGCTCGGAGAATGCACTCAAAAATGGTGCTGCTCACCTGGCATACCCCGCCGCCCAGGCCGTCTACAAACTCGCCGTCCTGCACCACCTTGGCAGTGGCGTACCCGGCCAGCACCGTGCGCTTGCCCACCGTTTGGTTAAAGCTGAAGGTGCGCCCCGCAGGGATTACCAGATTATTCAGCTTGCGAATAGAGGCGGTAATGTTGGCAGTGCGGGTCTCGTTCTTGGCGTCGTAGTAAGTGGTGTAGCTGGCCAGTTCATGGCTGTACCCGCTGCCGCTTTTGCGGTGGAGCGCCGGATAAATGGTAGAGGTATAGCTCTCCCGGAAAGTGGTCTTGGTGTTCTCCGTGGTGGTGACGGTGGTGGTTTCCGTAGTGGTTTCCTGTTTGGTTGTGGTGTCTGTGCCGGCAGCGGGCTTGGCGGCGCACCCGGTAAAGGCGCCCACCACCAGTGCTGCCGCCAGCAAGCAGGTGCAAATGCGTTTCATAACCATTTTACTTCTTTTCTTTATAAGGCTTCTTCTCCGTGACCCAGCCGGGCTTGTTTACCTGGCGGGCACGGGCAATGGACAGGGCGTCGCCGGGAATATCGTCCGTAATGGTGGAACCGGCGGCAATGTATGCCCGGTCGCCCACTTCTACCGGTGCCACCAGGTTGGTGTTGCAGCCGATAAAGGCGCCGTCGCCGATCTTGCAGCGGCGCTTGTTTTTGCCGTCATAGTTGACCGTTACCGTGCCGCAGCCAAAGTTCACCCCGGCCCCCACATCGCTGTCGCCAATGTAGGTCAGGTGGGCGCTTTTGGTGCCGGCGCCTACGGTACTGTTCTTCACCTCCACAAAGTCGCCGATGTGCACACCGGTGTGCAGCACGCTGCCGCCCCGGATTTGTACAAAGGGGCCTGCGTCCGCGCCGTCCTCCACGGTACTGTCTGTCAGCTTCACATTGTCTAAGGTTACCCCGTTGCCCACGGTGCCGTCCATAATATAGGTGTTCGGCCCGATCAGGCAGTCCTTGCCGATGGTGGTGTTCCCCAGCAGGATGGTGCCGGGCAGAATGGTGGTGCCGGTGCCGATCTGTACCGTGTCGGCGATCATCACACCGTCGGTGCAGGGAATGTCCACCCCGTCTACCATCCATTGGTGCATGATCTTGTGGCGCAGGATTTCGTTGAGAATGTGCAGCTGGGCTCGGTCGTTGGCACCCAGTACCACATCGCTGTTCTCGACTACATAGGCGTTGGCGCCGTTGCCGGCGCCCAGCAGAATGGAAAGGCTGTCGGTCAGGTAGTACTCATTCTGGGCGTTTTGATTGGTAATCCGATCCAGGGCGTACAGCAGCTTGTCGCCCATAAACCAGTAGCACCCGGCGTTGCTCTCGTTGATCTTTTTTTCTTCCTCGGTGGCGTCTTTGTGCTCTACAATGCACTGGAGCTTACCGTCGGCGCTGCGCTTAATGTGGCCAATCCCGTTGGTGTCCTCCACCAAGGCGCTGATGAGGGTGATGGCGTTGCCCTCGCTTTTGTGCAAAGCGTAGGCACCGTTAATGGTAGGCTCGTCCAGCAGCGGACCGTCGCCGTTCAGAACCAAAATATCGTCTCCCCGGTGGCGCTCAATAAAATCCCGGGCGCACATCACCGCGTGGCCGGTGCCCAGCTGGGGCTCTTGCAGGGCGGTCTCAATGGTTGGATCCAGATTTCGCAGGTGGTCTTCCACCTCCGTATGCCGGTAGCCGGTGATCACGCAGATGGCCGCACACCCGGCGCTCTTTACGGCAGAAACCACATAGTCGATCATGGGCTTCATCAGCACCTTGCACATCACTTTGGGGCAGTCCGCCTTCATCCGGGTGCCTTTGCCCCCGGCTAAAATAATTGCACATTTCATAGGTCTATCGTTCCTTTCCAAACCGAATATTCTTTGATTTGTGCTTTCATTATGCAACAATCGGCGGCGCTTTGCAAGTCTATTTGACAGAAAGCGTATAAAATAATAAAAAAATAAGAAAAAGTATTTGTATTTTAGTCCCTGCTGTGCTATAATTTTACCGCATTATACTGACGCAGTGTAAATTTGCGGGTATATTACAAACTATTTTTTGGAGGTATTCTCAATGGCAAAAAAGTATTGCTACCTCTTCTCTGAGGGTAATGCAAACATGAGAGAACTTCTCGGCGGTAAGGGTGCTAACCTGGCCGAGATGACCAACATCGGCCTGCCGGTGCCCCAGGGCTTCACCATCACGACTGAGGCCTGCACCCAGTATTATGAGGACGGCCGCGAGATCAATCCTGAGATCATGGATGAGATCAACCAGTATATCGTAAAGATGGAAGAGATCACCGGCAAGAAGTTCGGCGACAAGCAGAATCCGCTGCTGGTATCCGTTCGCTCCGGCGCAAGAGCTTCCATGCCCGGCATGATGGACACCATCCTGAACCTGGGTCTGAACGAGGATGTTGTGGACACCATCGCTACCCAGTCCGGTAATCCCCGTTGGGCTTGGGACTGCTACAGAAGATTTATCCAGATGTATTCCGACGTGGTTATGGAAGTGGGTAAGAAGTACTTTGAGGAGCTCATCGATGAGATGAAGACCAAAAAGGGCGTTACCCAGGATGTGGAGCTGGACGCTGACGATCTGAAGGAGCTGGCTTCTCAGTTCAAGGCCGAGTACAAGGCCAAGATCGGCGAGGACTTCCCCACGGATCCTAAGGAGCAGCTGATGGGCGCCATCAAGGCTGTGTTCCGTTCTTGGGACAACCCCCGCGCAAATGTATATCGTCGTGACAACGACATTCCGTATTCTTGGGGTACTGCCGTTAACGTGCAGTCCATGGCCTTTGGTAACATGGGCGATGACTGCGGCACCGGCGTTGCCTTTACCCGTGACCCCGCTACCGGCGCCAAGGGCCTCTTCGGTGAGTTCCTGACCAACGCTCAGGGCGAGGACGTAGTGGCCGGTGTGCGTACACCTATGCACATTCAGGAGATGGAGCAGAAGTTCCCCGAGGCTTTTGCACAGTTCACCCAGGTTTGCCAGACTTTGGAGAACCATTACAGAGATATGCAGGACATGGAGTTCACCGTGGAGCACGGTAAGCTGTTCATGCTGCAGACCCGTAACGGTAAGCGTACCGCTCAGGCTGCTCTGAAGATCGCTTGCGATCTGGTAGACGAGGGCATGAGAACGGAAGAAGAAGCCGTTGCTATGATCGATCCTCGTAACCTGGACACCCTGCTGCACCCGCAGTTTGACGCTGCCGCCATTAAGGCTGCTACCCCGGCCGGTAAGGGCCTGGGCGCTTCTCCCGGCGCTGCTTGCGGTAAAGTTGTGTTCACCGCTGATGACGCTGTGGAGTGGAACGAGAGAGGCGAGAAGGTGGTTCTGGTTCGTCTGGAGACTTCTCCCGAGGACATCACCGGCATGAAGGCTTCTCAGGGCATCCTGACCGTTCGCGGCGGTATGACTTCTCACGCTGCCGTTGTTGCTCGTGGTATGGGTACCTGCTGCGTATCCGGCTGCGGCGACATTGTAATGGACGAGGCCAACAAGCAGTTCACTCTGGCAGGCAAGACCTATCACGAGGGCGACTACATCTCCATTGACGGTTCTACCGGTAATATTTATGACGGCATTATTGCTACCCAGGACGCAACCATTTCCGGCGACTTCGGTCGTATCATGGGCTGGGCCGATAAGTTCCGTGTACTGAAAGTACGCACCAATGCAGACACCCCCGCAGACGCGAAGAAGGCTCGTGAGCTGGGCGCTGAGGGTATCGGTCTGTGCCGTACCGAGCATATGTTCTTTGAGGAAGACAGAATTGCTGCTTTCCGTGAGATGATTTGCTCTGACACCGTTGAGGAGCGCGAGGCTGCTCTGGAGAAGATCCTGCCGTATCAGCAGGGCGACTTTGAGAAGCTGTATGAGGCGCTGGAGGGCTGCCCGGTAACCATCCGTTTCCTGGATCCCCCGTTGCATGAGTTCGTTCCCACTGAGGAAGAAGATATTGAGAAGCTGGCTAAGGCACAGGGCAAGAGCGTTGAGCAGATCAAGGCCATCATTGCTTCTCTGCATGAGTTCAACCCGATGATGGGTCACCGTGGCCTGCGTCTGGCTGTGACTTATCCTGAGATCGCTAAGATGCAGACCAAGGCCGTGATCCGCGCTGCCATCAATGTACAGAAGGCACATCCGGATTGGACCGTGGCTCCGGAGATCATGATCCCCCTGTCTTGCGATGCCAAGGAACTGAAGTATGTAAAGGACATCGTGGTTGCCACCGCTGATGCAGAAATCAAGGCTGCCGGCAGCGATATGAAGTATGAAGTGGGCACCATGATCGAGATCCCCCGCGCAGCTCTGACTGCCGGCGAGATCGCTAAGGAAGCAGAGTTCTTCTGCTTCGGCACCAACGACCTGACTCAGATGACCTTCGGCTTCAGCCGTGATGACGCCGGTAAGTTCCTGAACGCTTACTATGACGCCAAGATCTTTGAGAACGATCCCTTCGCCAAGCTGGATCGTGACGGTGTTGGCCAGCTGATGCAGATGGCTGTGAAGAACGGTAAAGCTACCCGTCCCCAGCTGCACTGCGGTATCTGCGGTGAGCACGGCGGTGACCCCAGCTCCGTAGAGTTCTGCCACCAGATCGGTCTGGACTATGTGTCCTGCTCTCCGTTCCGTGTGCCGATCGCGCGTCTGGCCGCTGCACAGGCTGCTATCGCTGAGAAGAACGCATAAGTTCTCCTTATAAATCCATAACAAAAAGGACAGTCCGAGGACTGTCCTTTTTTATTGTTGCTTTTCATCGTCGAACAGGGGACAGACCCCTGTTTCCAAATCTTGTAGGCTCGGTAGTTACAGCGAACCGTATTTATTTTTCTTTCCCCAGTAATCGGCGAAGCTTCTTTTTCAGGCGGGCGAGACCAATGCCAAAGGTGGAGGTGCGCTGGTACCAAGCCAGGCGGCGCAGGGGCTTTTTGGTTGCTTTCAGTTCCGCTTTCAGGGCTTTGCGCTCTTCTTTTAGCGCCTGAATTTGCGCGTCTTGCTTTTTGTTGCGCTCTTGCAGCTGGGTGACCTTGCGCTGACTGTCTCGCAGCTGCGTGGCCAGGCGGCTGTCGTCCTCTATCTCTTTGCGTTGCAGGCGCACGGCGGTATCCACCCGGCGGGCGATCTCCTCCGGCGGGCGCACCAGCATGGAATGTACCGGCTGAGCATAAGAAGTGGCTGCCGTTTTTTCGTCGTACAGCGAGCGGGCAGGCGTGCCTGTGCGGTCATCGTAAATGGTCTTGATCCCGTTTTCATTCAAGAAGTCGATTAGGTGCCAGAACCGCTCCGCGTGGCCGTTGTTCACCTGGCGGAAGTCGGTTTGATCATACAGTGCTGCCAGATCCGTGTCCGGTGTGACGGCAGAGGCGGGAATGGCAGGAATGTTGTGGTACTCTGCCAGCTCCCGAATGCGGGCGTCCGTGGGGAACAACAGGCTGGGCACGCCACACAGAATATTGCCGATGGCACCGTGAATGCGGGTGCCGTAGTTAAAGTCCATCTCTCGATTAAAGGCGAACATACTGGGCAGGTTGATGAAGAACCGGGCCTTGTCCTCCACAAATACCGGGTGGTCCAGATTGGTGGGGTGCAGCACGCGGCTGTCTGCCGTGTCCGGGTGGGGGATCCCCAGGTACATCAGCCGCAAATCGTCAATAAACTGAGGCACAAAGTAGGTGTTGGGGAACCGTTCGGTGCAGCGCACGGCGAACTTTTTGAAATCCGGCGGATTGGACACAGAGCCGGTAAAGCACAGCTTGGATTCCGGGGTCAAAGGCTGCTTCTCTCGCAGGGGTAGACCCGGGCCGTTCAGTGCCAAAGAGGGGCAGCCGGTCACATCGATCTGGGAAAAGCCCAGTCCTTTGAGATAATCATAGGTGATCTGGCCCCGCACGCCCACGCTGGCAGAATGATCCAGCACGGCGGCGATAAAGTCCCGGGCAGCGCCGTCAAATTCCCGGGGCTGTTCCAGGTGTGGCTCGTAGGGCAGCTGAATGCCAATGCCGGTGACTGTTACGGGAATCGTCAGCTGGCGAATCAGTGCCGTCCAGTGCTTTAAGCACTTGCGGGCAAAGTCCTCCCGAAAGGCGTTGGCCATGGGCAGGATCAGCCGGTCGTAGTTCTCATTGATCTCTTGGGCTGTAATCTGCTTTTTCACCAACGTCAGGTCAGAGATAAAGTCCACCCGACTGTCCGCAGTGGCCACCAGCCGGGTGATGCTGTTGGCAAACAGCAGATTCCCGGTGTTGTTGCCGATGATCTTGTCGGTGATTACATCCAGGGCATTGTATTCCGCCCAGGGCGCTACCCCGGCGCGAATGAGTATCCGTTCCATTTTCTTCTCCGCTCTTTTTATTTTTGCGTAAAGTTTGATAGTCTACTTTATGATACAGTATAACAAAAAGGCCGCCCCTTGTCAAAATAGACACCCGTGAACAGGGGACGGTTCCTTGTTTTGCGGGCGCGCTGCATTTTTTTGCTTTTCTTTTGCCTTTTGCCGTTGACAAGGGGCGCGAGTGGTGTTATAATACGACCTAAGCACTAATGGGCTTTAAAGCGCTAAAGTGCCAAGCGCAAAATGATAACAGGAACAGGAGTAACCAATCATGACCCCCAGAAAAGGCAATTTAATGGGCGTGCGCACCGACATTAAGGTGCTGGACGCCACCATTCGCGACGGCGGACTGTGCAATAACTTTGACTTCAGCGACGAATTTGTGCGGGAACTGTATAAGACCAATATCAAAAGCGGCGTGGACTATATGGAGTTTGGGTATAAGGCCAGCCGCACCCTTTTCAACGAGGCGGATTTTGGCAAGTGGAAGTTCTGCAAGGAAGAGGACATTCGTGCCATTGTTGGCGAAAATGTAAGCGATATGAAGATTTCCGTGATGGCAGATGTAGGCCGCTGCGATTTTAAAACGGACTTTCTGCCGAGGAGCGAGAGCGTCATCGACATGGTGCGCGTGGCCTGCTATATTCACCAGATCCCGGCAGCCATTGAGATGATCGAGTATTTCCATGACCTGGGGTACGAGACCACCTGCAATATTATGGCCATCAGCCAGGCCGGTTCCGGCCAGGTGGGCGAGGCGCTGGAGATGCTGTGCAACTCCTCGGTGGATGTGATCTACCTGGTAGACAGCTACGGCTCCCTGTACCCGGAGAATGCCGGTGTGCTGGCCCAGCGGTACTTAGAAGCGGCCACTGCTGCCGGCAAACAGGTGGGCTTCCACGCCCACAACAACCAGAACTTGGCCTTTGCCAACACCATTGAGACTCTGTCCTACGGTGTGTCCTACCTGGACGCCACCGCCATGGGTATGGGTCGGGGCGCCGGCAACTGCGCTATGGAACTGCTGCTGGGCTTCTTAAAGAACCCCAAGTACAGCTTGTACAGCCTGCTGATTTTTATTGAAAAGTATATGATCCCCCTGCGGGAGAGCGGGGTGCAGTGGGGCTTTGACCTGCAATATATGTTCACCGGCCAGCTGAACCGTCACCCCCGGGAGGCCATGAACTTTACCGCCCAGCACCGCACCGATTACTGCGAATTTTACAAATCTCTGCTGGACAACGACTAAACAAACAGAAAATCGCCCCGCAAGCGACCGTTTCGGCTGCCTGCGGGGTTTGTTTTGTGCTTATTTGTTTTCTTCCAAATCTTGAGCGATTTGGGCATGGTCAATGGGGTGATCCCGGAAGTAATATTTTTTGTCCCGATCACTGATGGGGCGCAGCACGCGGCAGGGGTTGCCCACCGCCACTACATTGGCGGGAATGTCTTTGGTAACGACGGACCCGGCGCCGATGACCGTATTGTCGCCGACGGTGACCCCGGGCAGGATGACTGCTCCGGCGCCGATCCAGCAGGTACGGCCAATGTGCACCGGCATATTGTATTGGTAGTCGTGCTCCCGCAGCTCCGGCAGCACTGGGTGGCCGGCGGTGGCGATGGTCACATTGGGGGCGATCATGGTGTTGTCGCCGATATAAATATGGGTGTCGTCCACCATGGTAACGGCAAAGTTGCAGTACACATGGTTGCCTAAATGCACATGGGCGCCGCCGAAGTTAGAATAAAACGGGGGCTCAATATAGCAGTTCTCGCCCAGTTCGGCGAACATCTCTTTCATCAGCGCCTGGCGTCTGTCCGTTTCTGTGGGTCGTGTGTGGTTGAATTCATACAGACGGTCCAGGCACAGCCGCTGCCGGTCCATAATTTCATCATCGCCGGGCAGGTACAGCGCACCGGTGTGCATTCTGTCTTTCATTGCCATAGGGGGCACCTCCGCATTTTTCCTTTATTATAAAAAATGGTGTGGGTATTTGTCAATGCCCACTTGCAGCTGTTTCGCCGCCGTGCTATAATACACCCGATTTCTACCGGCAGTGCGCTGCTCCTCAAGGAGAAAAAAGATGAAAAAGCCCTATCAAAAGACCCTGTATGCCTGCTTTATCGGCTATATTGTGCAGGCCATTGTAAACAACTTTGTGCCCCTGCTGTTTGTCACCTTCCAGACCGACTACCGGGTGCCGCTGCAAAAGATTACCCTGCTGATCACTGTGAATTTTCTCATCCAGCTGTGTGTAGATCTGCTGTCTGCCGGGTTCATTGACCGGATTGGCTACCGGGCGTCTGTTCTGCTGGCCCACGGCTTTGCAGCTGCCGGGCTGATCTTGCTGACGATTTTGCCGGATCGTACTGCCGATCCTTTTGTGGGTATTTTGCTGGCAGTGGTGGTGTATGCTCTGGGCGGCGGGTTGTTGGAGGTGCTGGTCAGCCCCATTTTGGAGGCCTGCCCAACGGATAACAAAGCCTCCGCCATGAGCCTGCTCCATTCGTTCTATTGCTGGGGGCAGATGGGTGTGGTGCTGCTGTCCACCCTGTTCTTTACCGTCTTTGGTATCGCCAACTGGAAAGTGCTGGCGCTGGTGTGGGCGGCGGTGCCCCTCTTAAACGGCGTGCTTTTTGCCACCGCGCCGATTTATCCTTTGAACCCGGAGGGCGGCGCGGGTCTAACCTTAAAGGAACTGTGCCGCAACAAGGTGTTTTGGCTGCTCATGCTGATGATGCTGGGTGCCGGTGCGGCGGAGAATACCGTTAGCCAGTGGGCGTCCGCCTTTGCGGAGGAGGGGCTGGGGGTCACCAAAACCGTAGGCGACCTGGCAGGTCCCATGGCTTTTGCGGCGCTGATGGGTACCGCACGGCTGATTTACGGTAAGTGGGGTCACAAGCTGCATTTGGAGAAGTGCATGCTGGGCAGCAGCCTGCTGTGTGTGGCGGCGTATTTGGCAATCGCGCTGGTTCCGGATCCACGGCTGGCGCTGGTGGGCTGCGCCGTGTGCGGCTTTTCGGTGGGTATTCTGTGGCCGGGCACCTTTAGCAAAGGCTCTGCCGCCATTCCCAAGGGCGGCACGGTGATGTTTGCCCTGTTTGCTCTGGGCGGTGACCTGGGGTGCAGCGCCGGACCCACCCTGGCGGGTATGGTTACCCGGGTGTGCGACGGCAATATGCGCCGAGGGATTTTGGCGGGGATCGTCTTTCCCTTGCTGCTGGTGCTGTGCTTGGTGTTTGGGAAGAAGCGGAAAGCTGCAGCGGGAATTTAGCGGGCGGATACGAACCGCTTCCATGGTTAACCGATTATAAAAACAAAAACGGTGCCCTTTTCTATAAGGGCACCGCGGTTTTTATGGGTGTTTGGATTACATTTGGAATTTGCGGATATACTCATCCATGCAGGACTGGATGATTTCTTCCGCTTTTGCTCGGTCATCCACTTCCAGCACAGAGGTACTCTTGCTTACTTCCAGGGTCTTATACACCTCAAAAAAGTGCTTGATCTCCTCGAAATAGTGGGCGGGCAGCTGGTCAATGTTGGTGTAGCAGTTGTAGTTGGGGTCGTTTACCGGCACGGCGATGATCTTTTCGTCCTTGGCGCCGCCGTCCTCCATCATCAGTACGCCAATGGGGGCGCACTCCACGATGGTCATGGGCTGAATTTGCTCGCTGCACAGTACCAGCACATCCAGCGGGTCCTTGTCGCTGGCGTAGGTGCGGGGGATAAAGCCGTAGTTGGCCGGATAGTGAGTAGAGGTAAAGAGCACCCGATCCAGCTTGAGCATACCGGTTTCCTTGTCCAATTCGTACTTGTTTTTGCCGCCTTTTTGAATTTCAATCACGGCGTAAAAGCGGTCTTTGCGGATCCGCTTGGGGCTGATGTCATGCCAAATGTTCATCGTGGAACCTCCTTCTTAGGGTCTTGCTGTTCTCTTTTTTGTACACTCTTATTTTATCATAGTCCCCGGCAGGGCGCAAGGGAGCGGGCGGCGGCATTTTCCACGAACTTTTGTTGTAATTCCCGCGTTTTTATGGTACTATTGAAAAAACAACACAGAAAGGAAGGGATACCCTGTGTTTGCAGATATTGCGAAAATCAAAATCAAAGGCGGCGACGGCGGTGCCGGTGCAGTGGCCTTTCATCGAGAGAAGTATGTGGCTGCCGGCGGCCCGGACGGCGGTGACGGCGGCAAGGGCGGCGATGTGGTCTTTGTGGTAGACGATAATTTGGCTACCCTGGCAGACTTTCGTTACAAACGGAAATATGCGGCTCAGAACGGCGAGCCGGGTCGCGGCGGTCGGCAGTACGGCCGTAAGGGCCAGGATCTGGAAATTCGCGTGCCCCGGGGCACGGTGATCCGCGAGGTGCAAAGCGGCGCCGTCATGGCGGATATGAGCAAGACAGAGCGGTTTATTGCAGCCAAGGGCGGCAAGGGCGGCTGGGGCAATATGCACTTTGCCACCCCCACCCGGCAGGTGCCTCGCTTTGCCAAGCCCGGCGTGCCCGGCGAGGAGTGGGAGGTCAGCCTGGAGCTAAAGCTCATTGCGGATGTGGGGCTGATCGGTTTTCCCAGCGTGGGCAAAAGCAGCCTGATCTCCGTGGTCAGCCAGGCCAAGCCCAAAATCGGCGACTACCACTTTACCACCCTGGTGCCCAATTTGGGCGTGGTGTCCATGGGCGCGGGCAACAGCTTTGTACTGGCGGATATTCCCGGGTTGATCGAGGGCGCGTCAGACGGCGTGGGCCTGGGTCATGACTTTTTGCGCCATGTGGAGCGCTGCCGGTTGCTGGTGCATCTGGTGGATGTAAGCGGTCACGAGGGACGAGACCCGATCGAGGATTTTGACGCCATCAACCGGGAGCTGGAGAAGTTCAACCCGGAGCTGGCCAAAGCGCCCCAGATTGTGGCGGGCAATAAAATCGACATGGCGGAGCCGGAGCAAATTGAACGGCTGAAAGCCTATGTAGAGGCCAAGGGCTACGACTACTATTCCATTTGCGCGCCCATTCAGGAGGGCACCCGGGAATTGATGAACGCAGTGTGGAACCGGCTGCAAACGCTGCCCCCGGTGAAGGAGTACGAGCCGGAGGAGATCCCCACGGAGCTGCTGGTGCAAAACAGTACCGGCTTTACCATCACCAATCCGGAGCCGGGCTACTACATGGTAGAGGCTCCCTGGTTTCCCAAGGTGCTCAAGGGCATTGATGTGGAGGACTACGAGGCGCTGCAATACATGCAGCGGGTGCTGGAGAAGAGCGGCGTGTTTGAGGCGCTGCGGCAGCGGGGGATCCAGGAGGGCGATATTGTCAGCCTGTATGATATTGAGTTTGAGTACATTCCGTAAGGAGCAAGTATGGAAGTGTTGAACACAGATCCGCGGCAGCTAAGCCCGCTGAATTTGGCCTTTATCGGCGACTGCGTGTATGAGATGCAGGTGCGCTGCCACCTGGTGGCGCTGGCCAATCGGCCGGTGAACGACCTGCACCGGGAGAGCGTAAAGTTCGTCAGCGCCAAGGCCCAGACGGCGGCCTTTGCCCGCATGGAGCCACTGCTGACAGAGGAAGAACTGGCGGTGTTTAAGCGGGGGCGCAATGCCAAGACCGGCCACCAGCCTAAGAGCGCCACCGTTGGCGAGTATCACTGCGCCACCGGGGTGGAGGCGCTGTTTGGCTACCTGTACTTAACCGGTCAAACGGAGCGGATTGAGGAACTGTTTGCCATAATCTTTCAAGAGGGCGAATAAACTATATGAAAGAGAACACCCACTGCAAGGTGTTCTCTTTTTATCTATAAGTTTAGCAAAAGAAAAAGACCGGCAGGCGAACCTGTCGGTCTTTGGTTTTCTCTGTATCGAGAGGGATTAGCCCAACTCGGAGAAGTATTTGATGGTGCGAACCATCTGAGAGGTGTAGGAGTTCTCGTTATCATACCAAGAAACAACCTGAACCTCGTACAGATCGTCAGCGA
>ENA-ORNR01000895-ORNR01000895.1-human-gut-metagenome-genome-assembly--contig:-NODE-895-length-28213-cov-10.210597_pt1 | contig 28213 bp, 27 predicted proteins | sample MGYA00242114_ERZ509020 | MGnify/ENA primary metagenome ERZ509020 (study PRJEB26280, sample SAMEA2338758) | human gut metagenome | biome: human gut; feature: human-associated habitat; material: faeces...
GATAATCTTTATTTCATGAAGCAATTTTTATCCCCACTGATTTTCTACTGAGCCTATGTTTCCTCCTGTACGAAAGATCGCCGCAAAGCATACGCTTCGGGGACTACTCATGGCAACACCGGGTCCGGAAAAATCGACTGAATGGGGAAATCGAGCAAACAGAGCAACCGACATTCGTGATTCCATCCCGTGACCCGCAGGTGTAAAATCTTCGAGCAAAGGCAGGTCTTCTGACTCATCCCGTCCGTCGCGCCTTCCCGGCTTCATGGCCAGTGGCAAAAGAGAGCGACCGAACTATTCCCCGAAAGGAAACAGGACTTACAGCAGCGAGCACTGTTCCGGATTCGCACCGGATTCCCTATTACTCCGCACGATTCGAAAAACATACGGATACCTTTTGCGGGTGCAAATATACGAATAATATTTAATTCGAAAACTCAAAAAAACACGACGACCTCTTGACTTCGCCTTTTCGCCAGCGTATATTTGCAGACGCGCCCTTCCCGTTTCCCGAAGCGGGCGCCCATCCTTTCTCTATTTTTTCGATTTCCGCCTGCCGCCGGACTCTCCCGGACGGCAACGGCATTTGTTCCATCCGACTAAAAAACACACGACATGCCCCGAGGACGCAACAAAGACCTGATCGCCCGCCGCGACGAAATGCTCTGCCACCGCTATCACTACTGGACCGAAACGCAGCGTCTGCGCTTCGACGACACCCTGAAAATCCTCTCCGAAGAGGAGTTCTTTCTCTCCGAGGAGCGCATCCTGACCATCCTCCGCGCCAACGGCGACACGCTCCGCGAGCTCGCCGGACGGCCCGTTCCGAAAATGCGGAGAGAGCGCTTCCCGACAAGGCGCCATACGCCCTCTCCCCGGAAATGATCCGACGGAATGCGCCCGGCCCTGACTGCACGGATAATCGGCCCGTTCATCCCTGCGATCCGGCAAAAAGAGGCATCCGCACATCTCCATTCGGAAAAAACAGCTATTTTTGCAGCCGAAACAATCCCGGAACGAAACAAAATGGACTGGTTTACGGATCTTTTTACCCAACATTCGGCCATTCAAGCCGTCGTCGTGCTTTCGCTGATTTCGGTGTTCGGCATGATGCTGGGCAAAGTGCGTTTTTTCGGAATTTCGCTCGGCGTGACGTTCGTCTTCTTCATCGGCATCGCAGCGGGTCATTTTGGGCTCTCGGTCGATCCTTCGATGCTGGCTTTCGCCGAAAGTTTCGGGCTCGTACTCTTCGTCTATGCATTGGGATTGCAGGTGGGTCCCGGTTTCTTCAGTTCGCTCCGTTCGGGCGGCATCCGGCTGGTTTCGCTCGCCACGCTCATCGTCCTGACAGGTTCGGCACTGGCCGTAGGGCTCGGCTATGCGGCCCGCGTACCCATGAGCGACATGGCAGGCATCCTGTGCGGCGCCACGACCAACACTCCGGCGCTCGGTGCGGCGCAACAGATGCTCTCCCAGATGCAGTTGGACAGCAACAACGCCACGCTGGGCTGCGCACTGACCTATCCGCTGGGTGTCGTGGGCGTGATTCTGGGCATCATCGCCGTACGCAAACTCTTCGCCCGGCCCTCGGACATTCCGCAACCGGACGCCGAACATAAAAAGAACATTTTCATCGTCGAATTCAAGATTTCCAACCCCGGCGTCGTCGGTAAAAGCATCCGCGACGTAGCGGCATACAGCCACCACCATTTCGTCATCTCCCGCCTCTGGCGTGCCGGGCAGGTTTCGATTCCGACCTCGGACTCGACCCTCGAAGCGGGTGATCTGGTGCTGGTGATCGCCTCGCCGGACGACGTACAGGCGCTGGAACTCCTCTTCGGCGAGCGGGTACAGAAAGACTGGAACACGCACGATATCGACTGGAACGCATTGGACAGCCAGCTCATCTCCCGGTCGATCATCGTCACCCGCCCCGAAATCAACGGCCGCAAACTCAGTTCGCTGCGTCTGCGAAACCTGTACGGCATCAACATCAGCCGGGTGCATCGTTCGGGCGTACAACTGCTCGCCACGCCCGATCTCACGCTGCAACTGGGCGACAGCCTGACGGTAGTGGGTGAAGCACAGGCGATCGAAGGCGTCGAAAAAATCCTCGGCAATGCCGTCAAACAGCTCGACGAACCCAACCTGATTCCGGTTTTCATCGGTCTGCTCCTGGGCTTGCTGCTGGGAAGCATTCCTTTCGCGGTACCGGGCATCAGCCTCCCCGTCAAACTGGGACTCGCAGGCGGCCCGATCATCCTCGGCATCCTGATCGGAACCTTCGGCCCCCGCATCCACATCGTCACCTACACCACGTTGAGCGCCAACCTGATGCTCCGGGCATTGGGACTGTCGCTCTATCTGGCCTGCCTGGGGCTCGAAGCGGGCGCCCATTTCGTCGAAACGATCATGCGTCCCGAAGGAATGCTCTGGATCGGACTGGGATTCCTCCTCACGTTCGTCCCCATCGTTATCGTAGCCGCCCTGTCGCTGCGGTTCTTCAAACTCGATTTCGGACAGGTAGCCGGCATCATGTGCGGCAGCATGGCCAACCCGATGGCGCTGAACTATGCCAACGACTCGATCCCCGGCGATCATCCGGCCGTGGCGTACGCGACGGTCTATCCCGTATGCATGTTCCTGCGGGTCATCATCATTCAGATTTTGATCATGTGCTTTATTTAGCGGTCGCCGGAGGGCAGACCGCCCTGCGTTCCAAAGAGACGCAGCGAATGGAACCGGGGACTCAACGCCCGACATCCGGCAACTCCGCCACGCGGCGGATCTCGCCTTCGAAATTGGGGGTAAAGATCCCGCAACCCACTCCTTCGGCGATCTCGCGCAGTGTCCAGAAGCGACCTCCGTCCAACTCGCCGCTCGGGACGACAGGCCCATCGTACACCGTCTTATAGACATAGACCAACTCCCGTTCGCGTTCCGACTCGAACAGGTAGGTCAGCACGTGCTGCGGCTCGAAATCCGTCACGCCGACCTCCTCGCGCACCTCGCGCCGCAGGGCAGCGAGAGGCTCTTCCCCCCAATCCACATGGCCGCCTACGGCCGTATCCCACCGTCCGGGCTGGATATCCTTCCACGCCGGACGTTTTTGCAGGTAAAGCTCCCCACGGGAGTTGAACAGATGGAGGTGCACCACCGGATGCAACAGCATCGACCCGCCGTGGCACTCGCCCCGCGTGGCCCGGCCGACGACACGTCCGGCGGCATCGACCACCGGAAACAGCTCTTCCCGATTATCCCCGCATTTCATTTTCCGACAATATTCTATGAGTTTTATTCCGACCGTAAAGACTGCAATAGACAGAGAACATGACGAAGCCCAGCAGGGCCATCGCCGCACCGGGCAGGGCGGCATATTGAGGCCCCAGGCCGAAACTGATCGGCAGACCGCCGAAATAGGCGCCCAAAGCGTTGCCGAGGTTGAACGCGATCTGGATCGACGCGGCGCCGAGCATCTCCCCGCCCGGCGCATTCTCCAGAATAAGCAGTTGCTGGGGCGATGAAACTCCGAAGAGCGAAGCCGTCGTCAGGAACATCAGCGGAATCACGAGCCAGTCGATCCGAGCCGCGAAGAAGATCCCTACGAGCAACAGACAGATCATCCCCTGAATAAAGCGGGCGACCCGTTCGGGAGAGAAGCGGTCCGATAGATGCCCGCCCGCGAGATTACCCACCAGCATTCCCAGCCCCGCGACCATCATCACGGCTGTCATCGCCTGCCCGGGGATGCCCGCCACACGCGTCATGGTCGGAGTCACGTAGCTGTACCAGCAGAAAACTCCTCCATTGGCCAGCAGCGTAGCCAACAGAATCAGCCAGGGGGCCCGCGAACCGAGGAACCGGAATTGCCCCTTCAACCCCGTATCGGGCAGCGCCGGCAGGGCAGGCACCCAGCGGGCGATCAGCAGCAGAGCCATAATTCCCCACAGCCCGACCATCCCGAAAGCCAGCCGCCACGAAAGATAGCTGCCCAAATAGGTACCCAACGGCACACAGAACAGGTTGGCGACAGTCATCCCGAGGATCATGATCGACACGGCCTGGGTTTTATGTCCCGGATCGGCTACCCGCTCCGCAACGATCGAACCCACGCCGAAAAAAGCCCCGTGAGGCAGGCCCGACACGAACCGCATCGCCAAGAGCACCCAAAAGTCGGGTGCCAGCGAAGCGCAGACGTTACCCAGAACAATAAGAGCGGCAAGAGCGAGCAGAATCCCCTTCAACGCCCGCTTACGTGCAATGAGCACCGTCGCGGGAGCCCCGACGCAAACCCCGACGGCATAGGCCGAAATCAGATCCCCGGCCCGGGGGATGGAAACGCCCAAATCCCTCGCCACATCGGGCAGAATCCCCATCATGACGAACTCGGCCATGCCGAGAGCCAACGTGCCGAAAGCCAGGGCGATCAAACTCTTTTTCATAACTCGACTCTTTTTACCGACGGCTCCGCACTCCGGGATACGGAACCTCTTTCGCAACTTTCGCATCCTTCGGACCGCTCCGCAGCTCGACAATACGGCGCGTCCGAAGTACGGTCTTTTGATTCGGAGAACAAAAATAGCGCATATCTTCCCCTCTTCCGCCTAAAACGAAAGAATTTCTCACCGACCCGACAAACCGGCCCTCCCGGATTCTACCTGACGGGATGAATCCGGGAGGGCCGATTATATCCTATCCGAAAGCCCAAAGAGAGCCGTATGACTGAGATCAATACCCCAGCCAGTGAAGCCACTCAAGCGCTTCGGGCGTCAGCTTGTCATCGCGGTCCACCCAGGTTCCGGACTCGATGAGCAACTTTTTATACTCCTCGATACGGCGCGTGATCGGAAAATCGGGTCGCGGCAGCGCACTCTTCTCCGCACGCTCCGAAGGGCGAATCGTCCGGTCGAAAACCTCCCGAAGCGCCGGGCGCCGATGCCCCTCCCACTTGAAATCTTCGAGAAAAAGAGCCTGCGTCTCCGGAATCTTATCCATCGGAAAGATCGAATAGACCGGCTGATTGCGGTAAGTAATGCCTTCGACCGTATTATTGTTGATGTAGTAGGTAGCCGCACCGCTTTGGATGGACATCAACCCCACCGGTTCGGGCGAATCGTCCTCCTGCATGTAATAGATGGTCTGCACGTTACCGTCCACGTCGTTGCGATAGATCTTGTTGTCGCGGAAATAGGCCGTAATCAGCTTGCCCGTCACCTGGTTGTAAGTCATAGTGTCGATCTCGCTCGACATGACCGGACGGCCGACGAATTCCGCTTTCTGGAGTTTGGAGTTTTCGGTATAGATCTTCATCACGTCCGAAGTGATCTGGTTGTCCTGATTCCAGAGCACGGGATCGATATAGAGCAGAATCATCGAGTCCGTGGAAACGGCCACCAGAGAATCGCAGACCGCCTGGAAGTCGTTGCGGAAGATCTTTACCCGGCGATATCCCTTGACCAACCGGTAGAGGGAGTCCTCCGCAGGTGCAGCGATCGAATCCCCCCGCAAAGAATCGGCTGCCGCAACCCCGGCTTTGAGCGAATCGAGCTGCATGGAGTCGCGTCCCAGCGAATCCGCAGCAAGAGAGTCCCGGAACAAAGAATCCAACGCGGCAAAAGCCCTGGCCTCCCGCAGGGAGTCGGCGACCAACGAATCGAGAGCCGACGCCGGAAGTTTGCCTTTCAGGATCGCCTTTCCGGTTTTGGTACGTCGCTTGGCCCAGATTTTCTCCATACGTTCGGCGCGGCGCTCCAGGTTCTTTCTGCGCAATGCCTCCTCCTTCTGTTTCGCAGCGTCGAGCTTGGCAGTAGCCCGAGCCTGACGTGCTTTGGCGATCTGCGCCAGCTTCTCCTTGCGGGCCGCTGCCGCCTGCGCCTTTTTCACGGACGCCACACTGTCCGCCTGTGCCCGTAATTGAGCTTTCAGACTGTCGGCCTGGGCTTTCCGCTCCCGCTTGGAAAGAATATGCACGGAAGAATCCGCAGGAAGCGACTTTACACCGGCCTGCGCAAGGCTGTCGGGGAAAAGCGTATTCACCGCAGGAACAGCGACTACGGAATCGGCAGGGGTCATTCCGCCCCCCACCCGATCAAGGCTGTCGGAAAGAAGCGTATCTATTGCTGGGGCGGCATCCAGAGAATCGCCCCCCGTTCCTCCTTTTTCAGCCGGAACAGCCGCTATGGGTTCTGCAGCGGAACCAGAACCGGCATCCGCAGTTTCGGACGAGGTTTCGACGGCTCCGGCCGCAGCCTGCGGAGCAGCGGCATCCGCCTGCGATCCATCCTGCGAGGCTTTTGGACCCGCAGCACTCGGTTTCGCAGCCAGTGAATCCACAGACGGTCCCCCCTTAGAGCCGGCCAGAGAATCTGCCGCCAATGCCGCCGCCTTTGCCTTCACCTTCGCCAACGAATCGGCACGTGCCTGCTCGCTCTTCGAGATCGTATAAAGAAACATCGAATCGGCACACATATAGAGCGAATCGCTCTGACTCGTATCGTAGCTGACCACCGAAGGTCGCTGCGTGAGCAGAGCATTGCCCGGCTCCTTCCAATATTCGCCGTAATCGCCGAAAGCGAGCACTTTGTGCTCGGCGTCGTCGATCTGGATATTCCGGAACAAAAGAGCATGCCCGGACTCCCGGTAATAGTCGAGGCTGTCGCTCCACAGCTCCTGCTTTTCGGTCATCACATACCCGTTGCGAGTCAGCACGTAAAGCTCGCGCGGCTTTTCGTAACGTCCCCGGTCGGCATAAATGTAATCGCCGCCTTCGTTCCAGATGTTGGTTCGCTCGAAGAAATGAGCCTGGTCGGTATCCGTATCGTACACCACCGAATCGCCCTTGAGTTCGTACTTGTCGTTGCGCATCTCGACACGATCCACACAGATAATCTGGTGCGTATCAGCATAATAGTAGCCCCGGTCGGATTCGAGGTGATTCTCGCGGTTGGTCAGCATACCGCCTCCGCTGAAAGTACCGATATTGTCCAGCGTATTGAACCGGAAATCGTAAGTATAGAGCGTCGCATCCCCATCGACGACCTTCACCAGCGGAGCATAGACCCGCGCCTCGTTGATCTCACCGTTGTAGTCGGCCCGGTCGCCGTAAATGTATGTCTCTTTTTTATTGATCAGTACGTTGCCGAAGCACTCGATGCGCTTGTCGTTGTAGCGGATCGCGCTGTCGCAGGTAATGACCGCCCCGTTGTGCTGGGCCGCGAAATGCCCTACGAGCACCGTCGCGGTCGTATCGCCGTAAGGAATGGGATATCCCCGGTCGGCGACGAAATCGACCACCTTGTTCGACTCGGGGTCCTGGGCCGGAGCACCCGGAGCCGACGGGGTATGAACACCCGCAACGGGAACGGCCAGCGGCCTGTTCCCCGCGAGGATCACACCTCCGGCGACACCTGCGACCAGCAGTGCGCACACTATTTTTCGCAATCCCTTCGGCATCGGACGATCTCTATTTTACCCAGTTCTTATTTTCGAACTCTCCGTCCCGAAATTCGGGATCGATATAAATGTACATGCCCTCGATCTTCTTGTCGAGCCACTCCTTGAACACTTTCTCGCGTTTGGCGTTCAGCGCCAGCTGTTCGACGCGAATATAGTCCTCATTGAGCGAAACCTTGTGCGGAGGGATCACCTTCACGAGCTTGACGATCTTGCTGAGCTGGTTGCCCATCCAGTCTTCGGTCTGATAGGCGTCGGAAATTTCGCCCTCCTTAAGATTGCGCAGGGCATTGTAGTCGTCGAGGCTCTTGCCACCGGCCCGGCCGAAATCCTCCTTCAGAAAGCGTGTTTCGGTCGCACCAGCCTCATAGTAATGCGCCGCCTCCAGCAAATCGTGGTTGGTCACCACGCCGCCGTTCATCTTCGAATTATCGTCGTCGGAAAACTTCCGGGCCGCCTCCTCGAAAGTAATCGAATCCTTACGGATCAGGTTTGCGATACTGTCCAGCATACGGGCCGGAGCCGCCAGCTCCTCGAGCGTATAGGAGGGTCGCAACACGATATGACGCGCATGGTACATACGCCCCTTCTGGTCGATCAACTGAATCAGGTGATAACCGTATTGCGTTTCGACGACCTCGGAAACCTGCCCCGGCTTCAGATCGGCCAATGCGTCCGCAAACTGCCGCACGAACCCGTCCAAAGGCTGGGGGTCCAGTTCGCCGCCGCTGATAGCCGAACCGTCCATCGAATACATGCGGGCCATGATGTCGAAACGGGTCTGCCCCTTGATGATGCGCTCGCGCATATCCAGCAACCGCTCCTTGGTGCGCTGCTTGGCCTCCTTGATCGACGCCGGGAAACGGGTGATCTGGGCATAAACGTACTGTTCGGGGATAGTCGGCAGACTGTCCGGATCGGTCTTCTTGTAGTAACGCTCCACCTCGCCGGGAATCACCTTGATTTTCCCTACTACGGAACTCTGCATAGCCTGGGCGTATGCCTGCTCCTCGTAACGCTGACGCAGCATTTCGCGCACGTTGAAGATCGGCATATGCTGTTTGGTTTCGAGCGCGGCGATAGAACCCGCATCGTCGATGAGCGCCTGCAAATGGGCTTCCACCCGCTGTGCGATGCCCGAATAGCTGACATCCACCGAATCGATGAGCGCCTGATTGAACAGCAGCTTCTGCATCAGCAGTTGTTCGAGCGCTTCGTCGTGGGGATCGCGGTCCGAAGTGTAACCCTGCTGGCGGCGCTGTTCCACCAGCTCGCCCGCATATTCGTCCACCTCCGACCAGAGGATCGACGATCCGCCGACGACGGCCACCACGCGGTCCAGCATCACCTGCCGCTTCTGGGCGGCCCCTGCAAAAATCGCCAGCACCAACGCTGCGCAAAACAGAATCTTCTTGCTCATCAGTTCTCTATTTTTTCTTCTTCATGGATCTTCACTCTCCCCTCCTCGACCGCTTTTCGGTAAACCTCCTCGTCGTAGGCCCGAATGATCTCGTTCTGCCGCTGGTTGTAGAGGATGCGGCGCACGATCGCCTCGCTGCGCTCCAGCGGTTCGGGATCGCCCGGACGAAGCACGTCGCTTATTTCGAAATAGTAGCGCGAATGACCGTCGCTCATCTCCTGTACGGCCCGCGAGGAGAGCAGGGCGTCGTAACTCTGGTTGCGCAATGTGGGCAGATAGCCCAGAAACTCGGAGAAGGTCACCCACGAAGAGGAGAAATCGTTCAGTACGAAATTGTTCTTGGTACAGATGTCGGCGAACTCTTGCTGCCGGGATGAGCCGGGCTGCGTCATCAACTTGCGCAGCTTCGGCGCCTGCCGGTTGTTGGCGTCGAAGCGAACGATCCGCCCCTTGACCAGGGTTTGATTGACCTTGAAATCCGACGCGTGTTCACGGTGATAGGCAGCAATCTGATCGGCGGTAACGAGCGTATCGATGCGCTCCTCGATCAGATGCTGGTCGAACTTACGGATCAACAACGCCTGGCGGTACTCCTCGACCAGCGAATCGATGTCCTGCTCGGCATCGGAGAAAAGTTCTTCGGCCTCGTGCAATTTAAGCTGTTTGTGCACCCACTTTTCGACATAACGGTTTACGAAAGCCACGCTGTCCTCGCCGACCACTCCCTTCGGAATCGCAGCCTTAACCTCTCGCGCGTACAATTTTCTACCGGCAGCCTCGGCCAACACGACCCGACCTCCGCCCCAATAGCGGGGCACTTCCTGGCACCCTACCGCAAGTACGAGCAGCAGAACAGCTCCTATTTTGGCACAAAAACTCATAACTACAAGGGACAAAGATAATGAAAGCCGAGAGCCTAACCAAATTTATTTGAGTTAAGCCGAGGCGCATCCTATCGTCTAAAAAAGATACTTTTTACCCGAACCTAACGTACCGTGCATCCCGAATATTACATTACGCCCTAATTTATCGTATCGAAAAAACCGGATGCTCCGGTGCAGATAATCCGGGGAAAACCGGCACAGACAATACTTCTGCATGATACCCGCCGACGATCCCGCTCCTGCGGTACGCCGCAAAATAGCCCCCGACCGTCACAACAGGTTACCGGATCGTATTTTTATCCAACTTTTTCACCCGGGCCAGCAAACGGTAGATCATATAGCCCGATGCGGCGAAAAGCACGAGCGCAACGACGTAAACGATCGTATAAAGTGTATCGCTGCCGATAACCGAACGTATCGTGGCCCCGTCCAGTCCGACCATAATCAACAGGAAAGCCGCGCCGTTGTTCATGGCATGGAGCAGAACGACCGAAAAGATCGAATTGGTCTCGATGTAGATGAAACCCAGGATCAGGCCCATCACGAAAGCATTGACCGCCAGCGCCGGATGTCCGTGCAACACGGCGAAGAACGCCGACGAGAGGAACAAAGCCGCTACGACGCCGTACTTGGCCCGCACCGACTCGAGAATGATGCCCCGACAGAGGAACTCCTCCAACAGAGGAGCCATAACCACCAGCGTAATGATCGCCCAGAAGCCCCGGCCGTAAACTGCGGACGAAGGCATCGGAAGCAGCTCCACCACCGGTTCGATAACGATACCGGCTGCCAGCATCATCACCAGTCCCCAGAGCAGCAGAACCGGATTGAGCCCCCGCGCCGAAAAGCGCAGCGTCTTGCGCGTTCCGTGCCGCAAGCGGCGATATAACAGCGTGAAAAGAATCATCAGTCCCATCGTCACCAGGTAGGTGAAAGCCGTAAAACGCGCCAGAGCATCCTGTTGTTCGGGCGTCGGAGCGACGTTGCCGCGCAGCAAGTCCCAGTCCGGAAAATCGAACCCGGCGAAGCGGGCGGCAAGCAGCCCGACGAATTGCAGCAAATACCAGATTCCTACCAGAGCCAGCAGGTCGATAAGAGTCGGAAATCGGTATTTATGAGCCGGTTGCGGCGTTTGCTTCCGATCGGATGTTCCGGGAGTATCCCCAACAGGAGCTTGCGGACGGCCATCGGACGGAGTCGTGGAATCGGTATGTGCCATAGCTTCTATGTTTTATCTTCGTTATAAAGACCTGTTTTACGCTTCGAAGATAGGCATTTTTCGGGATCGTTATGGTTTTTCCCGATAAAATTCGTATTTTTGGCCGATTATAACCCGTTAAAATCAGCAAACATGGCAAAGGTCATCGCATTGGCCAATCAGAAAGGCGGCGTGGGCAAGACGACCACAGCCATCAACCTCTCGGCGTCACTCGCGCTGCTGGGCAAGAAAGTTCTCCTGCTGGATGCCGATCCGCAGGCCAACGCTACGTCGGGACTGGGCTTCGACATCAACCTGGAGGGCATTTACGAGTGCATCACCGGAGCGAAGACGGCGGCCGACGTAATCCTCCAAAGCCCGGACGTAAAGAACCTCTGGCTGCTCCCCTCGTCGATCGACCTGGTGGCCGCCGACACCGAGCTACCCAAGATGGAGAACGGACACCACGTGATCCGCCGCATCGTGGAGAGCGTGCGCGACCGCTACGACTATATCCTGATCGACTGCTCCCCCTCGCTGGGCTATACGACGGTGAACATCCTCACGGCCGCAGACACGGTGCTGATTCCCGTACAGTGCGAATACCTCGCGCTCGAGGGGCTCTCGAAGCTGCTCAACACCATCCGCATCGTCAAGAACGGACTGAACCCGGCGCTCGAAATCGAAGGCTTCGTGCTGACTATGTACATGCGCAACCGCCTCAACAACCAGGTGGTGAACGAAGTTCGCAACCACTTCGGAGAGCTGGCCTTCGACACAATAATTCAACGCAATATCCGTTTAGGAGAAGCCCCCTCGCACGGAAAACCCGTCATCCTGTACGATGCTTCCGCCGTCGGGTCGGCCAATTACCTCACGTTGGCCAAGGAGCTCCTGAAACGCAACCGCAAAAGCAATCAAAAAGCAAAATAGCATTATGAAACAGAAGGGATTAGGGCGCGGCCTGGACGCCATTTTCGGGAGCGAACACCTGGATGCCAGGCTCAAACCGATGACCGAAATGGCGGAGATTTCCGTTTCGGCGATCTTCCCCAACCCCACGCAGCCGCGCACGGAGTTCGATGAAGAGGCGCTCGAAGAGCTGGCCGACTCGATCCGCACGCTGGGCGTAATTCAGCCCATCACGGTCAAACGCACCGACGACGGACGCTACCTGATTATCAGCGGCGAACGCCGCTGGCGGGCCGCCCGCAAAGCCGGACTGGAGTCCCTGCCCGCCTATATCCGCGAAGTGGACGACGAGAACCTGCATGCCATGGCCCTGGTGGAGAACATCCAGCGCGAAGACCTCAACGCCATAGAAATCGCCCTGGGAATGCAGCGGCTGATCGACGAATGCAACCTCACGCAAGAGGCGCTCTCGGAAAAGGTCGGCAAGAAACGCTCGACCGTGTCGAACTACATGCGTCTCTTGAAACTGCCCAACGAAGTACAACTCGCCCTCAAGGAGGGGCTTATCTCGATGGGACACGCCAAAGCGATCGCCGGAGCTCCCGAAGAGTTGCAACTGCGCCTGCTCAAAAAGTGCATCCGCAAGGGACTCTCCGTGCGCCAGATCGAGGAACTGGTCCGCGCACTGACCGACCCTGCGGCAAAACCCGCAGCTCCGGCCGAAGACGAGGAGTATCCCGAATCGTACGCGCGGCTGGTGGAACAGCTCGAAAAATTCTTCTCGCAGGAGATAAGCATCAAACGCTCGAAAAACGGCGGCGGCCGCATCGTGATCGACTTCTCTGACGACCGGGATATCGAACGCTTCATCGAAAAATTCGAGAAAAGAGGCGCTTCCGCCGAAATCCGCAACAAATAGATGAAACATACCCGGGGATATATCCGTCTTTTGATGCTTTTCGCCTTTCTCGCATTATGCGGAGCCGGCGAAGCATCGGCCCAGGTTCCGTTGGACCGTTATCGCAGCGCGAAAACTTTCGTGCGCAGCGGTCTGATGCCCAAACCGGACAGTTTGGCCAAAGACCCTCTTACGGACTCTCTGCTACTGATGCGGGTGGACTCTCTGCTTCAGGACAGTACCCTGCGCGATTCGCTGCTGCGTTCGGGCATCGATTCGCTGCGGCTCCGGGATTCGCTGGCTGCGAGACTGCGCCCGCAATTCGTCCCCGACTCGGCCCTGCTTCTGAAAACCGACTCCCTGCCCGCAGCACTCGGAGCGCCCGACTCGCTCGGAGGCCGAAAAGACCTCCGCCCCCGGCGCGATACCATCTCGCTGTCGGGCGTAAGTTGGATCTCGCTGGTAGCGCCCGGTTTCGGACAGATCTACAACAAGCAATATTGGAAGCTGCCGATCCTCTACGGAACGGTAGGTGCGGGACTGACCCTCTTCTTCCACGAAAACAACACCTACAAGCCTCTCAAACGACAATACAACGCCCTGCTGGAAAATGGTACGGCCCGCACGGAGGAGTTGGACGACGTACAGTCCCGTATGATCCGCAGCAATACGCGCAGGCAGATCTATCTCGGGCTTACGGTCGCCTCCTACCTTTACTTTTTGGGCGATGCGGCGGTCAACTACCGCTACGACGCCTCCCCCGTAAAGAAAGCCACGACACTGGCCACGATCTTCCCCGGTGCCGGACAAGTCTATAACAAAAGTTACTGGAAACTGCCTTTCGTCGTAGGCGGACTGGCAACCACGATCTATACCATCGACTGGAACAATCGCGGCTATCAGCGTTTCAAAAAAGCCTACTCGCTGCGCAGCGCCTACGACAAAGCCCTGGAAGAGCACCAGAAAGACCCGGAGCACCATCCCGACCCGCCTGTAGCCAAGGGCGAATTCGGTACTAAGTACTCAGCGGAATTTCTCAAAAACCTCAAGGACAATTACCGCCGCAACCGCGACTTATGTATCATCATCACTGCCGGACTTTACGTGCTGCAAATCATCGACGCCCATGTGGACGCTCATCTGAAAAGTTACGACATTTCGGACGATTTAAGCGTAGAGTTCACGCCGGCGGTGAATTACGTCTATTCCCCGACCGTCGGCGGACACCGTCCGACTTTCGGATTCAACTTCAACCTGAATTTCTGATTTCATCATGAGAAAGATCCTCGCCTGCACCCTCCTTCTTTCGATCCTCCTCGGCTGCGCGACCGCAACCGCCCAGAGCCGCAAAGAGCGCCGTGCCAAGAGAAAAGCCAAGACCGAAAAGCAGGCTTCGAAATCGACCCATACTACCGTTTCGGTCAAACCGGAGAAAACAGTGACAGAAAAAACGACCGTACAGCAGACGGAGCCTTACTGTCCGGAACTGAATCGCAATCTCACCCCGGCCCAGATTGACTCGCTCGTGGCTCTCTGGCGGGAAAAGCAGACTCTGCAATCCTACAATACGTTTTTCAACGACTACATCGACATCGACAGCCTCGCTTCCTCGGGTGACACGACCCCCGATTCAGTCTATGCCAACCGCCTGCGGGCACTCGTATCACCGGTGCAACTCCCCTTCAATCCGATCGTCAAAAACTACATCCGCCGTTACGTCGATACCCGTTACGGGACAATCAACCGGGTGTTGAGCCTCTCACGCTACTATTTCCCGCTGATCGAGGAAGAGCTCATCAAGGCCGACCTGCCCGTCGAGCTGCGTGCGCTGCCGATCATCGAATCGGCTCTCTCGACCACGGCCACCTCCCCGATGGGTGCTGTCGGACTGTGGCAATTCATGCCCGCGACAGGCAAAAGTTACGGACTGGAGATCAATTCGTTCGTCGATGAACGTCGGGATCCGGTACAGGCGACCCGCGCCGCCTGCCGTTATCTGAAGGACCTTTACGGCATCTACCACGACTGGACGCTCGCCATCGCCGCCTACAACTGCGGCCCGGGCAACGTAAACAAAGCCCTGGCCCGTGCCGGCGGAGGGACGACCTTCTGGGACATCTACGAATACCTGCCCCGCGAAACCCGCGGGTACGTACCGGCCTTCGTCGGAGCCTCCTATGCCTATGCCTACCACCAGCAGCACGGCATCCAGAGCGAAAACCCGCCCATGCCGCTGGCGACCGATACGATCCGCGTCACCCGCCTGCTCCACCTGGGACAAGTAGCCTCGACACTCGACATTCCGATCGAAACTTTGCGGACACTCAATCCGCAATACAAAATGGACATCATCCCGGCTACGATCAAAAGCTACACGCTGGTACTCCCCCAGCACTACCTCTGCCAGTACATCGCCAGCGAAGAGGAGATTCACCGGAAGGACTCCACCTATCTGAAAGAGTACATCAATCCGGCCAACATCGAAAAGAAGAAACTCGCGGACGCCACCCCCGCATACACCACCTACACGGTCAAGCGAGGCGATACGCTGGGTGCAATCGCCCGCCGTTACAGAACCACTACGGCACAAATCATGAAGCTGAACAAGCTGAAAAACGCCAACAAGCTGCGGGAAGGCCAACGGCTCAGGATCCCGGTCCGCCGATAATCTTCGTCCGATGAACGTCCCGACCGATACCATCGTCGCTCCGGCCACCGCTTCGGGCGGAGCCATCGCCGTCATCCGATTGAGCGGTCCCGAAGCCATCGCCTGCTGCGACCGCATCTTTCGGGGACGCAAGCCGCTGGCCGAAGCCGCCGGGCACACCCTGCACTACGGCGAAGTCATAGACGGGGACAGAACGATCGACGACGTAGTCGCGGCCATCTATCGTGCACCGCACTCCTACACGGGCGAAGATGCCGTCGAGCTATCGTGTCACGGTTCGCACTACATCGTCTCCGAAATCATCGCACTCCTGCTTCGCTCCGGCGCTCGTATGGCGCAACCGGGCGAATTTACCATTCGGGCCTTCCTCGCAGGCCGGATGGACCTCGCGCAGGCCGAAGCCGTCGCCGATCTGATCGCCTCCGATTCCCGGGCTTCGCACGCCATGGCCTCGACCCAGATGCGGGGCGGATATTCGGCGGCACTGGGTGCGTTGCGCGACGAACTGCTGCAACTGGCCTCGCTCCTCGAACTCGAACTCGACTTTTCGGAAGAAGACGTTCAATTCGCCGACCGTGCACGCCTGCGGGAGATGATGCACCGCATCGAAAGCGAAATCACCCGCCTGACGGACTCGTTCAGACTCGGCAACGCCATCAAAAAAGGGGTGGCCGTCGCTATTGTCGGAGAACCCAATGTCGGCAAAAGCACCCTTCTGAACCGTCTGCTGGGCGAAGAGCGGGCCCTGGTATCCGACATCGCAGGCACCACACGCGACACGATCGAAGAGACGCTCAATATCGACGGCGTTCTGTTCCGCTTCATCGACACCGCCGGGCTGCACGATACCGCCGACCGCCTAGAACAGATGGGCATCGACCGCACGCAGGAGATGATCCGCCGCGCACAAATCGTACTTCAGGTCGTCGATGCGACCTGCCCGATACCTCCCGCCATACAGATTACGTCCGAACAGACTCGCTTGCTCATCGTCAATAAATGCGACAGCCCGGATGCACGTATCACCGAATCGAAGGTATCCTCCGGCTGCGGGGTCGAATACGGAGTATCGTCGGCAAACCCCGACATTCTTTTCATCTCGGCAAAAACCGGCGAAGGAATCGAACGGCTCCTTGCCAGACTCCGCGCGACTTTCGACACCGGAAGCATCTACGACGGTGATCCCGTCATCTCGAACAGCCGCCATCTGGACGCCCTGCGCCAAGCCCTCGACGCCCTGCACCGAGCCCTCACGGCCCTCGATGACGATCGTCCGGCCGACCTCTTAAGCGAAGACATCCGCCAGGTCATCCACCACCTGGGCACCATCACAGGCGAAATCACCAACGACGATATTCTCATCCAAATATTCTCGAAATTCTGCATCGGCAAGTAGGTAGTGATTACCAACGATTAGCATATATCACCAATGATTATTAAGGCGTTCATTTTGAGCGCCTTTCTTTTTAGCCTTATAAGCGATGGTTATCGTTTATAGGGCTTTTTCAGCTCATTTTTGTACCGTATTTGTTGCTCGCTTGTCAAAGACCAAAAATTCAGTGGAAAGGTAGTAGAGAAACTATACGCCATTTTACACGGTTTTACGGGAATTTACAGTAATAACGGAGAAATAAAGATGAATTGAAATGAGCAGTAACCTGAAAATTAAGCGAATTTGCGCTTGGTGCGGTAAAGAGTTTATCGCCCAAAAAACAACAACAGCATGTTGTTCCAAACAATGCGCCAACGCTCTTTATAAAAAGAAGAAGCGTGACGAAGCAATCAAAGCTAACAATCAATTCGTGGAGAAGAAGATTGATGAAAAGCCTATTGAAAGAATCAAAGACAAGCCATTTCTCACAATTACCGAGACTGCAATCTATCTCGGAGTAACCCGACCTACCGTTTACGGATACATTAAACGAGGTGAATTAAAGGTTACTCGATTGGGCTTCAAATACCTTTTGAAGAAAGAGGATATTGATGAGTTATTCAATAATCCAACAGAGTTCCATACTCCAACAAAAGAGAAAACCCCTATCACCGACTTCTACACCACAGCCGAAGTCAAGGAAAAGTATCATGTAAACGAATCATGGATATTCTTGGTAGCCAAGAAAAACAACATTCCCCGGACTTTCAATCGTGGCAAGACCTACTGGAGCAAGAAGCACGTGGATGCTTACTTCGCTAAGAAAGCCCCGGATCCCGACATTACAGAATGGTATAGCACACAAGAAATACAGAAAAAATTCGGCATGACCTTATCCGCTATCTACACATTTGTTTCCAAGAACGCCATCCCAAAGAAGAAAGAGGGTATCATGGTGTACTATTCCAAGAAGCATGTCGATATAGCCAAAGGTGTGGCAGCACCCGAAGAACCGCAATATTATACGGTAGCCGAAGCAATGGAGAAATTCAATCTTACCCGTGACCAACTCTATCATTATGCGAAATATCATAATATCCCAAAGGTCAAGAAGGGCAAATACACACTTATCTCTAAACCCGAACTGGATAAATTGCTTGAAGCTCCAAAGATAGAATAAGTTATTTATCGGTGAATGTTGCCACCATTGAATCACCTCATTCCTTTGCACCAAACAAATGTAAAACTCTAAATATTAAACAGTATGACACACACGTGTACAAAAGTAACAGTTCGTCAGAGAGCGATTCGGAACAATCGCATCTCCTTGTATCTGGATTATTATCCGGCAGTCCGTAACCCTGAGACCATGCAGATGAGCCGTCGGGAATATCTCGGCATCTACATCTATGCCCACCCCAAAAACGAAATGGAACGGGAGTTCAACAATGATATGCTGAACAAGGCAGAAGCTATCCGTTGTATCAGAGTGCAATCGCTCATCAATGAAGAGTTCGGTTTCTTGGATAAGACCAAGCAGAAAGCCGACTTCCTCGCCTACTTCAAAAAGATGTGCCGAAGTAAAGACCAGAAATGGTTGTTTGTCTATCAGCATTTCTACAACTTCGTCAAAGGGCAATGTACCTTTGGCGAGGTAAATGTGGACTTGTGTAAGAAGTTCAGAGAGTACCTGTTGAACGCCAAGCAACTTAAACACAGCAACCGCCCTATATCCCTCAATTCGGCATCCGGCTACTACTCCACTTTCAGAGGATTGTTGAAGATTGCCTATCGGGACAAATGGCTTCGAGAAAACATCAATGACTACCTTGACAAGATTGAACCACAAGATGTGAAGAAAGAATACCTGACACTGGACGAAGTGAAGAAACTTGCCGCCACTCCTTGCGACATCCCCGTTCTGAAAGCAGCTTCTCTATTCGCTTGTATGACAGGTTTACGCATCAGCGATATTCTCAATCTTCAATGGGAAGATTTTGCCATTGCTCCCGACCAAGGCTATTGCTTGCGTATCAGAACTCAGAAAACCCAAACGGAAGCGACACTCCCCATCAGTTACGAAGCCTACGAACTATGTGGTACGCCCGGCACAGGCAAAGTATTCAAGGGCTTGAAACGGAGCATGATTAACTATCCGCTGAAGAACTGGCTCAAAAAGGCAGGAATAACGAAGCCGATAACCTTCCACGGATTTCGTCACTCCTACGCAGTTATCCAAATATCCTTAGGCACAGATATTTACACTGTCTCAAAGATGCTAACCCACAAGAACGTTTCCACTACTCAAATCTACGCAGATTTGGTCAATGTAAAGAAACGAGAGACAGCCAATAAGATTTCACTGAAATAAATTACGGCTATGAAACGAGGAATCATAACAAACAACGGACATGGCATCCATATTTCTGATGGAGAAGTATGGATGACCGTTTGGGAGATTGCCGACTTGTTCTATACAACAGTTGGATCAATCAATTCCCGTTTAAAAGCAATATTGAAAGCCAATGTCTTAAAAAAGTATGACATCTGCCAATGTATAAAGTTGGAAAATGGGAATAGTGCCGATGTGTATAATCTCAACATGATTATAGCCCTATCCTATCAAATAGACACTGGACATTCTGCTTCATTCAGAAAATGGCTTATCAGTAAAGTTGCTTCCAAACAAAAGGGCATATCTCTCTTTATTCCTATAAGCGCAGCTAACATATATAATTGCTAATACCTTTGCTAAAAGTCCAACTTGGTTTTATTCTACGTTGGACTTTTCTTTTCTATTTTGGCACAGTTGACCTAGAATAATGCTACCTTTTGGTGACAAATGCTGCCACTTTCAGGGAAATGTATTTATACATCTTGCTAATGAGATATATTTGCACACAAACGATTAGCATATATTATTATGAAGCAGAAAAAAATAGAACATATTACTTTGAATCTGATTGTTTTCGGGACAATCGCTATCATTGGTGTTTTAGCCCGTCAGACCGTACTACACTATGGTTGGGATGAGTTCAGCAGCTACCTCATTTTTGTGGTATGCTCCATTGTCATGGGTGCAATCTATCTCAATCTGCAAATGGTATTCAGACAACTCCTTTCACCAACAATAGAGAAGTGCTTTATGAGATTTGAGTGTTACCGCAATAAGGCTGTGGTGGTTGAAACTTCAATAGTACACTCGGAACTTGCCGAAAGTACTATAAATTCAGACCCCGTCATTTCTAAACCGGATCCCGAAATTGAAATCGAAACTACATCTGACACAGAAGAAGTTTCTATTCTTTCATGTCCTGAACTTAACGAAGACGTGGCTGAACTTCCAAAAGAAGACGCCACACCTTCTAGCATCAATAATATATCTATCGAATCCAATCAGCCAACAGAATATGAGGTGTTCCGAGCCAACGCTATGGCAGAGAAAGAGCGAGCATCACAAGAAAAGTTAGATAAGGTTCTCACATATACGAAACAGAACTTGGTTCTCTATCTTAGCGAAACTGACCTCAATCGCCTATGTGGATATATTACGGAATACTATTTCTCTGATTCTCTACCCAAAGTTGAACAGATAAAGGTTGATGCTCAATTAAAAACCATTGACATCATGCACTTTGGCTGGAACATCGGCAAGGCATTCGGTAAACCACGCCTACAGACTGCCACATTTATAAAAAGAGTATTTGCTCATATCCTCCGTGATTCGGAAATATCCACCATTGAGCGCAAAATGTCGCACACGGAATCTGAGTGCAAGATTAAACTGGATAGAAAGATTGCATGAATATAACCCTATATAAATACTATTTGATAAAAGTAAAGTCTATATTTTGTTCTATTATCATCAGAATAATGCCTATTAAAATTCCTACTACAATCTCTGATATCAAGCATTTTCGAGAATCATCAGAGGAAGATTCTTGCTTTGCAATTTTTGCTATATTTTTAGCTATCACGACTTTCGGAATATAGAATCTAACAGGAGTCCAAAGAGAAAAAACAATCAATAGAATGCCTATAAATAGGAACAAGGTAGAATCAAATTGCCATATCCTTATATTATTATAAATCATATATATTGCCAACGTAGATATAGCAACTCCAGTAATCCTTATGCAATGAATAAGCAAAAGGACTATTAAAGAGAATATCGCTAGTATATATTCACCACATACTGCTAAAATAGCTGATGTCGAATTTGCAGAAGCTGATTCTATTTCTGCACTACACGATGTTAAAAAGAGTAAGAGTGAAAATACCAATAAATATTTAATATTCCCTATTTTATAAATGATATTATCCATAATGGCAAACTTTGTTTATTTGCAAAAATACAGAAAAACTACCAATTAGAATGTTACATCCTAATATTTATCATTGTATTCCACATTTTTCATCTAAAAACTCTTCTTTCTAAGCTACAACTATCATAATTGACACCAGTAATCACTGATTATCTGTTTATTATCAATAAATTATCACTACCAATCACCATCAAAAAGTTATTCATCAGTTATATTTTGGTGAATGATTCCACCATTGAAACACCTGTTTCCTTTGCCGTCGAACAATTAAAAACGATTGGCGTATGCAAAAAGAAACAGTAACATTTGATAAGCTGCCCGAAGCGGTAGGTTATCTAACCGAACAGGTCATTGAGTTAAAAAGGATGGTGTCGGAACTTCAACCACCAGCATCAGACAAACATGTGTTGATTGAAATTGAGGATGCTTGCCGTATCATCAGAAAAGCCAAGCCTACCATTTATACCTTGGTACGCAAAGGGCTACTTCCTGCCTATAAGAAAGGTAAGAAGCTCTACTTCTACGAGGACGAACTTCTGGCTTGGATTGAGAACGGGCGTAGAAAGACTTCCGAGCAAACATACGAGGAGATGCTGGCAAATATGCAAAGCGGTGTCCGTCATAAGCCCAAATCATCCGTGAAACTTTAATGATTGTGACTATGGATACATCTTCTATTAATCCGGCATCCATCATTGATGAAGCGGTTGATTTAAGTATGCGACTGACGGGTACTGATTTTCCTGTCAGCATATTCCCGTCAAAAATCCAACGCATCATCAATGAGGTTCACGAATGCCATAACTACCCGACTGACTACATTGCCGCAGCTATCCTTACGGCAATAGCAGTCGGCATTGGCAACACTCATCTTGCTCAAATCAAGCAAGGCTGGATAGAGAGTCCTATCCTGTATATGGCATTGATTGGAAGACCGGGAGCGAATAAAAGCCATCCGCTCAGTTTTGCAATGAAACCGTTTCTTGATTACGACTATCAACAGAATCAAGTCTTTGAAAAAGCACTTGCAAAGTATGATGAACTGATGAGTATGAGCCGCAAAGAACGCACAGAAAGCGGTGAAGAGCAATTTCCACAGGAACCTGTCCGTAAACGCTTCTTGATTTCGGATGTAACACCTGAGGGATTAAGTCTGATTCATGCACAAAATAAACGTGGTTTGTGCTTATGGGCTGATGAATTGTCCGCTTGGTTCAAGAACTTCAACCGTTACAACAACGGTTCAGAAGAACAGTTCTGGTTGTCGGTGTTCAGTGCCAAGACCACTATATCCGACCGCAAGAATGCCAAGAGTTCCATCTTCATCAAGCGACCGTATATCTCTGTCATCGGTACTATCCAAAAAAAGATTCTCAGTGAACTGGCTAAAGGCGAACGCTCCAGTAATGGATTCATCGACCGCATTCTGTTTGTAATGCCCAATCTGCAACAGAAAGCACGTTGGAATGACAAGGAACTGCCGGAGAATATCGAACAAGAATGGAATGCCATTATTGATAAGCTGATACAACAAGAGTACGCTCTCAATGAATTTGGAGAGATAGAACCGCATATTCTTTTTTTCACGGAGGAAGCCAAAAAACGGCTTTATGAATGGCAGCACCACTTCTCAGAGTTGTGTGACCGAGAGACAAACGACACCATTGTGAGTATCTATTGTAAGTTGGAAATATACATCATCCGCTTCTGCTTGATTATCCAATTAGCCCGATGGACTTGCGGAGAGTGTGATAAAACCTATATCGACCTGTTGACGGTGGAACGAGCCATTAAACTGACGGAGTATTTCAAGGAATCCGCATTGAGCGTTCAAAACATACTCAATGAAAATGCACTCAACAGCCAACAACAGGCGATAGTCAATCTGCTTCCTCCAGCCTTTACAACTGCCCAAGCTATACAGATAGCCGAGCAGAACGGAATGAAGGAGCGCACGTTTCAACGCTTTCTCAATGACAATATCGGGATATTGTTCCGAAAAGAGAAACATGGAGAATATTCAAAGATTAACCCGTGACATTTTTGTCGGTTTTGACACTTTCCTAACGAGAAATGACAATAACGACAAAAGTGACACACCTAAAAAGAAACATACAATGAGTACACATAGATTCATATTAGAACCCTACAAAGGTATCAGCACTCGGCATACTTGCCCGAACTGTCACCGTCAAAGATGCTTTTCCAAGTACATTGATACAGAGAAGCAAATCCAATTCCCAAAGTATGTAGGACGTTGTGACCATGAGCAGAAATGCGGTTATCACTTCACGCCTCGTGATTACTTTGAGCAGAATCCGTCAGAAAAAGATAAGCTCGCAGAGAATAGTTTCAGAAACTATGCACCTATAAAAGAGATACAACCAATAGCCACATCCTACATAGATTTGGATATAGTCAACCAATCATTGCGTGGCTATCCTACGAACAAGTTGTTTCAATTTCTATCGGCTCAGTTCGGAGAAACAGAAACATTAAAACTCATGAAGAAATACAAGGTTGGTACATCCAAATATTGGGACGGTGCAACCGTATTCTGGCAGACGGACAATCAGAATAAAGTCCGCACGGGTAAGATAATGCTTTACAATTCCGAAACTGGCAAGCGGATAAAAGAGCCATACAATCATGTCACATGGGTACACTCCGTACTGCACAAAGGCGATTATAATCTGAAGCAATGTTTCTTCGGAGAGCATCTGCTTTCTGAAGACAAAAGCCGTCCTGTTGCACTGGTCGAAAGCGAGAAAACGGCACTCGTTGCCTCCTACTATCTACCGCAATTCCTATGGATAGCATCCGGTGGAAAGAACGGTTGCTTCAATGCCAACAGCCTATCCGTTCTGGCTGGAAGAACCGTTGTATTATTTCCCGATTTGGGAGCGACAGACTATTGGCAGAGCAAAATCGGTTTGATGAAAAGATATGGAATTGAAGTGCAGATGTTCGATTATCTGGAAGCCCATGCCAACGAAAAAGAGCGAAAAGAGGGATACGACATAGCCGATTATCTGCTCAAAGTGAAGCCCGACGAAGCCATCCTTCAGCAGATGATTAAGAGAAATCCTGTCTTAAAAACACTGATAGAGACATTCGGTTTGAAGCTCGTCAGCGTACAACAAGGCACTCCACGACCGAAGGTTTCACCACCTAAGAAACGAGGATTCAGACTTTGGACTTAGGGAGAGAAATCGAGACTTTTTTACTGTAGCAAGTTAATGTCGGTGTATTACATTTCCCGACCACTTGCTCCTCAAAAAGTCAGAGGAGGCAGCTCCCGATGGTCACAAATTATTCACTAAAAACAATTCACATGGAAAAGAAATATACAATAACACTCCGGCTGTCATATCAGCAACACGCATGGCTTGGTGCGCTTTGCAGACGGAGTAAGCAAACCCAAAGCGAAGTCATCCGTTCGCTCATCGAGAACGGTTCAGTTCGTGAACGAATCACGCAAGAGCATATTCACATCATCCGGCAACTGATTGGTGAAAGTACCAATCTCAATCAGTTGGCAAGACAAGCGAACACCTACGGTTTCTTTGCTGTTGCGGACAGATGCGAAGAAATGGCTCAGCACATTAATCAACTTATAAAACAGCTGAAAGATGATAGGTAAACAGACTAAAGGGACATCGTTCGGTGGATGCGTCCGCTATGTCCTCAAAGAGGAAAAATCCAAACTATTGGAAGCGGTCGGAATAGAAGGGACACCCGAACAGATGGCAGAGCAATTTGAGCTACAAGCCTTACTCAACGACAAGGTAAAGAATATTGTCGGACACACTTCGCTCAACTTCTCACCGGAAGACAGTGCAAGATTAAAGTCCGATGATGCTTTGATGCTGAGCATAGCACACGACTATATGAAACTGATGGGTATTGAAAACACGCAATACATCATTGCCCGGCATATCGACCGTGAGCATCCGCATTGTCATATCGTTTTCAACCGAGTGGATAATAACGGCAAGACGATTAGCGACAAGAACGATTTCCGTAGGAATGAGAAAGTCTGCAAAATGCTGACCGCCAAATATCGCTTGCACTTTGCCAATGGTAAAGACCATATCAAAGAGGAACGCTTGCGCCCCTACGACAAGGCAAAGCACGAGATATACAAGGCATTGAAAGAAGAACTGCCCAAAGCTTATAGTTGGGAAGACTTGAAAGATGCGCTTGCCGACCGTGACATTGATATGAAATTCAAGGTCAGCCGGACTACACGAGAAATACAAGGTGTCAAATTTGAACATAACGGCTTTTCTTTTTCCGGTTCAAAAGTAGGTCGAGAGTTCAGCTACTTGAATATCGACAACCGACTGGAAGAGAATGCTTGTGCATCCTTGTTGGAGTCAGCCAAACAGAAACTCAGAGAACAGAAAGAAGAGGTACAGCCAAGCGTTTCCCATTCCGATGATGGCTTTGGCATCAGTCTCGGTTTGCTAAACGGGAACTCGTCCTACGATGCCACTGCCGCAGAAGAAGCAGAGTTCAATCGCCTGATGAAAAAGAAAAAGACTAAGCGCAAGCGAGGCTTTCATTTATAATCCATTATTATTAACATCTTAAATTCAATTATTTATGGTACAAAAAGATTTAATTCTTGATTTCAATCTCTACTTGTGTGAGAAATTTGGCTACAGAGAAAGCTGTAGCGTGATGCCACATGCCAACGGCTTTTGTATGGACATTCGGGAACGTGACTTAGACTGCTATATCCGCTTCTGGGAGTATAGCTGTGGAAGAGGCAACTTCCCCGACTGGTCTATCATCATTGTGCGTAGTAACTTCAAGGAGAACCAAGAAGAAAACCTGAAAGACTTGGCTCGGTTCTTCAAGGAGTACATGCCACGCTACGGTTACAAATACCTCTGCACCGAAGATGATGACTACAAGTATTATCAGACACTTGGCTTAAAGTGTATCATGGACGGTTTTTGTCCCAATTATGCATTAGCACTAAAGGATTTGAATGTCTGAGACATGGTTTTAGAGTTAAGGAGGGGATTTTTCCTCTCCTTTTCTTTTTCGATGTGCCCTAATGAGCTGATTCCTCTATTATGAATGTTGGCAATAAAAGTGTTATTACTACATTTCTCATAATATATGCAATGATTGAGAGCGAAGAAATTACTGTATCAGGTTACTTCGCTCTACATATTACATCATTTCCCCAACGACTTAAAGACCTTCGCAATACAACGCTTTTTCTGTTCCATATTGGGATGAACATATAAGTCTAAAGTGGTCGAAATATTGGAATGTCCTAACAATACACTAACGGTCTTGTAATCACAGCCAGCTTCTATACAACGAGTGGCAAAGCTATGGCGCAGGCCATGATATTTCAATTTGGGAATACCTAATTTCGCCATTAATTTGCCGTAATAATTACGGTAAGTACGAGGCTCGGTTGGATATTCATCATTAGTCAAAACATAGAAATCTTCATTAACGACCTTCTTCAGTGGTTTTACCATTGCAAGAAGGTCCTTTGTCATAGGAATTTTCCGACATGAGTTTTGTGTCTTGGGAGTGTTGATAACCAGCTCGGTATATTTCTCCGTCCCATTAATAATGTAAATCCGTTCAATTGTACGATTGACTGTTATCGTTCCCTCTGAAACATTGATGTCACTCCACTTCAAAGCGCAGACTTCCCCTATACGAAGTCCGGTACAAAGACTGATGTAGATACCCAGTCCAGCAAAGGAAAAATGACTTTGAATATGATTGAGTATTTTCTTGTGATTAGCAACCGATAGTACTTCCAATTCTTTGGTTGTTGAAGAAGACGGATATTCGATGTCCCACTCTTGATAATCCATCCATTCATTTTTTACGCCGAATTTCATAACCATTTTCAGTACAATCAAAATGTCTTTTACGGATTTCACATTCAGTCCATTCTCTATTTTCTGCAAAACAAATTCTTGCACAGCCTGTTCATGGAGTGTATCGCTTTCTCCAAAATTTGGAAGAATATGATTTTCCAAGATAAGCACATAAGCAGCCATTGTGGACTGCTTCACATAAGGTTGCTTGTACTCTTTCCATGCAACCGAGATTTCTCTAATTGTTTTCTGTCCCATAATCGTATATTAATATGTTGTACATATAATTAGAGAATAATAAATCCCAGATGTTCCCCATTTGAGATTCCCGGAGTTTAGTGGGGAGTGGGAAATGGTATCACTTCAAGATATAGCCACTATAAATCCAAAATCAGATCCGCTTCAGAACACTTTTATTTATATAGACTTGGAAGCCGTTGAAAAAGGTGAGTTAAGAAAAATACAAGAAATAATGCGAGAAGAAGCACCAAGTAGAGCACAACGTGTTATAGATAACAATGATATTCTGTTTCAATGTGTGCGCCCCTATCAGAAAAACAACTATATTCATAGGATTCTAAATACGAGTAATCAACAATGGGTTGCTTCTACTGGATATGCTCAAATTAGAACAACAGAATTGCCAAACTATATTTATCATCTATTGAATACAGACGAATTCAATAGAAAAGTAATGGTTCGTTGCACAGGTTCAAGTTACCCTGCTATTAATAGTGAGGACTTAGCAACAATTCATCTTTATTATACACCCGACAAAAAAGAGCAACTTAAAATATCTCGATTATTAGATTTACTTGACAAACGCATTGCTACCCAAAACAAAATCATTGAGAAACTGCAGTCCTTAATCAAAGGAATTGCACAGCATTGCATTAAAGAATCAACAAGTGGAAACACATATGTAAAACTTGGTGATATTTGTCAAATTACAACAGGGAAACTTGATGCAAATGCACAGGTAGATAATGGGATTTATCCATTTTTTACTTGTGCAGAACAACCATTCAAAATTGATAGCTTCGCTTTTGATACAGAAGCTTTACTAATCTCTGGAAATGGTGCTAATTTGGGATATATCAATTATTATAAGGGAAAGTTTAATGCTTATCAAAGGACTTATGTATTAGACTTGTTCTCCGAAAATATCCCTTGAGTTCAACTTATAAATGCAACTTTTTGGGTGCGGATAATAAGCAATAAAA
>ENA-ORNR01000907-ORNR01000907.1-human-gut-metagenome-genome-assembly--contig:-NODE-907-length-28037-cov-10.189944_pt1 | contig 28037 bp, 20 predicted proteins | sample MGYA00242114_ERZ509020 | MGnify/ENA primary metagenome ERZ509020 (study PRJEB26280, sample SAMEA2338758) | human gut metagenome | biome: human gut; feature: human-associated habitat; material: faeces...
GGCGGCAGCCACATCGTGATGAGCTGCAAGCAGCTTCGCGGCGACATCAACTATGCATGGCCCAGCGCAGAAATCGCTGTTATGGGTGCAGAAGGCGCTGTTGGCGTCCTCTATGCCCGCGATGCCAAGAATGCCGACGATCCGAAGGCTTATCTGGCCGAGAAGCAGGAAGAGTACTCCAAGCTCTTTGCCAACCCGTATCAGGCAGCCAAATATGGCTACATTGACGACGTTATTGAGCCGCGCAACACCCGTTTCCGCGTAATCAAGGCCCTCCAGATGCTTGCTACCAAGAAGCAGACGAACCCGGCCAAGAAACACGGCAACATACCTCTGTAAACCTATATAACGGCCCACAATACCACACAACAGGGTGTTGTGGGCCATACCTATATATTAATATGTGTAACAGAATCATCGCTTCGGTGCTTGCCATTGTTATCGGAGTGTTTTCATTTGCGGTAACGGCCCAGGAAAGTCCGAAGGCTGCGCCGGTCTCTGAGGCTCAGAAGGAGAGCGTAAGCGCCACCGAGGCAGCCACAAGCCATGCCGACTCCCCCGAGGCAACTGCCGGTGGCGAAGTGAAGGAAGTAAAAAAAGCCGACAAAGGCCTGTCTCAGCAGGAGAAAGCAAAGCAGCTGAGCAAGAATGACCCTTATGGCGGCGCACTTACCATACTGAGTATGTGTATTGTGGTGGCAGCGCTGGCAGTGCTGAGCATTCTTTTCCTTTGCTTTGGCCGCATCAGTTCTGCGTTGCAGAAACAACGCAAACAGAAGGCTCACGGTGCAATGGCCGTCAAGGAACATGAGGAAGAGGATTCCGGCGAAGTCATTGCCGCTATTGCAGCTGCTCTGGCAGAGCATTATTCCGGACGTCATGACATGGAAGACTACATACTGACTATTCGCAGTATGAAGCGGTCATACTCACCCTGGAATTCAAAAATCTACAATCTTCGCGTATTGCCGCAAGTGAAACATTGATACGGCGTTAGCAAATTAAAGAGAGGAAAATGAAAGAGTACAGATATAAAATCAACGGAACAAAATATAAGATTGCCGTAGGAGACATCCGCGACAATATCGTTCAGGTGGAGGTCAACGGCACCCCCTATAAAGTAGAGCTTGACACCGAAGTGGCCACCCGCGCCATGAGTCGCGCTCCTCAGATAAAGGCTGCCGCACCGGCGCCGCGCACGGAAACCGGCGAGAAGGTGGTTTCAACACCGGTGGAAGAAAATTCGCGTCCGGGAGCAGTAAAGAGTCCGTTGCCCGGCACAGTGATGGGTTTCACAGTGAGTGTTGGCGAAACTGTAAAAGTTGGCGACACCGTATGCGTGCTTGAGGCTATGAAGATGGAAAACGATATCCATACTCAGCGTGCCGGCGTGGTGAAACAGATTTTGGTCAATACCGGCGATGCAGTGCTCGAAGGTGCCGACCTTATGATTATTGAATAAGTCAGCTCATTCAAAATACTGCAATGATTCTTTTAGAAAGTAATTCACTTGGTAACTTCCTCAGCGAGAGCCTGTCGACGTTCTGGCAATTCACAGGTTTCTACAACTGCGAATGGACTAACCTGGTGATGTTGCTGGTAGGTATATTTTTTATCTACCTTGCCATAAAACGAAATTTCGAGCCGTTGCTGTTAGTGCCCATAGGCTTTGGCATGCTGATAGGCAACATACCTTTCCAGGAAGGTATGGACATTGGCATCTATGAGCCTGGATCGGTGCTCAACATACTCTATAACGGTGTGCAAAACGGCTGGTATCCGCCGTTGATATTCCTTGGCATCGGCGCCATGACCGATTTCTCGGCCCTGCTGTCGAACCCCAAGCTGATGATTATAGGCGCCTGTGCCCAGTTTGGTATTTTCGGTGCTTACATGCTTTCGCTGCTGTTGGGCTTTGACCCGCTGAGTGCAGGCTGCGTTGCCATCATCGGCGGCGCCGACGGTCCCACGGCAATCTTCCTGACATCTAAGCTGAACCCCAACCTGCTTGGCGCTGTGGCAGTGTCGGCCTATTCGTATATGGCCCTGATACCGCTTATTCAGCCGCCGCTGATGCGTCTTTTCACCACCAAGAAAGAGCGCCTGATAAAGATGAAGACCGGCCGCGCCGTAACGCAGAACGAGAAGATAATCTTCCCCATTGTGGGCCTGATTCTCACGTGCTTCGTGGTGCCCTCGGGTCTGCCTCTGCTCGGTATGCTCTTCTTCGGCAACCTGCTGCGCGAGAGCGGCGTAACCACACGTCTGGCAAAGACGGCTTCCAACGCCATGACCGATATAGTAACCATTCTGCTCGGTCTTACTGTTGGTGCCTCCACCCAGGCTGACAAGTTCCTCACGCCCGACACCATCAAGATTTTTGCGCTTGGCTTCATAGCATTCATCATAGCCTCTTCGGCCGGTGTGCTGTCAGTCAAGCTGATGAACCTGTTCTTGCCCAAGAACAAGAAGGTGAATCCTCTTATTGGCAATGCCGGCGTCAGCGCCGTGCCAATGGCAGCGCGTATCTCTAATAACGTAGGTCTGGAATATGACCCGGCCAACTATTTGCTGATGCACGCCATGGGCCCGAACGTTGCGGGAGTTATTGGTTCTGCCGTAGCCGCCGGTGTGCTGTTGAGCTTCCTCGGTTAATCCTCGGTAAAGGCTTTCACCGCAAAGCGTTGCCTTAAGTAAAATAATGATACGTCGGAAACGGAGAGTGTCGTTTCCTTCGTTTCCGGCGTTTCACTTTCTCGTTTAAAGAGGTCAACTCCAACGAGGTCAACTCCAGCGATGTCAACCGTTTCTGTTTTTATCATTATAAACAGATAATTTTAAAAAACAATCCATTCCTTTTTAATGTTCTAATAATAGAAAGGTCATAAAGGCTTACACATCATCCCACTATGGAAGGATTGGCTGAAAGTCTTTTATAGATTAACACTCGTAATGATTAACGACGAAGTTATAAAAGAGATATATAAGCGGTATAAAAAGCCGGTAAAACGCGACGAACTTAACCTGCCTTATTTCCAGGAAATATTGTCGGAGAATAATCCGATTGATGTTGACGACGAGAAGGTAGAGATAAGAAACATGGATCAGTTCTCGCCGTTCAAAAGGTTTTTGATACGCAGCATATATACGGTTCTGGAATTTGAACACATGGTAGCTTTTGTGTTCAACAACCACATTATGTTTCTGGATAAAGAATCAAGTGAGTCACATATCCATCTGAAGCCCGAAGAGAAAAAGAGCGGATTGTTCGGCGCACTTTTTCATCATTAAAAATGTGCTGTCGCTATTTCTGTTGCTCTAACTGATTTCTCCTTCAAGACAATTAACTTTAATATTTTAATACTACCTATATCATGACATTTGCACAAGCCATCAAGACTTGTTTCAACAGGTATGCCACCTTCACGGGTCGTGCCACACGCTCTGAATACTGGTGGTGGATTTTGTTCTGCTTCCTGAGCATTATAGCAATATGCATCATAGCAGCACTCATCGGAGTAGCCACTGCAGGTAGCAGAGGAGTCGGACTCTTCGGTTTTTTCTTCCTGCTCCCTTTTATAATTTTCTGTATCGTGATTCTCGTGCCGAGCTGGGCGGTACTTTTCCGGCGTTTGCACGATGCAGGACATCCGGGCTATTGGATATTGTTGTACCTTGTACCTTATGTAATATCCTTATTTGCCGCGTTGGTAGGTTCGCAAATAATGAGCATGTTGTTCGGATTCCTCTCCTTTGCAGGGTCGATAGTATTGCTGGTCTTCGTGCTTCAGCCATCACAGCCCTACGACAATCAGTTCGGCCCTTGCCCGGATTAAACAGTATACGCGGAATAAGACACAAATAGCCATATTCCTGAAAAAATAACATTCCGGGGTTTGTATGAATGGAACATCTGTAACCATTCTGACAAACCCCGGAACGTTGTTAGACCGATTATATGGGTTCTTATAGTAATTCCTTAAGCGCCTGACCCGTAAGCGATTCCTTGCAGAGAGCAACCTCTTCAGGTGTACCCGTACAGACAATATTGCCGCCACCTTCGCCACCTTCCGGACCAAGGTCTATGATGTGGTCGGCACTCTTGACAACGTGCATGTTGTGCTCGATGATAACTACCGTGTTGCCCTTGTCAATGAGTTGACGGAGCGATTTGAGCAGCGTGGCTATGTCGGTGGTATGCAGACCTGTCGTCGGCTCGTCGAGGATGAAGAGCGTGTGTCCCTGACTGTTGGCATTGGCAAGGAAATAAGCCAGCTTCAGACGCTGATTCTCGCCGCCCGATAGGGTAGAAGAGGGCTGCCCGAGCGGCAGATAACCCAATCCCACATCGAGCAGAGGCTGCATACTCTTGGCTATGCGCTGAGCCAGCTTGTTGTTGGCGTCAGCATTGAAAAAGTCGACAGCGTCGGCAACCGTCATGTTCAGCACATCGCTGATATTCTTTCCGTTATAAAGCACCTCAAGCACATCGCGCCCGAAGCGTTTGCCGCCACATTCCGGACACGGCACCTGAATATCGGCCATGAACTGCATAGGGATGATCAGCACACCTTCGCCTTTACACTCCTCGCAACGTCCCCCTTCGGTGTTGAAAGAGAAGAAACTGGGAGTAAAGCTCAGCTGACGCGACAACGGCTGTTCACTGTAAAGACGACGGATGTCGTCATAGACCTTTAAATAAGTAACCGCATTCGACCGCGTGGAAGTGCCGATGGGGTTCTGGTCAACGAACTCCAGATTCTTCACATCGGCCAAATCGCCGCTCATACGTTTGAAGAAGCCAGGTTTCTCAACTCCCATGCCAAGCTTGGTGGCCAGACCCCGGTAGAGAATATCGCGAACAAGAGTCGATTTTCCGCTGCCGCTTACACCTGTAACTACAGTGAGGACACCCAAGGGGAAATCCACATTAATTTTCCGCAGGTTGTTGGCGGCCGCTCCCTCAATGGAGATTCTTTTCTTCCACGGATGACGAAGCGCCGGAATGGCAATGGGGTCTTCACCCGTGAGACACTTGAGCGTCTTAGACAACGGGTATTCCGAGGCTGTTTCAGGCTTCAGAGCCGTTTCCATATCCCCTCCGAAAATTATTTCACCTCCTTGAGACCCGGCACCCGGTCCGACATCAACTAACCAGTCGGCTGCCTGCATAATCTCCTCGTCGTGCTCAACAACCACCAACGTGTTGCCAATGTCGCGCAGACGTTTCAGCACGCCGATGAGCCGTTGCGTGTCGCGTGGATGCAGACCGATGCTGGGCTCGTCGAGGACGTAAAGCGAGCCGACAAGACTCGAGCCCAAAGCAGTCGCCAGTTTTATGCGCTGGCTCTCCCCACCGCTCAACGTGCTCCACGGGCGCGAAAGAGTAAGATAGCCCAAACCTACCTCGTCGAGATAGCGCAAACGGCTGTTGATTTCTCGCAGAAGCCTCTTGGCAATCTCCGCATCAGTGGCTGACAGAGCGAGATCCTGAAACCACTTACGGAGCTTGCTTACCGGCATATCAAGCAATTCAGAAATGCTCTTGCCGGCAACCTTTACATATTCAGTGTCGGGTTTGAGACGCGTGCCATGACATACCGGGCAAAGAGTGCGTCCGCGGAAACGTGCTTTCAGCACCCTATATTGAATCTTATACTGGTTCTGGTCAACCCATCTGAAGAATCCGTCAATGCCCTCCCAGCGGCCTTTGCCGTGCCATAAAATGTCGAGCTGCGCGCGGGTGAGGTCGGAATAGGGAGTATGTATGGGGAAGCCAATCTCGGAGGCAAGACTTATCAGCTCGCGCCGGCAGTCGTCCATTTTCTCACCCTTCCAGCAAACCACGGCGCCCTGATACACCGACAGCGACTTGTCAGGTACCACCAAATCTTCGCTTATGCCCAACACCTGGCCGAAGCCCTCGCACCGTGTGCAAGCGCCGTAAGGATTGTTGAAGTTGAACATCAGGTCGCTTGGCTCGCGGAAATCCATGCCGTCGAGGGCAAAAAGCCGACTGAACTCCAACGCCTGCGGTTCGGCGTCTGAGTTAAAGACCTTCACCACAATCTCATCGTGGCCTTCAAAGAAAGCAGTCTCAACGGAATCCGTGAGCCGCGAACGCGTGTCGGCATCATCATTTATGCTCAGGCGGTCAATCAACAGCCGGTAATATTCGGCGCTCATGGGCTTGTCGGCCTCCAGCGCTTCCTGAATGTCGATGAACTCGCCATCCTTTTCCAGACGCGAGTAGCCCTCCTTGAGGTATATGTCGAGCTGCTGATTGAAAGACCTGTTTTCCGGCAGCCTTATGGGAGCTGTAACGGCAATGCGCGTGCCTTCGGGCATGCTGAGAAGCTCGTTTACCACACTTTCAGGCGAATGTTTCATCACCTCCTTGCCGCTCACCGGCGAAAAGGTATGTCCGATGCGGCCAAAGAGCATACGCAGATAATCGTTAAGCTCTGTGGCTGTACCCACCGTGGAACGCGGGTTATGGCTGCCCACCTTCTGCTCAATGGCAATGGCGGGCGGAAGGCCTTTTATGAAATCACATTCAGGCTTTGGAATACGACCGAGAAACTGACGTGCGTAGGCCGAAAGACTTTCAACATAACGGCGACGCCCCTCGGCATAAAGGGTATCAAAAGCCAATGATGATTTGCCACTGCCACTGACGCCTGTAACAACAACGAATTTGCCTCTGGGCAGACTCAGGTCTACACCCTTGAGGTTATTGGCGCGTGCTCCTTTTACGTCTATAGATTCAGCTTTTGCTATCGGAGTGGTTTTCTTTGTCATAACTTTTATAAACGCAAAAAGCGTGCCAATTATTGCACTGTACAGACTTTAGAAGACCCTCATGCGCATAAAACACCTGAAGGTCTGTACATTGATGAAAAATTTGTCTTTGCAGGCGCCTCTGTTACTGCTGCGCTGCTTCCGGGTCGGAGCCTTCGGGAAGTGCGGAGGCGATAGCGGTGCGGCATTCGGCCATCAGCTTCTTGGTATTGAAGCCGCGTTCGCCGGGCCAGATGGGTTTGTGGATGGTGAGCGTGATGCGTCCGGGAGTTACGTTGTATGTGGTACGCGGCATGGCCCGGAAAGAGCCGTCGATGGTGATTGGCACAACCGGCAGCTTGAATTCGCCGGCAAGCATGAACGCGCCGCGTTTGAAAGGAATGAGGCGTCCGTCCCAGGTGCGCGAGCCTTCGGGGAAGATGACCACACTCATGCCGTTCTTCAGCCGTTTCTCCGACTCTTCTATCGTGGCCTTGATGCCGTGTATGGAGCTGTCGTCGACGAAAACATACCCCGCCTTACGGCAGGCAAATCCCACAAGAGGAATCTTTTCGAGGCTCTTCTTCATAAGCCATTTGAAGTTATGGTTGAGATATCCCAGGATAGCCCAGATGTCGAAGGCTCCCTGGTGATTGGCCACAAACACATAACTTTGCTTGGCATCGAGATACTGGCGACCCTTGACTTTGACCCGTATGAAGAAAAAGAAACAGACACAGCGTCCCCAGAAATGCGCCGGGTAATAGGCCATAATCCTGTGGCTGCCGAGTGCCGTGCCGATAATGGTGGCAAGCGCCGTGATTATGGTTATTACAAGCAATATGGGTGCTGCTATGAACCATTGATAGAGAAGAAACAATGCTTTGAGCATAATGACACGTTTTTATTTGGTTTGGTGCGTCTGAATCAATCTTTGATGTGATACGAATGGTTATAAAAAATCAAATACCAACTTAAGTAACGAAAATGTATAACCGATAACAGCCGGTCTTGACTTTACTTAAATTGATATTTGATATTTTAGGGCTTACTCTTAGTTAGCTTCAACAGATTTTGCCGGTTCCGGAGCAATGAGCTTGTATCCTTTGCCGTGGATGTTGATTATTTCAATGTTGGGGTCTGCCTTGAGGTGTTTGCGCAGCTTTGTGATGTACACGTCCATGGAGCGAGCGTTGAAATAGTTGTCGTCAATCCAGATGGCTTTCAGCGCGTAGTTGCGTTCCAGAATCTGGTTGCGATGAGCGCAAAGCAGCGATAACAGTTCGCTCTCCTTGGTGGTGAGTTTGGTAGTTTTGTCGTCGGCAATGAGCACCTGTTTCTGAGTGTCGAAGGTGAATTTGCCGAGCTTATACATGGTTATCTCGCGGTTCTGTTTGCCTCTTACCCTGCGCAGGATGGCGCCGATGCGGAAGAGCAGCTCTTCCATTGAGAAAGGCTTGGTGATATAGTCGTCAGCACCGATTTTGAAGCCCTCGAGCACATCGTCCTTGAGCTGTTTGGCGGTGAGGAAGATAATAGGTATTTCGGCATTGACGCTGCGAATTTCCTTAGCCAGAGTGAAACCGTCTTTGCGCGGCATCATGACGTCGAGCATACACAAGTCGTACTTTCCTTTCAAGAAAGCTTTATAGCCTGCATCTCCATCGGGATACAAGTCGGCATAATACCCCTTGGTCTGGAGAAACTCGCGCAAGAGCATACCGAGATTTTCGTCGTCCTCGCAAAGGAGTATTCTAAGTTTTTCGTCCATATTTTGTGGTTTTTATTTTTTCTTTAGAATGTTTTCTAATATAATGTAAAAAACGTTTATTTGTTCATTTTGACGCATCAGTTTGAGAGCAAACTTAATTTTCAGGCACACTCTCAGACAACGGCAGCTTGATTATGAAGGCTGTGCCGACACCCGGTTCACTTTCAACCCGAATACGTCCGCCCACCTGCTGCACAACCTGCCGCACATAGGCCAAGCCAATGCCATAACCCTTGACGTCGTGGCGATTGCCTGTGCTGACGCGGTAGAAACGGTCGAAGATGCGCTTTTGATCTTGCTGGCGAATGCCTATGCCATTGTCGGCAATACGAATCTCCAGCTCGTTGCCGGCTGCTGTGTCAGACGTGCTTACCTTTAGCTCGGGAGCCACATCAGGTTTGCGATATTTCACCGCGTTGTCAAGCAGCGAGTAGATGACGTTGGTGAAGTGCAGCACATCCACAGCCACCATGGCGTGCGTTGCCTTTAGGTCGGCAGTGATGTCGCCGCCGAATTTCTCAACCTTGATTTTGAAATTGTCAACTACGCTGCTGATGATGCTGTTGGCGTCGACCTCCTTGATGTTGACACGTATTTGGGCATTGTCGAACATGGAAAGCACCAGTATCTGTTCAACCAACACACGCAGACGCTTGGTCTCCTCGTTGATGATACGCGAACAATGGCTGAGCATGGTGGCAGATTTGGTTATCGACTGGTCGTCGAGCATCTGAGCCGCCAGCGAAATAGTGGAAATGGGAGTCTTGAATTCATGAGTCATATTGTTGATGAAGTCGTTCTTCATCTCCGAAAGCTTCTTCTGACGGAAGGCGAGCAACACCGTATAGATGAAAATTACCAGCAATATGGCCGTGAAGGCAAGCGTGGGTATGATATATCGGACGGACCGATAGACATATTTCTTCTCCGTGGGGAAATCCACCAACAGCGTGTAGCTGACGTCGCTGTTCGGGAAGAGAGGTATGGAGTAAAGACCGTCAACGTGGTTGTTATTGCGGAAATCCTCCAACAAGGGCGTGTCGAAATCGGAAGTGGCGTAGAGAGGCTGTGCATCCGTCGTTACCAGACAGAACGAGAATGGAACATTGATGCCCCGGCGCGACAGCTCGGAAGCAATGAACTTGCGCACCATGGCAGAGTCAACCCGCTCGTCGGCAGGACGCGAAGCACTTTCCTGGATAATGGAAATTACCACCTCATTGAGCAAAGACTGCTGGTAGCGAAAACGGTATTTCAGCGCATTTTGCAAACGGCGATAACGCTCGCGGGCAGATTCTTCGGATGTGAAATCCTCCACCGGCAGCAGCTTGCCACCCACATTGACTGTACTTTCTGAAGAAAGGGGAGTGTCGTCGGTTAGCAAAGCCGGGTCCTGTTCAAGATAATAGAGCGTTTCCTGCTCCTCAACATACCGGCCAACACCATAAAGAGCGCGCATTACGTTTTCGGAGAATTGCTCCTTGCGCATACGCACCATACTTTCCAGATACGTTACCTGGAAATATAACAGAATGCCGAAGGTCAGCGCCATTATTATGGTCAGTAGCCAGATAGTAGACTTTTTCATATTCTCTTTCAGAGACTGTAGGAATTGTAATTATTTAACATTTGAACCTTAAGAGGGGTTCAAACAATCCCCGGTCTCTATTGCGTGTTCTGCAACGATGCCGCAAAGTTAACACTTAAATGTTAATTTAACAAAACATTGACGGTCAATTTATAAAAAATTAACATAAGACCCGAGCGAAAGCGCCTAAGGGGCATGAATTGAGCAGGAGATTTCGAGGTCACTTAGCGCATAGACTGCTATTGCGCGAGGCCCTGATTTGGAGTGTGAAAAATACTTATTTTTACAATAAAAAACTGAAAGGATGTTGACGTTACCGAAATATTTCGTACCTTTGCAGCCGAAAAAACACATACAAGATACTAATACAAAAACACAATAAGGAAAAATGAAAAAGAATTGGCTTAGTATGGCCGTTATGTTCCTCGCCTTCGCGGGGCTTGTTTCGTGTGGCAAGAAGGAACAGCAACAGCAGCAACAGACTCCGGAGCTGGCGGTCATGACCATCGGCGAAGAAGATGCAACGTTGCAGACGGCGTATCCCGCCACATTGCGCGGCACCAACGACGTGGAAGTTCGGCCTCAGGTTCAAGGCTTTATTACACAGGTATGCGTACAAGAGGGTCAGAGAGTGGCTAAAGGACAGGTCCTTTTCCGCATTGACCAGGTTCAGGCCAAAGCAGCTGTTGATGCAGCCAAAGGTCAGGTAAGTCAGGCTCGCGCCGCCGTGGAGGTGGCTCAGGCTAATGTCAACACCCAGACAACAAACAATAATAACTCAAAACTCCTCCTCAATCAGAACATCATAGCGCCCACAGCTTATCAGCTCAGCGTTGATGCCCTGAATGCCGCCAAAGCACAGCTGAATCAGGCAAGAGCAGCATTGGCTTCGGCCAACGCTCAGTTGGTATCGGCTCAGAAGACCCTTTCTTATTCCACTGTTACGGCTCCCACTTCGGGCATCGTAGGCACTATAGATTATAAGGAAGGCGCTCTGGTGTCGCCCAGCACTCTGCTTACCGTGCTCAGCAACAACGGCGAGATTGAGGCTTACTTCTCAATGAACGAGAAAGAAGTACTGGCTCTCACCGACAACGGTCAGCGCTCTGTGGAACAGGCTATAGCCGCCATGCCTCAGGTTAGCCTTAAGCTGGCAAACGGCGAGGTTTATCCCTTTAAAGGAAGAATCAAGAGCGTGAGCGGCGTTGTTGACCAGCAGACAGGCGCTGCCAAGTTCATTGCCGTGTTCCCCAACAGCAACGGTATGTTGCACTCCGGCAACTCGGCTGAGGTGCTCATCCCCAACAGGCGCAGCAATGCCATCCGTATTCCGCAGAAAGCCACCACGGAGATTCAGGATATGAAGTTCGTCTTCACCATCGACAAGAACAACATGGCTCACCGCACACCTATCACGGTTGAGGAGCAGAACGACGGTCAGACTTACATAGTAACTTCGGGCCTGAACAACGGCGACGTTATCGTAACGGAAGGCGTAGGCATCACCGTGAAAGACAGCCTGATAATCAAACCTAAACGCTGAACCTGACGTTAGTCGCCGGTTGTGTGAAGCAACCGAGCGACTTGCGTCTTAACATACAGATATGAACGTATCAAACTTCATAAAAAGGCCTGTACTCAGTACCGTCATCTCTATCTTTATAGTGATTTTCGGTATCCTGGGACTGGTATCGCTGCCTATTGAGCAGTATCCCGACATTGCGCCGCCTACCATTCACGTTTCCACATCTTACACAGGTGCTAACGCCGAAACGGTGCTGAAGTCTGTAATCACCCCTCTGGAGGAACAGATTAACGGTGCCGAGGGTATGGACTATATGTATTCAGAGGCAGCCAACAACGGTTCTGCCGAAATCACCATCTACTTCAAAGCGGGCCGTGACCCGGATATGGCTGCCGTCGACGTTCAGAACCGTGTGGCTAAGGCCGCTCCGTTCCTGCCATCCGAGGTAAACCAGGTGGGTGTGATTACTCAGAAGCGTCAGTCATCGATGCTTATGGTAATCAACCTTTATTCGCCCGATAACAAATATACCGAGGAGTTCATCGACAACTATATGTCGATTAACATCGTGCCGCAGATTAAGCGTATCAACGGTGTTGGCGATGCCGAGAGCTGGGGTGCCGACTACTCCATGCGTATTTGGCTGAAGCCTGAAATTATGGCTCAGTACGGACTCGTTCCTACCGATATTTCAGCTGTTCTGGCAGAACAGAACATAGAAGCCGCTCCCGGTGCGTTTGGCGAGAACAGCAACCAGAGCTTCCAATACACAATGCGTTTCACCGGTCGTCTGGAAGACCCGGCACAGTTTAAGAACATTGTAGTAAAGGCTCTGCCCAACGGCCAGATTCTGCATCTTGACGATGTTGCCGATGTTGAACTCGGTCGCCTGACCTATGGCTTTGCCAACACACAGAACGGCAAGGTATCATCTACCGCCATCATCTTCCAGTCGGCTGGCTCCAACGCTACTGCCGTTATTGAAGACCTGGAGAAGAATATGAAACAATGGAGCAAAGACCTGCCCGACGGTTTGGTGCTCTCTGCTTCGCTCAACGTCAACGACTTCCTTTTTGCCTCTATCCATGAGGTAATAAAGACCCTGTTGGAGGCCTTCGTGCTGGTGTTCCTGGTGGTATTCATCTTCCTGCAGGACTTCCGGTCAACGCTGATTCCTCTGATTTCTATTCCTGTCGCACTGATAGGTACATTCTTCCTGCTTTACATCTTCGGCTTCTCGCTCAACCTTCTTACCCTTTCGGCTCTCGTTCTTGCGATTGCCATTGTGGTGGATGACGCCATAGTGGTGGTGGAAGCCGTGCATGCCAAACTTGACCAGGGGTATAAGTCAGCACGTCAGGCAGCCATCGACGCCATGGGCGAGATTACGTCGGCGCTGATTTCCATTACCCTTGTGATGATGCTGGTGTTCATCCCGGTATCATTCATGCCCGGCACCTCAGGCGTCTTCTACCGTCAGTTCGGTCTTACCATGGCCATGGCCATCGGTCTGTCGGCTATCAACGCACTAACCCTTTCGCCGGCCTTGTGCGCCTTGTTCCTCAAACCCCACAAGACGGAGGATGGGGAGGAAGAACCCCTTAAGCAGCGTCTTAAGGATGCCTATTCGGCAGCAGGCTCGGCAGCTGTGCAGATTGCCAAGAAGCGTTTCTCTTTCCCGCCGGCCGTTACCGGCATTGCATTGCTTGCAGCCGTGTTGTTCCTGGTATTGGGCTGGTTCACCACCACTCCTATGTGGAAGCTCATAATCAGCTCTATATGCGCTCTGATAGCCGTTATAGGCATCTTCCAGCGCAGCTTCATCAACGCCTTCAACCGCGTGTTTGATAAGGTGCTTGCCGGCTATAAGAAAGGCACAAACTGGTTTGTGCATCACAAATGGATTTCTATGGGCATCACAGCCGTAAGTATCGCAGTGCTTGTGGTGCTGATGAACATAACGCCTTCGGGAATGGTGCCCGACGAAGATACCGGCACAATCATGGCCGCTATCAACATGCCTCCGGGCACATCGCTCGAACGCACACAGCGCGTCATGAACACCATCGACTCGCTGGCAGCTCAGATTCCGGCCATTCAGGAACGTACCGGCATCACAGGTTACAGCTTCATGGGCGGTCAGGGCAGTTCTTACGGCTCGTTCATCATCAAGCTCAAACCCTGGGATGACCGCGACCCGAAGACGGAAAGTGCTGATGCCGTTCTCGGACAGCTGTATATGATGGTAGGCAACACGGTGAAAGATGGTCAGGCCTTCTTCTTCAAGCCCCCTATGATTACCGGTTATTCGGCCACCAATGGCTTCGAGGTGAAACTGCAGGATAAGACAGGCGGCAGCCTCGACAACTTCTTCGCTGTTTATCAGAGCTTTATCCAGGCCCTTAATGCCCGTCCGGAAGTGGCCTCGGCTTACTCGACTTTCAACCCGACCTTCCCGCAGTATCTGGTTGAGATTGACGTGCCGCGCGTTAAACAGGCAGGTCTGACGCAGACAGCCGTTCTGCAGGCTTTGCAGGGCTATTACGGAGGTATGTACATCTCCAACTTCAACAAATTCGGCAAGCTGTATCGCGTAATGATGCAGGCCAATCCCGAAGCCCGTGTCAACCCCGAGACCCTAAAGCAGATAAAGGTGCGCAATGGCAACGAAATGGCGCCGATAGACAACTTTGTTAAACTGACACGTGTATACGGTCCTGACGTAATCAACCGCTTCAACATGTACACAGCCATTGCTGTAACCGGTAACCCGCAGGTAGGTTATTCGTCGGGCGACGCCATGAAGGCAGTGGAAGAAGTTGCTGCCCAGACCCTCCCCACAGGCTTCGGCTTTGAATATTCAGGTCTGGCGCGTGAGGAACAGTCGAGCTCGGGCGGTAGCCAGACAGCTATGGTGTTCGGCCTTGTTCTCCTCTTCGTTTACCTCATTCTCTGCGCTCAGTATGAGAGTTATTCGCTGCCCTGGGCCGTTATCCTCTCCGTACCGTTTGGTCTTATGGGTACATTCATCTTTGCCGACGTGCGCAGCATAGCCAATAACATCTATCTGCAGATTGCACTCATCATGCTTATAGGTCTGTTGGCCAAGAATGCCATCCTCATTGTAGAGTTCGCTCTGGAACGCCGCCAGGCAGGAATGTCCATTGTCAAAGCTGCCATACAGGGTGCCGTGGCCCGTCTGCGACCCATCCTCATGACCTCGTTGGCAATGATTATCGGTCTGCTGCCTATGATGTTCGCTCATGGTGCAGGCGCAAACGGCAACCAGGCTCTTGGCACAGGTGCCGTAGGCGGTATGCTCATTGGTATGCTGTTCCAGATTTTCATCGTTCCCGCACTCTTCGTGCTCTTCCAGACATTGCAGGAGAAGATTTCACCGCTGAAATTTGATGTTGACCAGCACACCGGCGACGACATTTCGGCTGAACTTGAGCAATATTCCATAAAGAATTAAATTACCATGACCAAAACCATGATAAAATATGGTGTTGCAGCTCTGTTGGCATTTATGCTGACAGGCTGCGGCATCTACAAAAAGTATGAATTGCCGGCCGAGACGCCGGTAGTGAGCGATTACGCCAAAGCTCTGCAAGAGCAGCAAGACAGCACATCGCTCGGCAACCTGAGCTGGCGCGAAGTCTTCACCGACCCGACGTTACAGCGCTACATACAGACAGCGCTCGACAACAACAAAGACCTTGACAATGCCCGTCTCAACGTCAACATAGCCAACTCGCAGCTTAAAGGCGCCAAGCTCAGCTATCTGCCTTCGTTAGCCTTTGCCCCCAACGGCGCAGGCTCAAAATATGGCAAACAGGATATGGGCTGGTCTTACCAGCTGCCGCTTCAGGCATCGTGGGAGATAGACGTCTTCGGCAAGATTCTGAATCAGAAACGCGCCGCTCAGGTTGGCGTGGAGATGGCAGAAGATTACCGCCAGGCAACCCAGAGCCAGATAATCTGTGCCGTTGCACGCACTTACTATCAGATTGTTCTTCTGAACCAGCAGCTCGACCTCACCAAGCGCACGGCTGTGATTTGGGAAGACCAGGTAAGAAGCATGAAGCTGATGAAGCAGGCAGGCATGACCAACGAAGCTGCTGTGGTGCAGGCTCAGGCCAATCTTCATTCACTGCTGGCTTCCATTCCTGATTTGGAACTGAACATTCATCAGGCACAGAACGCTCTGAGCCTTCTGCTCAACACGTATCCTCAGAAATGGGCCGTTACCAACAATCTTGATTTCAAGACTCAGGCACCGACCGAGGGCAACATACCCATCAGCTATCTTGCTGTCCGCCCCGACGTGAGAGCTGCAGAGCGTAATTTTGCTGCCGCTTACTATGCCACCAATCAGGCTCGTGCCAACTTCTATCCCTCGCTGACCATTTCTGCCAACGGCGGTTTCACCAACGCCTTAGGTGCCATGATTTCCAATCCGGGCAAATGGTTTGTGAATCTGGCAGGCTCGCTGGTAGCTCCCATTTTCTCTCGCGGCCGCAACATCGCTCAGCTTGAAGTTGCCAAAGCTCAGCAACAACAGGCTCTCAACGATTTCCAGTACACAATTCTGAACTCCTCCTCGCAAGTCAGCGACGCTCTGAAACAAATCAGCACGGCAGGCGAGAAACGCGAACAGATACTTCTGCAGATAGATGACCTGGAGAAAAGCGTAAACTACACCGAGACACTTTTCACCACCGGCGATGCTACATATCTTGAGCTGCTGAGCTCGCGAGCATCACTTCTCAACGCCCAGATGTCATCGCTCAACTGCTGGTATCAGCGCGTTGGAGGCGTAATATATCTCTACCAGACACTTGGCGGAGGACGATAACCCCAAAATCTCAAAATATGGCCAATATCATTCATCCGTTGGCTTTTGTCGACCCCACGGCAAAACTCGGCGACAACGTAAAGGTTGATGCATTCGCCTTCATCGACCGCGATACCGTAATCGGCGATAACTGCAAGATCAGGCCTCATGCCTCGGTGCTTCACAACACCATTCTCGGCAACGACAACGAGATTTTTGAGGGTGCTGTGATAGGTGCCAATCCGCAGGATTTCCGCTGGCATGGTGAACAGTCGTTCCTTCGCATAGGCAACAACAACAAAATTCACGAGCACGTAATCATCAATCGCTCAATACATGAGGGTGGCTACACGGAAATCGGCAACAACACCTTTATCATGGCTCAGACCCATATAGGTCATGACTGTAAAATCGGCAACTGGTGTGTGCTCGGTAACGGCGTTAAGCTTGCGGGCGATGTAACGGTTGGCAATTATGTCATACTTTCGTCGAGCGTCATCGGTCATGAGTGCTCAACGGTGGGTGAGTGGACCATGATAAAGGGCGGCGCACGTTTCAACGGCAACGTGCCCCCGTTTGTAATCATGGCTCATAACCCCATTGACTATTATGGAGTAAACGCTTATATTCTGCGCAAAGGCAATATGAGCGAGGATATAATCGATGACATTGCAAAATGTTACCGTCTGATTTATCAGAGCGGCACATCAGTGCGTAACGCGTTGCTTCGCATACGCGAAGACGTGAAGCAAAGCGAGCAGCGCGATGAGATACTCCGTTTTATAGAAGACAACAATCAGAAAATTGTGGGCATATTCAATGCAGTCTATGACTGATAACTGACTATGCCGCCATATCTGAAGGGTTTTTGAACTTTAGTTTCTACATAGCCCGTCGCAGCGCATTAAGGTCACGACGCACCGATGGCAGGAAAGCATCACGCTCTCCGGCCGTTGGTGTTGCCGTAACTGCTGTTGCCTTAAGCCTCTGCGTAATGCTCTGCGCCGTTGCCGTGGTGCAGGGTTTCAAACAGCAGATAACAAATAAAATAGCCGGATTCAATGCTCATCTGCAGATTTACAGGCTTGTGGAGGATAACTCCGACCCCGAGGCCGACAATCTGCTGACCCTGACACCGACCCTGCGTTCCATTCTTGACTCGGAGCCATACGTGGCAGGCTATGAGATGGAACTCAACATGCCGGTGATTCTAAAGACACCCCAGGACTTCAAAGGAATTTATATCAAAGGCACCGACGGCAGCGATATTCGCAGCTTTTTAGGCTCTCAGCTTACCGCCGGAAAGATGCCCGATTTCAGTTTGCCGTCAACGGCTTACGATTTGGCCCTGTCGCAGAAAATGGCCGATGACCTCGGACTGAAAGTGGGGGATTCCATACCGGCCTTTTTTATGAACGATGAGCTGAGGGCACAAAAATATCGCGTGGCGGCCACTTACTCAACACATTTCGAGCAGTTTGACGACCTCATAGCATTGGGCAACATAGCCCCCCTGCGCGAAATGGCCAACATAGGACAGGGACAGGGCGTAAATATCCGCGTTGTAACAACCGATTTCGACCTGGCCGACGAATATGCCGACAGGCTCCGTAAGCGCCTCAACAGCGCATACACTTCGGGCGAAGTGGCTATACCTTATAGGGTTGAAAGTGTTACCGACCGCAGCGCCGCCTATTTCAGCTGGCTTTCACTGCTCGACACAAACGTTACGGTGATTCTGACCCTGATGACTATTGTGGCTTGTATAACGCTCATAGCTGCCATGCTGATTCTGATTCTCGACAAAGTGCGGCTTATTGGCATCTTGCGGGCTTTGGGAGCAACGAGACGAAAAGTCTGCAACGTTTTCGTTTTCATGGCCCTGCGAATAGCTCTGTTGGGAATAATTATCGGAAACGGCATAGGTCTGCTCATTCTTTTCCTGCAACAGAAATATCATTTCTTACCCCTTGATGCCGACAGCTATTACATAGATTACGTTCCTGTGCAAATGAATGTGGAGTCGATAATCATACTCAATGTGGCTGTAACGGCAGTAGTCTTTCTTGCCCTTCTTTTGCCGGCAACTGTGGCAGGCAGGATTTCGCCTGCCGAATCCATGCGTTATCAGGATTAAAATTTTTTCGTTGGCGAGTGAAACTTTAGCGGGGTTAATGTCGTCAATATAGAAAAGTTTTTATAACTTTGCAGTCTATGACACACACCGCTGTTACCTTGATGTGTGATTTTATACGGAAGCAAGAACAACAAAACATCAAAACCATAAATATATGTTGAAAAACATCGTTAAAGTGGTTCTATGTGCATTCTTGGCTGCCACTTGTGGCATGGCCAGTGCGCAACAGGGCCAACAAAACCCTATGGCTCAGCCGCTGCCGCTGATGGCCAATCCCATGACGGGCCAGTCGTACGTCAAGAGTGGCGTATTGCCCAACGGCCTTTCATACTACATTCTGCACAACGCAGAGCCTAAAGGACGTGCCAATTTCTACATTGCACAGAAGGTTGGTTCAACCCTTGAAAATCCCCAGCAACTTGGACTGGCTCACTTCCTTGAGCACATGGCTTTCAACGGCACGGAAAATTATCCCGGCCATAAAATGCTCGACTATCTTCAGAGCAAGAGTCTGCGTTTCGGCGCCGACATCAATGCATACACCGGCTTCGATGAAACAGTCTATAACATAGACAATGTTCCCACTGCCGACGCCGCCCTTATGGACAGCGTTCTTCTGGTGCTTCGCGACTGGTCATGCGCCATCACACTCGACGGCAAGGAAATTGACGAAGAGCGTAAGGTAATTCAGGAGGAATGGCGTATGCGCAACGATTCCAGAACCCGCTTCTTCACCGCTGTGCTTCCGTTTATTTATCAGGAATATCAGTATCAGCAGATGCCCATAGGCAGCATGGATATAGTGATGAATTTTCCCTACAAGGATCTGCGCGACTATTATCACAAATGGTATCGTCCGGATCAGCAGGGCATCATCATAGTTGGTGATTTCGACGCTGAGGCAATGGAGAAGAAGGTTGTTGACCTCTTCACTCCCATCAAAATGCCCGAAAACGCTGCTCCCCGTGTATACCCGAACGTCAGCGACAACAAAGAACCCATATACTTTGAATATGAGGATGCAGAGGCTCCGATGACTTCGGTAAGCATTGCGTTTAAGCAAGATGCAACTCCGTTTGAAGAGCGCAACACAATCGGTTACTGGATGAATGATGTTACTGAAACTCTGGTTACCACAATGATTGACCAGCGTCTGCAGGAATTCTCTCAGAAGCCTGAATGTGAATATTCAAATGCAGGCGTATATTTTGGCGACTATTATGTGTCAAAAACCAAATATGCCTTCAACATCGACGTTGAGCCCAAAGACAATGACATAGCCAAAGCTACGAGCCAGGCCATGGAGATTGTGGCACGTGCTTGCCAGACGGGCTTCACCGACAGCGAACTGCAACGCGCCAAAGATGAGCTTATGAGCAGATTCGAGGCCCGTAACAACGAACGCAACACCACCTCCAACAGCGTTAAGGCACGTCAACTTATACGCCATTTCATCGACAATCAGGTGCTTGCCGGCCCGGAAATTGACCTGCAGCTCTTCCAGATGATTTCGTCGCAGCTCACCACTCAGGTGCTGAATCCCATGGTGAAAGGTCTGCTCACAGACACAAACCAGGTGATTGTGGTGTTCATGCCTAAGAAAGAGGGTCTGACAATGCCCGGTCGTAAGCCCATGATTGCTGCTGTTGAAAATGCTATCAATAAGAAATATGAAGCCTATAAGGATGAAGTCATCACCGAACCGCTGATTGCCAAATTACCGACTCCCGGAAAGGTTACCGCAACCAAAAATAACGCAGCGTTAGGCACAACCGAGTTCACACTGTCGAACGGCGCCAAGGTGATTCTGAAAACTACCGATTTCAAGAGTGATGAAATCAGATTCAGATGTGTAGCCAACGGTGGTATTCAAACCGTTAATCCCAAAGACAAGAAAGCTGTTGACAACCTGAGCATGCTCAACACCGCAGTTGAAAGCTCCAAGCTCGGCAACTTCAACAACACTATGATGAGCAAGTTCCTCAGCGGCAAACAGGTTGCTGTGACTTACAACTTCGGTCTGCTTAACACAGGCCTGAGAGGCTTCTCAGTGAAGAAAGATGCCAAGACCATGATGGAGCTGATATACAGCTACTTCACTCAGCTCAATCCGGATCCGGAGCAGTATGCCATCGACTTGAAAAAGACTGTTGTGGACATGGAGCGCAGCCAGAACGACCCGATGAAGAGTTTCTCAGACAGTCTGGTAAATGCAATGTATGGCAACGACCCCCGTATGACAGCAAACACCGTGGCAAAGGTGCAGAGTGCCGATTATGCACAGATGCTCAACATGGCTAAAAACACCATGGCCAATGCCGCTGATTATACCTTTGTGTTCGTTGGCAATATTGATCAGCAGACTCTCCAGCCCCTGCTCGAACAATATATAGCCACTCTGCCCTCGAAAGGCAAAGCTTCGAAAGCTGCTAAAATTTATCCTGTAAGCTTCTACACCGGCAACACCACTGTAAGCTTTGATAAAGCCATGGCAACCCCGGGTACTACTTACTACTCGTTCACCAGCGGCCCGGTGACTGTTGATGCCGTAAGTGATATAGACATTGAGCTGGCAGGCGCAGTGCTTAACAATATGTTCACTGAAATTATCCGCGAGAAGGAAGGCGCAGCCTACAGTCCCGGAGCAGCCGGACGTCTGGATGAGAACAACAAACGCTGGGAGCTGATTTCTGTTATTCAGACTAACCGCGAACAGCAGGATAAGGCTTTCAAACTCGCCAACGAGGAACTTGACAAGATACTTGCCGGCGATATTACTCCCGACCAGTTCAATAAAGTGAAGACTGCCGCCATCAACCAGTATGACATTCAGCTTCGCAACAACAACTTCTGGCTCACGACTATCCTGCAAAGTCTCAGAGGCATCGATACATACACCGGCCACAAAGAGGCACTGCAAAATCTCACCCTTCAGGATCTGCAGAAATGGCTCAAGGGTCTGAACCACAAGAACACCGTTACCGTAATCATGACCGGTGTTCCTGAAAAGAAATAATCATCCGGCTTCTTAAGCCTAAATAAAGAGAGCGCGTCAGCCAGTTTTGACGCGCTCTCAATATTTTGCGGAATCAGCTTAGAGAAACTTGCTTAGAGATTGAGACTCTCAATCCATTGCTCGATGGCTTTTTCGGAGGTGCCGTTAAGAAGCTTGCCCTCTTTCCAGTTGAGGTTGGGATACTGACTCTTCAGCTTAGATGCGCTGTTGCCAATGCCGTCGCCTCCGGATGTGGCAAAAGGAATAACCGTCTTGCCGGTGAGGTCGTTGCTTTCTATGAACGTGTTCACTACCGTAGGTGCCAGATTCCACCAGATGGGATAGCCAATGAACACTACATCATACTCCGATATGTTCTTGGAGGAAGCCTCAATCTCCGGACGTGAATTCAGGTTGTTCATTTCCACAGAGCTGCGTGATTGCCTGTTTGTCCAGTCGAGGTCTGCTGCCGTATACTTCTGTACCGGCTGAATGGACATGATGTCGGCACCGGTTACCGAGGCTATTTTCTTAGCCGCATTTTCAGTGGTGCCGGTGGCCGAGAAATATGTTACAAGAGTTTTCTTCTTCATATTGTCGCTCTTTGAGTTGTTTTGTGCGCATGCCGTGGTGAAGATTGCGAACACGGCACACAGAGTAATAACGATTTTGCTCATTTTATGTTTCTGTATTTGAAAGTTTACTCACCCAAGATGAAAGAATTACTCAGAGATTCTGTTTGAAGAACTCATCAATTTTGTTGTACGGAATCTTTTCGAGATTGTTGTAAAGGTCGCAATGATTAGCGCCCGGAATGATGAGCAATTCCTTGTTGCCGCCTTTCTCATTTCATCATTTTATAGCGAATCCATAAAATGTCGGCATTGCAACGCTCCACACTGTCCAGTTTCAGTTTGTATGGCTTGAAATCGGGTTTGCTGATACCGTCGAACATGTCTGTCTGTCCGCCGCGACCGTCGATGCCGGGAGCAAGCATCACGCTCACCTCGTCAATCAGTCCCGCTTTGGCGAAACCGCCGCAGATATGACCGCCGCCGACCACTGCCAGACGTTCAACACCGAATTGTTCGTGTAATATCTCAACTGCACGGCGCAGATCGATACATCCTTTGCCGGCGGTAATCCAAGAAATGCCCTGGTCGGTAAGCGCTTCGAGATATTCTTCCGATACATCTTCCGACATGATAGAGAGCAAAGGATGACCATCCGCTTCATTCTTTTTCCACTGAATCTTGCCATAAGTATCGACCGCAATGGTATACTCATCGGCCTTTTCTGCAACATGGAAAGCCTCATGACCAATCGGTCTTCCTTCGCTTCCTTCGGTGGCCTTCTCTACGGCATCGCTCTCAAGCACTGTGGTAACACGCCCCGACAGTTTTGAGCATTTGCCAAGCTTGTCTAAGGCAACATAATATTCATCGGTGGTGAGACAGCCCACCATCGGACAGTCGATACGACCGTCGACTGTCGACATCATGTGAGTTATGATATATGGCTTCATATTTCAGAGTTTTTCTACACCTGCAAAGTTATCAAATTCTCAGATGTTCGGTTTTGCTGAGAGGCTCAAATTTGTTTGCCGTTAGGTTCAGCAACATACTCACCCCCCGTTTAAGTACTTTTAGAATTGAATGGTGCGAAAAAAGCCGCTGCAAGTGATGCAACGGCTGTGGGAGAGTGGCAGAGAAATTGAATCAGTAAACGGTATGCTGCGGGTCGAAATTGGTCCAGCCGCGCATCCAGTTGTCGGAAGCGTTACGGAAAGCACCGATGTAACCACCTTTGCCATCGCTGATTTCTGTGGCAGGACAGAAGTTCTGGCCTGTCATGAACGGGTCGAGAAGATTGAGCGCTGATTCCTCGACTATGCGGTTGCCTGTGCCGCTAAGGAAGAAAGTGTGAGAGAAAGAGGGCTTGGTGCGGTCCTCGGTGCCTGTGAGATAATCAAAGAGGTAATCGCTGTATTCCTTGTTCTTGTCAGTGCCTATGGCATCCATGCCGGCGAAAACAATGTTTTCAAGTTTAAACGACCCGGCTTTGGCGTAGGAAACAGTCTGGCCTTTTTCGCCGTCAATGATTAGACCCACAGGCCAACCGATGGCAAGAGCGTTGGAAATGTTGAGTTTGCTGCTGCGGCGAATCTGGAAAGCCGACTGGAACCGGCCGAGTTTTGAACCGTTATCAGGAAACATATCGCCTGCGGTGATGTAGTCGCTGCTGTTGAGGAAGTCGGCATTCTTGGTCGTCTTGGGGCCGACGAGTGTGATGTTGCGGAAGTGAGCCGAGGTGAAAGGTGTGGTTTCGGCACCGCTGGCGTTGTTGTCGCTTTCAAAGCCGTTTGACTGTGATGTGTCGGCGATTCGCGGGTCGCGTACAGAGAGGCAGTATCTCACTTCGCCGTCAAAACCGTTGTCAGTGTCGAAGTCATCGTCCCAGCCTTTGTAGGCAATGAGGTAAGAACAGTTGGCAGAGCCGCCGAACCACTCGAAAGAATCGTCGTTGGAATACGAAACCTGGATGTGGTCAATCTGCGTGCCGCTGCCTACGGAGCCGAAAGTAACGCCGTTTATCTCCTTGTCGGTGTCGAATGGATAGCCTGCAAACTCCACACGGATAAAGCTGTAAATGCCTGAGTTATCGGCTTTGTTGTTACCTCCGTGGATGGTAGTGGGGCCACCCTCAATCTGCTGGGTGCCCTGATTGTTCAGCCCCTTGCCGCAGATGATGAGACCACCCCAGTCGCCGGGCCGACGCTGGCCGGGAGCCTGTGCAGAAGTCATGACGATAGGCTCATCGGCAGTGCCTTTCATCTCGCAGTAACCGCCCGGCTCTATGATGAGTGCGGCCATTGTGCCCTTGTCGCCCTTGATTACTGTGCCGGCGGGGATACGGAGTTTTGCTCCTTCATCCACATACACCCAACCTTTCAGGAGATACGTCCCCTTTGGCAGAGTTACATCGCCGGTGAAATGGAAGTTCTGCGTGCCGTTGCCGAGCTCGTTGCCGTTGAACACGATGCCTTTGCTGTAAGCGACATTTCCCTTGTATGTAACTTCGGGATTGTCGGGTGTGATGTTCGGTTCGTCATTGTCTGATGAACAGCCGGTTGCGAGAAGGCTCAGTGCGCAGGCCGATGCCAACAGCAGATGACGGCCAAATGATTTTGTTCTTTTTTCCATTGATATGGGTTTTTGTTTAACAATAGTCACGAATGACCCTTAGAAACTGTATGTTATTGACAGGTTGAAATTACGTCCGGGTTTATAGCTGCGTGTGGTTTCTTCGATGTGCTTTTTTTGACCCGACACCACAACTTCCTCAATCTGCTTGAACAGATACCGTTCGGCAAGGATGTCTCTTACAGAGGCCTTCAGCTCCCAGTGTCCGAATTTCTTGCCAAACGAGAGGTCTAATGAGTTGCGCGGCATTTCGTATGAGTTGGGAATATTGCGGGCGTTACCATCTGCTCCGGTTCCATATTTGTTTCCCACCCCGACAATGCGTTTGCCGATTCGGTTATATAACACCGCCGCAGACCAGTCGTTATGATTGTAAAATATACCCGTGTTGATGATGTAAGGCGACTGACCTTGCATGGGACGATCGATGTTGTTGCCTTTGTTGAATGTAACTTTGCTTTTAATCAGTGCGCCGTTGAACGAAACGCTGAAATCGTAAAGGCCTATGAAGCCGAGGTTCTTGCGGATGTCGAGTTCTATGCCGTAATTGTTGGCTCCTTTGGCGTTGATATAGGAGTATATGAGGTCGGTGCCGCCGGCTACGGTGTAAGTCCATTCTATAGGGTCGGTGAATTTTTTATAGAACAGTGCCACCGACACCATTTCATTCTTTGACGGATACCACTCATAGCGTAAATCAACATTCTGAATATAGGCGGCTTTCAGGTTGTAGTTTCCCATAACGCTGCTGCCCAGGTCGAAATCATAATATACCGAAGGGGCAAGTTCACGAAATTCCGGACGGTTGGTAGAGCGTCCGTAAGCTGCCCTGACCTGATGATGGTCGTTGAAACGGTAGCTCACATTTACCGAGGGAAAGAAGTCCCTGTAATAATAGTGAGTGTCTTGAAGGCTTTTTTTCGACTGTCGGGTGTTCATCCTCAGCAACTGGTCAACATACTCATACCTCACTCCCGCATAGACTGTAAGAGCGCGCCATGGAACATTGATGCCCACATATCCTGCAACCTGACTGCTGCTTGCCTTATAGCTATTGAGGAAATTGACATTCTCATACAGATAGAGTTTGTCGGGTCCATAGTTTTCACGAATCAACACTTGGCCGGTAACATCGGGATTGAACATAAAGCCCGCAGGCAGGTTATTGTCAGGTTGCCAGCCATACTGAAATTCCCGCACGTCATAGTTCCGATAACGATATTCTCCATATAGCCCGGCCTTTAACACCGGTTCAATTTCTATGAAAGAGAACTCCTGGCGGTAGTTGGTGTTGAGCGAAGCCGTATGCTCTCTAAGCCTTGTAAATTCGCGACTTATGCGGTAGATGCCCATACGTTGGTCGGTACGGTCGGTAAGCTGTATCAGCCTGCGGTCAGGCATATCACGGTCGGAATAGGCGTAACCGGCGCTCCAGTCGAGCAGTGATGCCCCGCTGAATTCATGGCGGCCAGTAAACTGCGAGTTGAATGTATTGCGAGTGGTGTAATAATACTCCATGTCCTGAATATTGTCGGGCTGCGAATTGAAGCCGATGCGGTCGGAGTATCGGTTCTTGACAATGCGATTGTAAATGTTCTTCCATTCAAAACGATGCATGTTGCTTTGCGGAAGAAAAGAGAGATTCAGCAGTGCTCCGAGTTTCCGGTCGTTGGTATATTGGTTGTCGGTAGCCTTGCGGAGATAGACCGGGGTGTCGTTGGTAACATCGTATGGGCCGTAAAGAGAGTTCTCCATATTCAACAGAGTGTGGTATGAGTCGGAGAAGTTGAAGCCTGCCAGCAATCCGAGAGTTGCTCCTGATTCAAATCGCCAGCGATTGTTGTAAGAGGCATTGACCTTCAGGTCGCCAATGGGCTTTCTTTCATAGATTTTCCAGTCGTTGTTGAAGCCGTTGTTGAGCGGGTCGATACGGTTCGCGAACCCCGGATAAGTATGCAATGGCGCATCGAATCCTCCGTAGTAATACTTTCCTCCTCCTTTGTAATATTTGAATTCGCGGAAATGCGTCATGTCGTTCCATGATGTTCCGAGCGAGATGCTAAATCCTTGTTTTGCAGGCTGATACTTTGTCCGTATCATCACGAAGCCGCCCGTGAAGTCCGACGGATATTCGGGTGCGGGACTTTTGACTATGACGATGTTGTCGAGCTGCGAACTTGGTATGATGTCGAATGAGAAGGCTCTTGAATCAGACTCCGAGCTGGGCACCGCGCTGCCGTTGAGCCACACATTATTGTATCTCTGCGAGAGACCCCGCACCATTACGAACTTGTCGTCGATGATAGAGATTCCCGGCACTCGGCGAATGACCTCAGAGGCATCCTTGTCCTGCGTCTTGGCTATCTGCTGCGCCGACACTCCCGTCTGCACCACATCACTCTTTTTCTCTTCTTCTATCATTGCCGTTTCGGTGTCTTTCCTCTTTATGGCTGTTATTGTAACCTCGGCAAGAGCTATCGCATCCTGCCTCATCGGAATGTCTATGGTGATAATTTCATCACCTGCCGGAATGCGCCGCGTAATAAGAGTGTCGCGGTAGCCGATATACTTTACGGCGAACTTATAAGTGCCTTCGGGCAGTTGAATGGAGTAAATGCCGTCTTTGTCCACTATGGATCCCCGATTACCGGGATTTGCAAGAATCGACGCTCCGATAAGGGGTTCGGCTGTGCTTGCATCAAATATCTTTCCTTTCACTATGCCCGCTTCCATATTGGCATAGCATGCAGCGATGGCTGTCAGAGTAAGACTTAGCCGTAGTCTTTTCAAATTCATACAAATCGTTCTTATCATTTCTGACGGCAAAATTATGGCCGACTTGTTTCATGATTTTTTCAGATTTGTTGAACAATTGTTAAATCGACTTTCGGTGTTAAGTTTTTGTGAAATTATTTCGACATTCAATCTATTATAAGAATGTACTTCCTTTTGAGCCAATGTACTCAGTGATTTTTGAAAGTCTCATCGGCATTGAATTGTCTTACCCTGAAAAAAAAGTTGACTCCCAAAAGAGTCAATAAAAATGATAAGATTTCAGAGTCTGCCCCGACAGAAACGTCAGGCAATACGCCGGGAAGTCCTCCGGATGTACGCCGAAACGGACATGAGCTATGGAGAAATAGCCGAAGTAAATGGGATTCAATGGCGCACAGTTGCGTATATTATTCGTAACTTCGCGTC
>ENA-ORNR01000914-ORNR01000914.1-human-gut-metagenome-genome-assembly--contig:-NODE-914-length-27939-cov-3.694233_pt1 | contig 27939 bp, 21 predicted proteins | sample MGYA00242114_ERZ509020 | MGnify/ENA primary metagenome ERZ509020 (study PRJEB26280, sample SAMEA2338758) | human gut metagenome | biome: human gut; feature: human-associated habitat; material: faeces...
AAAGTAGATGGTATCATGGGAATTCTGGTGTCTGTCTTTATTCTCTGGAGCGGCATCGGACTGGCGAGAGATACGATTTCCCCACTTCTCGGAGAAGGAGTAAAATCTGATTTTCGAAAAGAACTGACAGAAGCAATTATGACCTATCCCATGGTACTTGGCTGTCACGATCTGATGGTACATGATTACGGTCCGGGAAAACGGTACGCGAGTATCCATGTGGAATTTGATAAAGATGACAATCTGATGGCGTGTCATGAAGTGGTGGATCAGATCGAACGGAAATGCCTGGAAGAATACGGAACAAATCTGGTTATTCATCTCGATCCGGTGATCACAGACGATGTGGAGATTAACCGGATGCAGAAGCTGGTGAAACAGTAACTTTCGAAAATGTTCTTGCAGTTAGCAATGACGGACTGAAAGTTGGCGAGGACGTTAAAAATGCATCCGTAACCGCATCTGTAGTTGAAAACGGTAAAGGCAAAAAAGTTATCGTTTACAAGTATAAGAGAAAAACTGGTTATCATAAGAAAAACGGTCACAGACAGCAGTACACTGAAGTGAAGATTGAAAAAATCAACGCTTAAGTCTTATGATTTGTATAACCGTAACAGAGTCTGACGGCGAGTACATCTCCGTGGAGTCGGACGGTCATGCAGGCTATGCAGAGGAAGGGCAGGATATCATCTGTGCCGCTGTCTCCGCATTGATTGTAAACACCGTAAATTCCGTGGAAACATTGACAGAGGATCTGATTATAAGTGAGGCTGGAGATGGATACGTGTATTTTTCATTCCCGAATGGGTATTCTGAAAGTACCGCACTTCTTGTAAAATCACTTTTGCTGGGCCTCGAAAGTATCCGCCGCGATTATGGAGCACAATACTTAGAGATCGCATTCAAGGAGGTGTAATACCATGTTAAATATGAACCTTCAGATTTTCGCTCATAAAAAAGGAGTTGGTTCTACCAAGAACGGTAGAGATTCCGAGTCCAAGAGATTAGGAGCAAAAAGAGCTGACGGACAGGTTGTAAAGGCTGGAAACATTCTTTACAGACAGCGTGGAACCAAGATTCATCCAGGCGTGAACGTAGGAATCGGAAAAGACGATACCTTATTCGCTATGGTTGACGGACGCGTAGCTTTCGAAAGAAAAGGACGTGACAAAAAACAGGTTTCCGTATATCCGGTAGCAACAGAAGAGTAAGACAAAGGTGCGGCTTCAAATCTTCAGAGGTTTGAAGCCGTTTTTGTTAATAATAATTAAAGGTCCAACAGACCGATTTGGATTTAGATAAAACAAGACAGGAGAATACCATGTTTGCAGACAGAGCAAAAATTCTGATCCGCTCCGGTAAGGGCGGAGACGGACATGTCAGTTTCCGCAGAGAGCTTTTTGTACCGAACGGCGGGCCGGACGGCGGCGATGGCGGCAAAGGCGGAGACGTTATTTTTGAAGTTGACGAAGGACTGAATACACTGGTTGATTACCGCCACAGAAGAAAGTTTTCTGCTACCGACGGCGAGCCGGGCGGAAAACGCAGATGCCATGGCGGAAACGGCGCAGATATTGTCCTGAAAGTACCGGAAGGAACCGTCATTATGGACGCTGCGAGCGGAAAAGTCATCGCAGATATGTCCGGTGAAAACCGCCGTCAGGTTGTATTAAAAGGCGGAAAAGGCGGAAACGGAAATATGCATTACGCAACCGCTACCATGCAGGTTCCGAAATACGCCCAGCCAGGCCAGCCGGCACAGGAGCTGGAAGTAAGAATGGAACTGAAAGTCATCGCGGACGTCGGACTCGTCGGCTTCCCGAACGTTGGAAAATCGACCCTGCTTTCCCGCGTGACAAATGCAGAACCGAAAATTGCAAATTATCACTTTACCACGCTTTCCCCGAACCTCGGTGTCGTAGACCTTGAGGGCTGCAGCGGATTTGTTATCGCAGATATCCCGGGACTGATCGAGGGTGCATCGGAAGGAGTCGGCCTCGGCCATGAATTCCTGCGCCACATCGAAAGAACCCGCGTGATGATCCATGTAGTAGACGTTGCATCGACCGAGGGAAGAGATCCGGTGGATGATATCAACAAGATCAACAAAGAGCTCGAAGCCTATAACCCGGAGATCGCAAAACGCCCGCAGATCATCGCGGCCAATAAGACCGATGCGATCTATGTAGAAGAGGGCGAAGAGGATCCGGTGGAACGTCTGAAAAAAGAGTTCGAGCCGAAAGGCATCCCGGTTTATCCGATTTCTGCCGTCAGCGGAAAAGGCTTAAAAGAGCTTTTATATGCCGTACAGAAAAAACTCGATGAGCTTCCGAAAGAGCGTATGGTCTTCGAGCAGGAATTCTTCCCGGAGGATATGCTTCTTGCCGAGAACCTGCCGTACACCGTCGAGCAGGACCCGGAGGACGAGCACCGCTTCATCATCGAGGGACCGAAGATCGAGAAAATGCTCGGCTACACTAATCTGGATTCCGAGAAAGGTTTTGCTTTCTTCCAGCGGTTCTTAAAAGATACTGGTATCTTAGACGAACTCGAGCAGGCCGGCATCCAGGAAGGCGATACCGTCAAGATGTATGGATTTGAATTTGATTATTATAAATAGAACGAATAAATAACGAAGGAGGAGACGTATGACCAGCAAGCAGAGAGCATACCTGAAAGGCCTTGCCATGACCATGGAACCGATCCTGCAGGTAGGAAAAAGCAGCATCACGCCGGAGCATACCGCTGCTGTAGCAGAGGCACTTGAGGCGAGAGAACTGATTAAAATCAATGTACTGCAGAACTGCCTCGATGATCCAAGAGAGATCGCAGAAGTTCTGGCAGAACGCACCAATTCCCAGGTCGTACAGGTGATCGGCAAAAAGATCGTGCTGTACAAAGAGGGCAAAAAAGAGAAAAAGAAAATTCAGCTTCCGAAATAATCCGCAGGAAAGAACCGCCGGGACCGGAGCATACCGCTGCAGTTCCGGCGCTTTTTGAGGAAAACGTATGGAAAAGACAAACAGAAAAATTGGCATTATGGGAGGCACATTCGATCCCATTCATATCGGTCATCTGATCCTTGGCGAGGCGGCGTACGAGCAGTTCGGGCTTGATGAAGTCTGGTTCCTTCCGGCCGGAAATCCGCCACATAAGCGGAACCGGGCGGGACAGGCAAAGGATGCACAGCGTGTCGAGATGGTGCGCCGTGCCATCGCATCCAATCCGCATTTTGTGCTCTGCACCAAAGAGATGGAAGATGAGGGCTATACCTACAGTTATCGGACGCTTGAGGCGATGCGGAAGGAACATCCGGGCACGGAGTTTTACTTTATCATTGGAGCGGATTCCCTGTTCTATTTTGATGAGTGGAAAAATCCAGAGCGGATCTGCGCCGCGGCAAAGATCCTTGTGGCGACCAGGGATCAGGCAAAAGAGAAAGAGCTTCTGGCCTGTATGGAACGAAATGCAAAAAAACTTCACGGTACCTTTCTGAAACTCGACACACCGAATCTGGATGTTTCTTCCCACGAACTGCGGGAATGGATCCAGGAAGGAAAATCCGTGAAATACTATCTGCCGGATTCTGTGATTTCCTACATTCAGGAGCAGAAAATCTATCAGGATTAGAGGAAGAGCAGGATGGAACAGTACGATTTATGGAAACTGGACAAAAAACTCCAGAAGGAAGTCGATGAAGACCGCTATCATCACACGCTCGGTGTGATGTTTACCGCAGCATCCATGGCGATGGTATGGGGCGAGGATCTCGAAAAAGCCCGTGTCGCGGGACTGCTTCACGACTGTGCAAAATGCATTCCGAATAAGAAAAAAATCACCATGTGTGAGAAAAATAAGATTGAAATCACTGAGTTTGAGCGGAACAATCCGTTTTTGATCCATGCCAAGCTCGGTGCATTTCTGGCGAAGGACAAGTATAAGGTGGAAGATCCGGAGATCTTAAGTGCCATCACCTGGCATACGACAGGAAAAGAAGATATGACATTGCTGGAGAAGATCATCTATATCGCAGATTATATCGAGCCGGCACGAAACAAGGCACCGCACCTTACCCGCCTTCGGAAGCTGGCATTCACCGATATCGACGAATGCATGTATGAAATTTTAAAAGATAGTATGGCGTATCTGTCGGAAAACCCGAAGACGATGGACCCGATGACGGAGCAGGCATATCAGTTCTATGAAGCACTGCACCGGGAACGGACGGCAAAGGAGGAAGCATAAATGAGCGAAGCAAAACAGACTGCAAAACTTGCACTGGAAGCACTGGAAGATAAAAAAGCAATGGATGTCCGCATTCTGGACATTACCCATGTTTCTACTCTGGCAGATTATTTCATGATCGCCAGCGGAAGCAACCGCAACCAGGTACAGGCGATGGCAGACAACGTAGAGGAGGTACTCGGAAAAGCCGGCGTACATCCAAAACAGATCGAAGGCTATCAGACCGCAAACTGGATTCTGATGGACTACGGCGATGTTGTCATCCACATCTTTGATGAGGAGAACCGCCTGTTCTACGATCTGGAGAGAATCTGGAGAGACGGTAAAGTCGTAGAAAAAGAAGAGATTATGTAAGTTAGGTGGAAAAAGGCGCAGAAAATCCGGAACCGTGCAGAGAAAGGCGGACGGGTTCTCTGCGCCTTTCTGGTGTTTGGAACGCATATGATAAAGAAAAAGGGGAATATCACACGATGAAAAAAATAGAAAGCGGATCGCTTGCTGTGATGCTCGATGAAGAGACGCTGGGACTTAGGATCGAAAAAGACGGCGTTGTCTGGAATACGGATCCGAAAAAGACACCGGAACTGATTTTTGCAGAGGGAACATACCGTTTCCAGGATGCAGAGGAGATTTCCCATGAGGTCTATTCCTTCGGCGTCGGATGCGGCATCCGGAGCCGTTATGCGGGATTTGCGGGAACACCGTATGCCTTCGAGACGATTATCTGGATCGAAGCTGTGGATGAAACACTCTGGATGGAGTGGATTCCGCTCTGCGAGGAGGGACTGCATCCGGTAAAGGTGCTGTGGCCGACGGCAATGGAGTTTGCAAACGGGCGCGATGACTGGTATACACTCCTTACCGAGGGACAGGGACTTCTGATTCCGAATACCTGGAAGACGGAACTTGGAAAGCTTTCGTTTGACGGCAGATTTGAGACCTCCGGCGGCTATATGCCGTGGTTCGGCCAGGTGAAGGAAAGATGCGGCTATACAGCGATCTGTACAACACCGTGGAACGTCGGTTATCAGGCAGAGCACCCGGCAGGCGGCCCGTATACCAGCGTGGGGGCATGGCTGGAGCCGAGCCTTGGAACAATGAATTACCGCCGCGTATTCCGTTATACGTTTTTAAATGACTGCGATTATAACGACCTCTGCAAAACGTACCGCCAGTATGTACGGGAACAGGGTCATCTGCGCACTTTGAAAGAAAAGGCAGTACAGAATCCGTCCATTCACGATCTTGTGGGAACGTGTTTTGTTCATACGGGAATCAAGACGGTTGTGCAGCAGGAGTCCGGCTTTTTCGATCCGCAGAATCCGGAGAAAAATAACCGCGTAGTGTCGTTTTCCGTGCGCGAGCAGCAGATCCGCGAAATTCATGATCTCGGCGTAGAGAAAGTCTATCTTCATCTGGACGGCTGGGCAGAACCGGGGTATGACAACCAGCATCCGGACTACACACCGGCATGCCAAGCGGCCGGCGGATGGGAAGGCATGAAATCGCTTGTCGATACGATGCATGATTTCGGCTACAAATTCGGTATTCACGACCAGTACCGCGATTATTACCACGCAGCGCCGAGCTACGATGAAAATTATGCCTGTCGCCTTCCGGACGGAACGATACCGGGACACAGTTACTGGGCGGGCGGACCGCAGAGCTATCTCTGTGCAACGCAGGCACCGTTCTATGTGAAACGGAATTTTGCCGAACTGAAGAAAAACGGAATCCGGCTTGACGGTGCATACCTCGATGTGTTTACGTGCAACGAGGGCGACGAGTGCGCAAATCCGGAGCATGTGATGACGAGAAGAGACTGCTATATGTACCGCGGAAACTGCTTCTCCTGGCTGCTCTCACAGGGGATTCTCTCAAGCTCCGAGGAGGTCAGCGACTGGGCCGTTCCATATCTGGTGTTCTGCCATTATGCACCGTATGACTTTATGCTGCGCCCGTCAGAGACACCGAAGAAAGGAATCCCGGTGCCGCTCTTTAATCTTGTGTATCATGACTGTGTGATCGAGCCGTGGATGATGGACCGTGTGACAAAAGACGAAGATTATATGCTGTACGCTCTCCTCGCCGGCGGCGCGCCGTATCTGGTACGGGACGGTGCCTACCCGAATACGGACGGAGCGTTTGACGGAGAAAAAATCAGCCTGGAAGAGATGGCGAAACGGTGCCGCGTTGTGACAGAACTCCATGAAAAAACGGCATTTCTGGAGCTGGTACGCCATACGTGCCTTGCTGCTGACGGAAGCATTCAGAAAAGTGAATTTTCCGATGGAACGTATGTCATTTGTGACTTTACAAAACAGACCTACGAGATAGGATACGGAGTCTGAAAAGAAAGCGCCACATGTAGATTTTGTTCTTATAAAAATACAAGATTTTGTGGTTTTCCTTGTATTTTTTCAAGTGCATATCTTGCGCGGAAAGCAGAGATTTGTTATATTATCCATGTGGAGGTGTTCATGCCCGGTGCAAAGAAGATGCCGGAGCGTGACGAAACAAAATAACACCAGAAAGGAACAAATCAAATGAGAGAATTTGAACAGTGGGATGGCTTTACCGGAAGACTCTGGAAAGAAGGCATCGACGTACGTGACTTTATTCAGAACAACTATACTCCATATGACGGAGATGAGAAATTCCTGGAGGGACCAACAGAGGCTACAGACCGTCTGTGGGGCAAATTACAGGAACTCCAGAAAGAAGAGCGTGCAAAAGGCGGCGTTCTGGATATGGAGACAGACGTTGTAAGCGGAATCACAGCTTACGGCGCAGCATATATCGATGACAGCATGAAAGATCTGGAGCAGGTAGTTGGTCTTCAGACAGACAAACCGCTGAAACGTGCATTTATGCCGTATGGTGGAATTAAAATGGCTGAGCAGTCCTGCGAGACTTACGGCTACAAACCAAGCGAGAAGCTTCATGAAATTTTCACTAAATATCACAAAACACATAACCAGGGTGTATTCGACATCTACACACCAGAGATGCTGAAAGCCCGTCATAATAAAATCCTGACCGGTCTGCCGGATACCTATGGCCGTGGCCGTATCGTAGGCGACTACCGTCGTGTTGCTCTGTACGGTATTGATTACCTGATCGAGCGCAAAAAAGCAGACTTCGCTGCAACAAATCGTCAGGGAATGCGTCGTGGTGACTTCCAGTTAAGAGAAGAGATCGCTGACCAGGTCAGAGCACTGCAGGATATGAAAGTTATGGCACAGTCCTATGGCTATGACATTTCCGAGCCGGCTAAGAACGCAAGAGAAGCTGTTCAGTGGCTGTACTTCGGATACCTTGCAGCTATCAAAACTCAGAACGGTGCTGCAATGAGCGTTGGCCGTGTATCTACTTTCCTTGACATCTACATCGAAAGAGATATTGAAAAAGGAATCCTGACTGAGAAAGAAGCTCAGGAGCTGATCGACCATCTGGTAATGAAATTCCGTATGGTTAAATTCGCAAGAATTCCGTCTTACAATCAGCTGTTCTCCGGTGACCCGGTATGGGCTACTCTGGAAGTTGCCGGTATGGGAATCGACGGACGTTCTATCGTTACAAAGAACGATTTCCGTTTCCTGCATACACTGGAAAACATGGGACCGTCCCCAGAGCCGAACCTTACTGTTCTGTACTCTGAGAATCTTCCGGAAGCTTTCAAAAAATATGCAGCTCATATTTCTGTACAGACAAGCTCCATCCAGTATGAGAACGATGATGTAATGCGTCCGGTATGGGGCGATGATTACTCCATCTGCTGCTGTGTATCTGCTACCGAGACCGGTAAGGAGATCCAGTTCTTCGGCGCCCGTGCAAACCTTGCAAAATGCCTTCTGTACGCTATCAACGGCGGTAAAGACGAGAAGACAAAACAGCAGGTTGCTCCGGAATATCAGCCGATCACTGCTGAGTATCTGGATTATGATGAGGTTATGAAGAAATACGACGTTATGATGGACTGGCTGGCTCATCTGTACGTTGGAACTCTGAACATGATCCATTACATGCATGACAAATACTACTATGAAGCAGCAGAGATGGCTCTGATCGACACCGATGTAAGACGTACCTTCGCAACCGGTATCGCAGGATTCTCTCACGTAGTAGACTCCTTAAGTGCAATCAAATACGCTAAAGTTAAAGTTATCCGTGACGAAGAAGGAATGGCTGTTGACTTCGAGACAACCGGCGACTTCCCAAGATACGGCAACGACGATGACAGAGCAGACGAGATCGCTGTATGGCTGCTTCGTACCTTCATGGACAAACTGAAATACTGCCATACCTATCGTGATTCCGAGCCGACTACCTCTATCCTTACCATTACTTCCAACGTTGTATATGGTAAAGCAACTGGTTCTCTGCCGGACGGAAGAAAAGCCGGTGAGCCTCTGTCTCCAGGAGCTAACCCGTCTTACGGCGCAGAGAAGAGCGGACTTCTTGCTTCCCTGAACTCTGTAGCAAAACTGCCGTATGAGGACGCTCTGGACGGAATCTCCAACACCCAGACCATCAACCCGGGCGCACTTGGCCATAACGACGAAGAGCGTACCGAGAACCTGGTACACGTTCTGGACGGATACTTCGAGCAGGGTGCACATCACCTGAACGTAAACGTATTCGGAACCGAAAAACTGATCGACGCAATGGAGCACCCGGAGAAACCGGAGTATGCAAACTTCACAATCCGTGTATCCGGCTATGCAGTTAAATTCATCGACCTGACAAAAGAGCAGCAGATGGACGTAATTGCACGTACCTGCCATGATCATATGTAATTTCTGAAAATGTTATTTCTAAAGCCCCCGCGGCCGCAGTAATGCGGCTGTGGGGGCTTTTTGTATATCGGTGCTTGAATTCCAGTAAAATCCACTTGATTTAGAGTACATAAAATGAGAAAATTTATCAGATGCAGAACGCTAATTGAAAAACTTTTATCAAGTAATTCATAGCGTAAGTTACAAGTTAATGTTATAATACCAAAGTTAGAATTTCCTAACACAAGAAAAAATGGAGTTTTATTTATGAAAAAGAAAATTGTTGCAGCATTTTGTCTTGCCATGGTGATGACGGTCGGCGGATGTTCCGGTGCGGGGACAGCAGCGCAGCCGGAGAGCAGCGGAAGTCAGACACAGCCGGCGTCTGTTTCGGAGTCTTCGAGCAGTTCTGACGCTTCGGAAGAGAATTCCACGCAGGAATCCGCATCATCCACAGCTTCTTCCGATGCCGCAGATGCATCGAGCAACCGTGATATTTTTGCGATGGATACGTACATGACGGTCACTGCCTATGGTCCGAATGCAGAAACGGCGGTGGATCAGGCGCAGCAGGAGATTGAGCGGCTGGATGCACTTCTGTCGACCGGAGAGGAGACGAGTGAAGTAGCGCAGATCAATGCAAACGGCGGCGGAACCTTATCGGAGGATACCACCTATCTGCTGGAACGCTCGCTGGATCTGTATGACAGCACAAACGGCGTTTTCGACATCGCAATTTATCCGATCATGGACGCCTGGGGTTTTACAACCGGAAATTATACGGTTCCTTCGGATGAGACGATCGAAAGTCTCCTTCCACTGACCGATGCCAATGACATTCTTTACGACAAGGACAGCGCATCGATCAGCTTTGCCAAGGACGGCATGAAAATCGACTTCGGCGGAATCGCAAAGGGTTATACATCCGGCAGAATTGCGGATATTTACCGGGAATGCGGTGTGACGAGCGGGCTCATCAACCTCGGTGGAAACGTTCAGGTTGTCGGCACGAAAACGGATGGCAGCAAATGGCGTGTTGCCGTGCAGAGTCCGGAAGCAGAGGATGATTATCTCGGCATTCTCTCGACGGCCGACCGGGCGGTTATTACTTCTGGCGGCTATGAGCGGTATTTCGAACAGGACGGCGTGAAATATCATCACATCATTGACCCGTCGACCGGTCATCCGGCGAACAACGGCCTGGTGTCGGTGACGATCGTAAGCGCTGACGGTACTCTGGCGGACGGCCTTTCCACTTCGCTTTTCATTATGGGAAAGGACAAGGCAGCTGAATACTGGCGTGCACACAGCGATGAATTTGACACCATTCTGGAGGATGAGGACGGCGTTCTGTATGTAACCGAAGGAATTGCCGACGATTTCGCATCCGATCACGAGACAAACATTATCAGGAAAGACGGTGATACATAACCATGGGAAAATGGAAAAAACTGACAGCATTTGCACCGGCTCTCGCGGCAGTTATCGTAGCAGCCTGCGCCGGTATTTCGCTGAATGGCTACACTGCACCGGTTTACGCCGTAGAGCAACCGGAGGCACTGGTGACACCGGAGCCGGAACAGGATACCGATGCAGCGGAAAAGAAAGATGATACAAAAAAGAAGGACGATACCAAAAAGACAACCGATACCGAAGCAGAACTTGTCGCAGCCGTCGGTTCCGGCAGCTTTGAGCTGGCGGACGGAACGTACGAAGGAAGCGGAACAGGTTTTGGCGGTACGATTACAGTCTCTGTCGTATTGAAAGACAAAACGATTCAGTCGATCTCGATTGTAAGCGCTCCCGGCGAGGACGCAGCTTTCCTGAGCCGTGCGAAGGGAGTTATCGACCGTATCATCGCATCCCAGAGTGTGGATGTGGACACGGTTTCCGGTGCAACTTTCAGTTCAAAAGGTATCCTTGCAGCCGTGAAAAATGCACTGACCGGTCAGGAGGACACTTCAGAACCGGCATCCGCATCAGGAGCGGCAGGCGGCGGAGCCTCTGCCGGCGGAACAGTTACGGTATCTAAAATTGAAGAGCCGGCTGCCTACCGGGATGGAACGTATTACGGAACCGGAACGGGATTTGGCGGCACAATGAAAGTCTGTGTTGTTGTCAGCGGCGGAAAAATTGCTTCGATTGATATTGTGGAAAACAGCGATACGCCAAGCTATCTTTCCAGTGCTTCCTCTCTGATTTCGACGATTATCTCAACACAGAGTACGAATGTGGATACGGTCTCCGGCGCGACATACAGCTCCAGCGGTATTATTGAAGCTGTGCGGAGTGCCTTAAGTCAGGCGGCAGTGAACGGGTCTTCCAGTACAAACGGAGGAAGCCAGAGCAATACAAACAACGGAAACAACAGTCAGAATAATAATCAGAACAATAACAATTCGTCTGCATCCAAGGGAAGTTTCCCTTATCAGGACGGAATTTATTACGGCACGGCCGCCGGTTTCCAGGGAGACATCAAAGTGGCGGTAGCCCTGCAGGATCAGACGATCAAAGCGGTACTGATTCTGGAAAACGAAGATGACGAGACATTCTTCAACCGTGCCAAAGTCGTAGCGGACCGAATCGTAGACGGACAGAAAACCGATGTAGATCTCGTATCCGGCGCAACGTACAGCTCCCGCGGCATCCAGAACGCAGTAAAACAGGCACTGGAAAATGCGAAGAAAGCAACAAACGGCGAGACCGTTCCGGATAACGGAACGAGCAGCGGCGGAACCACAACGATTCCGGAAGGAAAATTCCCATACGAGGAAGGCATTTACTACGGAACCGGCGAGGGCTATCTGGGAGACATTACAACGGCAGTTGTCATTCAGGATGAGACGATCAAGGCAATTCTCGTGACCGAGAGTGAAGACGACGAAGCATTCTTAAAACGCGCAAAACAGACAGCAAAGGACGTTGTGAAAAACCAGACACTGGAAGTCGACACCGTTTCCGGCGCAACCTACAGCTCCAGGGGAATTCTTGCGGCAATCGAGGAAGCTTTAAAAGAGGCAGAACGCGTAACTGAGGAAAAGAAAAATCCAACCCCGACGCCAACGGTAACTCCGACACCGACGGAAACACCAACACCGACGGAAACTCCGGAGCCAACTGAGACGCCAACACCAACCCCGACGGTAACTCCGGAACAAAAGATCTATCAGGACGGCGAATACACGGCGATTGCCGTCTGCGAGCCGGATGAAGATGAAGATTTTACCGCTTATCAGCTTTCCGTGACGGTAACAATTGAAAACGATAAAATCGTAGCGTTAAGCAACATCACCGGTGACGGAGACAGTCAGAATGCCTCCTACATCCGCCGCGCATCCGAAGGAACCTCCAAAATCAAAGGCGTTTCCGCTCAGATTCTGGAAACCGGAACGCTTGAGAACATCGACACCGTTTCCCGTGCAACCTGCTCCTCAAAAGCCATTCTTGAGGTATGCCGGAATGCGCTGGATGCTGCGAAAGTAACGCAATAAAGGGGAAAACAGATGAGACAATTGATTGTTCGTTTTTTGAATGTCGCTGTCATTGCTGCTGTTCTGATCGGCTACAATACTGTACTCGATAAAAGAGACAAAGAGGATCAGATCGCGCGGCTCTCGGCAGAGCTTGAGACGACCCAGCTTCAGAAGGAAAACCTGCAGGCCGCAGCAGCTGCATCCAACACGGCGGATACGGCTGCAAGTGAAGCAGCAGAAGCAGAAGGGCAGTACGTGGACGGTACGTATGACGGTGAAGCTGACGGCTTCGGCGGCACCATTGCAGTTGAAGTAACCGTAGAGGGCGGCCAGATTACCGATCTTGCCATCACATCCGCCGACGGCGAGGACAGTGCGTATCTGTCAAACGCGGAGGCGATCATTCCAAAGATTATTGAGGCACAGTCCGCCGATGTTGATACGATCAGCGGAGCAACATTCAGCTCCACCGGTATCAGAAATGCGGCGCAGGAAGCAATAGAAAAGGCGGAGAAATAACATGAAAAATTTAGATCTATCCACATTACCGGCAAAGAAGAGAAAACAGATCGTTTCCTGCCTGCGTGCCGGAATCCAGCTTTTATATTTCCTGTTTCTTCCGTCAGTATTTACCGCTGCATTTAACGGAGTGAAATACATTTTTACGCAGCTTGGACAGGGTGAAAAAATTGAGATGACCGCGTTTGTGTCGGCTCTGCTCCTTGTCTGTGCATTTACGATTGTTTTCGGCAGATTTTTCTGCGGTTTTGCATGCGCTTTTGGAAGTCTGGGGGATGCAATGCACGCAATTTATGGTATAATCTGTAAGAAACGTAAAAAGAAGCCCAGATGCATCAAACCGGAGCTGGTAAAAAAACTGGTACTGATCAAATACGGCATTCTGCTTCTGATTGCACTTTGCTGCTTTGCAGGAGTTTATCAAAAAGCAAGAGGAACAAGCCCGTGGGATGTCTTTTCCATGCTGCATGCGGGAAATTTCCGACTTTCCTCTTATATTCCAGGCATTGTTCTTCTGGTGCTGATCCTGGTCGGCATGTTCTTTGAGGAGCGCTTTTTCTGCCGTTTCCTGTGCCCAATGGGAGCTGTCTTTTCTCTGCTTCCGATCCTGCCGTTCTTTACTCTGCACCGGAAACGCGAAAACTGCATCCGCGGCTGCAGCGCCTGCACGAGACAGTGCCCGTCAGCAGTGGAACTGCCATCCGATGGATCCGTGGAAATCTCCGGCGACTGTTTCCAGTGCCAGAAATGTATTGATACGTGTCCGAAAGGTAATATCCGCTGCGGGGTAAAGGAATTTCACGGAAATGAAATCCTCTTTACGCTGTTCCGTGCTGTATTCCTGCTGACACTGCTGTTATGGGCTGGCATCTGATTCAGAATAAGGAAAACTATATGAAGAAAAAAGATCTGATTCTGGCAGGCGCCGTTCTGCTCCTGGCTGGAATCCTTGCCCTGGCGCTTCGGCTGCCGAAAACGGAAAATGGAAATACCATGAAAGTCACGGTGGACGGCGAGGTCTACGGAACGTATTCACTCGCAGAAAATCAGACCGTGAAAATTCAGACGGGTCACGGAACGAATGTCCTGGTGATCGAAAACGGAAGTGTCCATATGGAAGAAGCTGACTGCCCGGACGGCTACTGCAAAAGACAGGGTACGATTTCCCGGGTAAATGAGACGATCGTGTGCCTGCCGCATAAGCTGGTTGCGGAGGTAGAAAGTGACGGATCCACAACGGACGACGCCGACGATGCGCCGGATGTGATTGTAAAATAATACCAGCTTAGAAGAAAGGAATTGGAATTTATGAGAGACAGCCGCACTGCAAGCAGAAAAATTGCCTTATGCGCCATGCTGATGGCACTTGCCATGATCTTCAGTTATGTGGAGGTACTGATCCCGATCAACCTCGGTGTTCCTGGAATCAAACTCGGCATTGCCAATCTGGTTGTAGTCGTCGGCCTCTTTTTCCTTCCGGCAGGGGAAGTCCTGATGATTTCCGTCGCCCGCATTCTTCTGATGGGGTATCTGTTCGGAAATGGAATGTCCATCCTTTACAGCCTTGCCGGCGGGCTCCTGAGTTTTCTTGTGATGTTCTTACTGAAACATATCAAAGGATTCAGTATCACCGGCGTAAGTATTGCCGGCGGCGTGACGCACAATGTCGCGCAGATCTGCGTGGCGGCTCTCGTTGTACAGAACCGCAAACTGTTCTATTATTTACCGGCACTTCTCGTAGCCGGTGTCATTACCGGAATGCTGATCGGAATCCTTTCTGACCGCATTCTTTCGGCAGTAAAACGCGAAGGACGGAAGAGTTCTTCGCGGTAGGTACTGCACATCTAGTACCATTTATCTGTGCGGAGACAAAAATCGTTCCGCAAATTTCAAAAAAACATACAAATTAATAATAAAAATTCTCAATAAACAGTATCTGTGCGCTTTTGAGAAAAAATACTCAGTTAAGAGTTAGACAAAACGATCTAAAATTAGTAAAATGTTTTATAGTTAGTTAAAACGATTATTAATTAGCATAAACTAATATAATAATAAATAACAGTTTTGCCCCTGTTTTTCCTGCAAAACTGTGGAAAAGGAAAAAGGAGGAAGTTATGATCAAAAGAAAAGAACTTCAGAAAAAATCATTAGCAGCCGTAATGGCAGCTTCCATGACCATGAGCCTGCTCCCGGGAACCGTACTGGCGGATTCCACAAGCGGCGTGTTGGCAGATGGTACTTATGAGTCTACCGCTCATGTTACCAGAACAGCAGAAGACGATGAGGATGAGAATGCATGGGATGAATATGACGTTAATGTCAAAATCACAGTTGCAGACGGCAAATTTTCTGACATTGCAGTAACGCCTGGCTCTGGATACAATACAGAGAATGCCACATATTTCAAAAAAGCAGCTACAAACAGCAAAGGATTCAAAACGAAACTTCTTGGAAAAGATGCAACGATTGAAAACATTGAAGGATGGGATATTGTATCGGGTGCAACCAGAACTTCGAATGCAGTAAAAACCGCGGCTCTTGCAGCAACCCAAAAAGCAACCCCGACTCCAGAAGCAGTAGACACCACAGCACTTGAAAAAGCAATCGCAGATGCCGAAGCATTAAAGGAAGTTGACTACACCGCAGACTCCTGGAAAGCTGTCCAGACTGCTCTTACCGCAGCAAAATCTGCTCTTTCTGCAAAAGAATCCCAGAGCGCTGTTGATACCGCGAAAGATGCGCTGAATACTGCAGTAAAAGGCCTTGTTAAAGCACCGACTCCGACTCCGACGGCGACCCCGACAGCAACGCCAACCGCAACCCCAACGGCGACCCCGACCGAGACTCCAACTGAGCAGGTGGCTTACGTTCTGATGAACATTCCGTATGATGAATTTTATGCTGCAGATGTAAACAACTCTGTTCCAGTGGATGTATTTTCCTCCGCAACGAAGAGCAAAACAAGAACAGCCACTCTTGCCGGTGGTTCTTATCATACCAATGCAGATGGAAGTGCAATCAATGGAATTACCTTCCCGGTTAAAGTAACAGGAGTGGATCTTTCCAAATTTAAGAAAGTAACAGATTCTGATTCTGTAAGTATTACAGTAACAAAACGTGGTCAGACATCTACACAGACATACACCGGAAAAGACGCCTTATTTGAAAACTCAGACTATGCATATTATGTATTAAGCGAAGTACCTTCTTACTACAAAGAAGCAACGGTAAATGCAGATGGCTCTCTTTCTTTTGGAAAAACAGTTGGAACTGCAATTGAACTGACCAATGTATCTCCGGAATTTATGACTGAATCAAAATATGGAGATTATCAGCTGGATCTCGACGGACTGGAGAACACGATTGATGTTGGAACCGATCAGATCTATGGTGTTATTGTCAGCACGAAAGAAGGCAATGACTATGGTATGCGTCATGTGGAAAATATCTGGCGCGGAACAGAGCTGGCATGGTCAACTGGATTTACAACACAGGTACATGGATGCCTGACTTCTTCTGCACATTACAAGAGCATGATGGGACAGCATATCAATAAGGTTACTTATTATACCAGCAAAGGAATCTACACGATTCCAGTGAATGATATTTTTGTTCCAACAAAATTTGAGGCAAGTGTATCCGTAGAAGACGCTTCTCTTTCCGCTGGAAAGACAACGATGACCGTAACCGGACTTCCGGCTGATTATGATGCAGAATATTCCGTAGATGGTCTGGATGGATTTGCAGTAGACGGAAATACCATTTCTTATTCCGCAAATGCGAAAAAAGGAATGTATACTCTGACGATTCATGATAAAAAAGGTGTTTATGCAGATCTGACACAGAGCTTTACTCTGTATACAGATGCAATGCCGGCTGCTTACAACGAAAAAGGAAGTGCTCCGGCGCTTGTAAAAGCAGAGAATGCATCAGAAGATGACTTTGCTGATTATATCAAGAACATCACTTCGGTAAAAGTAAATGGAAAAGAATATGCAGCAACTGGAAAACGGAAAATAATTCTGATCAAAGAAGACGGTACGCTTGATCTGACAGCTGCCGCTTTTGCAGAAGGAAATAAATTTGAAATCGAAGTAACTGCAACAGGTTACAAGACGCTTTCCTTTACTTATGAGAAGAAAGAAACAACATATAAATATGTATATGCAGGTCTTACCTGGGCTGAGTATTGGGCAGCAGAAGGAGTTCAGGCGGCAGGAAGCGACGCTGGTTCGGATGAAACTGACAGTCGCAAAGAAAGTGATAAAGGCGCTTTTGATGTTGTAACCCGTGCGACCACAAACCATGGACTGCACAGAGGAAGCTTCCAGTGCGCAGCGACTATCTACATGAAAGATGGCACAACCTATGATGTGGCATATTATACCGCAGCAACCACGGCAGTTCTGACCAACGGCGAGACCGTAACTTACGACAAAAGCCAGATTGATCATTATGAAGTAAAAGGCCTGAAATATGTGCCTGTAAAAGTTTCGGAAGATGATTACGAAAATTTCTGCAAAAAGTATGTTGTGGTAGAAAACGGCGGAACACTTTCCGGTGGATTTTCTGAAAATAAACTGCAGAGCTATACAGGCCTGGTTGCAGATGTAACAGAAAACACAAACGGTCTGAAGATAGCAGTGAAAAATGTAGATGGAAGCTTCTCCTTCTCGGCAGGAACAACAGGAAGTGAATCCGGAATCAAAGATCAGGCGCTGAAGACAGCTCCGGATGCTGAGACCGTAGGACTGACCGTGAAAGAAGCCAATGGTTCTTATGGAGAATTCCTTCGCGTAGATTTAACGGGAGATTACGGCGATCTGGCTGCTAATCTGCAGACCGTAACCTGGACTTATTACGGTGATGATTCCACTTATACGAATGCAAAAGCAACGTATGGAACAAAATTCGCAGCAGATAACTGGATGCATAAAGTAATGGGAATCCAGCTTGGCCTTACCGATTCCCTGCGCTGCACTTTACCGGAGGGAACGGATGGAACCGGTTATTGGAAGATTACGATTCATGCACTTGGCTATGCAGATGCTTCCTACACTTTTGAAGCAACCAAAGCGAACATTGTAGGAGCTGATCCGGTAGAGAGCACAGCAGCACTGGAAGAGGCAATTGCAAAGGCAGATGCACTGAATAAAGAGCTTTACACGGAAACTTCCTGGAATAATATGCAGACAGAACTGGCAGAAGCAAAAGAAGCATTGGAGAAAAAACAGAGCCAGGGAACCGTAGATGAAGCAACCGAGCATCTGAATGCAGCCATCGAAGCTCTGCAGTCCCAGTATGTATTAATGAATATTCCGTATGCAGCGTTCTATCAGGCAGAGGTTCATAATGATGTTCCGGTAGATGCGTTTACTTCCGCAACAAAGAATAAAACAAGAACCGCGTCTCTTTCCGGCGGATCTTATCATGTAAATGCAGACGGAAGCGATATTACAGGTATCACCTTCCCGGTAAAAGTAACAGAGGGTATGGATCTGAGCAAATACACGAAAGTGACAGATGAGGATTCTGTAGAAATCACCGTTACCAACCGTGGACAGACATCCACCACAACGTATACCGGAAAAGATGCACTGTATGAGAATGCAAGCTATGCATATTACACTTTACATGAGGTTCCGTCTTATTACAAAGAAGCATCTGTAGATGCAGACGGCAATGTAACCTTTGGTGCTGTTCAGGGAACCGAGACAGCAAAGCTGGAAAATGTAACGGCAGAGCTCTCCACTAACAGCAAATACGGTGATTATCAGCTGGATCTGGATGGTCTTACTGATACTATCAAAGCAGGCGAAGATACCGTATATGGTGTTGTTGTCAGCACAAAAGAGGGCAACGATTACGGAATGCGTCATCTGGAGAATATCTGGAGAGTGTCTGAGCTGGCATGGAGCACTGGATTTACGACAAGCGTTCATAACTGCCCGACCTCCTCGGAACATTACAAGAGCATGATGGGACAGACCATCAACAAAATTACCTATTACACCAGCAAGGGAATTTACGAAGTCGACGCAGAGGTATATATACCGGTTAAGTTTGCATATGAATTTTCTGTAGAGAATGCGTCTGTCACATCTGGAAATACTTCTGTTAAACTGGAAGGCCTGCCGGATGATTACGATGCTGTCTATACAGTAGAAGGTCTGACGGGAACCGTGTCCGGTAATACTCTGTACTTCAAGAATGCAGAGAAAGGTTCTTATACATTGACTGTCAGCGATAAGAATGGTAAATATGCAGATCTTTCCGCAGACTTTATCCTTTACACGGAAGAGATGCCGGCAGCATTTAACGAAGATACGACAACACCGGGTCTGCTTAAGAACGGGGATGCAACAGATGAAGAGTTTGCAGATTATCTGAAGAACATTACCTCTGTTACTGTAAATGGAAAAGCATATGCAGCAAGCGGAAGAGGAGCTGTTGTACTGTTCAATGAGGATGGTTCCTTAAAGACAGATGCAGCACCGTTCGCAGAGGGCGATTCCTTTGAAATTACAGTTTCTTCACTGGGATATCAGGATCTTAGCTTCACCTGGAAGAAATCAGCAGAAGAGCCGACTCCTACTCCTACCGAGACCCCAACCGTAACCCCGACCGAGACTCCGACCGTAACCCCAACTGAGACTCCGACGGTTACACCTACAACAGTACCAACAACAACCCCGACGACTGCTCCTACCACAATACCTACGACGCAGCCGACGAAGACCCCGACAAGCACCCCGAAAGCAACATCTACTCCGCTTGCAAGTAATAAAATATCCAATACCTCTACTTCCAAGAAGAGCGATAATGCAAAGACCGGTGATGCTACCAACATCTGGGGATGGGTAAGCATGGCAGTTGCATCTCTTGGCGCTGGCGGACTTGGATTCAAACTCCGCGGCAGAAAGAAAAAAGACGACGAAGAGTAATTCAGAACGAAATGACTGAGAAATTCTTCTGACATAAGAAATCGCAGAAACCTCTGTTCCAGCTTTTCTGGCAGAGGTTTCTGCCGTTTCGAGGAGTAAAAAAAGTGATTCTTTTCTTTTTGTAAAAAACAAAAAATTAAGTGTTCACACAACACCCAATTCATGCGATAATAATACTGTATTTTTTGCACATGCAGCATAATGGAGGTGACTTAGAAAACATGACAGCAAAACTGTTGGAAAAACATATTACCGATACGATTCGGGAATGGCAGGTGAAGATCGGCTATGAGGGCGGTACGATGAAGCTCTACTACCCGGCGGAGTCCCTGCGCCGTTCCCTCTCTTTAGACGAAACAGAAGACCTGGATGCGGCACTTGCCGCGTTCTGTAAGGAAGTACAGCCGCGTCTTGGAACACTTGCGATTTCAGCGGTCAAGGACCGCTACTGCATGGAAATCCCGGAGGAGGGATGTTCTTATATCGAGCGGAAAATTCCTATTCCGGAGCTCCTGCAGAACCTTCTGCAGGTGATCACAACGCCTGGAAACACAATGGAACAGGTTCGAAACTGCTTTTCTTCCTATGCAGAGAAAATGCATACTACCGTGGAAGAAAACGCATCCGAGGAGCATGAGATGGGCCATGTATTTTCTTTTTCAGACCCGTCTGTAGATGAATACTGTTACTGTGTCGAAGAAAATGAATTCGGCCTGACGTATCACCGTTTTTCACGGGAAGATTACGAGGCTTTATAAATAAAAGGAGGATATACACCATGGAATTTACAAAACTGCTGGAAGAAAGAAGAAGCATCCGCGCGTTTGATCCGGAGAAACACGTAACCGCAGAGCAGATCCAGGAGATTGTACAGGCAGCGATTCAAGCACCATCCTGGAAAAACTCACAGACAACACGGTACTATGCCCTTGTAACACCGGAGAAAGTCGAAGAATTTTCCGCAAAATGCCTTCCAGAATTCAATCAGAAGAGTTCAAAGGGAGCCGCACTTGTCGTAACAACATTCGTAAAAGACCGCTCCGGATTTACGCAGGACGGCACACCAGACAACGAAGTTGGAAACGGCTGGGGCTATTACGATCTCGGCCTGCACGACGAAAACCTGATCCTGCGCGCAAGAGAACTTGGCCTTGATACTCTGATTATGGGAATCCGTGATGAGAAAGCTATCCGTGAAGCCCTCTCCATTCCGGAGAATGAGCTCCTTGGTGCTGTCATTGCTGTCGGCTACCGTGCCATCAACCCGGACAAGCCGAAACGTAAAACCGTGGATGATATCTTAAAACTGTTCTAAATCCGGCGCATCCGTGTGAAGACGTGCGCGGTACTTTCCAGGCGGGAATCCAAAGAACCGGGAAAACTGCTTGCTGAACGCATAGACATCGCCATATCCGACAAGACCGGCAATTTCCTTCATCGGTACGCCGCCCTCGAGAAGAATACGGGCCTGCTCCATTTTCTTCCTGGTGCGGTACCGTGCAGGAGAGACGCCGGTCTGTTTTTTAAATACTTTTCGAAATGTCTCATAACCGATCTGGAGTGACCGGGCAAGCTCTTCGAGAGAAATTTCTTCATCAAGATTCTGCGAGAGCATATCGCAGGCGGCCTCGATCGGATCCCGCTGCAGATTCACCCGGTGCGCATGGTAGCCGTACATTCGCAGAATCTCTTTTTCCATCTCCGGAATCCGCAAAGGCAGCAGACTGTCCGGTGTGGCCTTTAACGACTGCAGAAGCTTCTGATACCGCTCGAGATCGCCGGGAAGCAGCTCTGCCTTTAACACCGGCTCCCGGTTCAGAACCGAAAGCGAGCAGAAAGAATCAAAAAACGGTTTCCCAATCGAGATAAAAAATTCCAGCCATTTCCCATCGGGGTCTACGCGTGTGGAATGCGGCACACCCGGCAGACGCTGGACCAGACTTCCCGCCTGCAGCGGATAGGAGGTGCCGTCCTCGGCAATATATTCCCCGCTCCCGCGCAGCAGCACGAAACAGCTGTAATACTCGTTCGAAAAATGATACTGCGAGCGGTCCGCCGTCTCTTTCCGCATAAAACCGCACGCCAGAATCCCGTTCTTCATTTCATTTCCAATACAGCGATAGATAACATCGCTCTTTTCTATTTTTGCAAGCAGATATTCCGGTATCATACGACTTCTCCTTTGCTTTCCCATTTTGGATAAAAGAAACACCAGATCAACTATTTCTCATCCACGTGCAGTGTTTTATACTGAATCATAAGATAACTGCATGAATCTTCTGAAAATCCACAGATGTATTATATCACAGGAAAGCAAAAAAGGAACACCAATCTGGATAAAAAGAAGAGAGGCAGTCGGAAAATGCGAAAGCAAAGGCAAGGAGGGCTTCAAGAACATGAGACAGACAAGAGACTGGGAAAATCAGTATATAACGCAGAAAAATCGTTATCCGATGCATACGCCGTACGGTGCGTATGAGACAGTAGAGCAGGCGCTCGCCGGAAATCGGAACGCGTCCCGCTTTGTAATGGATCTGAACGGAGACTGGAAATTCAAAATGTATCCGTCACCGGAAGCGGTGGAAGCATTTTATGAAGAGAATTTCGATCACGCAGCATGGGATACGATTCCGGTGCCATCCAACTGGGAATTGCAGGGATATGGAAAGCCGGTTTACACCAATATGCTGTATCCGTTCAAACGGGAGGCAAACGGAGAAGCATTTGAGATCGAGATTACCGAAGGCACCTACGAGCTGAATGCGCCGTACGTACCGGAGAAAAATCTGACTGGCTGCTATTTCAGAACCTTTGAGGTTCCAACAGACTATATCGGCCGACAGCTTCTCATCGATTTCGGCGGTGTGGAGTCCTGCTTCTATCTCTGGGTCAACGGAAAACAGGTGGGGTATTCCCAGGACAGCAAAGTGAACGCGGAATTTGACATCACCGAATATGTGCAGGAGGGAACGAACACCCTCGCCGTACAGGTAATGCGCTACTGTGACGGTACTTACCTGGAAGATCAGGATTACTGGCATCTGTCCGGTATCTACCGCGATGTCCGCCTCGTATCGAAACCGGTGCAGCACATCCTGGACTATAAGGCAGAGACACTGTTCACACACCCGGATTACACGAAAGCTACCCTCTCTGTCACGATCTGGCCGGACAACTCCAAACCGCTGTACGGCGAGTATCATGCCAAAGTGACGCTGTATGACGAAGAACAGAACAAAGTAACCGAGATGGCTTCGAGAACGTTTGCTGAGTGCGGCTTCTATCTGATGCCGAAATTCATCGCAACCATTACTGCTCCGGTAGAGAACCCGGCACTCTGGACTGCAGAGACTCCGACACTTTACACCCTCGTTGTCGAGCTGCAGAACAAAGAGAATGAGACGGTTGATATCGAGAGCTGCAAGGTCGGCTTCCGTCAGGTGGAAATCAACAGCCGCGGTGTTCTGACCCTGAATGGCAAACGCCTTGTGATCCGAGGTGTTGACCGCCACGATTTTTGCGCCGAGACGGGACGTACCGTTTCTGAGGAGCAGATGCGAAAAGAAATTGCTGTGATGAAACGCCTGAATTTCAACGCTGTTCGTACCAGCCATTATCCGAATTCCGTGAAATGGTATGATCTGTGTGACGAGCTCGGCATTTACCTTGTCGATGAGACAAATCTTGAGACGCACGGTTACGGCGGACAGCTCAGTGCATCCGCTGAGTGGACAGCCGCTTATCTGGAGCGTGCAACCCGTATGGTACTGCGTGATAAAAACCATCCTTCCATCGTCTTGTGGTCTCTTGGAAATGAATCCGGTGCCGGGGCGAATCATGCCGCGATGCACGGCTGGATCCGCGAATACGACAAGACAAGATACGTTCAGTATGAGTCCGGCAACCCAAAGAGTAATATTTCCGACGTTATCTGCCCAATGTATCCGACGATGAGCTGGCTTGAGGATGTGATGGCAGACGATTCCGATCTCCGCCCGTTCATCATGTGCGAATATGCGTATGCAAAGAGCAACAGCAACGGAAACTTCAGGGAGTTCTGGGACTATGTCAATAAATACCCGCGTTTCCAGGGCGGCTTTATCTGGGATTTCGCGGACAAGGCGATTGCGATCCACGAGGAGGACGGAAATATCAAATACGGCTACGGCGGAGCGTTCGGAGAGGATGTGACCGATCCGGTTCCGGATATGTGTCTGAATGGTGTTGTCTTTGCCGATCTTTCCTATAAACCGGGCGCCTATGAGGTGAGAAACGGCCAGTCCCCGGTTACGATTGAGCAGGTGAAAAATCCATATACCGGCGAAACTATATGGGTGCTGGCAAACCGCTACCATACCCTCGATCTTTCTCATCTGCAGGTGCGCTATGAAATTGTGCAGAACGGCGAAACGCTTGCAAAAGGCAGCTATCCGGCATTTTACACGGCAGCCGGAACAACAGAGACGCTTCCGCTTCCGGAGCTTCCGGCGAAACTGCATGGCGAGGCGTATGTAAATTATTACGTTGAGCTTGCCCAAGATACCTTCTATGCACCGGCGGGAACAGAACTATACCGCCGTCAGATTCCGGTTACTACAGGTGTTTATCTGGCAGACGAGAAAACGATTGTGGAGAAACCACTGACCGTAGCGGAGGATGAAAATCATGTTCGCATCACCGGCGAAGAGACCGAAATTATCTTTGATAAAAAGACAGGTGAATTTACCAGATATCAGGCAAAGAGCGTTTCTTTTATGACCGGCGGAAAAGATGAATTTTATCGTGCCCCAACCGGTATTGATGAGGGAACCCATGAAAGTGATTACGATGATATCTGGCGCGCGGAAGGTCTGGATCGTCTGAAAAAGGAAGTACAGTCAGTATCGGCTGTCAGTGCCGGAAATCAGGTGCTTCTTGAAGTGCAGGCTTCCTATACCGCGGAGCCGGACAACGCAGTACTCTTTACCGCTCATACTCTGTATCGCATCGGCAGTGAGGGAATGGAGCTGAAAAACGAAGTAACAAACAACAGCGGCCTTGAGACCATCGCAAGAGTCGGACAGTCGTTCTGCCTTCCTGCAGCGTTTGATACGCTCAGCTGGTATGGAAAAGGTCCCTGGGAGACGTATGCAGACCGAAAAGACGCAGCACTGATTGGACTTTATACATCTTCTGTAGCAGAACAGCACGTTCCGTTTGTAGTACCTTGCGAATGCGGTGGCCATGAGGATACGCGATTTGCCGTTCTTTCAGATGGAACACATACCGTTCAGATTGTAGGCAGTGATGATTTCCATTTCAGTGCGCTTCCATATTCTATAGCAGAATATCGAAAAGCCACATATGAGGAAGAACTTCCGGAGCAGACAACAGGAACCTGGCTGATCCTGGATGTAGCGCACGCAGGCCTTGGCGGAGATACCGGCTGGACGAAAAATATTCACCCGGAATATCGTGTATGCAAGGGAAGATACAGCTATACGTTCCGTTTCCATTTCGCATAAAAGAAAAAATCGGCCAACTGCCTATTGGATTCTTACGGAACAAATTACAGATTTCTCGTGAATGCTGCATATGATGAAATGAAGAAAGCTATGAGGAAGCAGGATATTTGCCTGCTTTTTCATAGTTTTTTAAGTTAATCTTAAATTTAGTAAAAAATAACTTAAATTAAGTTTACAGTTATTTGCTATCATATTAACGTAATCTTAGATGTTAATAACGTCATAGAGGAACTAATAGATAAGTGACAGAAGGTAGGAAAGAACGTGGGACGAAGAAAGAAGGTCCGTCTGGAACAGATTGCAGTGCAGTGGAGAAAAGAAAATTCATACGGTAGATATAACAATTCTTCCGGAAGAGGTAACGGATACAACTCCATTTTATCTGATGTCATTAATTATTGCATAAGATTTTTGAAGGAGAGGCTTCCGGAGATTGAGACAGCAGCACTTGGAAATGAAGCTGGAATGATCGGTGCAGCAAGTTTACTGTAAAATATGGAGGAGATAAGATGAGAATTAATCCTGATAATAAAAAAATACGTTATAGCGGAAGGATTGACTGGGCGAATCCAAAAGAACCAATCTGGGTTTATCCATGTACATCTGTGGAATTTAAATTTACAGGAAAATATTTGAAAATTTTCCTGAGAAACAAAAATGAATACTGGCAGAATTATCTTGGATGTATTTTAGATGGAGTGCAGTCGTGTTATTATCTGGATAACGAGAAAGAGAATGAAATAGAGATTCGTGTTCCTGAGAATGAAAACGGAGAACATCATGTTCTTTTCTTTAAACGTCAGGATTCCTGCCATGAGATGCACATCCTTGGATTTGAAATTGAAGACGGAGCAAAATTATTGGAACTTCCGGATGCACAGACAAGAAAAATTGAAGTTTACGGAGATTCTGTATCAGCAGGAGAAGTGACAGAAGCAGTGGATTATACAGGAAAGACGGACCCTGAACATCAGGGAGGTTATTCTAACAGCTGGTATTCCTATGCATGGATGACAGCACGTATGCTGAATGCACAGATCCATGATATCGCACAGGGCGGAATTGCATTGCTGGATGGACAAGGCTGGTTCCATGAGCCGAATCAGATTGGAATGGAAAGTGCCTGGAATAAAATCCGCTTCAATAAAACATTTGGTGAACTGACAGAATGGGATTTTAATCAGTATACACCGCAGGTTGTTGTCGTGGCAATTGGCCAGAATGATAATCATCCGTTTGATTACATGTCAGAAGACTATATGTGTGAGAAAGCAATTCTTTGGAGAGAACACTATACAGAATTTTTAAAAAAACTGCGTCAGGTATATCCGAAGGCATCGGTCATCTGCTATACGACATTGCTTGAGCATGACAGTTCTTGGGACAAAGCAATTGACGATGTAGTGGTTTCTATGGGAGACAGTAAGATTTCCCATTGTATCTTTAAAAGAAACGGAGCAGCGACTCCAGGACATCTCAGAATTCCAGAAACCTATGAGATGGCGAGAGAACTTGCTGATTATATAGAGAATCTGGGAATCGAGGAATGGAAATAATTAGAATAGTAGAGTAATAAGAGGAAGATATCCTGGTGGTCTGATCCGGTTTTATTAGGACATTATCCGGATGAGGGATTGGTGCGTTATGAAAAATATCTTCCGAAAATCACAGAAGAAGATATGCGTCTGATCTCAGAACCGATCGATATCTATGGACAGAATATTTATAATGGAAGATGCGTCCGTATGGGGGAAGACGGAAAGCCACAGGAGGTTTGCCGATATGAAGGATTTCCTAAAACTGCGATCCAATGGCCGGTAACACCGGAATGTCTGCAGTGGGGACCGAAGTTTTTATATGAAAGATATCATAAGCCAATTTACATCACAGAGAACGGATTATCCTGCCATGATGTGATCTCATTAGATGGAAAAGTGCATGATCCAAACAGAATTGATTTTCTTGCAAGATATTTGCGAGAACTGAGAAAAGCAGCAGAGGAAGCGGATATCAGAGGATATTTCCAGTGGTCTTTGATGGATAATTTTGAATGGGCCAAAGGTTACTCATATCGATTTGGACTCGTATATGTGGACTACAAAAATCAGGAGAGAGTTATGAAAGATTCCGCATTCTGGTATAAACACGTGATAGAAACAAACGGAGCAGAATTATAAATGGAAATAAAAGATCCCTTTTGGGGTTTATTTAGTAGCGTTAATAATAAATACTTGACAATTTATAAGGAGTGGTGTAGGGTAAAGGTGTCAAAGGAATTTCACCGGATTGGGTGTAATTCCGTTCACTATCCTATACGAAAAGAAGAGGTATTCATGATGAAAGAATTAAAGCCAATCAAAGAGGGTAAGGTACGCGAGATTTATGATAACGGCGACAGCCTGATCATGGTAGCAACCGACCGTATTAGCTGTTTTGATGTCATTCTGAACAATGTGGTAACAAAAAAAGGTACCGT
>ENA-ORNR01000940-ORNR01000940.1-human-gut-metagenome-genome-assembly--contig:-NODE-940-length-27555-cov-4.321673_pt1 | contig 27555 bp, 26 predicted proteins | sample MGYA00242114_ERZ509020 | MGnify/ENA primary metagenome ERZ509020 (study PRJEB26280, sample SAMEA2338758) | human gut metagenome | biome: human gut; feature: human-associated habitat; material: faeces...
TGGATTATGCGATGATTTTTTGTCTATAGTTTTATTGGTGATTAGTATTATTATCCCGCAAAAGAATTATTCAATGCCCTTTACAGTGTAATCCTTATCCTCGACTGCCTTTTTAAGGACATCATCGGGAACGTCCTTGCTGAGTGAAACAGCTGCAATGCCCTTTTCGTGGCTGACCTCGTTAACGGTAACGCCGTCAATAGCCTCCAGTGCCTTCTTAACAGCAGCCTCACAATGGCCGCACATCATGCCTTCGATCTTGATAGTCTTAGTCATAGTATTTTTCTCCTTTTTCTTTGATTGCTTGATTTTTTTATCCTTATCGGCATTGTGAATGTCGAAAAAGTTCAGTCTGAGAGCATTTGTTACCACGCAGAAGCTGGAAAGGCTCATTGCCGCAGCCGCAAACATGGGGTTCAGCTGCCAGTGGAACAAAGGTATCCACACACCTGCCGCAAGAGGTATGCCTATTGCATTGTAGAAGAACGCCCAGAACAGGTTCTGGTGAATGTTCCTCAGTGCCGCACGGCTGAGGCGAATCGCAGCGGGAACGTCGCTCAGGCGGCTCTTCATCAGCACCACATCTGCCGCATCTATGGCAACGTCCGTACCTGCGCCTATGGCAATGCCGATATCCGCACGGGTAAGAGCGGGAGCGTCGTTTATTCCGTCGCCAACCATAGCGACCTTACCCTCGTTCATCAGCTTTCTGATAACGCTTTCCTTGCCGTCGGGAAGCACGCCTGCGATTACCTCGTCAACGCCTGCCTGTCTGCCGATAGCGGCAGCGGTCTTTTCATTGTCGCCCGTGAGCATTACCACACGGACGCCCATATTTTTAAGCTCTCTTACCGCCTGAGGGCTGTCCTCCTTGATAACGTCCGCCACGGCTATAACGCCTGCAAAGGCGCCGTCACAGGTGAACATAAGGGGAGTTTTGCCCTCCTCCGCAAGAGCTTCGGACTTTTTCTTCATTTCCTCGGAAATATCCGCCTGAGAGCTTATGAACTTCACGCTTCCGCCCAGAAGCTTTTTTCCGCCCGATACTGCGGAAAGTCCGTTGCCTGCAAGGGCTGTGAAGTTCTCGGTGCTGTCGGGAATGATATTTCTCTCTGTGCCAAGGTCGATGACCGCCTTTGCCAGAGGGTGCTCGCTGTTCTTTTCAAGGGTGCAGGCAAGCTTTAAGAGAGATGATTCGTCATAGCCCTCGGCGGGGATAATATCCGTTACCTTAGGCTCGCCCATGGTGATAGTACCTGTTTTATCAAGGGCACAAACAGTTACCTTTCCTGTCTGCTCCAGAGAAGCGGCAGTCTTGAAAAGTATGCCGTTCTTTGCGCCCATTCCACTGCCCACCATGATAGCAACGGGAGTTGCCAGACCCAGCGCACAGGGGCAGCTGATCACCAGCACGGAAATACCCCTTGCCAGTACAAAGCCTACTGTCTGACCCGCCAGCAGCCAGACCAGAGTAGTTACTACTGCAATGGAAATAACCACAGGAACGAAAATTCCCGAGACCTTGTCCGCAGCCTTTGCGATAGGCGCTTTTGTGGCAGCGGCATCGCTTACCATTTTGATTATCTGTGAAAGGGCAGTGTCCTCGCCGACCTTTACGGCACGACACTTGATAAAGCCCGACTGGTTTACTGTTGCGGCAGATACGCTGTCGCCAGCTTCCTTATCCGCAGGAACGCTCTCGCCTGTGAGCGCAGACTCGTTCACAGCACTTCTTCCCTCAATAACAACGCCGTCCGCAGGAATGCTCTCGCCGGGGCGCACAAGGAAAATATCGCCGATGACTATCTGTTCTGCGGGAACGGTAACTTCCTTGCCGTCACGCTCAAGGGTAGCAGTCTTGGGAGCAAGCTTCATCAGGCTTTTCAGTGCATCGGTGGTCTTGCCCTTTGAGCGGGCTTCAAGCATTTTTCCGAGAGTGATAAGTGTAAGTATCATGGCAGCCGATTCAAAATAGAACTCGTCCATGTACTTCATCACAGCCTCATGGTTGCCTCTCATCACCGCATCTGTCATGGCAAACAGCGCATATGTGCTGTAGATAAATGCAGCCGATGAACCCAGAGCCACCAGAGTATCCATATTGGGCGCACGGTGGATAAGTCCCTTGAAGCCGCTTATAAAGAATTTCTGGTTGATGACCATTATAATAATGGTGAGCAGCATCTGGATAAGGCCCATGGCAACGTGGTTATCCGCTATCACCGCAGGAAGAGGCCAGCCCCACATCATATGGCCCATGGAGAAATACATAAGTATCACAAGGAAAACCAGTGATACTATAAGGCGCTTTTTCAGCACGGGGGTAGCCTTGTCCGCCAGAGCGTCATCGGAGGGGGCGCTGCTTTTTTCCGCACCCTTTACGGAAGCGCCGTAGCCTGCCGCCTCCACCGCAGCGATTATCTTTTCGGGAGAAGCGCTGCCCTCAACTCCCATTGAATTTGTAAGCAGGCTCACCGAGCAGGAGGTAACGCCCTCAACTGCCGATACAGCCTTTTCCACACGGGTGCTGCACGCCGCACAGCTCATACCCGTAACATTGTACTGTTCCATACTTTTCCTTTCTTTCAGATAGATTTCCCATACCGACTTATTTCATCAGCTTTTGCAGGGTACAGACAAGCTCGTCTATTACCTCGTCCTTGCCGTCACGTATATCCTGCGCCACACAGGTGCGGATATGCTCCGCCAGAAGCTCCTTATTAAATGAGTTGACAGCGGCGCTCACCGCAGCAGACTGCACCAGTATATCAACACAGTAAGCGTTGCGCTCCACCATGCCCTTTATGCCTCTTATCTGCCCCTCGATACGGTTAAGGCGGTTTATAAGTCTCTTGTATTCATCATCTGAGCGCTCCTTTGTCTTATGACAGCAGCATTTTTCTTCACTCATATTATCACCTCGTAATGGTGTGCTGTTCAACGTTCCGTTTCTGTTACCTCACACTTACAGGAATAGTATATACCCCCATGGGGTATTTTTTCAAGAGTATATCTCAAACAAAATTATTATTTTAAATGAACATATGATACAATATAGTATCACTGCACTGTTTTTAACTGCCATTTTAAGTAAAATTAGTAAATGTTTCCTTGGCGGTGTATTATTATTCATTATTTGCTGTGGAAATTTATATATATTTGTGATATAATAAATTTTAATTGGATTTTGCACAGACATTACTTTAAAATATGGAGGATGATTTCGTTGATAAGCGGCAAAATGCTAAAAGACGCACTTATTTCAGCTGCCCTTACCCTTTCCGATATGAAAAAACAGGTGGACGAGCTTAACGTATATCCCGTTCCCGACGGAGACACAGGAACAAATATGTCTCTTACACTTACAAATGCCATGAACGCTCTCCAGAACCTGGACGATGGGGCTGCTGTTTCTGAGGTGGCTTCCGTTGCCGCTTCCGCAATGCTTAGAGGCGCAAGAGGAAACTCGGGCGTTATCACCTCTCTGCTTTTCAGAGGCTTCTCAAAGGGTCTTGCGGATAAAAAAGAAGCTGACTGCGATGATATGGCAAACGCCCTTGAAATAGGCGTTGACGCAGCTTACAAGGCTGTTATGAAGCCCGCAGAGGGCACTATCCTCACCGTTGCAAGAGTCAGCGCAGAAAAGGCAAGGGAATCCTCCTTTATCACAAACGACCCTCTGGTACAGTGGTCGGACGTGTGTGCTGCCGCAAGGGATGCTCTGGATAAAACTCCCGAGCAGCTCCCAATACTAAAAAAAGCCGGCGTTGTTGACGCAGGCGGAAAGGGTCTCGTTATCATCTTTGAAGAGATGTTCCGTGCCTTTAAGGGCGAACCCAGAACCGTTGTAAACCAGCCTAAGATAATCTCCGACAGCAAGATGTCCTTCACCGTTCAGGACGATGAGACACAGGAGATAACCTTCGGCTACTGTACCGAGTTTATTGTAAACGTCACCGATTTCAAGAAAAAGCCTGCGGACCTGAGAAAATATCTGGAATCCATCGGCGACTGCGTTGTTGTAGTCGATGATGAGGACATCATAAAGGTACACGTTCACACCGACCACCCCGGTCAGGCTATAGAGAGAGGTCTTACCTACGGCGCTCTCTGCAATATGAAGATAGACAATATGCGTCTCCAGCGTGAAAAGAAGGCTGCCGCAAGGAAAAAGCTCAATGAAAAGCCCGTTCCCGCAAAGCCCGAAAAACGTTTCGGCTTTGTTGCCGTGGCAAACGGCAGCGGCGTTGAGTCCATGTTCACCGACCTTGGTGCGGACTGCATCGTCAAGGGAGGACAGACCATGAACCCCTCTGCGGACGATATCCTCCGTGCGGTATATTCCGTTCCCGCCGAGATCGTGTTCATTCTCCCCAACAACAAAAACATCATCATGGCAGCGGAGCAGGCTATGAAGCTCTCCGAAAAGACAATGTGCGTCCTCAGGACCACATCTGTTCCCCAGGGAATGTCTGCAATGATGAGCTTTGACCCCGATTTCGATTTCGATACCAACAGAATGAATATGTCTCTGGCAGCGGAAAAGGTGCAGTCGGGTCTTATAACCTTTGCAGCCCGTGATTCAAGCTTCAGCGGTCACGAGATAAAGTCAGGCGATATCCTTGCCCTTGAAAACGGCAGGCTCTCATTTATCGACCGTGATGTTACCAGAGCCGCTTACAAGCTCACAAGAAAGCTTGTGAAGAACCTTAAGGGCAGCGCAGGATATGTTACCGTGCTTTACGGCTCGGACGTTTCCGACGATAAGGCAAGCGAGCTTGAAAATATCATGAAGAGCAAGCTCAGCAGCCTTGACATAAACTTTGTAAAGGGCGGTCAGCCCGTATATTACTACATTATCTCAGTGGAGTCAGAGTGATGAAAAAGATCACCGTTATTACGGGACACTACGGCAGCGGCAAATCCACATTTGCCGCAAACTATGCAATAAAATGCGCAGAACAGGGCGAGCAGGTCACTGTGGTGGATATGGATACTGTAAATCCATATTACCGCACTGCCGACCTGGGCGAGCTTTTTGCCCGGAATGGCGTAAAGCTCTGCGCACCAATGTATGCGGGAACGAACCTTGACGTTCCCATACTCAATTTTGATATTCCCGCAATTTACGCAGAAGGCAGAAAGCTTGTTATAGATATGGGCGGCGATGACGCAGGCACATATCCTTTAGGCAAGTTCAGAAGCTTTCTGGAAGCTAATAAGGAGGAAACGGAAATTCTCTACGTGGTGAATTTCTGCCGATACCTTACCCGCACTCCCGAAGAAGCTGAGGAGATACTCCGTGAGATAGAAGCTGCCTGCGGTCTTAAAGCGACCGCCATGGTCAACAACTCAAACCTTGGTTTTGAGACTGACAGTGATGTTATCGCTGCGGGAATAAAGCAGGCTGAAATGATATCAAAACAGGCAGAGCTTCCCATCTTCTGCCACACCGTTCCCGTTCTTGAAAACAGAACAGTGAGCGCCGAAAGCATCGCCGACATTTTTCCTGTGGAAATTTACATCAAAAACGTGTGGAACTGACAAAGTCTCCGCAAAATCATATGAAAGGAAGTCAATATCTATGGCGAAAATGACCGTCAATACTGACAGATGCAAGGGCTGTTCCCTGTGCGTATCCGTCTGTCCCAAGAAAATCATCACGATACGCAAGGATATAAGAACACCCAAGGGCTACTGCCCCGCAGAATGCACTGACCAGACCAAGTGTACAGGCTGCGCAATGTGCTATACCATGTGCCCCGACTGCGCTATAACAGTCGAGAGATAATTTTCGGAAAGGACTGAACCACATTGGCAAATGAAAGAATGCTTATGAAGGGCAACGAAGCCCTTGCAGAGGCTGCCGTCCGTGCAGGCTGCAAATGCTACTTCGGCTACCCTATCACCCCTCAGACTGAGATCGCTGCTTATATGTCAAAGCGTATGCCCAAGTGCGGCGGCGTGTTCTTACAGGCAGAGAGCGAGATCGCTGCTATAAATATGGTCTATGGCGCAGCCGCAACAGGCGTGCGTGCTATGACCTCTTCATCTTCCCCCGGAATTTCCCTTAAATCAGAGGGTATCTCCTATGCCGCAGGCTGCGACCTTCCCTGCGTCATCGTAAACGTTCAGAGAGGCGGCCCCGGTCTCGGCGGTATCCAGCCCGCACAGTCCGACTATTATCTTGCAACCAAGGCAGGCGGCCACGGCGACTTCTTCATTCCCGTATATGCTCCCTGCTCCGTTCAGGAAATGGCTACATATGCCGTAAAGGCTTTCGATATGGCCGATAAGTTCCGCACCCCCGTAATGATCCTTTCCGATGGTCTTCTCGGTCAGATGATGGAACCCGTTGAGTTCCCCGACATCACCGACAATGAGCCGGCAAAGGACTGGGCTTGCGTAGGTCACGGCAACAAGAGGCATCACAACATCATCAATTCCCTTTACCTCAAGCCCGAAGAGCTTGAAGAGTCCAACAGACAGCGTTTCAAGAAGTACGATATTGAAAAGCAGGAGCTTCCCGAGGTTGAAAACTATCTCACCGAGGACGCTGACATTATCGTAACAGGCTACGGCGCTTCCGCAAGAATCGTCCGCTCCGCTGTCAATGCCGCAAGAGCAGAGGGCATCAAGGCAGGTATGATAAGACCTATCACCCTTTGGCCCTTCCCCGAAAAGGCTTATGCCGACACCGTTGAGACCGCCAAGGCATACCTTGTTGTTGAGCTTTCGATGGGTCAGATGGTCGATGACGTAAGACTTGCCACAAGCTGCCGCAGACCCGTCCGCTTCTTCGGAAGAACAGGCGGAGTTATCCACACTCCCGCCGAGATCCTTGCTCAGATAAAGCTTATCGCTAAGGAGGAACTGAAATAATGGCTATATATCAGAAGCCTCACGCTCTTGAGGATATCAGTATGCACTTCTGCCCCGGCTGTACCCACGGTATCGTTCACAGACTGGTTGCCGAGGTAATAGATGAAATGGGCATTGAGGGCGACACTATCGGAATCTGCCCCGTAGGATGTTCCGTTGTTTCCTACGATTATTTTGCCTGCGATATGATCGAAGCAGCTCACGGACGTGCTCCCGCAGTTGCAACAGGCGTAAAGCGTTCAAGACCCGACAAGTTCGTATTCACATATCAGGGTGACGGCGACCTTGCCGCTATCGGAACCTGCGAAACAGTTCACGCAGCTACCAGAGGCGAAAACATCACCATAATCTTTATCAACAACACCATTTACGGCATGACAGGCGGTCAGATGGCTCCCACCACGCTTCCCGGTCAGGTAACACAGACCACTCCTTTCGGCAGAGACCCCAAGGTTGCAGGATACCCCGTAATGGTATGCGAAATGCTTTCTCAGCTCACAGGCACAGCCTATGCGGAAAGAGTTTCCGTTGACTCCCCCGCTCACATCAATGCAGCCAAAAAGGCGATCCGCAAGGGCTTTGAGGTGCAGAAGAACAAGCAGGGCTTCTCCATCATCGAGGTGCTTTCCACCTGTCCCACCAACTGGGGCATGACTCCTTTGGAGGCAATGGAAAGAGTAAGAACGGAAATGATACCCTACTATCCTCTCGGTGTTTACAAGGATATCACCGCCGAAAACAAGTGAGAAAGGAGCAGATAATATGACCAGTGAAATTCAGCTTGCGGGCTTTGGCGGACAGGGTATCCTGTTTGCGGGAAAAGTCCTTGCATACTGCGGAATGCTCGCCGACAGAGAGGTTTCATGGCTTCCCTGCTACGGCCCCGAAATGAGAGGCGGAACCTGCAACTGCTCCGTATGTCTCTCCGACGAGCCTATCGGCTCTCCCGTTGTAAACGAACCCGATCTTCTTATCGCAATGAACGAGCCTTCCTACACCAAGTTCATCGGTGCGGTAAAGGCAGGCGGATACGCATTTGTTGACAGCACTCTGGTTGACTCGGCAAATGTCCGCAGCGATATCCATGAATTCAGAGTTCCCGCTACAAGACTTGCAGACGAAAACGAGCTTAAAGGCGGAGCAAACATCATTCTTATCGGCAAGCTCATCAAGGAGTCGGGAGTTATCTCCATGGACGATATTGAGGCTGCTATAAGAAAGATAGTTCCCCCGAAAAAGGCTCAGCTTATCGAAAATAACCTGAAGGCTATCCAGATAGGCTACAACTACAGCGAATAAATATGGACTTGATTCCTGCCGCCGGGTAGGTCATGCGCCGCAGCCTGTGTCATAAGGCCATTGAAGACACAGGTTACGGCGCTTTTTTATATAATAAAAAAGGAGTATGAAGAAACACGATGAATAATCAGACAAGACCATTTGCAAAATACGCCTCTCTCAGCGTTATAGGAATGATAGGGCTTTCCTGCTATATCCTTGCGGACACATTTTTCGTGGCGCAGGGACTTGGCACAAACGGACTTGCCGCCCTTAACCTTGCCATTCCGATCTACAGCGCCATCACGGGAATGAGCATGATGACAGGCATGGGAGCCGCCACTTGCTACTCCATAATGCGCAGCCGTGGGGACGAAAAGGCGGACAAGGTGTTCACAAACGCCCTTTTCATCGCAGCATTCTTCACGCTCATATTCGAGATATGCGGCATATTTTTCTCAGGCAGTATATCAAGACTGCTGGGCGCAGAGGGCGATACCTATGAAATGTGCCGTGTCTATCTCAGAACGCTGCTCATATTCTCCCCATTTTTCCTGCTCAATAACATTTCCATATGCTTTCTCAGAAACGACAATGCCCCTCATCGCTCAATGGCAGGAATGCTTGCAGGAAGCTTTTCAAACATCGTGCTGGATTACATCTTTATCTTTCCGTTTAAAATGGGAATGTTCGGCGCAGTCCTGGCAACCTGCTTTGCACCCATTATCAGCCTTGGGGTAATGTCAGGCTTTTACCTAAAAAAGCGCAACACATTCCACCTTACAAAAACTTCCCCCGATATGAAGCTCATCTCCCGAATAGCCGCAACAGGCGTTCCCGCTCTTGTTACGGAGCTTTCCTCGGGCATAGTTATTATTGTGTTCAATATGATAATAATGTCGCTGGCTGGAAATGTGGGCGTGGCAGCCTATGGCATCGCAGCAAATATATTTATCGTGGTAGTGTCCATATACAACGGCATTGCTCAGGGAATGCAGCCGCTGGCAAGCAAATCATCGGGCGAGGGCGACAGCGCAGCTTCACACAGCTATCTCAGGCTGGCGCTTATCTCGGGCGCTATAGTGTCGGTTATGGTATATATCTGCATTTTCTTTTTTGCTGACCCCATTGCAGGCATTTTCAACAGCGAAAAAGGCCCCGCATTGCAGGAAATTGCAATACAGGGTCTTAGACTTTATTTTATCGGCTGCTTTTTTGCAGGCTTCAACGTTATAAAAGCAGCGTATCTTTCAGCTGTGGGAATATCCGCTCCCGCAAACCTTATATCCATATTGAGAGGCTTTGCGGTGATAATCCCCGCCGCTCTGGCAATGTCGGCACTGTGGGGAGTTGACGGACTGTGGCTCTCCTTTGCGGCAAGCGAGTTCATCGTCTCCATAGTGAGCCTTTGCATCAATCCAGACCGAACTCGGAAAGCACCTTCTGAACGTCCTTGAGAGCCTCACGCCGCTCCTTGTAGTCGGGAATGACCATTCTCACGTTCTCCCAGAACGCCTCGGAGTGGTTCATCTGACGGGTGTGGCAAAGCTCGTGAACTATAACATAATCTATAAGACTGATGTCGGCAGCTACCAGCTTCCATGAAAGGTTTATCACCTTCTGAGCTGAACAGCTGCCCCATCTTGTTTTAGCGGAATTTACCTTTACATCGGCTATCTCAATGCCCATTCGGTCGGCAGTGAGACGTGTGCGTGCAATAAGCGTGCCCTTGGCAATGGTGCTGTAGAGCCTGCGCAGATATGGCAGCAGCTCTTCAAGAGCCACACCCTCGGGAAGATGGAATTTTCCGCCTGTGTAGCCGTAGGGCTGTACATTATCCACAGGGCACATACCGCCAAAAAGCGGCAGCTCCATGGGCGGCTTTGAGAGCCTTGCACTGCGCTCCCCCACTCTTGCACGGGCTGTGCGTGAGTATTTTTCTATCCAGTCGGATTTTTCGCTTACAAACTTCTCTATCCTGTCATCAGGGAGACTAAGAGGGGCACGGACAATAACATTGCCCTCCCTGTCAACGGTTATTGAAAGAGTCTGCCGCTTGCTGCGGATAACTTTATAATCAGGCGTATTTCTCACTTCCTTGTATCGTTTTTGCCTGCAAGCTCATAGGGCGATGGCATTACCGCTCCCACAGCGGCTTCAAGAAATCCGGCAGGATCCTTGGCATATAATTTCCACAGTTCATCGCTCCAGCCTGCAAGCACTCCGGTGTCGTTATGGTGGACCTCATCAATGATAAGGATACCGCCCTCCTCGGAACAGCTGTATGTAAATATCCTGCCGCCCGATGTGCAGAAGTTTATGAAAAACTGCTTTGTTTTTCCCGTATATACCCCGTTGTAATAGTTGTACTGGAGCTTCTGGTTCATGAACATCCAAACCACAATTTTCATGGGTATGACCTCGGTTTTCAATCCCATGCAGCCGAAAATACAGTCTCTGCCCACGCACACGGCATCACCGCCGCATCTGAAAAGCGCACCTTCGGCAAACTCCCTTTCGGCTTCCTCTTTCGAGCCTCCCACAGCTTTAAATGCGGCAAGCGCCCTTTTGTAGTCCTTGCCTGTAAGGGAGTATATGAAGAAAATCAATGCGCCTATGGCTGCCGCTGCCGTGAGAACAACATACATCAGCGTGCTTTCCATCAGCATCACAAACAGGAAAAACAGCGTCAGAACAAACACAAAAGCCGCTATCTTGACAGTCCGATAATACAGCTCACCCTTAAAGCCCTTGTGAGCATGAGCCTTTTGTGCCGCTCTCTGAATTTTCTTTTCAAGCCCCTTGCGGTATGATACGCTCTGAGGACTGTTTTCGTCTTTAAGTGCCGCTTCACGCTTTCTTTCGGCTCTTTTAATGAAAATGAGGAACCCGCCAACAGCGATAAGAAGCAGTGATATCGCAAACGAGACCCATGTAACATTTGTAGCCAGTATCCACAGCGCAATTATTATCATGATAACTCCTGCTATCACGCTTGATACCGCACTGTCCTTTTCATAATCCTCTGTTGTTTTCTCTCTGCGCTTTTTCATATTAACCCCTTGTAACTGATTATTTGTCAGTGTTTATGTATTCCTTGTAGCCGTTAAGATATATCGCACCTGATATCACGGTGAGAATAGTGGATATCCAGATAAGCACCTGCTCTGTAATGTTTACCCATGCCGCATAGCCTGTGCTGTCCTTGCCGAAAAGCACTGCAAAGAACAGGATAATAACTATTGCTACCATTGTAAATGCTGTTTTGAGCTTGCCCCAGATACCTGCGGCAACAACAACGCCCTCGTTTGCTGTAACAAGCCTGAGACCCGATACCATAAACTCTCTTGCGATGATGATTATTACGGGAACCGCTCCCACAAGCCCCATCTGAATGAAGCAAACCAGTGCGGATATGACCAGCACTTTGTCAGCCAGAGGGTCAAGGAACTTGCCGAAGTTGGTCACAAGATTTCTGCTGCGGGCAATGTGTCCGTCCAGCGCATCGGTTACAGATGCGGCTATGAACACAACAAGCGCCAGTATGCTGCTTGCCTGACTGCCGAAAGGCACGTCGCAAAGCAGGAAGAAAATGAAAAAGGGAACGAGGATAACTCTCATTACCGTAAGCTTATTGGGCAGATTCATCAACAACATCTCCTATCAGGTCGTAGTCCATAACTTCATTGATATGTACGTGAACGAACATTCCGGGAACAAGCTTTCTCTTCTTGGAGTTGAAGAATATCTTGCCGTCGATCTCGGGAGCATCGGCAGCGCTTCTGCCGAAATAGCACTCGCCGTAACGGTCATAGCCCTCAACCAGCGTTTCGATAACAGTGTCACGGAGAAGCTGATTTTTCGCACCCATTATCATCATTTGCTGCTCCATGATAATATCCGCACGGTGCTGCTTGGTCTCTTCATCAAGCTGACCGTCCATCTTGGCAGCCTTAGTACCCTCCTCAGCGGAGTATGGGAAGCAGCCCAGGCGGTCAAATTCCATGTCACGGACAAAATCAGCCAGGCGGTCAAACTGCTCGACAGTCTCTGTGGGAAAGCCTGTGATAAGGGTAGTTCTCAGGATAATTCCGGGAACCTTTTCACGTATCTTCTTAATAAGCGCCCTGAGAGTCTCCTCATCGCCGGGACGGTTCATCTTTTTCAGGATATCTGCATCGCAGTGCTGAATGGGCATATCTATGTACTTGACGATCTTGTCCTCTCGTGCCATAACGTCCAGCAGCTCGTCGGAAATGCGCTCGGGATAGCAGTACAGCACTCTTATCCACTTGAGCTGAGGAATGGTGCAGAGCTTTTCAAGCAGCTCGGGAAGTGAGGGCTTGCCGTAAATATCCTCGCCGTAGCGTGTGGAGTCCTGAGCAATGAGAATAAGCTCTCTTACGCCGTTGACCGCAAGCTCGGTAGCCTCCGCAAAAAGCTGCTCCATGGGAACGCTGCGGTTTCTGCCTCTGATAGAGGGAATAGCGCAGAAAGAACAGCAGTTGCTGCAGCCGTCGGCAATTTTAAGATACGAGTAGAAAGACAAAGTTGTCTGGATACGTCCGCCTGTAAGACCCAGATTAAGCTTGCTGTCAAAGGCAGTGAAGTGGTCGCCCTCCAGTACCTTTTCGATAACGTCGCATATCTTGTCATTGCAGCCGATACCAACAACAGCGTCAGCCTCGGGTATCTCGGAAGCAACTTCGTCCTTGTAGCGCTCTGCAAGACATCCTGTAATGATTATCTTCTTGATGCGTCCCTCTTTTTTAAGCTCCGCAAATTCAAGTATAGTCTCAATAGCTTCCTGCTTTGCAGACTCGATAAATCCGCAGGTATTTATGATAGCCACATCAGCCAGAGCAGCATCGCCCACCAGCTCATAGCCCTTTTCATTTATCTTGTATAACATTCTTTCGGCGTCAACCTGATTTTTTGAACATCCGAGAGAAACCATTCCAACTCTTATGGGCATTTATAACTCATCCTTTTAATTTTATTATATATCTGTATGCGCACATATACATTTTAAATTATACTACATTGTATTTCTGTTTTCAAGTGAATTTTGTAAAATGTATAAAAAATCCCGTCTGAAATTGATATGTACCCTCCTTACTGATCGTCCGGTAAAGAGAGTACATATCAAATTCAGACGGGGTAACATCTATCTTCCGTTCATCTCCCTCTCGATCCACCTCATCAGGAGATTTACTATCCTGCGCTGTTCATCGGCAGAAAGCTCACGTCCCTTGGGAACACGGTACCATTTTTCAAGGCAGCCCCTACAGCAGCAGGCACAGGCGTGCTGGGCGATGAATATGGGGTGCCCACGCATGGGAGTCTGCTTGCCGTCATTGGGTATCGCAGCAGGAGCAAGGCGTTTGGCGATAAGATCTTCTCCATGGCTGTGGATAACGTCCATGCCCTTTTCCCGCACATATTCCCTGTCCTTTTGGGACAGATAAAATTTTCGCCTGAAAGCCGACTTTTGCAGCTTGTCAAGAGCTTCATCTACAGTCTGCATTTATATGACCTCTTATGAAAAAGCCCGCAGTAACCGCAATACAGCGGAAAATGCGGGCTTTATTGTTTTATCGTATGTTATGCGCTATTATTCAACAACGGGAACAGTCCAGCCGAAGGTGTCTTCGGTCTTGCCCCACTGAATGCCTGTAAGGGTCTCGTAAAGCATATGAGAAACAGGACCGATCTCACCGTTGTTAAGGGTCATGATCTTGTCGCCGTACTTCAGCTCACCGATGGGAGAGATAACTGCGGCTGTACCTGTACCGAATGCCTCGTCGAACTTGCCCTCGTCATAAGCCTTGGTAAGCTCGTCGATCTCAATGTTTCTCTCGGAAACTCTGTAGCCCTTGCTTCTGAGTATCTCAAGGCAGGACTTTCTGGTGATACCGCCGAGGATTGACTTTCTTTCAAGGCTGGGAGTAAGAACTTCGCCGTCAATTACGAAGAATACGTTCATAGCGCCTACTTCCTCTATGTACTTGCGGTGAACACCGTCAAGCCAGAGAACCTGCTCGTAGCCTACCTTGTCAGCCTCTTCCTGAGCCTTCAGGGAGATAGCGTAGTTAGCAGCAGCCTTTGTAAAGCCTGTACCGCCTGTTACAGCACGTACATAGTTCTGCTCAACGTAGATCTTTACGGGAGCAAGTCCTGCCTCGTAGTATGCGCCTACAGGAGAGCAGATGATGCAGAAAAGCAGATGCTTTGCAGGGTGAACGCCAAGCATGGGGTCAACTGCGAAAATAAAAGGACGAATGTAAAGAGAAGTGCCGTAATTATGGGGAACCCAGTCCTGGTCGATCTCCACGAGCTTCTTGATAGCTTCAACGCCGAATGCCTCATCGATCTGAGGAATGCAGAGACGGTCGTTGGAAACGTTCATTCTTGCCATGTTCTGCTCGGGACGGAACAGCTGTATCCTGCCGCTTTCGGTTCTGTAAGCCTTCATGCCCTCAAAATCAGCCTGACCGTAGTGGAGGCACATTGCGGAAGGCTCAAGAGGAATAGGGCCGTAAGGAACTATTCTTGCATCATGCCAGCCCTGACCCTCATCATAGTTCATAAGGAACATATGGTCAGTGAAAATTTTACCGAATCCCAGCTTGGATTCATCAGCAGGCTTTGCCTTAGGCGATGTTGTTTTTGTGATTTTGATCTCCATAATTAAAATCTCCTTTTTACTAATCTTCAAGAAGCAGCCCTAAAGCCGCCAGATGTTATCAGTATTTATGTACGGAAGAAGAAACTTCCGCGTAATTTATATAATTATACCATACACAATTATATTTTTCAAGTCAAAGTTATATAAATTCCTCTTGATTTTTTTTATTTTATATGATATAATGGACAAGTCACCTGATATAAGGTGAATTTGTCTCCGTAGCTCAGCAGGATAGAGCGTTCGCCTCCTAAGCGAAAGGCCATGGGTTCGAATCCCGTCGGGGACGCCATTAAGTGCAGATCTTTTCAAAAGGTCTGCATTTTTTATGCAGCATTAAACAAAGCGGTCTGATGAAATCACCTCATCAGACCGCTCTATTTTTAGTCGTATTTTTTCAGAACGCTTACCGCTCCGATAACTATTTCGGAAGCCTTTTCAAGGTTCTTGACTATCTTTTCGGCATCGCTGCTGGTGCGTGCCATTTCCATAGCCTGATTAACAGTCTCCCTGCCCACATCTACCTGAGTGCGGTAAATGTCGTCCAGCTGGGACATGGCAAACTTTTCAAGATTGCTGTAGCAGTCCTTCAAATCCTTGATGGTGTTGTTTCTGATATCATCGTAATTTTCCAGAGCGGAATCAATGATCTCGGACTGGCGCTTCTTTTTAAGGATATTCCTGAAAAAGGGCATTGTGGTGGAGGGGAAGCCCATCTCACGGTCAGCACCCTGAGAAGCCGCAGCCTTTACCTTGTCCGCAACGAAAGTGTTTACGTTTACTGTCTCGCTGCACGATATCCTTGCGCCTGCAAGGTTTGCTATGCCAAGCTTTCTCGAAAGCTCAGCCGCCATATCGTCAATGATGTCGTTAAGGCGTGACTGATGGATCTCCAGGCACTTTCTGTAAGCCTCGCCCACCTTATCCATAAGGTAGGAGTAGAAATGTCTCTCCACGTCCTCGTCGTTGGCAGTGGTACGGCAGGCAAGAATATCCTCTCTGAGCTTTGTGAAGAACTCGTACATCCAGTGCTCCGCTTCCTGCATCATCTCGGTGATGGAAAGGATTATCTTAGGTTTCTGGCTTTCCAGAGCAGCGGCAAGTGTGGTGCACTCGTGCTCAAAGTCAACGGAAAGCTCATCAAGCTTCTGCCTGTCCATCTTGACCATGTCGCTTATCATGTTGAGACGGTTAAGGGTGTCGGAAAGCATGAGCCTAAGCATGGAGAATACACGCTGGGTGCGGATAGTGTCCTTCTGAACAATTATCTCACGGGAAAGAGCCAGCTCAAATTTAAGGAACTGATTTTCGTAATAATCCTGAAAGCCCTTGATGTCGGGGCGGATAAGACCAATCTTTCTGCGGTACTCGTCGATGCCGCTTATGCCGTAAACCTCGGCGTAAGGGATTATCTGGGAGCACTTTTCGCTGATTCGGTCGATTATCTTCTCGATATCCTCCATGGAGTTCATGGCGTCTATCATATTTACCAGCACGAATACCTTGCTGAAATTCTGGGGAACGATGTGGCTTGCAATGAAATACTGCTCCGACTCGGAAAAGGGAGACAGTGCGGAAGCCACGTAAATAACAGCGTCCGCCTTGATAAGAAAGTCCTTCACCTGATTGTCAAGGTCGTCAAGGTCGCTGAGACCCGGGGTATCGACTATCTGTATCTCCTTGAGGATAGGTGCATCGCTGCGCACATCAAGATAATCCAGCTCGCCGGGGAAGAAATCCAGCAGACCCGAAAGCCTGTCACGGCTCAGGTCGTCCTGGGTAAGGGTAACACGCTTGCCGTTTTTGAGCACAGCCTCCACCGAAGGGCGCTCACCGTATGAAATGCAGTTGATGGTAAAGGTCTCGGGAGCAACGTTTACAGGAGCAATGGAGCGGCCCAGTATGGCATTGATAATGGTGCTCTTTCCACGCTTGAAGTCGCCGATGACCATCAGCGAAAACGGCTGATCCATCTTCTGACCGATGACAGAGTCCCACTTGGACATTCTTTCCACAGCCTCGTCACCGAGAATGGCGGAAAGCTCGGGGTCTTTCACCAGCCTTGAAAGCTCACTGCGAACATACGCAATATCCGCAGCGGCATTGTCGTAATTTTTTTCCATCGTTATCCGTCGTCCTCCTTTACGCAGAATGGCTGCTGCCTGCGTCGGCTATGATGTCGCAGCGAATTTCAAGGGACTGCTTGTTTCCGACGTGTGTCATAGGCGCAGAAAGGTCAGGCCGCCAGATGTACAGTATCTCGCATCCGATAAATTCCATTCCCGCAATTATCCTGCGCTCGTCGTGAGAGCATTCGCTGCCCATTTTAAGGCTGCGGACAGGTGTTACGTGGAATGTCTCATATCTTTTAAGAATGCCGTCAATATCAATGCCCGTGTTTACAGTTCCGAAGGAATCGGGAATGCCCCTGCGCCTTACGGAAGCATATACCTGCGGGAACTTGCTTGGGTCATCAAGGCAGATTATGCCCGCACGGTCGGCGGTGATATCGCCCAGAATCAGCCATTTGTTAAGGCTGTAGTTCAGCTCTCTAACATTGCTCTTCACATTATCGGCAGGATTTTCGGAAACATCTCCCCTGCTGATGCCGGGATATGTGAAAGCGTAGTTGAATGCGGAGTGCCTGTTCTGGAGCCTTCCGCACTCGCAGCCGATAAGATAGCAAAGCTCATCATAGGAGCAGTTGTCGGCAATATCGCTTGTCATGACAATGCACGGCTCTATGCCGTCACCCGCCATGGACATTATCTCGGGAACGTCGCCCGCCTTGCGGACAAGCACAACGGGCAGGCTTATCTGAAGCCTCTCGCTGCATTTTTTTGCAGCCTCATACGCCTTGGCATGCTGCATGGAGCCTGCGCTGTCGCTGCTCTGGAAATATCTCTTGAAGCGGTTGGGGATATCGCTGCTGATGATAGCCTTGTAAAGGCGTGACCAGCCCGAAAAGCCACCTATCTTCTGCCTCATGGCAAAATCCGCATCAAAGGCATAATCAAGAGTTCCGCCGACAACGTGTTCCTGATAGGAACGTGTTCTTGCGACCAGATAATCGCAGAACGATGTGTTTATATCCATAAGAGGATTGTATGAATCCGTCATCAGTAAACCTCCGAATTACTCATAATCGTCCGACAGTATCTCGGTAAGACTCTTGTGGAGGTTATAGGTTTCCGCAAGCATACCGCCAACATTTTCGGCGATACTCTGGAGCCTGATCTTTTCATTGTCGGACATAGTTTTCTTCTGCTGCTTGACTTCATTGAGGTTGTCGAGGGTCTTCTGGGTATCCTTCAGGATTATCTCAGTCTCCTGCTCGATCTGGTTTTTAAGTCCCGCAAAAGAGTTATATACCTGCTGACGCACAGATTCTGTGAAGTCGGAATTGATACGCATTTCATGGAACTGCTTCTTTACATTTGCCTTAACATTTACCTTGAACTTATCGATACGTTCCTGAACCAGCAGCTTATCAACGGCAAACTTGCCCGTAAATGTGCCTGCAAAGCCCGCAAACGCAAGTATGCACAGACCCGCAGGGGTAAGGAATGCGCCGCCCACAACGGTAGTTACCAGCAGGAAAGAGGTAGCGAGCCATGTGGTAAGACCTGTAAGTCCGCCCAGCAAAGCGCCCTTGATGCCTGCCTCTCTGAATCCGATGAACAGACCGCCGATGCCGCCTGTGCCTATAACGGAACCGATGATGCTGTCAACAGCGCCGCCGTTCCTGTTGTGCTTAGCCTGAACGGAGAACATTTCCTGGATACGGTTCAAAGACTCGAAGAATTCGTCCTGGAAAGACTGGAGACGTACAGCTTCCTCCGACAGACCAACATTGATATCGTTCTGGATCTGCTCGCAGATGAGCTGTGCCTTGTTCTCGATATTTTCCTTTATCTTCTGTGTAAGCTTTTCATAAACAAGCTTGAGCTTTTCACGCTTGAGGTCGTCACCGCACATCTGATAGTCGTCGATGACCTGCATAGCAGTCTCCTCTATCTTGACCCAGTATTCGTCAAGGATAGGCTGCAGCTGCTCGAATACCTTGTTGGCAGCGTTGTTGATGCGTACAAATTCCTCACGCTTCTTGGTACGTATCTCCTCGATCTCTTCAATGGCAAGCTGATACTTCTCCATGAATTCGTCGGTCTCCATAACAAGAGCGTTTTCGTGGATAACTATAGAATTGATGATCTCAGAGCCTGAGCTGATTATCTTGTTTGCAAGTATCTGGAGAGTAATTGAACCTCTCTCCTTGGTGAGCATGGTCTCAAGAACGCTTTCAAACTTGGGGAAGTTACTTTCTGCCAGCATAGCATCATCGTGAGCTTCCTTTGCCATGAGAGCCTTCTTTGCGTAAACGCCGATTACCTTGGGCTTTCCTATCTTGCGCTTGTAAACGGCAAATTCCTTGGAATTTTCGCCCATGACCTTCTTTGCCTTATCCATTACATAGCTGCAGATACGCTTCTCGACAGTCTCAACTATTCTGTCCTCGTCCTCCTTGGAGAAGGTCCCGAAGCAGTTGACCGCAAAGATGATCCTTCCCAGATCGCTTGTGAGCATCTTGTTTTCAAGGAACTCCTTTTCAAACTGGGAGAAAGGAGAGTTTGCGCTGATAACGAAAACCGCAGCGTCAATCTCGGGCAGGATAGACATGGTAACATTGGTCATCTGCTCATCATCGTTAAGACCCGGAGTGTCTATAATATCAACGTGGTTCTTGCAGAAATCGGTGTCGTAATAAACAGTGGCTTCCTTGACAGTCTCAGCCTTCTTTTCGGATTCAAAGGAAAGCTTTGTAACATAGTCAGCCAGATGGTTGATATCTACCTTTTCGGAAGAGCCGTCCTTGTATTCCACCACAACATAAGGGTCCTTGCTGTATGTAACTCTGTTGAGAGTGGCAGTTGCGGGAAGGACATCGGCAGGAAGCACCTCCTGACCGAGAATAGCGTTGATGAGCGTACTTTTTCCACGCTTGAACTCACCTACGATAGCGACCTCGAAATGCTCGCCCGCATTCTTGGCAATAACGTCGCCGATAGACTTTGCCGTATTATCGAGCTGGAGAGAGGAAGCATATTCCCTGAGCTGCTCCAACGAGTCGATCAGTTCATTTACGGTGTCACGGAAAGAGGCGTAGCTTCCGAAATCATAAGTCTGTTGTTCCATTATAAACCTCCTGTAGAAAATTCTGCAAACGGCAAAACGCCGCAGGCAGTGGATTTATCAGATGTCAAACACAGAAAGCCGCATAGACTTTCTGCACTAATCACGCAAAATCGCAAGGGGCAAATAGGCACAAAAAGTCCGCATATTTACCCCATAATATATAATATTATATCATATTTTTCTTAATAAAGTCAATGAGAGACAAGCTGTAAATCACACAAATTAAGGAAGCATTTTTGGGCATACCGAACAAATTCACGCATATTTTACCCCGCTGCCTTTAAAAAGGTTACAAATTTATTAAAAAAAGAAGCCCGCCTGACATGACGAGCTTCTTCATATTTCATATTAAGATGTTTAAATAGTTAGGCGGACTCACTCCTTGCGTTTTAAAGCATTCCACTCATTCGGCTGTGAAGTAAAATCATTGCTTCGATCACACCTTTATATAACTGCAATTCATAGAACCTAATCTATATTAAGCATTCATCATGCGGAAATTATCAAAGTGATTTTCGCATTCAAGGCACATCTTATGCCATTGGAAACAACTCCGTTTTCTTAAAATTTTGTCTGAGAAAGATTCAACTTTCCATGGGACTTATCTCCTGTCAGTAAATTTTCATCATTCAGGCATTCACTGTGCCATGGGAAACAACTCCAAACTGTACAAATTTGTTGTATTGGTTGGAAAAATCAGCTTTCCATCGGACTTATCTCCTGTCATATATTTTACAGGCAAACTCAGCGTGCCATTGGAAACAACTCCGTTTTTAAGATTCCGGTAAGACCGGTGATAGAACTTGAGGCATTGAATGTTATGCCATGGGACTCACTCCTGTTTCTTTAAAATTCAAGCATAAAAGCCTGTCCTATCATCATATGAGATCATCCTTTCGGGATGTAAATTTCGTGATTTAAAGTGTGCCGTGCTTTTCAGCTGTCGGCGGAGACTAAATAGTCAGATCGTAAAAACCTCTTGTAATCATAGCTTAATCACCCTTTCGGTAAGATTTCAGCCTGCCGCTGCATTTCTGCACTACTGCGGCGAATTTAACAAATACAGAGAATATGGAACCTCTTTTTCATAACATCATCAAACCCTTTCCTTGGGGATATCCTGCCGCTGCCTTTCAGCATTCATGCGGTAAAGTTACTTCTGTGTCGGACTCACTCCCTTGCGTTATCATTCAAATATTCAGATCATAAAATCCTCTTGTGATCATAGCTTAATCACCCTTTCGGTAAGATAAGCCTGCCGCCGCCTTTCAGCACCGATGCGGCACATTTAGTGAATACAGAGAATGTGATAACCTCTCGTCATAATATCAAGCCCTTTCATCGGGATATCCTGCCGCTGCTTTTCAGCATTTATGCGGTAATGTTATCGGTATTTCGGACTCACTCCTTGCTTTATGATTTAAATATTCAAATCGTGAAATTTCCTTCCGAACATATTTACCAGATCCTTTCCGATATCCTGTCCTGCCGCCGCTTTTCAGCGATAATGCGGTAAACTCAACAGCCTGTCGGACTCACTCCCTTTCGCTTAAAATTCAAGTATGAACCTCATTTTCATAGGAATCATCCTTTCGGACTTATTGTCACAGCCGATCGGGGGAATAGCGTCCCGACACAGCGGACTGTATTTCATCTTAACTGCCCTGCTTTAATGTCATTTCATCCGGATATAAATATAACCCTCTCCATCGGACTTATCCCTTTCATCATTTTCTGACGAGATGTTCTTTGGAAGAAGGTATAAAAATACCGCCCACACATTCGTGCTGCGGCTCTTGTTAAATCTGCTTTTTTACTGAACTAATCGTTCTGTGGATCCGAAGTGGTCAGTTATCAAACTGAACTTCCTTTAAACTTCGCTGACGATCATTAAAGCAATTCTGCAAAAAACGAGCCGCTGCGGAACATCCCGCTATTAAACTGCTGCTCACTAACGTCTGCCATCGGACTCGCCTTCCTTTCCAAACTAATTGCAGATTGCTTTCACTCCGAAAGTCTGCTGTTCTGTGAAGAGGAAACCCATCGGAATCTTCCGAACCTCTTGGTTCTCTGTTTCCTTATCTTGGTCATTTCCCTTTCCTTGATACTAATATACCACACCCATTAGTAAAAGTCAATAGTTTCGAGCATAAAATACTGCATATCTTTTGTGCATTATTTTTATTCACTTTCAATATTGACTTTTTATATAAAATGTAGTAAAATAAAAATGTTGGGTCGCTTCTCATCGGAATAATCTGTGAAAAGCGGCATACTATTATATTAAAATACAGGAGGTAACGAGAATGGCTGATTACGATATGGGCGCTGATCTTTTCACTCTCACCGATGAAGAGGGCGTTGAGCAGACCTTTGAACTTATGGATACCTATGAAGATAAGGACGGCAATGTTTATTACGCACTTGTTCCTTATTATGAGAACCCCGAGGAAATGGTCGAAGCCGATACTGAGCTGGTTATCCTCAAGAGCGAGGACGACGGCGACGAAGAAACTCTTGCCTCCATCGACGATGATGACGAGTACGAGAGAATCGGCAAGATCTTCATGGACAGACTTTCCGAGATGTTCGACGACGGAGAGGAATAATTTCCCGTACTTTGTGCATCACCACGGAACTTATGCAAATTTACAAAATTTATCCGTCAAAATTGACAGATATTTATATTGATTTTTGCTCTGTTCTGTGATATACTACACTTAAAGAAAAACTTCTGCCTTGACCGATAAAGTGTGGTTTTATAATCCAACACTTTTATTTAGGGATTCAGTCTCCTTTGACGGATTGCAGACCTCCCGCCGCATTAGATGTGCGGAACTACGGACGCAGGGAGCGTGAAATCAAAGGGCTGTTGCCCACCTGCCTTTGTGCGGGTTTTATTCGCCACATGGCGGCAAGGCGGTGTTTTCTAAAAAAAGCTCAGTGCCTGCGGTTCTCCGTAGGCACTTTTTTTTGCCGCATAAGCTATAAAAGCAGGTATCCCAGCGCAGCCAGCAGCGGCAGGTCGGCTCCGTTTCTGGCAAGAATAACTATCAGCAGGATTATGATGATCTTTTCCTCATCAAGCTTTATGCCCCCAAGCATTCTTCCAAGGTCAAAGCCATTATTTCCCGCAGGCCTCTGAATGTTCTGTTCACGGGGCTGCTGCTCACGGGGACTTTCCCTTGCGTTCATTCCCCTGTCACTGCGTTCATAAAGGTTATTCCGCTCGGGAGCACTGTGGGAATTATCCTGCATACGCCTGTCATTTCCGCCGTACATTCGGTTTCCCATATCGGGCGGACGCCTGCCCATGTTCATGCTGCGGTACCGCATATCTCCTGCGGGCATTGCTCTTCTGCCCCCATCTGTCATATTATCATCTCCACGGAATGACTATAAAAGCGAATCAAGGCTGCCAAGAAGCCCGCTGTCCTTCAGCGCATTTGCTGCGGAGTAGAGCTTCAGCATCCTGACCGCCTTATCCACCCTCTCCTGTTTGTCCCCGCTCAGATGAGGACGCAGCGCCATAAGCAGCGCCCTGTTTTTATCCTCACCGTTCATCGCCGCCAGCACCTTGCTTACAGCCGTGAGCATATTGGGGTCAAACTGCCCGCCCATCAATCCCGCAAGGCTCCCGAAATCAAAGCCGCCTTGGCTGCTCTGACCGTTCTGACCGCTCTCCCCGCTTTTGCCGTCGGAGGGCATTTCCGATTTGAGCATATCCGCCAGCTCTTTTATCTGCTGCATACTTTCGGGGTCACTTAGCAGCGAACCCAGCATATCGTTCATATCCTCCATCGGCTTCACCTCCAGTGCGGCTATGTAATCACATATTATCTGCGGCCGTTGTTATTCTGTCCGCCCTGACCGCCCGTCAGCTTCTGATAAAGTGCCTGCGCCTGAGGTGCGCTCATAAGCTTTTCAAGCATCTGGGGATTTGAAAGCACAGCGTTGAATTTCTGGGCTTCATCGGGCTTCATGTTTTTGATGGCACTGTCGAATTTGCCCTGCATAAGCTCACGCTTCAGCCTTTCGGGAGGCATATTCAGCTTTGAGCCTACGGTTTTGAGGAGCCTGTCGAGGTTTTCGGGATTTGTGCTGCGAATGTCCATATAGCTACCGCCTTTCAAAATAAGTCCGTCAGCGTGGTTATAATTACAATGACGAAAAGACTTTATTTCTTTACATATTTATGTTATAATATATTTAATTAGACTACCGAGTGAGCTTACTGTCGGTGCCACTATCATATTATGCACAAGGAGGAATTCTGTGAGAATAATTGCAATGTCCGACTCCCACGGCAACGCATATGCACTGAAAAAGATATTTGAACGCACCAAGGATACGGGCGATATTTTCGTTCATCTGGGCGACGGTCAGCGTGAGCTTGACCTTATGCGTGCCGAATACCCCTCTCTTGAGATACACCACGTTGCGGGCAACTGCGACTACGGCTCCGTATCGCCTAATTTTGAGGTGATACCCTGCGGAGATACAAAAATTCTCATTACCCACGGTCATATCTACGGCATAAACTACGGCAGAGAGACTCTCCGCTGCACCGCACAGAATTTCGGCTGCAAGGTAGCCCTTTTCGGTCACACACACTGCCGATACGAGGGCTATGAGGACGGCGTTTATCTTATGAACCCCGGCAGCTGCTCATGCCCCAGGGATTTCAACAAGCCCTCCTACGGCTTTGTGGATATAACCCCAAACGGTATAATCACAAATATCGTGGATCTGGACTGATAACAAATAATACGAAAGGATCATTATATTATGGAACTTAACGGATTGAGCGAAAGAGCAAGAAAGCTTATAGAATCATGCGGCTACGGCAAGCCACACTTTATGTCCGAGGACGATGTTGCCGAGCGTCAGGCATTTTTTGAGGAGGAGGGCTACACCGTTTCCGATGAGGCAAAGGAAATAATCGACAACTTTTATATGCTCTCCATCGGAAAGCACGGTACATTCAAGGACGGCACCTTTGTTATCACCGAAAACGATGATATCGAAAACAAACTGGTGGTGTATCCCGAAAATATCTATGATGCCGCTCACCTGTTCAAGCAGCTTTCCGACGCAGTGGGCGACTACATTATCCCTCTGGGACTTATCAACAACGACTTTATCGCTATCGGAAGCAGCGGTAAAATATATATCATCGGCGATGACGTTTATGTTGGCGGAAATTCATGGGTAGAGTTTCTCAATAATTTTGCGGATAATTTTTCATCATTAAAAAAGGATTAAATGTCGAAATTGGGCTTGAAAAAAATATACGGATATGATATAATTATATAAATTTGATGATAAATCCAACGCTAATGAAACGAGGCTGATAATCCAATATGGCTGAACTTGTATATAACGAACAGGGCAGACTGCTTTTTACCGAGGAAATGAGAAAGGAATATACTATCCTTATCCCCAATATGCTCCCTATCCATTTCCGTCTTCTGGAAAGAATTTTCAATAACCACGGATATAGAATGAAGCTCCTTACCTCCACAGGAAGAAAGATCGTGGACGAGGGACTGAGATATGTACATAACGATACCTGCTACCCTGCACTGCTCACTATAGGTCAGTTCATTGATGCGCTCAAATCGGGCGAGTACGATGTAAACAAGACCGCTCTTATGATGGTCCAGTCAGGCGGCGGCTGCCGTGCCTCCAACTATATCCACCTTATCAGAAAGGCTCTGAAAAAGTGCGGTATGGAGCAGGTGCCCGTTATCTCCCTTAATCTGGCAAGCCTTGAAAAGAACCCCGGCTTCCACCTTACCCCCGCTCTTCTGGCGGAGCTTATCACCGCAGTCTGCTATGCCGACCTGCTGATGCTCCTTGCCAATCAGGTGCGCCCCTACGAAAATAACAAGGGCGATACCGACAAGCTCATCGACGTCTGGACAGACAAGCTCACCGAGCTTAATTTCAGCTACACCGCTTTCGATAAAACAGCCGTTCAGATAGTAAAGGAGTTCTCCGAAGTGCCATTCACTCCCGACCCCGACAAGATTAAGGTAGGCGTTGTAGGAGAGATTTACATCAAGTACTCCCCTCTCGGCAACAATGACCTCCACAAGTTCCTTGAATCCGAGGGCTGCGAGGTATATTGCCCCGGTCTTATCGACTTCCTTATCTTCATGGGCGACCATCACGTTGTTGAGACCGAGCTTTACCACGTAAAGTACAAGAAGTACATTGCGTCCAAGGCTGTAAAGGGCTTCTTCAAGATGATGCAGAACAAGATAATCAAGGCTGTAGGCCCCTCAAGATTTTTCGGCCCCACTCCCTTTGAGGAAGCTAAAAAGGACGTTGAGCCTTTCATCTCCCCCGCAAACAAGATGGGCGAGGGCTGGCTCCTTACCGCCGAGATGCGCTACGCCACCTGGATGTTCGACGCCGATGTACCCTATGACTGGTGTGGTCTCGACGGCGCCCGTCTCAACGGCTTCGCCTTGCCCAGCCAGTATCCCGCCGGTTTCACTCCCGTGCCCAGCGCTTATGAGGACTACAAACTCAACTTCAACCTCGAGACTCCCGGCCAGTACAGCGCAGGCGATGTCACCGGCGAGTACACACTCTCGGCCGACGGTAAGATTACGCTCGCTGGCGGCGTTGCTCCCGTATCGGTAGGTGTGCCCTTCGCAGTGGACGCCAACAATCAGCTCACTATCCTCAGCCTTAAGATTGACGACCTCGGCCGCGTCAACGAGATGTGGCTCGGAGTGCCCGAGTACGGCCTCGCAGGCGAGATGATCGACTATATCGGCTATCACTTCACCGCTACCTACGGCGGCGGTGCTAAGGAGAAGAGTTACCGCTCGTTTATCTACTACCGCGATACCGACGCATGGTCGTTCTATGGCGAGCTGGGCGGACAGAAGATCGTGGAGGGCGCCGACGGCGAATACACCTTCACCGCCACACTGCCTGCTTCGGCCAAGCCCGAAATCTCGCTGGACTTCGAGGGCGTCCTCGGCAAGTTCCCCAACTTCACCGCCACTGTTACCTCGATCAAGATGAACGGCACCGCCGTCACATTCACCGACAGCGCTCTTGACCGCAAGACTTCCTATGACTCGTACAACGACACCGACCCCGCCGTTGCGGCCCTGCACAAGATGACCGGCCGTATCGCCATCCTCAACCCCTACAACAACGAGGATCCCCTCATTGCCTACAATGACGCATTCGGTGCCGGCGGCACATTCGAGATTACCGTCAATGTCAAGTTTGACGGCGGCTCGGTATCTTTCGTACAACCTGAATAACCTCTAATACAACGATAGATGAAAATCCACAAAATACTGTTTGGCGCTCTCGCCCTGGCAGGTGTCTTCGGACTGACAGCCTGCGACGACGATGATGAAGTCAATATCTATACCGAGCCTATCGTCGAGGAGCTGACCACCGGGTCGGCCGCCACGACCGCCACGACCGCCACTGTCGAGGGTGTCGTGCGCGACCTCAGCTCGATGCTTCCCTCCCGCTACTCT
>ENA-ORNR01000951-ORNR01000951.1-human-gut-metagenome-genome-assembly--contig:-NODE-951-length-27428-cov-24.091258_pt1 | contig 27428 bp, 20 predicted proteins | sample MGYA00242114_ERZ509020 | MGnify/ENA primary metagenome ERZ509020 (study PRJEB26280, sample SAMEA2338758) | human gut metagenome | biome: human gut; feature: human-associated habitat; material: faeces...
CTGTACGCAACCTTGATTTTCCCAAGCTGATGGGGATAAAATCGTTTTCTGTCGCCTTCCGGACTTCCTCTTCGCTGAAGTCTCCTTCAGGACCGATTAGTACGAGAGCGTCCTCTTCGGGATGTACCATATCCTTCAAAAGCGGTTTTTCGCCTTCATAACAGTGGGCGATGAATTTCTGACCCGGAAAAGGCTGTGTGATGAACTTGTTGAAGTCTGTCATTTCATTCAGTTGGGGCAGGCGTGCCTTGAGCGACTGCTTGATGGCAGAAACCAGAATTTTGGAGATGCGCTCCGTCTTGATGACTTTCCGTTCCGAGAAACGGCAGTTCAGGAATGTCAGTTCATCAAACCCTATTTCCGTCGCTTTCTCGGCAAACCACTCTGTACGGTCCATGTTCTTGGTAGGTGCCATGGCAATGTGCAGATGACCTTTCCACAAGGGGGCTTGCGGAAGGGTTTCCAGAATATTCACCAGGCAGCGTTTGTTGGTAGCCGTACTGATTTCGGCGCGATAGAAGCAGCCCTTTCCGTCTGTCAGCATAACCTCGTCGCCTGCTTGCAGGCGTAAGACCCGTACGGCATGTGCTGCTTCCTCTTCGGGCAGTTCTGCGTGGGTCTGTATGTCGGGAGTATAGAATACGTGCATGTTACAAATTGTTTTTGAGTTGGTTGATTTGGTCTCTTATCTGTGCGGCTCGTTCGTAATCCTCTTCTTCGATTGCTTTCTGCAGGGCTGTTTTCAATATGCCTATTGTGTCTTCCTGCAACAGTTCGTCTTTGTCCGGCTCGCTGCCTCCCATAGGGTCGGTGGTGCTTTCGCCGGTTTTCAGACATTCTGTTTCGAGAATCTCTTCGTAGACAAAGATAGGAGCATTCATGCGCAATGCCAGGGCGACGGCATCGCTGGTACGGGCATCAATCCGGAGAATAGTCTCTTCGGCTTTCATGTAAAGGTAGGAGTAGAATACTCCGTTGTCTACTTTATAGATAAGAATACGCATCAGTTTTACACCCAGCACCTCAAGAACGGAAGCAAATAGGTTATGGGTCAGCGGACGGGGCGGTACAATACCTTTCATCTCGATGACCATAGCTTGTGCTTCGGTGGCACCTATAATAATCGGAAGCTGGCGTTTGCCACCCACTTCACCCAGTACCAGGGCATAGGCACCCGCTTGCGCCTGGCTGTTGGAAATGTTTAGTACTTGTAGTTCTATCTTTTTCTTATTCATACCTATTAAATCAACCTGACTCTCAATCAGTTTTTCTCTATTTTTTCCGGATTATGTTTATAGCGGAACACCATTCCAAATAGCAGACCAATGACTAAAGCATATCCTGCAAAGATAAGCCATACCGGTGTCCAGTCGCGGCTTACCAGTCCTCCGCCTTCGGCATATACCGAGAAGGCATCCACCACGGCTCCGCTGGCATAACCTCCGATGATGGCTCCCACACCGTTCGTCATCATGAAGAACAAGCCTTGTGCGCTGGCACGGATACTGGGATGTGCCTCCATTTCTGTAAACAGCGAGCCCGATACATTGAAAAAGTCAAATGCCATGCCGTAGACAATCATCGAGAGAATGAGCATCCAGAGTCCGCTTCCCGGGTCTCCGAGGGCAAAGAGCCCGAAACGGAATACCCATGCAAACATACTTATTAACATAACACGCTTGATTCCGAAATGTTTCAGGAAGAAGGGGATGGCAAGGATAAACAGCGTCTCACTCATTTGCGAGATGGAGAGCAGGATGACGGAGTGTTTTACACCGAACGAATCTGCATATTCGGGTATGGAAGCAAACGAACCCAGGAAAAGGTCGCCGTATGTGTTTGTTATTTGAAGGGCGGCTCCCAGCAGCATGGAGAACAAGAAGAAGATAGCCATCTTCTTGCGCTTGAACAGCACCAGTGCGTCCAGTCCGAAAGCGGAGAGCATCGTTTTTCCTTCGCTGCGCATGGGGGGGCAGGCTGGCAAAGTGAAAGCATAAAGTCCCAGCATGGCTGCCGATATGGCTGCCACATAGAGCTGTGCCGAACTTGCCTTGAACCCGGTGAGGTCCACAGCCCACATGGCACAGATAAAGCCTACCGTTCCCCATACACGGATGGGGGGGAAGTCTTTCACCAAATCCATTTTATATCTTTCCAGCGCATTGTAGGATACGGTGTTGGCCAGAGATAGTGTAGGCATGTAAACAAGCATGTTGAGCAGCATGGCCCAGTACATGTGGTTGTATGTGGTGGCAGTTGAAGCATAAATCAGAGCACCGGCACCGATGAGGTGGAGTATGCCATAAAGGCGTTCGGCGTTTATCCATTTGTCGGCGATGATACCGGTCAGTCCGGGCATTATCAGTGAGGCTATACCCATGGTTGCAAAGATTGCTCCGATTTGTCCGCCTTCAAAATGTAACGTACCGCCCATGTAACCACCTAATGAAATCAGCCATGCTCCCCAAACGAAGAATTGCAGGAATTGCATGGCAGTGAGTCGGAATTTGATGCTCATAATATTAGCTTTTTATGTTTTGAATTATGTAATAGATGCAAATGTACAATGAGACTAGGAGAAAAACAAGTTCTGTACGGCTTTTTCTTCAACGAAAGAGATTAATGAGGGATGGGTTTTGGGAAGGAATGTATTATAAAAAAAGAAGGGTATCTATCCCAGACACCCAATCTTTATTAACCTTAAATCTAATACCATGAAAAACACAGTGCAAATATACACGGTTTATGTTATATAACATGCTGTTTTGGCGTATTTCTGCTTTTTATTAACTCTATTTAAGAAAAACAGGCTAACAAAGCCTGCTTTTTCCTTTATTCTACATATAGAACCAGTCCTTTCAGGTATTCCCCTTCCGGATGATAGATGCTGACCGGGTGGTCGGCAGGTTGCGTCAGTTGGTGCAGGATGCGTACGCTGCGGCCGGACATGGCAGCGGCTGTGAACACGGCGGTGCGGAAGTTTTCTTTGCTGACGGCTTGCGAGCACGAGAAAGTGAAAAGAATACCTCCGGGCTTGATTTTTTCGAAAGCCTTGACATTGAGTTTGCGGTAGCCTTGCAGGGCATTGCGCAGAGCATCGCGGTGCTTGGCAAAAGCAGGAGGGTCAAGAACTATCAGGTCGTATTGGTCGCCCATGCGGTCAAGGTATTTGAAGGCATCTTCTGCATAGGCGGCATGGCGGGTGTCACCCGGGAAGTTCAGTTCGATGTTCTTGTTGGTCAAGTCGATGGCTTTGGCGGAGCTGTCCACGGAATGCACCAGTTTGGCGTCTCCACGCATAGCATATACGGAGAAGCCGCCGGTATAGCAGAACATATTCAGTACGCTGCGGCCTTTGGCATAACGTTCCAGTAGCGAACGGTTCTCGCGTTGGTCTACGAAGAAACCGGTTTTTTGGCCTTTCAGCCAGTCGATGTGGAACTTCAGGCCGTACTCCATGGCTACATTGTCCGTGCTGCCGCCTTTCAAGAAACCATTCTCCGGATAGAGGTCGGCCTTGAAGGGAAGGGTCGTCTCCGATTTGTAATAGATATTGTCAATCTGGCTGCCCATCACTTCGGTAAGGGCATCGGCAATGGCCATGCGGTCGAGGTGCATGCCGGCAGAATGTGCCTGCATCACTGCGGTACGGGCATAAATGTCGATAACCAGCCCCGGCAGGTTGTCTCCCTCCCCGTGCACCAGGCGATAGGTGTTGTTTGTCGGGTTTCCGGCTATGCCGATACTGCGGCGCATGTCGTATGCTATGCTGAGTTTGCGTTTCCAGAAGTCCGCATTGATTTCTTCTTCTTGACGGAAGGTCAGTACGCGTACGGCGATACTGCCAATCTGAAAATGCCCTTTGGCTATGAATTCCTTTTTGGACGTGTAGATTTCAACAACTTCCCCTTCTTCGGGCTCTCCGTCGAAATGTGCGATGGCGCCGGAAAACACCCACGGGTGAAAACGCTTTAATGACTCCTCTTTATTGGGTTTAAGGTATACTTTGTACATATATATAATGTGATTAATGTGGTAATGTGATAATGTGCATTACATTACCACATTATTATTGGCTTCTATCTCAAAATCTCCTGTCCGTTTCAGTTCTTGCAGCTTGTTGTAGATGTTGAGGCATGCCCAGGCATCGGTGGCGGCATACAGTTTCTGCGGTTCGGTCAAGGTTTCGGCTTCCCAGTTGGAAAGGCGCTGGCTTTTCGAAATCTTTTCCCCGAAGAGGATGGCATATATCTTTTGCAGGCTTTTATCCTGGATGCCGAAAGCGCGGACGTATTCCTGCAATTCAATGCACGCATGTTGTTCGAAAGGAGCACGCTTGTGCAGCATCATGAAGTCATCCCGCAAGGAAAGGCCTACTTTCGTTACACTTGGGTTTTCCAGCAATGTGATAACCGGCAGAGTCAGTCCCGTCAGGTTGAGGCGGAACAGAAAGCAATGTTCCTCTGAGGAAATCTGTAGCAGGGCCACCTTGTGTATCTGTCCTTTTGTGAACGATGGACGGGTTTCGCTGTCTATGCCCAGCAACGGGCAGGACTTCAGATAGGCGACTGCCTTCTCCGCTTCCCACGGTGTCTGTACGACATGTATCTGTCCCGGAAAGGCGGCTTTGGGCAGGTCTTTCACTGTTTCTTTATCTATTGTTCTTTTGATAACCATAATTTAATATTCAAAGTCTGCGGTTTCCTCCTCTTCATCCTCGCCTTGCGCATACTTCACCTCGTGCAGGGCACGCAGGGTGTTGACAAGCTTTTGTCCCCAATGGAGGCGGAAGTTTTCCTGGCAGATGGCAAGCGAATCGTTCATCGTCTCGTTGAAACCCAGCTGGAATACGAAGATAAAGTCCTTGATGTCCTGGTATATGTCGGCCAAGTCTTCGGAAATGTTCCTGGTGATGGGCTGGTCACTATACTTCATGTCGGATACGAATACGTCCAGGTAGTCGTCTTTCTCGGCCAGGATATTGGCGAGGTTCATGCGGAGTACCTCATAGGTCTCTTCGGTGACGAATGTTTCCGGCGCCTCGTCTCCTATGGTTTCGCACTCGGGCAGCATGGAGGCCTTCAGGTAGAGCAGCGGAAGTATTTTTAAGGAGGTATCGACGAACGCGGAACGTTTCACCCCTTCCGCTTGTTCCAGAAACTTGCAAAACTCGGCGGCTACGGTCACAAACTCTACGGCATTCCGGTCGAATATCACTTGACTTTCTTTTTTCATATCTTCTTGATTTGAAACGCAAAGATAGCGCAAACCGAAAGTAGAAGCAAATTAATTGGCAGGATTATTCTTTTTTCACTACATGATATTCTGTTCCTCTTGTCTTCCGGCGGCTGCTGATGCCCAGTTTGTGGAGTGCACGTCCGAACAGAGCCACTTTATTGATGGACAGCCGGTCTTTGGTCTTGGTTTGCAAGAAGGAGAGAATCTCCATAGGGGTCATCCAGTCTCCTTCCTCTTCATTTTCGGCGGGATGGAAGTGGCAGAGGAAGAGCTGTTCCAACGGTGTGGGCTGTTCAAACTCCCGGTTGGTCTGTTTCAAGATGGCTTCGTCGGAATCGTCCAGCCAGTAGCGTTCACCTTTGGCTATGGCATCCATGGCTTGTGCGTAGAGTTGCCGGTAGTTGATGGTGACATTGGTATGGATGGGGCCGGTGACTTCGATGCAGATGAAACGGCGGCTGCCGCTGGGGTCTGTCAGCAGGTCTTTCTGGTTGCTGGTGGCTATAAAGGAGGCGTAGCGTCTTATTTCCTGGATGGCGGTGCCGTAAGGCTTGCACAGGTTTGCCACGGGTTTCTGCAGCAGATGCTTTAGAAAACCTTGCTGATTGACGCTGATTTGGTCGAATTCGTCGATGTTTATCAGGAAAAAGCGGCCGAGGCTCCGCTCTGCGTCCTGCTTGCTTTTGAAGTCGATACTGTCGGTATATCCGAAGCGCAGTTCGGGTGGCAGCAGGATGCGGCAGAAGGTACTTTTACGATAGCCTTGGGCTCCGACCAGTAGGGGAGACGTGTTGTTTCCATGCTGGCGGTCGATGTTTTGCCAGTGCGCCGTCATGCTGAGAAACCAGCGGTAGAAGAGTTCCCGCCAGTACGGATTGTTGCAGGGGACGAGGTCGGCCAATGCGCGGATACGGTCCTTGCCGTCCCAATGTCCGGTGCTGTTCAGATATTCTTCGATGGGGTTGTACAAGGGAATGGCGTCCGAGTTGAGGTAGCGTGCCACATCTCTGTCCCATACGCTGATTCCTTCTTTCAGGGCATTCTGTCCGATACTGCTTCTTACCCGCTGGTCGGCAGGGCGGAAATGGAAGTGTATGGAGTCCCGTTGGCGGAATTCCAATTCTCCCAGCACGGTGTTCCAGCGGAACTCATAGCGTCTGTTCATGAATTCTTCCAGGCGGAAGGCGGTGATTTGGTCGCGGGTCATGCTGCTGCGGGTGCCGAAGCCTTTGCATTCGCGGTAGAGGTTGTGCAGGGTCATGCGCACCAGTTGTTCATCCGCTTCGCGGTAGTAGTGCATCATGACTTGACGTACTGCCTCTTCTTCGGGAATGCCGGCTTTGTAGCAATGCCCGGCAAGCAGGTAGAGCAGGGGGCGAAGGTCATCGCCCCGTTTCCAGTTTTCCAGCTCTTCGAAGGTACGGTTCAGGGCGGCTTCGAAGAGGATGGAGAAGGTTTGGGAGGCCGGATAGCCGGGGGCAATGCGCATCAGCGGGTTTGCTTCGGTCTGTTTCCGTTGGCCGAAGGTGGGCTCGTCGGGCACGGACAAAGGCTGTTCCAGACAGAAAGGGACGGCAGACGGATTGTAATAGGGACGGTCATCGAGCGTCATGCGGCAGCTTTGCTCCACGGCAGGTTCTTTCAGTGTGATGGGGTAGGGGAGCAGGGGCTGGTAACAGTTTACGGCGAGCCGGTAGGCAGCGGTATGAAACAGCCTGATTTTTTCTTCCTGCCTGGGGCGCGAACCGTCGGGGGTGGCAAACAGTACCCATATTTTTACGCTTCGTCCACTGCTTCCGCAAAAGGCGGCAAAAGTTTGCGGCAGCAGGGCCGCCTGGTGCTTTACTTGCTCCACTTCCACGGCATTGGCCAGGTGGTTGACTTCAATCTGTACCAGTCCGTTATAGGTTTTTAGGTATCTTTCCCCCTCTTTGCTGCGGGCATATTCTGCGGCAGGGCAGATGCGTGGCAGTTTGTCTATGCAGGGGTAGTGTCCGTTGCTTCCGGTGATGTGGGGAATGAGGCTGCGCAAGGCGGATATGTGTCCGGCTTTGTTCTCGGTTTTCATCTTCTCCATCAAGGTGTCGCTGGGCCATGTGCTGAATGTCTCTTTGCCGGTTTCACGAGCGGTGCGTATAAGGGTAAGTTTCATGGGGTGCTTGCTGTATTAAAGTCCGCAAAGCTACTGAAAAATGACGGGACAGCCGAGGAAAAGTGGAATTATGATGAAACTTCTCATATTTATTCCGGCTGTACGTCGTAATCCGACTGGTTTTTCACGCCGACAATGTCTTGCTTCCTCACCTCGGTTGTTAATATGTGCTGCAACTGCTGTGAGGTCAGCGTCTCGGTGGGAGAGAACTCAGCCGACTTCATATAGCTTAAAATGGCATTGCGCAGCTGACCTCCTTCCGGAGTGTGGCGAATTGCTTCGAGGTTGCTCATACAAACCAATACCTTACCGTTGTCTACGGCAAATTCGAACAGCAAGCCTAACTTGTGGTTCCGCTCCACATTGTCTACTACTTGGATAAGCGGCTTGTATTCGTGGCGTGTAGCGTTCAGAATAAAGGGGCGGGCATGGCGTACGATGCTCCACCATTGCCAGTTGCTATGGCACTCGGTGGGGAACTGCCGGAACAAGGGATGTTTCTCGTCCATCAGCAAGGAGAGGGTGCCCGGCGAAACTTCGCGGCCGGCGTTTTCCGAAATGCTTTTGAACATGGCATAGTTCCAGTAGTCAGGAGTAAAAAGTCCGCCTACACTCTGTTCTTCAATGGCTTTGTGGTCGGGTATAAGCAGTATCTTCCCTTCTTGGCTCAGTCTCTTTCGCGCCTCGTCATCCAAGGACTGACAGATGAAGATGTCCGCTTCGCTTTCCGGTGTCCGGTCGGGGTATACCCATAAGTTATAATAGTTATGATAATTCCCGGTGGTCAGTGTCAGTCGCAATTGGGCAGGCTTGTCTATTTCGGTAAGGGTGCTTTTCAACTCGCCCACCTGCATTACTTTTCCTTGCTCTACATGGGCGGGGACTTTGCCTTCGCGAACAAAAGTTACGCTGTCACTCAGGCTTTCCAGACGCCAGCATAATGCATCAGACCATGGTTGCTCTTCGTAATTTGTCAGGGCGAGGCCTATGTTCAGCTCTTCTTTGTTGCTGTAACAGTAGGTGTCCATAAGCGCCAGCGGTACCACCGGAGCACAAAAGCCGCGGAATGTTTCGGGAGTGACAATGCCTTTGCTGTCCATGAAAGCATCCAGAATGCCTACCAGTGCCGAGCCTTGTCCGGGAAAGTCTTGAAGGTCGAGCATCTGGAATCCACCTAAACCGGCAGTGCGCAGGCCGTATTCAATATCAGCCTTGTAGCATTCGACGGCAAACCGGCCGGTGGACTGATGGAATGCGTCAATCTGGTTCTGCAGTCCATTTTCATTGAGCCGGTCACGGAATATCTCCAAGTTATATGGATGCAATACGCCGGTGTATTTCTCCAACTCCTTGTAGTCGGGATAAATTTGGAACTGTCCGGTTTCGTGACTGATGACCGGTCGGGGAGATTTCGCTATGGCAGCAGTATAATCCGCACGGGTATTGGGACGGGTGTTGTTCAAGATACCTCCCTTTTCGGCATCGACAAAGGCAAACGAACTGCGTACGTGCGTTGTATAGCCTTCGCCTCCTCCTACCCGGCAGGTTGTCAGATAATCTTCACCGTCTATGGCACCTCCCCAACCCAGGAAGTTGTTGGAACCGAACGAATAGAGATGGCGGTTGTCATGTTTTCTGAATCCGTCCAGCCAATTGCGCATCAGGTCAACGTCGCCACCCAACTCGTTGCCCAGTCCCAACATGGTGAATGAGGGGTGATTGCCCATGTAGTCGAGGGTCATATAGGCTTCGTTCAGCAAGAAGTCATTCAGGCGATGGTTGTCCGGTGAAATGCTTCCCCATAAAGGCAACTCGGCTTGGAAATAGATACCCTCGATGTCGGCAGCGGCAAAAGCGGCGCGGGGCGGGGTGTAGGAATGGCAACGGTAGTAGTTGATGCCATAACTCTTGGCTGTCTGAAAAACTTTTCGCCAGGACTTTACATCCATCGGCGCATATCCGGTAAGTGGGAATACGCAAGCGTCGTGTTTGCCGCGCAAGAAGGTCTTGAAGCCGTTTATGGTGAACTGAGTACCTTCGGTGGCAAAGTCGCGCATACCGAAATCTGTTATTATATTGTCTTTACCCTCGTTTGTGGCAAGGGTCACGTTCAGTGCATAAAGTGTGGGGTGGAATTCGCTCCATGTCTGCATCCGGTTGCCCATGTCGAGCGTCAGTTCTATTTTATTTTCACCTTTGCTCAAGCCGACTTGTTTTTCCATGTCCGGTAACTGGTGTTCTTGTTGGGTGTTCCACGTCTTGGCAGAAAGGGTCACTACGCCCGATTGCTCCGAATCGCTGTATATGTTTACATGGATGCGGGCCTTTTTCTCCTTTACAGACGGGTAGACTTGTACCTGCTCGAGATAGGTGTGTGGGGTCGCTTCGATGTAGAAATCGCCCAGAATGCCGTTCCAGTTGGTTTGTGTGCCGTCGGTCCAGGCATGCGAGCTTTGGATTTCGGCTGGTACGGAGCTGGGGGAATTGTCAATGCGTATCTTTATATGGTGGCTGCCGGGTGCCAAGGCCGGCAGGCTATAGCAGTGAGGTGCATAGATATGTCCCAACGTGCCGACGCTGTCCCCGTCTATCCAGAGAGTACTGGGCTTTGTACGTTCCATGAAGAGTATCAGGCGTTTCCCTTCCATCTGTACGGGAATTTCAACATCTTTTTCATATTCTACGATGCCGGAGTAGGGATAAGTCCGTGTCAACTGGGAGGTTACATTGGTGGGATGCCTGCCGTCTCCCAACTTGTTTTCATCCGTCGTACCGGGCAATGTGCAGTTCCCTAATGAACTGTTCCAATTTCCTGATAAATCGATTCGTTCTCTTATTGTCTGGAATTCTTTTTTGTCTGTACATGATGCCAGACATGCCAATAAGCATAATACAATGAAATTTCTCATAAACTACCTGTTTTTCATGGCCGGTGATTGATTGACCGGTTGCAAATATAGGGCATTGCTCCCGTCTCTCTGTATACAAAATGTTTCCAATTATGTGACGGGATGTTTTTTTATTGCTATCTTCATGCTTGATATTAGTGTTGTTGAGTGTTCGTCATTATAGATGAGGATTTTTATATCATGTAATTTGTTTCTGTCTTTATGAATAAAGAATTGAAAATCAGTGATAAATCACCTTTTGAGAAAATAAGGAAGTTTGATGGGCAAGGACGGTCATACTGGACTTCGAGGGAATTGTGCGCTGCTTTGGGGTATAGTACGTACCAGAAATTTTCCGTTCCATTGGCAAAGGCCATGAAGTCCGCCGAAGCGGATGGCATAAATGTGGATGACCATTTTAACCTGATGGTTGAAATGGTTGGGGTAGGCTCTGGTGCATGTAGGAGCGTGGAAAACTATCACCTTACGCGGGAGGCTTGCATCTTTATAGCGAGGCAGGTCTATGCTAAAAAGAAAGAAGTGCAGGCAGCCCTTGAATATTTTTCCAGTGTTAGCATTGATTTTGATGGGCCGAATGTGATGTGAACTGTCAGGAGGCTGTCTCTGAGATGGAGAAAGATAAAATCAGAGAGAGGAACCGGAAGCATTGGGAAGAACTAAATGGCATAGCTTCTGAGTTTTATAAAAAGAAGATGAGGTTGTTGGATGAAGTGGAGGATTTTAAAGCGGATGCTTCTTTTCATGGAAACAAGGCTCCGCATCACATGATGTATAAGCTGGAGACATTGTATAGTAAGGATGGATGCAGAGGGTATGAATTTCTGATAGAATATGATGTGTATGAACCGGTTGTCGGTATTTATTATGGGTGTAAGGGACTGATTCTTGATGAGAATGATAAAGATGGGATGGCCATGTTCAATGAAGAATGGGAAGATATTCGTTATTATGTTACTGCTGTTCTTGAAAATACATTTCCGGGGAAATTTTTCACTCACCGCTTTAAGCCTACAAATAATGCGAACAACCATACTTATTGGCCCTTTTGGATTACTCTTCATGAAGATGAGGATATTGTGGAGGTGGGTGCAAGGGCGGTTCGTCTTATAAGAAGTGTATATGAGGGGTATCTTGAAAATGAAGATGTTGAGGCTCTGAGAAAACGTTCTGACTCCCGGAAAGAGTCTCAAAAAGAGGATAAGATACGTTTCTCTGCTGATGTTAACTTTACAAAAGAGGCATATCAGGAACTGCTTGAAAAGATAGGCCGAATGTCGAAAAAGGGAAAGGGGAAGACAAATAAAAAATTGTTTGAGAAGCTGCTGGAAAAGGCCACTGAAAGTGGATACTTAACAAAAGAAAAACACTATGAGGCAGCGTGGCGGATAGTAGGAAACGGAGATGTGAAAGAGCGAGATTTCCAGAAGAAAACTAATAAACAATTTGTCTATGTGATTATACTTCTTCTGGGGTATATGCAATTTTATTTGAAAACATTAGATACTTCTAAGTGTGGTAAAGAAAATAATAGAATAGTGGCTGTTTCACCTCCTTACACGCATATCAACAAGATTCTGATGACAATGAACGGCAGATCTTTCGGGGCAACACTAAGAAAGGTGTGTACAAAGGGCGATGCTACATCTATAATAATAAATGCATGGAAAATATTGCAAACTCTATTAGACCTGCCAAAGGACGCGTGGAGAATCGTAAATGATACATTGAACTTTCCTGATTGGCAATGGGAAGAATTTAAAAAGAACATGAGGAATGGATAAAGAGGTTGATTGCCTTTTTCGTAGACGTCTATTTCGTGCTTGATTCTTCCCCCATATTTTTGCAATCGTTAATGCTAACGGTTGCTTTTTGTTTTTATAGGCAGAGGGCGCCATAATATAAACTTTAAAAAAAAAAGATTATGGAAAATCAAGAATTTCCGAAAGGAGTCGGTTTCGCTCCGTTTTTGCGTTCATTCATGAGTAATTCTTCTATTTCTATTGATGAACTTGCAGTGGCTATGACAATGTCGAAGTACGCAATTACACGTTTGGCCGAGGGCAAGAGTTATCCTACTGACGTGTGCTATGCAGAATTCTGTATCATGTTCACCGTTGTATTAGGCAAAGATTTTGATGCTTACAAAAAGATGACTAGAAAAGACAAAGATGATTTGGTTGCCAAAATAATGGCAAGTGGAGGATCTGCTTGTACGGTGGCAGGAATGATAAGCTTGATTTCGGCTTCAGGTGTTGTTGCTGGGTTGTCGGCAGCAGGAATAACCTCCGGATTGGCTGCAATTGGCGGTATAATAGGAGGTGGTATGCTGGCAGGGATTGCAGTTGTTGCGGCTGCCCCATTGGTAGTAGGGGCCATATTGTATTCTCTTTGTAAACCCAAAGATAAAAAGGCCGATTTTTTACTTGCGTACAGATATGATTTAGACCCAAAATATGAAATAAATCCTCAAGACAATGAAGATGAAGATATGGATTGAAGAAGCAATGAAGGAAATGGTAGAAGAGGTAGAAAAAAATGAACCGATGCCAAAACTTTGGAAACGCAATGTGCTGCTGTTCTGCTTGTTGTCGGCCGTTTGTTTTCAGACGGGACCTTTGGTGTTGGCAAAAAACGGCATTGCTTCCGCTGATAGAAGCCCTCTTTTCATTGCAACTGGCATTGTTTGTTCCATGTTGGTGGGAGTTGTGCTGATTAAATGCTGCTTATATGCAAAAAGAATAATGAATAAAAGTAATAATTTTAAAATAAGATAGTTATGGAATGTATTTTTTGTTTGAATGAGAATGCCTATTTCGATGGCGTGAATTATGTTTGTCCGGATTGTGGAAGAGAATGGCCATGTGATGAAATTGCGGACGACGACGATGATAACAATAAGTTGCGTTGCCCTGAATGTGGCTCGCATTTGGTCTATCCTGATTCAAGCGGTATTAATGATTATGCTTGTGATGCTTGTGGGTGTAGATGGGATGGTGACGATGATGACTACGATGAAGATTATGACGATGATGAAGAAGAAGATTAATTATTGCAATTATGGAGCTGGGCAAATAGCGCTATTATTACCGCATTATTACATGCTTCAGTCTGAAAAAGATTAGCATTCCTTTGCCAAGCCCCCTGCTTTTCATTATCTTTGCCTCTGTAGTTTGTAGTTGCGCACAGTCGTGGAATGTCTTTCTCATAGTTGTGAAGAAGGTGTATCACAAATATGAAGAAGGTGAACCACAGCTGTGCGCATCTTTTGTTGATAAGCTTTCAGCAGAAGGAAGAACGCTTCTTTGCGTAAGGAAGACCTATGCTCTGCCTAATGAAAGCCGGTACTTTGCATGAGCGAAACCTGCAGACAGCAACAGAAATGAATCTAAAAATGGAGGAAAGAATATGGCAATTTTATTTGATTGGTACGAAAACCCGAAAACGAAGGATAAACAAGGGGAAGAACTGACCCTGCACCCCCGGATTAAACTGAACGGCTCCACAACGACCGATGAACTGCGCAGGCATATACAAGAATACTGCTCGCTGACCGAGACGGATGTACTGGCGGTACTCGATGCTTTGTCGCATTTTGTGGGACGCGAGCTGGGGGAGGGCAGGCAGGTTCATTTGGACGGCATCGGTTACTTTGTTCCTACGCTGACCTGCACGGAACCGGTGACACTGGAGACAAAGCGGAAAAGTACTAAGGTAAAGTTGAAAAACATCACTTTCAGACCGGACAAGGCGCTGCGCAGTGAGATAGGAGTATTGAAGGTAAAGCCGCTGAAATTGCGGAATCTCACGAAAAAGAGGCTGACGGATGATGAGGTGAAGCAAAAAGTGGTGAACTATCTACGTAAGAATGAGTTCATCACCCGCAGTGTTGTACAGTCGATTTGCGGCATGACCCGCACGACTGCGACGCGGCAGATTCGTCGTCTTTGTGAGGAGAATGTGTTGGTGAACAAAGGGTTGCAGAAACAGCCGATTTATTTTTTGAAGGAAAAAGAGTAGGTTGATGCGTATAGGGCTTGCATGGATTGCGTCATGTAGGCAAAATCTGCCTGCATGCTTGCATGAGGTCTGCTTGCATGGCGCAATTTGTTGTAAATTAGTGCGCTATGTCATTTCATGCAAGCATGTAAGTAAAACATGCGATAAAACTACAGTTGTAGATTAGGAATACCTATAATCGGCAGACGAGAAATTAAAGAATGAAAACAACGCGGCAGAAGGATAGTTTTTATTATTTTTGCAATCAATTCTCAATAGTTATTTAAAAAATATGGCAAAGAAAAATTCAACAGCTAAAGATACGGAGCTGTCACTCTCGTTTTTTGGGAAAGTGGCAGCGTTATTTAGAAGTGAAACTGTTCATTTCGTTATCGGCTTGGTACTGGTAATCTTTTCGGTTTATTTGTTGCTCGCCTTTTCGTCGTTCTTTTTCACGGGAGCGGCAGACCAGAGCATCATTGACGGAGGCAGTGCGCAGGAGCTGATTTCCACCAATAATGGGGTGAAGAACTACGCCGGTAGCCGCGGTGCGCAGTTGGCCAGCTATCTGATAAATGATTGTTTCGGCGTATCGTCTTTCCTGATTCTCGTGTTCCTGGCTGTGGCGGGATTGAAGCTGATGCGGGTGCGTGTGGTGCGCTTGTGGAAGTGGTTCATCGGCTGTTCGTTGATGCTGGTGTGGTTCTCGGTATTTTTCGGTTTTGTGTTTGTAGACCAGTACAAGGACTCTTTCCTCTATCTGGGCGGTATGCACGGATACAATGTCAGCAACTGGCTTGTGTCTCAAGTCGGTGTGCCGGGAGTATGGCTGCTATTGTTGGTAACTGCCATCTGCTTCCTCATCTATCTGAGTGCACGGACTGTCATCTGGTTGCGCAGATTGTTCAGTCTCAGCTTCTTGAAGCGTAAGGAGAAGGCGGAAAGCGTGCAGGGTGAAACGCCGGAAGAGTTCAAGACCTCTTGGGGTGCAAAGGAAAAGACTACTGCTCCGACACCGGAAGCTGCGGAGCCGGAAAAGGTTCTTGAAAAGGAGGAGGAGGTTGCCACAGAGGAAAAAGAGGACGAACCGCTGAATGAAATCACCCTTGACTTGGGTGGAAGTGATGGAAAGGTAAAGCCAGCCAAGTCTGCGGATGAGGATGTTACCATGACTTTTGAGACTCCTGCACCGGAGCCGGTACCCCCTTTTCGGGAACAGCCGGTAGAGAAGGAGCCGGCATTCCAGGTTGAGAAGGCTGAAGAGGAGGAGTATGTGGGAACGGAGAAGGAGCCGTACAATCCCCGTCTGGATTTGGAAAACTATCATTACCCCACAATAGACTTGATGAAGCATTACGATGACAATGGTCCGACCATTGACATGGTAGAGCAGAACGCGAACAAGGATAAGATTATCAATACTCTGCGTAGTTTCGGTATAGAAATCAGTACCATTAAGGCGACGGTAGGTCCTACGGTGACGCTGTATGAAATCACTCCCGAGCAGGGCGTCCGCATTTCGAAGATACGCGGTCTGGAAGATGATATTGCCCTCAGCCTTTCGGCGCTCGGCATCCGTATCATCGCTCCCATTCCGGGAAAGGGTACGATTGGTATCGAAGTGCCCAACTCCAATCCGAAGATTGTATCCGGTCAGAGTATTATCGGCAGCAAGAAGTTCCAGGAGTCTACTTACGACTTGCCCATCGCACTGGGTAAGACGATTACGAATGAAGTGTTTATGGTGGATTTGTGCAAGATGCCGCACGTGCTCGTTGCCGGTGCTACCGGTCAGGGTAAGTCCGTGGGGTTGAATGCCATCATCACTTCCTTATTATATAAGAAGCATCCGGCAGAGCTGAAGTTTGTGCTGGTAGACCCCAAAAAAGTAGAATTCAGCATCTACTCCGTGATTGAGCATCACTTCCTCGCGAAATTACCCGACGGGGAAGATGCCATCATTACGGACGTCACGAAGGTGGTGCAGACTTTGAACTCCATCTGTGTGGAGATGGATACTCGCTATGACTTGCTGAAAGCTGCCCATGTGCGCAATATCAAGGAGTATAACGAGAAGTTCATCAACCGTCGTCTGAATCCGGAAAAGGGGCATAAGTTCATGCCTTACATCGTAGTCGTTATCGACGAGTTCGGTGACTTGATTATGACAGCCGGTAAGGATGTGGAACTGCCCATCGCACGTATCGCCCAGTTGGCGCGTGCCGTGGGTATACATATGATTATCGCTACACAGCGACCGACAACAAACATCATTACGGGTACGATTAAGGCCAACTTCCCGGCGCGTATCGCCTTCCGTGTATCGGCAATGGTCGATTCGCGTACCATCCTCGACCGTCCGGGAGCCAACCAGCTGATAGGCCGCGGTGATATGTTATTCCTACAGGGAGCTGACCCGGTGCGTGTGCAGTGTGCCTTTATTGATACGCCCGAAGTGGCGGAGATTACGAAGTTTATCGCCCGCCAGCAGAGTTACCCCACTGCTTTCTATCTGCCCGAATATGTGGATGAAAATGCAGGGGGTGATTTGGGGGATGTGGATATGGGACGTCTCGATCCTTTGTTCGAGGATGCAGCCCGTCTCGTTGTTATTCACCAGCAGGGTTCCACATCGCTCATTCAGCGTAAGTTTGCCATCGGTTATAATCGTGCCGGCCGCATCATGGACCAGTTGGAGAAAGCGGGGATTGTGGGACCGGCGCAAGGTAGTAAGGCGCGTGAGGTGTTCTGTATAGATGAGAGCGACCTGGAAATGCGGTTAAACAATTTGCAATAAGGAATGGTTATTTATAGAATGATGAAACTTGATAAGCTTTTACTTGGTGTGCTATTGCTGTTGTTTGCTGTGCCGATGTCGGCACAACAACCGGATGCCAAGAATATATTGGAGCGTACAGCCGAAGCCTTTCGGAAAGCGGGAGGGGTGAAGCTGGCGTTTACCGTGAACGAACAACAAGGCTCTTATGCGGGAGTTCTCTATCTGGAAGGTGAGAAATTTGTGGTTGAGACCGAGGGAATGAAGACTTGGTTTGACGGACATACGCAGTGGAGCTATGTGGCTTCGGCAGATGAGGTGAATGTATCGGAACCTACGCAGGAGGAATTGCAGACTCTTAATCCGTATGCTTGGTTGTCCCTCTACAAGCAGGGATACAGATTGAAGTTGAGCAGTGTCGGTGGTAAGCAAGACAAGTTTGTTTATTACATCACCATGACTGCTGCCGACAAGAGAAGAGACCCTGAAAGTGTCTATCTGTTTGTGACAAAGGATACGTATCGTCTGCATCAAGTGGACTTGGCACCACGGGGGAGTAAGTATATGACTACTATCCTTATTAATAACTACCAGACCGGACAATCCTATCCGGATAGTTTCTTTGTCTTTGACAAAAAAGCCTATCCCACGGCTGAAGTCATCGACATGCGCTAAATAGTAAATTGTAAATAGTCAAATAGTAAATAATATAATGATGGAAACAGAAAAAGTAAAATGTCTGATTGTCGGTTCGGGTCCTGCCGGCTATACTGCCGCTATTTATGCAGGCCGTGCCAATCTTTCACCGGTACTTTATGCAGGATTGCAGCCCGGTGGCCAGTTGACAACCACTACTGATGTGGAGAATTTCCCCGGTTATCCCCAAGGTATCGGAGGTCCGGAATTAATGGAAGACCTGCGGAAGCAAGCCGAACGTTTTGGTGCAGATTTGCGTTATGGAGTTGCTACCGCAGCCAATCTTGCTGAAGCACCTTACAAGATTACGATTGATGACGAAAAGATGATTGAGGCTGAAACGCTGATTATTGCTACAGGTGCCGCTGCGAAGTATCTGGGGCTGGAGGATGAAAAGAAATATGCGGGAATGGGTGTCAGCGCTTGTGCCACTTGTGACGGTTTCTTCTACCGCAAGAAAACGGTAGCTGTTGTAGGGGGTGGAGATACTGCCTGCGAGGAAGCTGTTTACCTTGCCGGACTGGCTGCCAAGGTTTATCTGATTGTCCGCAAACCTTATCTTCGCGCTTCCAAGATTATGCAGGAGCGTGTGATGAAGCATGACAAGATTGAAGTACTGTTCGAACATAATGCCGTAGGCTTGTTTGGAGAGAACGGTGTGGAAGGTGTACATTTGGTACAGCGTATGGGTGAACCTGATGAGAAGCGCTATGATGTAGCTATTGACGGTTTCTTCCTGGCTATCGGCCATAAACCCAACTCAGATATTTTCAAACCTTATGTAGATACGGACGAAGTAGGTTATATCGTCACCGAGCCGGGAACACCGCGTACGAAAGTGCCGGGCGTATTCGCCGCCGGAGACGTTGCTGATTCTCACTATCGTCAAGCCATCACCGCTGCCGGAACTGGTTGCCAGGCAGCCATTGAAGCGGAACGGTATCTTTCTGCAAAAGGAGTGATTTAATAAGGGATTAAGGATTAGGGATTAGTTTGTGACAGTATTATACATATAACAAGAGGTATAAGCTCATCCCTAATCCCTTATCCTTATCCTATCTTGCTGATTTTCTTCAGCTTTTCTTCGTCTATGATTTTGATTTTACGTCCGTCGATGGTGATTAACCGTTCTGTGGCAAACTGTGACAACGTACGTATGGCGTTGGAAGTGGTCATGTTTGACAAATTGGCCAGATCTTCACGCGAGAGATAGATACTCAAGGTGGAGCCGTCTTCCTCCAAACCATAACTTTCTTTGAGGAATAGCAGGGATTCTGCGAGTCTTCCGCGGATATGTTTCTGCGTCAGGTTTACAGTGCGTTCATCGGCAATGCCCAAGTCAACGGACAATTGCTTGATGAAGAACATGGCAAGGTCGTTGTTTTGTGTGAGCAGAGTCATCAAGGCAGTCATGGGGATTTGGCAAACAAGAGACGGCTCGAATGCAGATGCTGCCGTGACATAGTCTGTTTTTGCAAAGTAAGGGCGGTAACCGAAATATTCGACAGGTTTAATCATACGGATAATCTGGCTTCTACCACCGACTCCGTCTTTATAGATTTTGACCTTTCCACTCAGCAGACACATCAAATGCGTAGGTGTCTCGCCTTCGCAATGGATGACTTCGTTTTTTTTGTAGTTCTGGAGTGTGAAGTGGTTGGCGAGGAATTCCCGTTGTTCGTCATTCAAGGGAGACCATATATCTGCAATCAACTCCGGAACATTAATATCAGACAAGTTTACTTTTACCATAACTGCTGCAAAACTGTGTTATACAGCACAAATGTAAAAAGAAAAAATTAAATATTGCACAAATATGACAAAAAGATGTCGTAGGGGGGGAGATGAAGGAAAATCTATATATTTACGATTAGACGATTTACGATTGAAGTTTGTATTGTTAAACAACTACTCATTAGCAGGTGGGTTTATGATTGTATGAGTAACTCCAACCGTAAACCGTCAAATCGTAAATCGTAGTAACTTAATTGTTTATCGTAGTATCTCTATCCCCCTCCCTACGGGGGAGGGGCTAGGGAGAGGCCTACTTTGTAAACAGCAGCTCCCTATATTTCGGAAGCGGCCAGATTTCATCATCAATTTCCATCTCAAGGTGGTCGATGTGGTCACGGATACTTTCCAGATAAGGGCGTACGGTTTCTTCGTAAGCGAAAGCCTTGTCTTTGTAGTTATCCATGTGGTTGGCTACTTTGCGGGCTTCGGTCATTTCGCGTACTTGTACCTTGATGGCTGTTACGCGCTTGGAAATTTCGCGTACAAGCTCTTTCCGGTCGGCACTGAGGACTTCGTATTCTTCGGGAGAGAAGGTCTCGCGCAGGCCACGGAGATTTTCCAGCAGACGGTTTTGGTAGATAACGGCAGTCGGTACGATGTGGTTGATGGCAAGGTCGCCCAGCACACGGCTTTCTATCTGTACCTTCATGGTGTATTTCTCCAGTTCTACTTCCAGGCGGCAGGCAAGCTCCGTTTCGTTGAAGATACGTTCGCCGATGAGTACGGAACGGGACTGGTTATCCATGTAGTGCATCAGGGCTTCGGGAACGTGGCAGATGTTGGTCAGCCCACGGCGGGCGGCTTCCTGCTTCCATTGTTCGGAGTAGCCGTCACCCTCAAAGCGGATAGGCTCGGAGGCGATGATGGTCTCTTTCATAATGCGGAAGATGGCTTCATCCTTGCCGACTCCTTCTTCCATCAGTTTGTCGATGGAGACTTTGAATTCGTTCAACTGGTTTGCCATAGCTGCATTGATGGCAATCATGGCGGCGGCACAGTTGGCGGACGAACCTGCGGCACGGAACTCAAAGCGGTTGCCGGTAAAGGCGAATGGAGAAGTACGGTTACGGTCGGTGGTATCCAGTAATATTTCGGGAATACGTCCGATGCCTAATTTCAGTGTTGTCTTTTCTTCCGATGTCATCTTGCTGCTGCTTATCTGGCGAGCTATCTCGTCGAGGATGGAAGACAGCTGTTTGCCCAGGAAGATGGACAGAATGGCGGGAGGTGCTTCATTGGCTCCCAGACGGTGGCTGTTTCCGGCACTCATGATGGAGGCGCGCAGCAAGTTCTGGTTTTTGTATACCATCATCAGTACGTTTACCAGGAAGGTAAGGAACAGCATGTTTCCTTTCGGATTCTTGCCCGGTGCAAACAAATTGATACCCGTATCGGTGCAAAGCGACCAGTTGTTGTGCTTGCCGGAGCCGTTCACGCCGTTGTAGGGTTTTTCGTGAAGCAGTACGGCGAAGTGATGCTTGCGTGCGATGCGTTTCATCAGATCCATCACAAGCTGGTTGTGGTCGTTGGCAAGGTTGGCATTCTCAAAGATAGGCGCCAGCTCAAACTGGTTGGGAGCTACTTCGTTATGGCGGGTCTTGACCGGGATACCCAGTTTGTGACATTCGATTTCCAGTTCTTTCATAAAAGCTGTGACACGTGGGGGGATGGAGCCGAAATAGTGGTCCTCCAGCTGCTGGTCTTTGGCCGAGGAGTGTCCCATCAGGGTACGTCCGGTCAGACAAAGGTCCGGGCGGGCATTGTACAGTGCCGAGTCGACGAGGAAATATTCTTGTTCCCAGCCTAAATTGGTATAAACGCGTGTGATATTCTTGTCGAACAACTGGCATACGTCTGTCGCTGCTTTGTCTACGGCTGCCAAGGCTTTGAGCAATGGAGTCTTGTAGTCGAGCGCTTCGCCGGTATAAGAGATGAAGATAGTGGGGATGCAAAGTGTGGTATCTACCACAAAGGCAGGTGAGGAAACATCCCAAGCAGTATATCCTCGTGCTTCGAATGTGTTTCTGATACCCCCGTTGGGGAAAGAGGATGCATCCGGTTCCTGCTGGATGAGCAGTTTGCCGGAAAAACGTTCAATCACTTCCGTTCCTTCTCCGAATTCGATGAAGCCGTCATGTTTCTCGGCTGTTCCGTCCGTCAGAGGCTGGAACCAGTGCGTGTAGTGGGTGACGTTGAGGGACTTTGCCCAACTTTTCATGCCGTTGGCAATCAGGTCTGCCATTTCGCGGTTGATGGGAGTGCCTTTTTCGATGGCGTCGGTCACGGCTTTGTAGGCTTCACGAGGCAGGTATTCCTGCATTTTCTTACGGTCGAAGACATGGCTGCCGTAGTAGTCGGACAGTTTGTTTGAAGGGGTGGTCACTTCAAGAGGTTGCCGATTGGCAAGTTCTTGCAAAGCAAAAAATCGCATTTTTGACATATAAGTCTCTCCTTTTATTGGTTGTTGGGCGCAAAAATACATGTTTTTTCTGAACTACCCCCTCTTTTTTAGGGGGTATTCTCGAAAATATTAGTGTTTTTTGAGAATAGACCCCCTAAAAAAGTCTGCTTGTTATGGAAAAACGACCAAAAGCTTGCGTTTGTTACATGCCATGATTAGTAATCTTTCCGCATCACGATTAGTAATCTTAGTGCGTCGTGATTAGTAATTTTCATGTGTCACAATTACGAATCATTCTGTACATGACACTTGTGGCACCCTTTTTATAACAATTAATATAGGTTCGTATTTATCTCGCACAAACTATGTGTGCTTGTGTATTATTGTCTCTCGCGCGTAACATATGTTTTATAATAAAGGGTGTCACAAGTGTCATTCCCGCTTCTTTATGGAACATGTTTTTGCATTACACAAATTCTTCCGTATATTTGTCCCGATTCTATAAGGAGAAATTGCGGTTGAAACGTTTGTTGTTTATATGGATTTGGATTTGCTTCTTGTTTTCTTTTGTACAGAAGGCAGGGGCGGAGCGTGTATCTTATCCGGTTGACAAACATGTGAGTTCGGCAGACTCCATCATGGAGAAAGTCATCTTCTTTGCCCCCCTTTATGAACGTATTATTGAAAGTTACAAGGCTGAGCTTTACATAAAGGGCTGGGTGAATATCCGTAAGAAGAATCATATTCTCCGCTACATCCCTTCCATGTTCCGGCCCAAGAAAGGGGTGCGGGAATATATGATGGAAACTTATAGCGATTTGCATTTTACTGCTCCCGACATCTATGACCAGAAGGTAAAGGCAAGTGTCGGTACTGCTTCCGAGTTTTGGGAAATGGACGGACGACTGCCGGAATATTTTCACATCAACATCTATTCTTCTACCTTATTATATGACAAACTACTCTCTCCTTTAGCACCCAATGCCAAAAAATATTATACCTATCGGATTGATACGGTGATGGGGGAACGGCATGCCCTTCAGTATAAAATCCGTTTTATGCCAAAAAGCAAAAGCTTTCAGCTGGTGGGCGGTTATCTGATTGTGAGTGATAACGTGTGGAGTGTACGCGAGATGCGTTTTTCCGGACGTAATGAGATGGTGCGGTTCAATAATCTGGTGAAGATGGGTAATGTGGGCGATTCGGACGAATTTCTTCCGTTGCAGTATGATGTGGATGCAACGTTTCGTTTTTTGGGAAATGTGGTAGATGGCACTTATGAAGCTGTACTCGATTATAAGAACATCATTCAGAAAACTTCTGGCAGTGATATACGGAGGTCGGTGAAGAAAAGTAAATATGACTTGTCCGATTCATACACGTTGCGTACTGATACGAATGCTTATCTACGTGATACTGCTTACTTTAAAACTTTGCGTCCCATTCCTTTGACTCCGCATGAGGAGACACTGTATCAGGATTTCTTCTTGCGTCGGGATACGCTCGCCCGGAAAAAGAAACCGGTGAATAAGAACTTGGAGTTTTGGGGGCAGATTGGAGATGCATTGATCAGTCGCTATACGGTAGACCTTGATAAATTGGGGAGTGTGCGCTGTTCACCACTAATCAATCCTTTTCTTTTGAGCTATAGCGGCAAGCATGGAATTTCGTATCGGCAGGAGTTCAAGTACAACCGTATTTTTACCGGTGATCGCCTGCTGCGCATCGTTCCCCGGATAGGTTATAATTTTAAGGAAAAAGAGTTTTACTGGAGGGTGAGGTCCGATTTTGATTATTGGCCCCGTAAGCGTGCAGCATTGCATCTGGAGTTTGGTAACGGTAACCGGATTTACAGCAGTGATGTGCTGGACGACCTGAAAGCCATCCCCGACAGTATTTTTGACTTCAACCAGATACACTTGGATTATTTCAAGGATTTGTATCTGAATCTGCGTCATAGCTGGGAAATAGTAAACGGTCTGTCGCTGGAAGTGGGTGTATCCATGCACAGACGTACGGAAGTGAACCGCTCCCGGTTTGAACTGAACTACCCGAGCATGCCGCCTACCAAGTCGGCCACCCGTGCCGGTTCCGGAGGTTCATCCTTCTTTCCGAATTTTGACCCGAATATCCTGAACAAGTTCCGCCATACCTATAATAGTTTTGCTCCCCGCGTCCGCCTCACCTGGACTCCGGGACAATACTATTATATGAATGGCGACCGTAAAGTAAATCTTCATTCCAAGTATCCTTCCATCTCAGTAGATTGGGAGCGGGGACTCAGTGGAGTGTTGCAGAGCAGTGGTTCGTACGAGCGTGTAGAGATTGATTTGCAGCATCAGGTTTCTTTGGGCTTGATGCGTGATATTTATTGGCGTTTTGGTTGGGGAGAGTTTACCAATCAGAAGGAACTGTACTTTGTGGACTTTGCCAATTTGCGGCGTTCCAATCTTCCTATGGGTTGGAGTGATGATATTGGCGGGGTGTTCCAGTTGCTGGACGGCCGCTGGTATAACTCTTCCCGTAAATATATCCGCGGACACCTTACCTATGAAGCTCCTTTCCTCCTGCTCCGCCATCTGATGAAATATACCCAATATGTATTGAATGAACGTCTGTATCTGAATGCATTGGTGGTTCCTCACTTGAAACCTTATCTGGAAGTAGGATATGGCATTGGTACACATATATTTGACTTTGGCTTGTTTGCCAGCTTTGCAAACTGGAAGTATCAGGAAATAGGTTGCAAATTTACCTTCGAACTGTTTAACAGATAGCAATGTGGTAATGTGATTAATGTGCCAATGTGTCAATGACCAGGACGTGATGGCGTAGCATAAACATAGCGCAGCCAATTAGCCAATTAGCATATTGGCACATTATCACATTAATCAATTGTCAATTATTGATTCTTTTGTAACTTTGCTGCAAATTACTTGGAGCTATGGGTATAGTAATAGGAATAGATGTGGGTGGAAGTACCACGAAAATCGTTGGAATCAATGGAGAACAGATACAGTCTCCAATGTTTATTACGGCTACCGACCCGGTGACTTCCTTATTCGGAGCATTCGGTAAGTATATTTATGACAATGGTATACAGCTGGCCGATGTGGAGCAGGTGATGCTGACGGGAGTGGGAAGCGCATTTGTCAACAGCCCTCTATATGGACTGCCTACTCGCAAAACGGATGAGTTTATTGCCAATGGTTTGGGAGCCAGACATGCAACGGATATAGACCAACTGATTGTAGTCAGCATGGGTACCGGCACTTCTTTTGTGAAAATAGACGGAGACAAGGTGCAGCATATTGGCGGCTTGGGGATTGGTGGAGGTACTTTGCAGGGATTATCGAGGTTGCTGTTGAAAACTCATGATATTCATCAGGTGTCCGAGTTGGCTGAGAAAGGGGATGTAACTCGTGTCAACTTGCAGATAGGTGATATTTGCAACACTGCTTTGCCTGACTTGCCAGTGAGTGCTACCGCCTCTCTTTTCGGGAAAGCAGATAGCAATGCTTCTCAAGAAGATATTGCCTGCGGTATAATTTATACGGTACTTCAAACCATTGGAGGAGCTGCTGTACTGTCAGCTTTGAACAGTCCTATCAAGGATTTCGTTCTGATAGGAAATCTCACCCAACTGCCCCAGTGCCGGGAGGTGTTTTCTAAAATGGAAGCCATCTATCATGTACATTTTCATATACCGCCCTATGCTGAATATAGAACAGCAATAGGAGCGGCATTGGCATACGTAAAAGAAAGGCAAGGGTAGTGGTTACTTCTTGCCTGCCTTCTTCATATAGCTGTTTATCAAGGTACATGCGGGAGCGGCCACCGTACCGTGGTCAAATCCCTCCATCTGATAGAGGGTGGTTTTTTGTCCCAATGCTTTGAGGAGAGCATACAAATGGGCGTTTTCCTCATAGCGTGCCAGCATCTCCAACTCTTTGTCGCCAGTGATAAGTATCATGGGTGAAGCGTCTTTTCTTACGTTATTGGAAGGAGCATATTTATCTATAATCGGAGTGTCGGAAGGCAGCCCGCGTTCTTTGCGGATGGTGTAGTGGGTAGTGGTCTGTCCGCTGATGGGGAAAGCGCCTGCCAGGCTGTTGGCGTCAATATTCCACTTTGCCAGGTAACTCTTGTCCAGATTGAGCATCAGACAGAGATAACCACCGGCTGAATGACCGGCTATGTATATTTTGTCTTTATCTCCTCCGAATTCTTCTATATTCTCGAAAGTCCAAGCAACGGCCTCTGCGGCATCTTCCGTGTAGGCAGGATTTTGGGCACGCGGGCTGAGTCGGTAGTTTACGGCTATCACGGCGTAGCCTTGCTCCAGGAACTCCTTCGGAAAATGTTTTTCTCCGGCTTCCAGTCCTCCGCCGTGGAACCAGATAAGGGTGGCAAATCCTTTTTTATCAGTAGGATAATGGAGGTCGAGCTTACAACGCTCCAGCTTATAACTGTCCTTTTCGCCGGGATGAAGATAGGAAATGTTCTTTTGCGTACGGTAGTTGTTGTCCGTTGTCTGATTTTGGCTATAACATAATAATGTATAGCAAATGATGGAAATGCATGCGATTATCTTTTTCATGATAAATTATTGAGATTATGTATAAATGAAACGATGCAAAGGTAACATTTTTTTTATTCTTTAATTGATTATTCCACTGCTGTTTTGAATGCTTTTTGTTTTGTAGTTCAAGAAAATACTTCTATCTTTGCGCCCGATTTACAATGAGTCAACATAAAGTCTCACTTAATTAACGAGTTAAACAATTTATTTATTAATGGAAAATTTAAAGAATGTAGCTCCTATTGAAGACTTCAACTGGGATGCTTATGAGAACGGCGAATCAGTAGCCAGTGCAAGCCACGAAGAACTGGAAAAGGCGTATGACAATACGTTGAACAAGGTTAACGACCGCGAGGTAGTTGATGGAACCGTAATCGCAATGAACAAGCGTGAAGTAGTTGTGAACATCGGTTACAAATCAGACGGTATCATTCCGATGAGTGAATTCCGTTACAATCCTGAACTGAAGGTTGGTGATACTGTTGAGGTATACATCGAAAACCAGGAAGACAAGAAAGGACAGCTCGTTCTGTCTCACCGTAAAGCTCGTGCTACCCGTTCTTGGGATCGCGTAAACGCAGCTTTGGAAAACGAAGAAATTATCAAGGGTTACATCAAGTGCCGCACAAAGGGTGGTATGATTGTAGACGTATTCGGCATCGAAGCTTTCTTGCCGGGTTCTCAAATCGACGTGAAGCCTATCCGCGACTACGATGTATTCGTTGGCAAAACTATGGAATTCAAGGTTGTTAAGATCAACCAGGAATTCAAGAATGTGGTTGTTTCCCACAAGGCTCTTATCGAAGCCGAACTGGAACAACAGAAGAAGGAAATCATCGGTAAACTCGAAAAAGGACAAGTTCTCGAAGGTACCGTTAAGAATA
>ENA-ORNR01000954-ORNR01000954.1-human-gut-metagenome-genome-assembly--contig:-NODE-954-length-27378-cov-12.848443_pt1 | contig 27378 bp, 35 predicted proteins | sample MGYA00242114_ERZ509020 | MGnify/ENA primary metagenome ERZ509020 (study PRJEB26280, sample SAMEA2338758) | human gut metagenome | biome: human gut; feature: human-associated habitat; material: faeces...
ATAATGTCAGCATTCATCAAAGCAATGCTTTCCACCATTCGGGAAGTACGTTTGTTTCCATCAATGAAAGGTTGCAGCTTAGCTATGTTGCAATGAAGATAAACAGCCCGCTCCAATGGATTGGTATATTGCTCCTGCTGATAAAGTATTTCATTCAACTTAGCCCGAATATCGTGCAAATCCTTCGGAGGAATATATTCCGTACCACTGATACGGACGGCTCTTGTTCTTAAATAGCCCGATTCTTCATCGGAAACCAAGCCCGTAGATATAGATTGATGCACCCTAAACAAAGTACGCTCATCTATCACTTCTTGATTCTTCCCTTTATTGATATACTCCACTTCGGAAATAAAAGTATTATATAGGTTTTTCAGCATCTTGGCATCTTCATACTTCTTTTCGGAAGTAATACCATCTTTGAGCAATGCTTCTGTTTCCACGTAAGTATAGGTATTACCTTCAATCTTACCTGAATAGTAGCACCACACTACCGCCAAATCTTTTATTTCATTTGAGCGCAAATCCGATAGCTTAGCTAAAGGATGATTCAAAATGAATTGCGCTTTTTCCTGCTGTTCCTTATTAAATATCTGTTCCATAATCATAAAACAATTGTAGCCTATGGTTAGATTTTATTGTTCCCTATAATACTTTTCCCCTCATAATACTTAACCCTACCTTTCAGTTCATCAATATCTTTCTTGATAGAATCCGTAACAGGAATATTGTGCTTATCCAAAAAAGACATAAGTTTCTGTAGTTCTTCTTGTGCTTCCATCTTTCGGATACCATAGTAATAGGTAGACGTAAAGTCGAATTCATCTTTAGACATCAATACCCTTGCCACATCTTTCGGGGTGGTTTTATCTGTTATCGTAATTTCCGATTCCAACAACGAGGAAATATATTTCAAATCCGCAGTATCAGGACTATACTGTTTCTTTAGTACATCGAAGTATGAATTAAACTTTTGTTCTTGGGCATCCCATTCGAGTTTTACCATCCCGAAGCCGTGAATCGAATAGGCTATTACCTTTTTCAGTAATCCTTCCAACTCTCCTTTATCAATACATATGCTATTCTCTATATTAGGAGAGTAGTTATCAAAGAAATAGGCAGGCTCTACATTAAAGTATTGAGCTATAGTTAGCAGCGTATCTATCTTAGTAGAGTTCGCTTTGATGATTTTATGCAAACTCTGCTCCGTCATGCCCAGTTCAACAGCAGCCTGTTTCATTGTCACGTTCTTCTTTTCGCACAACTCTTTTATTCTTTCAAGATGAACCATAAGATTGTATTTAAAAGTTAAATACTAAATAAATAATTTAGCCTTAATATATTCTTTCTATATTAGCAGCCACAAAGATAAGAAATAAAATTTAGTTCTAACAATATAAACGAAAATTTTAATCAGAAAGAAAAAATGGAAACAGTGATTATAACTACAGAAGCCGTTATCGAAAAGATAATGGAGAGAGTGTTGAATAAGAAGTTGCCACAACTGCCTGAAGCGAGTGTTGAAAAGACTTATAGTATTAACCAAGTGGCGAGAATAATGGGACGTTCTCACAAAAAGATTTCAAACCTTGTTGCAGCAGGCGTACTGAAAGCGACTGCCGATAATTGGATTTTTGAGAGTTCTATTAAAGAATATAATAACAAGTAAAGCCGATTGCTAAATAAAAAGTTGAATATGCAGGTTCTTTTTCATCCACCACACGAGAAAGTAAAGTTACACTCCCCGGATGGGGCGTTACCTTGTAAATGAATTGATATGATAACCCCTGATAATATGCCTGATCAACAAAAAGATAGTTTTCCTATCTCCGTTTTCCCTAAACCGATACGGGAAATAATAAGCGAAACAAAAGCCTGCCTAAATTATCCGACAGACTACATTGCTTCTGCTATCTGCTTTACCCTTTCCGTTGGTATAGGTATTGCCGTGATGTTTATCTTTCAGGCGTTCCAAGAATTGAGGGATAGGCAACGATGTAAAGAAGTTCTCCATTACTATCGTATCTGCCTTCTGATAAACTTCACTGATGGCTTTGTTGTAGTAGTAACAACGAGGTTCAGAACCACGTACCATGTTCGATACCTTGTTCCAATGTTTGGGGTAAACTGCTATGTTCATACTAATTAAAGTAGAACGACGGTAAGCAGTGTAACGCAGACAAACCATCTGTTTACCTTCTTTGGTTGCGTAATCCTTGCACAACTCAATCTTAATCGTAGCTTTCATTACAATTTTGGGCTGTTTTACTGTAAAACAATTGTAAAACAAAAGCTGAAAACTATGAAATTTCTTCTTCCAATCCTTCCACCACAGAGAACGTAAGTACTTAAAAAACAGAAGGATTAGAAATTTTCTTTCTAATCCTTTCTTGCTTTTGGAGGTTCCTGGCGAACCTCTTTTTCTTTATTTTCCTTATTTATCAGAGAAAACATTACTTTTATAAATAGCTTAAAATCAATAAATTATTTATCAACAAAATAAAATAGAATAAAATAAGATAAAAGTTTGTAGTACCAATGTAGTACCAAATTAAAAAGAATCTCTATCTTTGTAGTACCAACTTATAAAAGTAAAAATATGGGTGCAACATTCATTTTAAGAACTGACAAAAGCGAAGGATATGCAACCTTATACGCTCGCATACAAAACAGGGTTCCAAAGATTAACATTCGAGTATCTACCGGATTAGAGGTTGATATAAAAGAGTGGAACAAATCTTTAACGGGAGCCAAAGCTCTAACAGCTTTCAGAACAGGCAAAGGAAAAGAGCTTTACCTTAAACTAGATGCTATTTCATCAACGATTGACGCACTAATAAAAAATGGTGTAGCCATAACTTCCGACATGGCTAAAGAACGCATACATGAGATAGTATACGCCGAGCAAATAGCAGCCGAAAAAGAACGAGCAGAAGCCGAAGCTAAAGCTTTGGAAGAAGAACAGGCTACCAACTTCAACGACTTCATAGCACAATTCATTCACGAATGCGAAACAGGAAAACGGAAAAAGAAAGGAGGAACCACAAATATATCTCCCGGAACAATCAAAAGCTACAAAGGCTTTCAGTCCCAGTTTAAAGTGTATCAGGAAACAAGGCTAAAGGTTATTGATTTTGAGGACCTGACAATAGAGTTTTATAATGACTTCCGCTCATTCCTCACAGATAAGGAATATTCCCCTAATACTATAGCCCGTATGGTGAAAATATGCAAAACAATCTGTTATGCAGCCGAACAGCTTAAACTAATGGATGCGGCAAACGTCCGGTTTGGTTTTGATGTGATCTATAAAGATGTTGATAATGTCTATTTGACTGAAGAACGAATACAGGAACTTTATGAGTACGATTTATCCAGCCGCCCGGCATGGGAAAAAGTAAAAGATGTATTTGTTGTTGGTTGCCTAACCGGGCAACGAGTAAGTGATTATAAGCGCATCAATTCAAAAATGATAGTTACCCTTACCGATGGTAATAAGTACATCAAGCTTAAGCAGGAAAAGACCGGAAATATAGTTTATATTCCTCTTGATTATCGTGTTGCAACTATCCTTGACAAATATAACGGTGCACTTCCCAAAGTCTACGACCAAAAGATAAACGACCACATCAAAGAGATTGGCGAGGCTTTAGGCTGGACGGAAATAGTAGAGTTGGACGAACAACGGGGAGCAATGGAGTACACAGCAAAGAAACGTTTCTGTGACCTTCTTAAAACTCACACCTGCCGTAGAAGCTTGGCAACTAATATGTATAAAGCCGGTGCTTCATTAAGTTCTATTATGGCCATAACCGGACACAGCAGCGAGCAACAACTAAAAACATATCTTAAACTGGATGAATCAGAAAAGAGTATGATAGCGGCTAAAGAGAATTATTTCACGAAATTAAGAATAGCTAAATAATAAAATTAGATTAATCATGGAAAATATTAGAGCGTTTTTTAATATGGTAGGAGAACACCTTTCTAAGTATGAAGAAGTCATAGAAAACAAGACTGATTTTGAAAAACACCCGACTTTTGGTAATTTAGATTACTTTGATACTTGCGACATTAATTACAAAATAGCCAGCAAGCTTTTTTCTATGAATAAAGATGATAGATCCATTTATGCAAAACTCATCATAGAACTCCTAGAAACAGAATGCTCCGCAGTAGGACTATACGATTATAAAGAAGATGTTGAATATTATCAAAAACAAACAGGCGAAAACACATGGCATACATCTATAAAACCCATAGATGGGTATGAAAAAACCTCCCAAACGGAATACATTATGGAATGCGGCCCAGAGAGAATTAAATGTAATGTCGGATGCATTGATTCTGACATATATTTTTTTATTCAAAAAGTATTTAGTTTATTCCTAGATTTTGGAATAGACATTTCTTCAATAATAAACAATATTTGCGATGAATCATCTATTCTTAAAGATATTTGCAATGATGCCATTAAATATGGAAAACGGAGTAGTATAGAAATAAACAAAATACGAAAACAACGGAATCCAATTACAGCCAATCAACAATATGATACCATAAAAGCATTATTAAATGCGGCAGGATGGGAAGGAGCCGATAATACAAAAATAGCGGAATTTGTAGCTTGGTTAGTCAATGGTTCCCCAACCTACATTCGTCAATACATATTATCCGGAGAAAGTAGAGATAAAGATAAAAAGAACGCTGATTCAATGTTGATTGAAGAAAAATTCAAGTTAATAGGTATGAGCTACAATGATGGTGAGATAAAAAAATAATAATCACCCCAAAATTTGTAATATTACAACCTATATTACACGAAAAAAATCACTATATTTTTGCATCCATAAGAACTAAAAACAAGTAACTTATGGATGCAAATCTTTTTTCTTTAAATGCAACACTTATTCAAGGTGCGACAATGAAGGACCTTGAAAATATGATTAGCCGCCTACTTGATGAAAAACTAGCTAATGTTGCAAGCCCCACTATTGAAGTAAATAAAAATCTCGGAGGAGAAGGATTACATAGACCTAAAGAAACAGCAGGAAAGCTCGGAATTTCCCTTGTTACTTTAGGGAAATGGACTAGACAAGGGATAATTAATAGTCGAAAAATAGGCTCCCGTGTTTATTATACTGATGGTGATATTAATGAAGCGCTAAAGAACGCTTTTAGAGGGTAATACTATGGAAAAGTCAGAAATCAACATTACCCAGACGCAACAGATCGTTATGGGCTTCATCTCCCCTATTATTGACGAAATAGTAGATAGAGTATCAGAGAGAGTATTAGCCGCATCAAAGAAAGAACCAAAGTTCTACACCCGAAAAGAAGCCGCAGAAATCCTTCATGTCACCTTACCAACATTGGCGAGAATAACAAAAGACGGACTTCTTATCTCCAAACGTGTAGGTAGTAGAATCCTGTATGAAGCGGATGCTATTGATGAGGCAGTAAAAAAGCAGGTCGTATTCAAATATCGGAGGGCGTGACTATGAAAGAAAAGAAAAAGGCAGCCTCAACGACCGCCAATCTCCAACATGGATCAAGAAACAAAGATAGCAAATCATCTCGAATCAAACAACAGATTCGCAAACTATTCTTAGATGGTGGCAAGTACACTAGTAAAGACTTAAACACTCTTACTGGCGGAAACGATAGTCGGAAAGTCATATCCGACCTTAGAAAAGAAGGCTGGAACATTAAAGACGTTCGTCTGGACGATAAAAGAAAATTATACTGGTTAGAGCCGGACAAACGACAAATGTCTATTGATTGGGAAGGAGGAAGCAATGAATAAGGATAACATACAACTTCATAAATAATGCCAGGTTTATGAAAAAGCTTTACGAAAACTTCCTAACAAAGATCATATAAAAGTAAGCCTTGCAGGTATTAGCTATATTACCAATGGCAAAGTACCTCACTTCCGTGGAATATATAAAGAAGTTTTCAAAGAGATCCGCCCTATACTCGATCGGTGGAAGAGTTTGGTTACACCCAAAATGTGAATGAAATGGGAAAGAATAGTTTTTTATTATACACATCTGATTATAAATGCGTAAAAGACCTTCCTTTAGAGCAAAAAGGAGCGTTATTAGACGCAATTTTCGAATATGCTTCAACAGGAACAATAATAGATTTGCCGCCTGTTGTTAGCATGGCTTTCAATTTTTTTCGCTACCATATTGATGATAATACCGAGAAATGGAACGAAAAAGTAGAAAAGCGAAGAGCAGCGGGAAGGTTGGGAGGATTAGCCAAGGCAGAAAACTCCAAGCAAAGCCAAGCAAATCTAGCAAATGCTAAAGATGCTAAGCAAAGCCAAGCAAACGTAGCAAACCTAGCTGTTAATGTAAATGATAATGTTAATGTAAATGTATCTACTGAAGTAGATATTAAAGAAAATACTATCGTATCAAAGAAAGACGAGCTTTCTTTATCATCTCCATCCGAAGAATTTATAAAATTCAACCAATGGCTAGATAAACACTGTCCTTTCGTACTGAAGGTAAAAACGCAAATGACAGAACCGGAATATCAAAAGCTTCTTGCCAAATACACCAAGAAAGAAATTAGCGATGTTCTTGAAAGCCTGAACAACTGGAAAGACTTCCCTAAGAAACGAACTAATGTATATCGCAGCACATTAGACGAATTGAAGAAGAAATTCGGAGAACGATAATTTTAAACTGTTACAATCATGGCAAAGACAGAGAAAATTTTGATAGACAATATATGCCCGCTGCATGATTTGGAATGTGAGAAAGCAGTGCTAGGCACATTAACCAGTCCTGTATTATCCAATTGGGAGATACCGGATAATCTGACGGAAGATTGTTTCTTTGACGAATTTAACCGCAACATATTCCGGGCTATTCATGCAATTATATCCCGTGGAGATCATCCCGAACCAATCGCAATAAAAGGATGCCTTGATAAAATGGGAGTATCTTTCAATGTGGCTGAATTATTAAAACGACTGGATGGCATGACGCTTGATTTCAATCAATACGTAAACCGCTTGTTTGATTTGAGTGTACACCGCAAATTCAGGGAGATAGGTTTGTATCTACTGAAACATTCCGCCTCGGAAGAGGAAGATATTGAACAGGTGCAGACAAAAGCCGTCGAATCTTTATCCGGTATGTTCCGGCAATCTTCGGACAACATATACACGCTAAAGGATGGTTTGACGGGAGTACACCAACAAGTGAACCGTAATCTTTCCGGCCAGACAGCATTAACCGGAACGCCTACCGGGTTCGATCAGTTTGATAGAAGGTCAGGAGGATTGCAAAAATCGGATTTGATAATCATTGCGGCAGAGCAAAGCATGGGTAAAACATCCCTGTTAATGTCTATTTTGCGGTTTGCGGCACTTTCAGGTACAAAGAGCATAATCTATTCAATGGAAATGAGAAAAGAGCAAATTGCGTCCCGTTTGGCTTCTATTGAAAGCGGAGTACCGGCAAATCTAATCATGTACTCCCAGTTAACAAGCTCCCAGTTACAAAGCTTTGATAAAGGGTTGGCTAGATTGCTTCATCTTCCGATATATTTCGACGATAACAGCACCAGCAATATAGACAGTATAATAAACTCTATCCGGTACATGAAACGGAAGTATGATATAGACGGTGCGGCTGTTGACTACCTTCAGATTCTCAACGTAAACATGAAGGGAGCCAACAAGGAGCAACAAATGGGAGACGTGGCACGACGCTTGAAGAACCTAGCAAAAGAGCTTGATATTTGGATTATCGCATTATCGCAACTCAACAGAGACAAAGATAACCCGGTTCCCTCTATAGCCCGTTTACGTGATAGCGGACAAATAGCAGAAGCCGCAGACGTGGTTATGTTGATTTATCGTCCGGAGGTGAAAGGCAAACCATATCCGGGAGAGTTTTCCAATGTAGAAACAAAAGGTACGGCAATGATAGATATTGCCAAAGGGCGAAACATTGGGATAATGAAGTTCATTTGCAAGTTCGATGCTCCGACTACTCACTTTTATGACTTACAGGATATACCTATTTCGGCAAATGTTGAACCTGATCCCTTCTAGCTATGGAAATAGAAACAATATACGGGCAAGTGATAGCGAAAGCAAATAACTATCAAGCCGTACCGGGCAAAGACGGCCAGAAACGGATCATCAAAAACGACCGGATCAGGGAGTATGAGAAATCTTTCTGCCTACAATGCAAGAAGTATCGAGGAAAGCGCATTTCCGGCCGTTTCAAGCTATTTATTCGTGTTTGGCATGGAAATATTCGCTTCGACCTGGATAATGCTCTAAAAACGATCCTTGATTGCTTGCAAATGGTGGAGGCCATCACAAATGACAGCCTATGTTTTGAGATTCATGCGGAGAAACGGATAGACCGACGGAATCCGAGAGTAGAGTTTGGTATGGAAGAGATAAACGAGCAAAAAAATATATTTAGCCCCAATAAAGCGATTTAAGCCGTTTTATTTTGCGGGATAATAAGATGTTCATCTTTGCGGAGAAAGTCGCTAATATAAAAACAAGATTTTAAAATGGAAAGATTAAAGCGCATAAAATATCCTCCATTAAAGGATAAATTTAAAAAGTACGGTGATTCTTTCGAATTGGTATCTAAAAATGAAAGCAACCGAATGTACTGTTACCGAAGAACTACCCCGGAAGGGATTGTATATTTTGAGGTGTTCCGGTCGAATCTGGAGAAGGACGACAACGGGAATGTTTATGAATCCTATCCCCGTTCATCGCAATTTGGCGATACAGCTTGGTGTATCAGAGATGGCGAGAACGCAATGAAGAAAGTATTGAAATATATGCAAAAGACATTTTCAAATTAAATAAATTATTAACAATCAAAATTTTAAAGTCATGAAAAATAAAGTTTATGAAATTGGTAACCGGAATGATTTAAAATTCAGTGTACAAAAAACCACCCCATACATTATTAGGGGAAACGCTAAAGAGATGATGCCCGAAGAGATTACTTTTCTTTTTGAAGAAATTGAACCTGAATCTGATTTGACAGAAGATAACAATCTGGTATGTAGTATCAGTAAGGAAGAAGCCGTAAATCTGGCAATCCGTTTGCTAAAGCTTAGTACGGAGAGAGTACCGGAAAACGGGATGTCATTACATAACTTTTCAGGACACGATTTTTTCGTTCATCATGCCAAAGAAGATGATGTACATATTGATGAACCGATTTTCGAAATCGGGAATCTGGAGGCGGAAGATATTGCGGAGGATGGAACCATCTCCGTATGTCTGACTAACGAATCAGCAAAAGAGTTAATTAAAGCGTTGGCAAAGATTGTATAACCCAATACCGGGTAGGTCTGCTTCGGATGATCTACCCGGAATAAATAAAAATATGATTATGACAGAAAAAGATTTATTGAACAACAAAGAAGCCATGAAATTAGCTTTGGCTTTTGACAAGATAGCTAAAGAGTATAAAACAACTATTCAAAAAGTTGTAGCAGAAGGTAAGCGGGTAACTGAATTGATACAGAAAAACCGTATAGACACTATTTCAACGTTATCAATGATCGAGAATTTGATAAACGAACATGAACCAGATTCCGAAAAACGTAAAAAGATGCTTTCACTCCTGGATAATCTGAATATCAAAGGAGATAGCAAAACTTTCCCGGCTCTTCTTATGGCGCTGTTTTTTGCAAGTAACGGAGTATTAACCGAAGATTCCAAATAATTATGAATAACGAAAAGGAACAGATACTGAAGATCACGGTAAAATATGACGATGCAATAAGAAACATCGCCAAATACCGTACATCCATAGAGAATTTGAAGAAAGAAGAGGCTGAATACAAAAAAGCCTTGAAGGACAAGAAAATATCACAGGAGGAGTACAATGCCAAGATTGTAGAAACGGAAAAGAAGATGCTGGAAGCCAGGGACGTGGTTCAAACACTTACAAAAGAGGTACGAAACCAAATCAAGATTGAGAAGCAACAAACAGGAAGCCTAAAACAACTTCGTGCTCAGTTGTCAAATCTTACTGCCGAATATGATAGTCTTTCGGAAGTTGAAAGAAAGGCAGGCAGAGGGCAGGAACTTAAGAATAAAATCAACGGCATTACCGATTCACTCAAAGAGGCGGAAGGAGAGACTAAACGTTTCTACCGTAATGTTGGAAATTACGAAGAAGCCATAAAAAATGCTCTGGGGATGAATAACTCTTTTGCTGATTCCCTGCTGCGTATGGCAGACAATGCCAAAAGCGGTTCCGGTCTTTTCTCCAATCTAAAAACGGAAGCTTCCGCTTTCGGGAATACCCTAACTTCCCTTTTAAAGAATAAAGTATTTTTAGGTATCGCAGGGATAGCGGGTGCTGGCGTCGTTTTTAAATGGTGGTATGATTATAATAAAGGTTTGGTTGAGGCTACAAAGTTAACAAGGCAATTCACAGATAAATCAGGGGATGATTTGAAGGCTTATCGAAGCGAAGTGCAAGCTCTGGCAGACTATTACGGGAAAGACTTTAAAGAAGTGCTTATTTCCGCTAATACAGTATCAAAGCAATTTGGTATCACTTCCGAGAAGGCTTTGCAAATAATAAAGGACGGATTCATAGCCGGAGCAGATGCGAATGGCGAATTTCTGGATAGCCTGAAGGAATATCCGGCATATTTCAAAGAAGCCGGAATATCTGCCGACCAGTTTGTAGCCATCATCGCAGAAACCAACAAACAGGGCATATTCTCCGACAAAGGTATAGATACAATTAAAGAAGCAAACATACGGCTTCGGGAAATGACGGATTCCACCGCAGCAGCACTAGAGGGGATCGGACTAAATTCGAAGAAAATACAAAAGGAGTTGCAAAGCGAGTCTATTACTACTTTTGAGGTTATGCAACTTGTTTCTGAAAAATTGAATGAGCTTCCGGAAAGCTCCGCAGCTGTTGGTACTGCCATTGCTGATATATTTGGCGGACCGGGAGAAGATGCAGGCTTGAAATATATTAGGACATTAAAGGATATTTCTACGAACTTGGACGAAGTGAAGAACAAAGCCGGAGAACTGGGAAGGACCGAAGAAGATTTAATTAATTCTCAAACCGAATTAACGAAAGAGATTGCCTTGTTGTTTGATACTACCGGAGGTTCATTTGAGAAAATGACCTCCAAAGTGAAACTGTTTGTCAATTCCGTTCTCTCTGAGTTAATAAAAACGGTGAGAGAGCTGTTTGACACCGTAGAAGATATATCCAACCGAGAAGAAGCAGCAGCGAAACAACTCGGGCAGTCTGCAGGTGTAGAGAAAGTGAAGGCCGCTTACGGAGACATAGAGAAAGTCCGGAAAGAATACATCAAGCAGGGAATGTCCGATAATGAAGCTTTGGAAAAGGCAAAACAGGAGCGATTAAAAATCCTCAACCTAACATTGCAACAAGAAGAGGAATATTATCGAGAAACTGTAGACTTAAATAATAAATATAGCAAAGAGTTGAATGAAGCCTCATTCTGGAAACAGGGATTGGGATTAAACCGCACCAATAGCCAAATAAACCAGGACATAAAAAAATCTTGGGCTGAACGCATGAACCAGTTGGCGACCGTTGAGTCCTTGAAGAAACAGATAGAGGGCATTACAAATTATACCCCTGTTACGGACAAAAGTACATTTCCTGCTAACGGTGGAAAGAAATCCGGTTTGGAAATTAACGCCAAGAAAAAGGAAATTGAAGAAATACGGAAGATGGAAGATGAGTTACTAAAACTTGTAAAGGATAGCCGGAAAAAACAAAGCGAAGTAATAGAACATCAATATGACAGACAGATAAAAGACCTACAAGCCCGTCTTACCACAGAAAAGGATTTGACGCCCAAAACACAAGAAGCCATAAACAAGCAAATATATGCTTTGGAAGAACAAAAAAAGATGGCATTGCAAAAGTTGTCGGATGAAGAACTGCAAAAGGAAATTGCCAATAGACAGAAGCTCATAGAGCTACAACTTGAATCAGTTAAAAAAGGTTCTGACAAAGAACTGGAGCTGAAACTGGAACAGTTAAAAATTCAACGCCAAGCGGATTTGTCAGACACCGAGCTGACGGAAGAAATGAAACTAGCGATAATAGACAAATACAAAAAGAAAGAAGCTGAACTTGTTGATGCCGCCAATAAACAAATATGGGATAAACAAAAGAAAGCCCTAGAAGACAGAGCTAAAGCGGAGTTGGATTTATTGGAATCCCAAAACAACATTAAACTGCAAAAATTGGCAAATGAAGGAGCCTCCGAATCACAATTGAAACAAGCGCAATATGCCTATGAGATTCAGGAATTACAAACTTCTTTAGCACAAGAGAACGAAGTTCTCGACAATATGAGGCAACAGGAGGACGAAACCGACGAAGAGTATGACCGAAGAAAAGTCGAGCAAAAACAAAAAATTGCAGAGATTGAAGTACAGATAGAAACTGCCAAAATTAACAGCATGAAGTTGCTATACAATGATTTAACAAGTGCCATTGATGCTTTGGGAGAGGTGAACGAAGGGTTCGCTAAACTATCAAAAATGATTGCCTTAGGAGAAATCGCAATCAATACAGGAAAGGCTATTGCCGCAGGAGTTGCACAGGCGCAATCTGTTCCATTCCCTGGTAACATTGCGGCTATAGCGACAACTGTCACTACAATTATGGCAAATATTGCAACCGCCATTAAAACCGTAAAGTCCGCCAAGTTTGCAACCGGTGGTTTAGTTACCGGTCCGGGAACCGGAACGAGCGATAGCATACCGGCACAGCTAAGTAACGGAGAATCGGTAATGACAGCGAGAGCCACGGAACTATTTTCCCCAATTCTTTCCTCATTTAACCAAATGGGGGGCGGTGTACCAATTAATATCACTGCATCAAGCAATCAGACAATGGGAGAAGATATGCTTGCTAGAGCGGTGGCAAAGGGTGTCCAGATGATGCCTAATCCTGTGGTATCTGTAACCGAGATAAACACAGTTGGAAAACGAGTTGAAGTACTTGAAAATTTAGGCAGCTTATAATATATTAATCAAAAACTATTGAAGATATGGCAAAATTTAATGAAGAGACAATCCAAAAGTGCGTTGACTGGATATGTGAAAATGGACTTATAGATTATGGCGGTACAAAGCTTATTGACTTTTGTAATATAATGGGAATCGGAAAGAGTACCTATTACCGATGGTTAGAAAATGAGACTTTCGGAACCGCTATAAAAAAGGCGAAAGAAGATTTCAAAAACGGGTTAGAACGAAATGTCGTTTCTTCCCTTGCAAGGTCTGCTATCGGGTATGAATACGAACAGGTTTCTTCCGAATATTATATGGAGGGTGATGCAAAAAAGCTGAAGAAGGAAGTAAGAAAAAATGTCCGTGTTGAACCTAATGTGGGAGCCGGGATATTTATTCTCACAAACCTTGCTCCTGAAAGGTGGAAGAACAAACAGAATACCGAGCATTCAGGAGAAGTTTCTACAGGATTGACCGTTGTTGTCAAGGATCAGGAAGAAGCAGATTTAATCAAACAATTAAAAGAACATTAGTTATGTCTGCACCTAAAGGAAACCAATTTTGGAAGTTGAGAAACAAGCATGGGAGAAGTAAGCGCTTTACTTCTCCTGAACAGTTGTGGGAAGTAGCCTGTGAGTATTTTGCCTATTGTGACAGGACTCCATGGAAAGCAATCAAGAATAAAACGAAAGGAGAAATAAAGGAGAAGGAAGAAAGCCCTACACAACGTCCTTACTCTCTGACCGGGTTAATGGCTTATTTAGATGTTAGTAAGTCCTTTTGGAACGATTTTAAAAAAGCTAGCCATGAAGACTTTTCGGGGGTCATTACACGCATAGAGAATGTTATCAAGACACAGCAATTAGAAGGTGCTATTGTTGGTGCGTTTAACCCAAATATAGTTTCCCGGATTATAGGTCTTTCTGAAAAACAAAAGGTAACTCATACCACCAACAGTAAAGAGTTTAAAGGCTTTGATTTCTTACCTTATACCCCAAAAGCAGATGAAAGTATATGAGGTTTTAGCATCAAGCCGTTTCCTGCTTGCTACAATGAATAGAAACGGAGTGAGCGCTGATGATATAATGTATCTTGATATGTTCTATGAGTATAGAGATATGCTTGAAGAAGGACGAAAAGAAGCCGAAATTCGGGACTTTCTTGCAAACAAGCATAAATTATCAGCCTCAACAATAAAAAGGATCATAAAACGTCTGAATGATGAATATAAATTATAGTTTTAATGGCTAAGTATAAACAAAAGCCCCGAACCAATCAAGGAACGGGGCTTATTATTTCTCTCATTTCCGCTTTAGCTAATGGAGAGAGCTTTCATATAATTACATCTAAAGGCAGCTGATTCAAGTTCAAGCACATCATATCGGACACTGGAATGTAACTTTCCATCAGCATCTTTATATTTCTTCATTATGCCAGCTTTTACCCATTTAGTAACATTTCCTTTGCCATATTGGATATATGCCTGATTTTGGGATATAAATTGAGATTCTTTGAATAAGTTAATTCATTCTTTTATGTTCCAAATTTTCTGCAAATTCAACTAGTTGAAACAACAGTTCTTCAAATATAACCATATTAGTACTTATTTTTCATCAAATCACTCATAGGACTTGGGAATGTTCAAATATTGATATTTAATTCTATCTAACAGATGAAATACAGGAAATGTAAGTGCATAATAATCTGTAACACCATTTACAGCAACTAATTTCCAATATGAGTAATAACCATTTTTTTGAATATTAAATGTATATTTATTATCATAAATTGATAATTCATGTTGTTGCTTTTCCGTTATTGATGGATATAAAAGACATAATACTTCATTTATAGCTGTGGAATTTTTCCTATACGGAGATAATGGTTCTTGTAAAGAACAGGCCAATATTGCATTGGAAACTTCATAATCATCTGCAAACATTTTTTTCAAGACAAAAAACAACAATCCCGCATAATCACATATTTTATAAAAACCGTCAAGAGTCTTCGTTGGTATTATCTCAATATGCGCTTCTTGAATTTTTGTTATTGTTCTAACATTTATTTCCCCACAATTAATCATTGCCTGAATAATGTCAAGATACCGATCAAAAAATTCACTTCTTACATCAGGCGGCATATTTATTTGACTGAATAGGGTATTTATTACTTTCACTAGATCATTTCTTATATCAAAACGAAAGATTTCCGTTGAATAGAATTTATCAATATATCCATTGAAAGCTTTATTGGTTCCATTGATATGTATAAAACAATCACGCAAATTATTGATATCACATACTATAACAATTTTATCAAACCCAAATTTATTCTCTCCTGTACCCGTTTCATTGTCATTTGTAGACAAAATATTTAGCAAACGAAATGACTGTAATGGTTCAAGGCGATCAAAATCATCTATCAGCAAAATAGTTTCTTTTTGCCTATTCTCTAATTTGCTAGCTTTAATTAGCATTTCTCTTATCAAATTAGATATGTCGTTCATTTCATAACTAGTACCTAGCTCATTCTCCAAATCGTTTAAAAATTGCTCGACTTTAGTCTTTGGAGAATCATCCTTGTAGTCTTTGTATATATTCGCAATCACTTCTATTGCTTTACCCAACTTAACTGTATTTTCATCAATGAGTGATGCTACTCCCAAAATACTTTGCAGTAACTTAAGCGCATTACTTTTCACTGACCTACATATTGTAGAAACTTTTTCTAAATCAGTTCTTTCAATCGTAATCCCAGTCCCCAACAATTGAATTAATATGTCGAATTTAATTAACTCGTAAATGTCTTTATTAGTTGAAGTCACATAATTTACTGGAAATAGTTTGCATACGTAATATTTTTCCTGTTGTGCTGAATCATTAAAAAAGTTATTTAAGAATGTAGTTTTACCACTTCCAAAACTACCTGAAAAAATAATTCGTTGGTTATTTGTATTATTTAGATGAGCCTGAAATTGCTCCATCATACCCTTTGTTTCTATTTGATGCATAAATATTTTTGTATTATTTCCTCACTTTTTATTCTAATCTCCACAATAAGAACAAAACAAATTTATTCTCTAGATTATTCAGGTTCGTAACCCTCGTAATAATAAGATTGCGTAATACCTTTAAATATAACTTCTCTATCATCTACCTGGTTGGTTAATCCTTGATGTAACAAAGTCCGCAGTTCCAGGTCATTAATTGGACTTCTTTCCATTGCTTGTAGATAGAGAAACTTATCCACGTTCTGCCAATCAACCACCATGCCAAGACGTTTCTTTAGAATCATATCAAGCCAAATACGCATAGTACGTCCGTTCCCTTCCATAAATGGGTGAGCGATGTTCATCTCCACATATTTAGCTATAATTTCCTCAAATGTCGTTTCCGGCATCTTTTCTATTACCGGGAGCATCACATCAAGATACATACAGTTAGCAAAACGAAAGTTTCCCTTTGCTATATTCAACGTGCGCACCTGTCCGGCAAACTTATATAACCCGTCGAACAAATAACGGTGTATGTCACGTAGTCCTTTTACGGTTCCTACCTCGATACGGTCTATATCTCCAGTCTCAAACAAAGCATGAGCTTTTACAAGGCTCAACTTATCTATTTCATTTGTATTCATATTCTATTGCATTATGGATAAATATCTTTGTAAAGAGGCTATTTCTGCCTCAACAACAAGCTTTTGAAAGGCTTCCGATTTATTCTCTGTATGAGATTCTTCCAGTGCTTTATAATAGCTTATTTTATCCTCATTGCTGCCTTTTAAAGTAACCAGTGTATACCCATTCCGTAAAAGATAAAGGTTCATCAATAAACGTGACGTTCGCCCGTTTCCATCAATAAACGGATGAATACGTACAAGTTCGTCGTGAAGATATGCGGCTATAAGTACCGGATGTACTTTTTCTTCTTCCATCTGCCGGAACTTTATCATAAAATCCTCCATTTGCTTCTGTATTAAATAATGTTGTGGCGGCATGTGGGTACTACCGGAAATCATGACGGGAACAGTACGGTATTTCCCGGCATTTTCACGGTCTATTCCATGCAAGATAAGAGCATGTATCTCTTTAATGGTACGTTCACTTATCTCTATATCCTTCTTCGCTATATCTTTGATATAATCAATAGCCTCGCTATGATTGATAGCCTCCAGATGTTCACGCATAGACTTGCCGGATATGGTAACACCTTCATTTACTACTAAAGCGGTTTCCTGTAATGTAAGGGTATTGCCTTCGATTCGGTTACTTTCGTAAGTATATTCTATATCTAAGGCATCCTGTATCTTTTGCAGCGCATCTTCCGGTAATGGACGTAAAGCGGATAACTCTCCTTTGAGTGTATCGGCTTTATCTAACAACAGTTTTAAATCTTCATTCATGGCTATTTTACTTTGATAGTTTCTTTTTGTGAGTAAATTTCTTTATATCCTCATCTAACTCTTTAATGCTGTTCAAATGCTCCAATCTCTTTTGGGTTTCCTTGTATTGAGCATATTCTTGACCAACTTTTTTAACTGCCAGTTCATGAGATATGGTACCTGCACATTCTAAAATTGTTTTCTCGTTCATAGTTAACACCATTCTTAATTTATCTATCCAATCTTTCATATACATCGGCTTGTGCTGTAAAGCTTGTGTTTCGGCATAAGCTAGATATTGTTCTACTATCAACTTTAACACGCCTATTTCTTCTTCATTCAAATAGTTTTTGCCAATAAGCGCATCAGCCTTCGTTACTTTTCCCGGTTTTAAAGTAGAAGTAAGTCCCATCATGGGTAGCGTAGCATTAGAACGATAATATATGAGTTCTGCGGCTGTTTTCCCGCTTACAGCCCAAAGAAGTTTATTTTGTACTTCCTTATAAAATGCCAATGTCATTTCATCAGATGGATCGTAATCTATACTTGTGGCATAAATATCCTTTACTTGTTGGTAAAAGACCTTTTCTGACAATCTTATTTGCCGGATTCTGTCGAGAAGTTCCTTGAAATAATTCATAGATGATCCAGTAGTAAAACGCTCATCGTTTAATGTAAATCCTTTGATAATATACTCCCTTAATCGTTGGGTGGCCCAAATACGAAATTGTGTACCTTGATGGGATTTAACACGATAACCAACAGATATAATTACATCCAAGTTGTAATAGTTAACTTCGTGAGTCTGTATCTTATCTTCAATGGCTCCATGCTGAGTGGTATTTCGGATTTTCCGAACAACCACTTCTTCCTGCAATTCTCCTTCTTCAAAAATGTTTTTAATATGTTCGCTAATGGTAGAACGAGATTTACCAAATAAATCACTAATTTGCGATTGTGTCAGCCATACTGTTTCCCCTTCAAATAACACATCTACCTTGATGTTACCATCTTCCGACTTGTATATTACTATTTCTCCGTTTTTCATATTCATTCGGCTTTAATATTGTTCTTCAAATAATCAACTACTTGCTGCAAACTATCAGCATCCTCCGGCTTGAAAATAAATTCATCAAAATCTCCATAGATACTGCGATGTCCGAATATGTATTTTACGGCTTTCCATGTCCGTTTGAATATATTTGGTTCGGGTTTGAGATGCACACTGCAATAAACCTCCTTATCGTCCGTGAAGTAAGTCATTACAAGTTGATGCTCCACACTATTACAAGAGCAAATGAATAATTTATTAACTGTATCTTCCATGTTATTCTACTTTGATACTATAAAACAATTTCCCCGCTTTCTATTCTATCCAGTAACCGAGACAAATCCGGCACACTATTTATATTGTAATTGGTATCTCTTATGCGGATCACTCCAATAATACCACTGGAAGAAGAAGGTGCAAACAGTTCTGTAATATCAACCTCTAAAGCATTGGCAATCCTTTCCAGTGTTTCAAGCGTTGGATTTCCATTTATAGCCCGGCTTAAACTTTCTTGCTTAATACCCATCTTTTCCGCAAGTTGGCTCACTGTGATGCCTTTTTCTTTACATACTTCTTTTATTCTCATGATAATGACATTTTAAGTTATAATTCAATTTATGTGCAAATATAGAAATAAATAACTCAAAAGTTATACCTCATAGTTAAATATAGTTTAAAGCATCATTATTTTTCATTTAGATAATTGCAATTATGATATTAAGAGTTATATTTGCACTGTAATAATAACAATAAAAGTTATAAAGATATGGCACGTTACGATTTAAGCAAGATAATGAAGAGAGCTTGGGCACTATTCACGAACGCTCATGCGAAGTACCCGACATTTGCCGATGCACTCCGTAAATCTTGGAAAACAGCAAAATGGGAAAAGTCCATAGCAGAAAAATGCAAAGCAATCGAAGAGGAAGAAAAAGTACGTGAAGAAAAGGCACGTGAGAAAAGAGAGCAGGCCGCTATTAGTTCGGTTCTTTTTCGTGCACAAATCGAAGCCGACCGGATCAGAAGAGAAGCGGAAGCCAAAGCGGAACGCATGAAAGCCGAGATAGCAGCACGCAAAGAGGGCATCTCTTACAACGAGTATCAAAACCGTATTAGTCGTGCAATGGGCTACGGGTGTGGTTCGTATTGCGGTGACTAATTAAGTCATTCATAATCATTGATTTGTTTTCATGGAGGCACTGGTTTGTGAAAATAGGTGCTTCTCTTTTACTGAATTATTAACCGGATGGGGTAACTCAAAGTTACGTCACAATAAAATATACACTATGATAGAAACAAAGGTTTATAAGCTCCACGAGAGCAAGCAGGTATTCGCTTTCACCACTATACTAGGGATGGAAGGTATAAAGCATAAGGTATTCGAATACGAAGAGTACACAGCAATAGAAGTGACTGGCACACCATTAGAGATAATAAGAGCCTCAACGATATATCAACAGGTTACAACCATTAAACTATAACGAGATGGAGATAATAATAGTATTAGGGTGCTTGTATGCCGGATATCGGCTTTTCAAGAAGCCCGGTGAACACTTCTTTGATATTTAATCAATCATGGACGCTACACTAATTATTTGTATCATCCTTCTTGCTTTCTGCATCTGGGATGAAATGTTTAACGATAACAACAGGAATCAATCAATATAATATAACTTTAAGAACAATGGAAACAATTAATTTACAAGATTTAATCACAGAGAAAAATGCAGAATTACAAGAGTTCATCAAAGAACAAATAAGAGTACATCAGCTTAGTAATTTATCAATAGATCAAAGAGAGTTAATGATAGACACTCCCACAATAAGTACAAAACAAATGATTGATGCTTATTATTCCACGATCCAGTATGTGACAGCTCGGCTGATTGAATTAGAAGGTAAGAATGAGGTATCGAATAAACGCCAGACTATTATCATGAAGAAGATAGCAAAGAAAGAAAAGGAATGTAAGAGGATAGAGAAGAAAGCCCGAAAGCAAGAAAAATATAGTCGGAAACTTACACAGGAATACAACAAAAAATATAATGCTAATATATCGTGATAATATTTAAGTCAGGGGACTTCGGTTCCGGCACATTAGTTGACGCCAATTAGCGGGAAAGGGTAGCTTTAGGGCTACCCTTTCTTTATTCCCGGATTCATGGTAAGAAATATTTGGAAAGGTGAGAAAACGAGCGTTATTCGAGTAAAGCGATATAAGAAAACGTGAGAAAATCTCACATTATAGTACAAACATACTATTGCTTTTATGTTTTACGGCATATTTCGAGTAAGAAACGACTATAAAAAAGCGAAATAAGATAAAATGAGATAAAGAAAACAATAAAAACATGCTATATTTGCATCAGAAAAAAGAGCAAAGGAATGAAAATAAAGGAATTAACGATAGATGAAATGCTTAAATTAAAAGCTGTGGTACTATACGTCATAAATAAATGTGACGAAATAGACTATTTTCATTTGTTCAAAATACTGTATTTTGCGGATAGAGCTCATTATGCTAAATATGGAAGAAGAATCATTCAAGATACTTTCTGTGCATTGCCTAAAGGACCTGTTCCCTCTGTTTTATTTGATGCAATAAAGGTAGCAACCAAACAAGCTACTGCCGTTAATAATTCACCTCTATCAATTATTTCAAATGCCATTGAATCTCCAGATTCCGCATATTATTTTATACTGAGTGCAAAAGAATTACCAGATATGGAAGAATTATCGCAATCAGATATTGATTGCCTTGATACTTCTATAAAAGAAAATAAAAATGTTGATATAGATACTCTGTCTATAAAATCTCACGATGAAGCATGGAGAAATGCATGGGAAAAGCAAAAAGCATATCCTATGGATACAATTCTAATAGCAAAAGCAGGTGGAGCGAATGAAAGCATGATAGAATATATCAAAGAAAACGAAGAGATAAACAAACTTGCTTTTTAAAACATGGGAGCATCTATTGCTGATATTTTATCCAATAAAGCAAAATCACAACTTGTTTTACCCAATATAGATAAGGGAGAGATCTTTAAAATGAGATTAACCCCAAAAGAAGGAATAATTCCCAAAAACAAAGGCGATAACGACCGTGACAAATATTTCATTGTCGTAGGAAAAACAGCAAATAATGCTTTTATCGGTTTTGTTGTCATTAACAGCAATATCAATACCAATATTTCGAAAGAACTACAGGAACTGCACTATCCAATAACTGTCAGTGACTATCCTTTCTTGAAGAAGAATAGCTTTGTCTGCTGTGCTGAACTCAAAGAAATTACAGCCGATAACTTTATAGACAGATATGAAGGAGAAGGAAGATACGGGAAGTTAACCAATAATGATTTAGAACTCATTATTGGAGCTTTGAAATCATCCCCATTGGTTACTCCTAAACAATTAAAAAGATTTGGCTTATAATTTTTTCTATTTACCAAAAACTAATTAATAAAACTCTATCCCATGATAAACAAGAAAGATGCCTGCCAAGCATTGATTAATGGCAAAATTATTATTGCGTATTTCGGTAATAATAGTGATTATAAACACACTCATTTAGCAATACCCATTGAAGTTAGACTATTTGGCAATCAATTTTGTACTTATACATCACATGGCACTCATAAAAGAAAACTCACAGAAAGTAATATTATGGAGGCACTTGATAAGAAATTCGATTCTCTTAGAATTTGCCCGGTAGGCATTTTAGATAAAAGACCTATTGATGAACCTATGCTACCAAGATTATAATAATAGACAGCTAGTATTATTTATGCTTCTGAATTTATATTATCAAGTCTCTAATTACAATTAGTTTAGGTTTTACTTCTTTCCTGAATTGACTACATTCCAATTATTCCTAAGCATAAATATTCCCTGTTATTTCGTTCATTTGTCACTTAACAAAAAGAAAAAAACATGGAAATAGATCCGATTATTAAGCAAGCCATTGAGATTGGTATTAAATTAGGTATTGAAGCATACAGGAATGAAAGGAATGCAAACCTCAAAAACAAAAAGATTCTTATCTGCAGGTCTGATGCAGAAAGATGTTTTGGTCGTGGAGTTATCAAAAATTTAGAGAAACGGAAACTAGTATTCCCTTATCAATTTGGTATTGAAACAATGGTAAACGAAGAAGGTGACGAAATTTCCGAACCTAGAGGACATATATACTACAAACTGCATGAAATTATGGAAGCTGTTGAGAGTGGAAACATTCTAAAGTGTCTTCAAAAAATACAGATGTAGATAAAATAGCCAAAAGCAATTTAATATAAAATCAACAAATTATGAAATTACAAGATTTATTGGAAAGCGATTTAAATATTTCCATAACGATTACGATCAAGGAGCTAAAAGAATTTGCAGATTATCTTCTCCAACAGTCAAAAGATGATATAGAACGTTTGATTTTAGAAACAAAGCAACCCAAAGAATACCTTACTCCCAATGAAACCGCAAAACTATTGCATGTCAACCGTAGCACATTATATCAGTGGAATAAAAATGGATATTTACGTGTAATAGAAGTTGGAGGAAAAAGGCTTTATAGACAATCTGATATTGATGCCATTTTAAATAGGAAATAATCAGAAAAGAGATGAAAAAGCAATTGTTGGAGATTGACTTATAACTTAATAATAATACTATGATAGGGATAGAAAGACGATTTTCAGACGACACTCGCCTGATTGATTTGACCGTAGGTGAACTAAAAACACTGATCGAAAGTTTGGTTCCAAAGACCCAAGTAATTGAAAATAAAAAGTATGTATATGGGTATAAGGGACTCGCTTCTCTATTAAACTGTTCTATTTGCGCTGCAAAGAATCTCAAACTGAGTGGTAAAATAGATAAGGCCATTATTCAAGAAGGAAGAAAAATAATAGTTGATGCACAATTAGTTTTTGAGCTTCTGCAAAAGACAAATAATGATAGGCGCTCAAGATAAAGATATTCATTGCTCAAAAAACGCATAGGCTTCTCAGGGCAATGATTATCCCTTATTTTAAGGAAATCAGATACGGAATTATCCTCTATTACAAAAAATGAAATAAGACTCAAAAATAATATTTGGATAATGAATCTCATTTAATAGTCCAATGGCTACTCCAAATAACCGTTATTTGGAACTGTAACACACTACAAAGATTTTTCCGTAGTCATTCGCACGTATGAAAGATATGCTCAAAATGCGGATTTTGCGGATGCTATAAAAAAAGAGAATAAAATAAGCATGAAGATTTTTTGTCGGTCATTACGTACGTGTGAAAAGAAGAATCACACTTTCCTACTCTAATTTTGTAGTACCAATGTAGTACCATTTTCAATTAAGAGCAAAGAAAAACCCCTCTAGAATCAATCTAAAGGGGCTTCGTGAGGTTCCTGGCGGATTCGAACCGCCGTACACGGTTTTGCAGACCGCTGACTAAGCCACTCATCCAAGGAACCATTTTTTCTCGTTTGCGGTTGCAAAGGTAGTACAAATTTTGAAACTACCAACTATCCGCAGCAATTTTTCTTTGTACTTTTTTTCTTTACACCGCACTCCTTTCTTTTCTTTTCCATCATATCCTTTAGTTCACAGCCACTTACACAACTGTCACAAGGATTTCCACTATCTCGCGTACGACGAAAAAAAGTATAAATACCATATACCAATCGGGCAATGCAGAGTACAACCAGTACTCCCACTACCCATTCCTGCCAATTATTCATACAAACAATCCTCCAATCTGATAAACAGTAAATGACACAATCCATGCCAATACCGTAGTATAGCAAGCTGCAAAAAGCGCCCATTTCCAACTTCCGGATTCCTGTTTGATAGCTGCCAATGCCGCAATACATGGAAAGTAAATCAAAACAAACAACATATAGCAGAATGCAACCAACGGTGTTATCGGAATCCGTTCAGCCAAACTAGCCTCATCAGCCTCCGGATCATCCACATATAAAACCCCCAAAGTACTTACCACCAACTCTTTCGCTCCTACTCCCGAAATCAGACCGATACCCAGCTTCCAATCAAACCCCATAGGCTTAATCACCGGTTCTATCGCACGCCCAAGCTGACCTATATATGAATTTTCCTGCTGTTCGGCTACCGTCTCATACGCATCATGACTCGGATAGTATCCCAGAAACCAAATGATAATAGAAGCAATCATAATAATTCCTCCCATCTTTTTCAAATATTGCGCCCCTTTCTCCCATGTATGACGGAAGATAGATTTTGCTGTCGGCATCCGGTACGGAGGAAGCTCCATCACAAACGGAGTATCGTCCCCTTTCACCAAAAACTTACTAAACAGTCTCGCTAACAAGACCGCCAAAAATATACCTATTGCATAAATACTCAACAAGACCAGACTCGCATTGTTCGGGAAAAATGCTCCTACCAATAATAAATAGATAGGCAGACGAGCACTGCAAGACATCAACGGATTAACCAACATGGTAATAAGCCGACTTTTTCGATTCTCTATCGTACGGGAAGCCATAATAGCGGGCACGTTACATCCGAACCCCATAATGAGCGGAATAAACGATTTGCCATGCAGCCCCATTTTATGCATGATCTTATCCATTATAAATGCAGCACGTGCCATATATCCGGAGTCCTCCATCAACGATATACAAAAATACAGAATCAAGATGTTCGGCAGAAAAACAATCACACCTCCTACTCCGCCAACGATACCGTCAACCAGCATATCTTTCAATGGCCCTTCAGACATATTATTACGAATCAAATCACCAATCTGCTCAACCAGCCATTCAATCCCCATCATGGGATATTCGCCGAGTACAAATGTCCCTTCAAACATCAAATACATAAACAGGAAGAAAATAGGATACCCCAAAATACGGTGAGTAACGATAGCATCCAACACTTTGGTCGTCTGCGTCTGTTCCAAATGATTATCAGTAAATGTTTCTTTCAATGCACCACTGATGAAACCGTATTTCGCATCTGTTATGGCAGACTCACAATCTTCATTCATCGTGCTCTGTATGCGTTTCACCATCTTATCACGAATACCGATAATGTTTTCAGCATTCGGCAAAGTACGTACAAAACGTTCTATATCCAGATCATTCTCCAATAACTTAATAGAAAGAAAACGAGTGGAATATTTATGGCGAATGTATTCATTCTTTGATACTTCCTCTTTCACAGCCTCAATAGCCCTCTCCAAATCGGGACCATGATTAATATGAATATGGCGAAAGACACGTCCGGTCTTCCGATGTTCCCGCACATAATCTTCGAGATGTTCCTCTTCATGGTGTTTCCGGTCTTCCAAAGAATCATGCCATTCAGTCAAATCTTTGAGAACTTCCGGATTCATATTTCCGTGTTTATCAAAGAAGTCGACTCCCTCATAAAGATTTATAACGACATGAAACAAGGTATCCAATCCACGATTTTTTTTACTGACAGTAGGCACCATAGGCACTCCGAACAATTTACTCAATAAACGATAGTCCAATGTATTTCCACTGTTCTCCAATTCATCATAAATATTCAAAGCCACGACCATGCGGACATTCATATCAATCAATTGGGTAGTCAGATATAAATTCCGTTCCAAATTGGAAGAGTCCACCACATTAATAATGACATCCGGAGTTTCGTCGATAATATGGCGACGAACATAAATTTCTTCGGGTGTATAAGCAGACAAAGAGTATGTTCCCGGTAAATCAACGATCCGGAAATGATAACCTTCGAAATCGAAATACCCTTCTTTGGCGTCCACGGTCACACCACTATAATTTCCCACATGCTCGTGAGCACCGGAAGCTAAATTAAATAAAGAAGTCTTGCCACTGTTTGGATTGCCGACCAAAGCGACATTAATGGTACGGCGTTTACCCAGCGCCAGCCGTTTCATGTCTTCTTCTTTTACAGAAATATCCTCAGGCAGTCCCTCGTGGTAAATAGTCTCTTCAGCCAATTTCTTAGCCTCTTCTTCACTGACTACCTCAATCATTTCGGCTTCCTGACGACGAAGAGAAATTTCATAACCTAAAACTTTATATTTAATGGGATCTCTTAGTGGAGCATTCAACAGCACTTCAACCGTTTTTCCCTTAATGAAGCCCATCTCCACAATACGTTTACGAAAACCACCGTGCCCCAATACTTTAACGATGACACCTTTTTCGCCTGTTTTTAATTCGGACAAACGCATAACTCTCAAAATTTTCGGCAAAGATAATTCATAACTTTGGAGCACGCAAATTATTTAGATTGTTTTTAAATAACAGATATTTTCATCCACAAAATATCCATCTGCCATTAAAAACAAGCGACATTCACTTGAGATACTTCAATAAACCATTATCTTTGCAAAATATGATACAACATCGGGTTACACAATATATAGAAAAAGAAGGTTTATTCTCTTCTGAAAATAAGATTCTGGTGGCATTGAGCGGTGGTGCCGACTCAGTTGCATTGTTATGCATCCTGCATACAGCAGGTTACCGTTGTGAAGCTGCGCATTGTAATTTCCACCTGCGCGGTGAAGAATCAAATCGAGACGAGCAGTTCGTCCGCCAATTATGCGAAAAATATAAAATAAACCTGCATACCATTAATTTTGACACTACCCGATACGCAACCGAAAAACATATTTCCATCGAAATGGCCGCCCGTGAACTACGTTATAATTGGTTTGAAAAAACGAGGAAGGATTGCCAAGCGGATGTCATCGCCGTCGCCCATCATCAAGATGACAGTGTAGAAACAATATTGCTGAATCTCATCAGAGGAACAGGAATCACCGGTTTATTAGGAATCCGTCCCCGTAACGGAGTAGTCGTACGCCCTTTACTTTGTATTAATAGGGAAGAAATCATTCACTACCTTCAAAGTATC